>Ga0209343_10002990_pt1 | contig 21538 bp, 23 predicted proteins | sample RifCSPlowO2_02_FD_184026 | JGI IMG/M metagenome (GOLD analysis project Ga0209343, IMG submission 184026) | Groundwater microbial communities from Rifle, Colorado - Rifle CSP2_plank lowO2_0.2 (SPAdes) (version 2) | ecosystem: Environmental > Aquatic > Deep subsurface > Groundwater | place... | reverse complement strand
GACGACTCGCGCACTATCGCGTACATGAGCCTCACTCGGGCTCATTTTGCGTTAGAATGCGTACCCATTTGGGGATCATGTTGTATTGTACAAGTCTTGGTCTTGCCAATGATTTATTTTTCTGCTATGATGTGAGATATCCAGGCAGTTGGTAGCGGGCGGTTCGTAGTGCGTGAATAGCTACAAATCACATGCCACAAACCGTCGGCAGAATACTATGGTTGTTAGAATGAGACACACAAAGGGGAAGCGCAACCGGGTGCGGTCGCATCACGCGCTAACACTGAAGGCGCTTGGGCGCTGTGCCCATTGCAATGCCGCTATCTCATCTCATCGCGTGTGCCCGAACTGCGGGCACTATAAAGGGCGTGAAGTGGTGAATGTATTTGCGCGTCTTGATAAGAAAGAGCGCAAGAAAAAGGAAAAAGAGCTCCACGCTCACGAAGAAGAAGAGGCGGCCAAGGGCGCTCCATTGAACGCCGAAAAGCTCTCTCACAAATAATTTCACAGTGTATTCCGCGCGGTTCTTTTATGTTCATGCAAGGTTCGTAGGAACATGAAAAGAAGCCGCTGGCGGGAACACTCGTTCTTTATGGCTTCCAGACATCTTGCTCGGTCCATTGCGATGCAATCCCTGTATGAATGGGATTTCAATGACCGCGATACTGCGCGGCTTCCCGCGATTATGGAGAAAAATATCGCGGAATTTGGCCCGGGACTTGAAGAGATAGAGTTCATTCACCGCATTGTGGTCGGCGTTATTGAGCATCACGATGCGATAGACGAGATTATTGCCAAAGCCGCTCCGGAGTGGCCCATCGCACAAATTGCCATTGTGGACCGGAACATCTTACGGGTAGGACTCTATGAGCTTCTGTACGGCAATCGTGAAGAGGTGCCGCCCAAGGTCGCCATCAACGAGGCGATAGAACTAGCCAAAAATTTTGGCGGGGATACTTCGGGCAAGTTCGTCAACGGCGTTTTGGGAACTATCTATCGTGAAATAGGGGAGCCGGGCAAGGATTATCCTACGCGCGAGGAGTTGGCGAAAAAGCGCGAGGAGGAGGCGAAGCACTCCGAGGAGAACAAAGAGAGCGGCTCTGCGGCCGCCGGCAGAGAAGATCGTGGGCCTGAAAAGGCAAAAAAGCATAAAGTAGTGTCCAAGGGCAAGAAAAAGAAAAAGGGAAAATAGCGCCGAGAGGCGCGCCTAGTGCCGATGTGGCACGAACCATGAATTACGCAAGTGATTCCTGATTCCTGCTTCACGGATCACACAATGAATCCGGTATCCGAGCTAGAGAAGAAGCTCTCTCTCACATTCAAGGATCAAGACATATTGCGGCAAGCGCTGACGCATCGTTCGTATTTGAACGAAAATCCCGGCATGGTGATGAGTCATAACGAGCGCCTGGAGTTTTTGGGGGACGCCGTCTTGGAACTTATCGTCACCGAGGCCCTGTATGAGAAATATCCGGAAAAACAGGAGGGGGAGATGACGAGTTTGCGTGCCGCCCTTGTCAACTCAAAAATGCTCTCTGAAGTTGCCGACGAGGTCGGCCTCAATGATTTTTTGCTGTTGTCACGCGGCGAGGCAAAAGATATGGGGCGCGCGCGCCAATACATTCTCGCGAACGCTCTTGAGGCGCTTATCGGCGCCGTGCATATTGATCAGGGATTTGATGCGGCAAAAAAATTTGTTCACACCTATGTGTTTGTGCATTTGGAAGATGTGCTTTCTAAGAAGTTGTACAAGGACCCGAAGTCCCTGTTTCAGGAGGAAGCACAGGAGCGTGTAAGCGTTACTCCCCAGTATCAAGTCATGCGCGAATGGGGGCCCGATCATAATAAGCAGTTCGTGGTTGGGGTGTTTCTCGGGAGCGAGCTTGTAAGTGAGGGTGAGGGGCCTTCCAAGCAGGCGGCCCAGGAAGAAGCGGCCCGCAAGGCCCTTCAGGAAAAAGGGTGGATTTAGGTACGTTTGGGCGATTTTTATGAAAAAGGCCTTTGTGGGCCTTTTTCAGTTTCAGCATCTTGCATGCTTTCATATTGTATGGCACAAATGTTTTTACTGTCCCTTTACACATTGTGGAGGTATTTGTGGGAGGCGGCGGAAATCCCCAAAAGTTTCCGGGCATCCTTTTCTGGGTCGTTATCGGCATTATTTTTTTTACCATCGTCAGTTCATGGAGCAAGTCCCCGAATTCGCAGGCGGATGGTCGGATTGACATCAATGAGACCCAGTTTATGCAGCTTGCCGCCGGCGAGTATCCAGGCGGTCAGTTGAAGAGGGTTGATGTTGATAAAACCGGGCACGTGTTGAAGCTCGCGATCCTGGTGCGCGATGCAAGCGGCACTACCTCAGAAAAAACTGCGACTGTATTCATCGGCTGGGAGTATTCGCGTCAAGATGCCGAGGTCCTAAAGAAGCGCGGAGTTATTGTTGTCGCCGAGTCGCCTCACGTCGGCGCATTGTCTCAAGTGTTGTGGTCGTACGGACCGATGATCCTGATGGTTTTTGTCTTTTTCTTTTTTCTCCGGCGCATGAGCGCTGGGGCGAATAATGGCGCCATGATGTTCGCAAAATCGCATCCGAAAAAGGTACATGCGGGTCCCAAGGTTACGTTTGACGATGTGGCCGGATGCGATGAGGCAAAAGAAGAGCTCTGGGAGGTGGTGCAATTTCTGAAGGAGCCGCGGAAGTTCAACTTTCTCGGCGCGCGCATTCCCAAGGGCGTATTGCTGATCGGATCTCCCGGGAATGGCAAGACGCTACTTGCGCGAGCCGTTGCCGGAGAGGCACATGTGGAATTCTTTGCCACGTCGGGCTCCGAGTTCGTTGAAATGTTTGTTGGTGTCGGAGCATCCCGCGTACGCGATCTTTTTGAGCAAGCAAAGAAGAGGGCGCCATGCATTCTCTTCATTGATGAGATTGACGCTATCGGAAAGATGCGCGGGGCGGGCATTGGCGGAGGGCACGACGAGCAGGGGCAAACGCTCAATCAGATCCTGGTTGAGATGGACGGTTTTGATACCTCGGGGGGCGTTATCATACTTGCCGCCACCAACCGTCCAGACACGCTGGATTCTGCGCTAACTCGGGCCGGGCGCTTTGATCGCCAGGTAGTGGTGCCGGCCCCCGATCTTATCGGGCGCGAGGCGATCCTCAAGGTTCACGCGAAAAAGACGAAGCTTGACCCGGCGGTTGATCTGAAGGTCTATGCCCGTGCGACTCCCGGCTCCTCTGGGGCTGACCTGGAGAATTTTATCAACGAGGCGGCACTTCTTGCCGCGCGGAGAAATAAGGATATGGTGGGGGCGGCAGAACTTGATGAGGCGCTTGATAAGATTCTTATGGGTCGCGAGCGGAAATCCACCGTCATGAGTCCTCAAGAGAAGCGCACCGTCGCTTATCACGAGGCGGGGCACACGCTCGTTGCGGAGGTGTTGCACCGCGAAGACCCAGAAAATTCTGATCCCACCCATAAGGTGACTATTATTCCCCGCGGACAAGCGCTGGGAGTGACCCAGCAGTTGCCGCTTGGGGACCGCTTCCTTCATTCGCGGCGTTACATCGTCAACCGCCTTGCGGTGCTGATGGGGGGACGCGCTGGAGAAGAGGCGCTGGGTGAGATTATCGGGAAGACCAACAACTACACGACGGGGGCAGGAGACGATATTAAGCGTGCGACCGATCTTGCAAACAGCATGGCCCGACAGTTCGGCATGGTTGAGGATCTTGGCCCGCGTACGTTCGGCAACAGGCGCGAACTGGTGTTTCTCGGGCGCCAGGTTGACGAACAGCAGGATTATAGCGATGTGACCGCATATAAGATTGATGAGGCCGTAGATGCTCTCATCATGGAAGCGCACAAGTCCGCACAGGGCATCCTTACCAACGGAAGGGACAAGCTGGTGCGTTTGGCGGAAGCACTGTTTCTGCACGAAACGCTTTCCGCGGTAGATATCAAAAAGCTCGTCTGGGGTACCCCGGCAATAACGCAGTAAAAAACAAAACGGCTCATCGTTGAGCCGTTTTAAATTTGTTCCGTGGGCGCGCTTAATGTGAGATATGTTTTTCCGTTCAGAAAATCACTATGGCGACGCCACATACACCATTGAAGGGGCAGGCATAAAATGGTATTTTGAACTGGTATGCAAAAGCTTAAGCGCTTGGAACTTTCGGGATTTAAATCATTCGCGCGTCAAACGACGCTTGAATTTTCGTCGCCCGTCTCGGTGGTGGTTGGTCCCAACGGGTCCGGCAAGTCCAACGTGGCCGAGTCAATCCGATGGGTGCTGGGGGAGCAGTCCATGAAGTCGCTTCGGGGCAAACGGGGAGAGGACCTGATATTCAACGGGACCGAGCAGGTATCCCGCATGGGCAAGGCAGCGGTCAGTGTCACGTTTGATAATAAGGATGGCAGTATTCCCCTTGATTTTGAGGAGGTGACCATTACGAGAAAGATATTTCGCGACGGCCAAAACGAGTATTACCTCAATGAATCGCAGGTGCGCCTGAAAGATGTCATAGAACTTGTTGCGCGGATGGGGCTTGGCGAGACGAAACATAACATCATTGGCCAGGGGGACGTTGACCGCATTCTTCTGTCCTCGCCTCGGGAAAGACGCGAGCTTATAGAAGAGGCAATCGGGCTCCGGGTGTATCATCTGAAAAAGAACGAATCGGAGCGGAAACTTGCGCAATCAAAAGAGAATCTTGAAAAAGTCGCCTCGCTCATCCGGGAACTGGTGCCCCACGTACACTTTCTCCGTATTCAGGCGAAAAAAGCCGAGTCGCGCGCATCCCTCGTACAGGAACTGAAACTTTTTGAGCGTTTTTATTTTCGTCATGGGTTTTCAGCGCTGGCTGATGCGGCCGTAAAGATAGAGCTTAAGATAGCGCCTCTTCGTGGTGTCATCGCAGGACTTGATGCGGAAATTGAAGATACATTCCGGAAGGTGAAGGCGCTTGAGGGGAAGTCGGGGGATTCGGGCGAGGTGCGGAAATTGCGGCAGGACATTGCCGGTTTTGAAACAGAGGAGTCGCGCATTCAGCGGGAACTCGGCCGCATTGAGGGGCGCATTGACGCCGAGAAAGCAAAGCCGAAGGTTCGGCTTCGCGTCATAGATCTTTCATATGTGAAGGAGCGTATTCGACGGCTCATGCATCTGTTCTCCGATCATGACAATGAGCATGACATAGGTGAACTTCGGCGGCGCATAGATACCCTGAAAAGCGGCGTTGAACAGTTTTTATCCGATCTTGAACGCGGATCCATTGAAGAAAAAGACGATTCAAACGATGCCATGGTCGCAGAACTTGAGAAGAAGGAGCGATCGCTCAAAGAGGAGATGGATGCCATTGAAAAAAATATCCGCGCCGCAAAAGATGCGCTATACGGGAAAGAGCAGGACTATCGGACGATCCAGCAGGAGATCCGCACATTTGACCGGCGCATCCGGGAACTGGAAGAGGAGAAATCGGGACGCCGCGAGGCCCTCAACCGGTTCCATTTTGAGGAGGAAAAGATCCGTCTGCAGGAGGAGGAGCTCCAGAAAGAATTTTCATTTGCAGGGCTGTCAAAAGAGGATCTTCGCGAACCGGTAGGGGACGAGGGCGCATTCGGCGATCTTGCCGACGTGCGGCGGAAAATTGAACGTATGCGGGCGCGCCTTGAGGAGGTAGGCGGCATTGACGATTCCGTCATAAAGGAGTTTCAGGATGCCGAGGCGCGGCACACGTTTCTTGTGCAGGAGTCCGAAGATATTAAAAAAGCCATTGCGGGCCTGGAAGAGCTTATCGCGGAACTTTCGGATACGCTTACAAAGAATTTTCATGAGGGGTTCTTACAAATAAACGAGCAGTTTAATAATTATTTTCGCGTGATATTCGGAGGCGGAAGAGCCGGATTGAAGCTTGTCGCCTACGGCAGAAGACGTGTTGGCGCCGATGAAGAGGGGATGGCGCTGGAGGAGGAAGAGGAAGAACAGGAAGAGGGCGCCGAGATGGAGGTGGATATTCCGAAAAAACGCATCAAGGGCATGCACATGCTTTCCGGCGGCGAGCGGGCGCTTGTATCTATCGCGTTTCTTTTTGCCGTAACGGCCGTCAATCCGCCGCCATTCCTTATTTTGGACGAGACGGACGCGGCGCTTGACGAGGCGAATTCCAAAAAATTTGGCGCGATATTAAAAGAGCTTTCAAAAAAAACCCAGCTTATCATCATCACCCATAACCGCGAGACGATGCGCCAAGCCGGTATTTTGTATGGCGTCACGATGGGCGGCGACGGCGTGTCCAAACTGTTAAGTTTGCGGTTTGAAGAAGCAGAGGCATATACAAATAGATAGCGCAATTTTTTTTGCCAGCAGGATCTTGATATAAAAAGCAACCCCCCGGCAAGCGGGGGGATGATGCCGAAGGGCGCATTTTTTATTAGGGGCCGAGTGGAACTTTCTTTGGGTCGCACGGGAAGTGCGAGCAAAGAATGTTCCATGTGAGGCGCGATTTCTCATTCGTCTCGTCCGTCTCGTGGACGGACTCGGAGATTGTCACGATCTCCATCTCGCTTGTGTTTGGATGCACGCGGACGAACTCGCCGCGCTTTACCAACTGGAACGTGAATCGCCAGTGAACGACTTGGAACCGGCCATCCGGCATCGGCGTCCACTCATCCAGGACCCACATGGGGCCCTCTGACGTATGGAGAAGCGCCACCGCCACCCCATCGGTCTCGGGTGCTCCCGCCCGAAGAGCGACGCCCTGGTGCTCAAGCTCCACGCCGAGAGCCGGCAGGACCGAAATGATCGTCAGAAGTTCTTCCTCCGTCGGCACGAAGCCGGCGTAGGATTGGTGGGGAAGGAGCACGACAGAAGCAAAAGTAATCGCCAGCAGAACCTTTCTCATAGCTGTCTCCTTGTGGGCCGCGCGGGCGGTGTTAGGCGCATTATAGCACATAAATATAAAAATAGCAAGTTTCGTATAAACATTGACACTAGTATATAATTGTTGTATATATAGTATACACACATGTAACATGCGACGGCAATGCGTTTCCTGCGAAGTATCACCCGAAGAAGTTTGCGGAGCATGTGTCTGTCCTTTATCAATGTATATGTCTTTTTTGCCGCGCCATGGATGCGTGCGCAATTTTACGCCGCTTGGCCGCGGTATCAACAAGATAGCGTGTATCGTCAGCGTCTCACGATCATGGGATTCACGTACGCCTTTGACGCGTTTCTTGCATGCAAAGCGTCCCGCGAGTATGTGCTTCGCCTTCGCCTTGCGGATGAGCCGGCTCTGAAGTGGCGACTGCGGTTTCTGCCGTGGAGCATTCCCATTCCCGACATTTTTGAAACGGTGGTGCGATCCGGCATGTTCGGAGAATCATCAGGAAGAGATGCGTGATGGCGCAAAGGACCCGCCGCATTCACGTTTTGCTTTTTATTCTTGCGGCACTCTTGATGGCACTGGGAGTTGATGCTTGTTACTCCGAACGTCCCGTGGGTCTTATGGACGTGGTGCGGCCGGAGCGAAGTGACGCGCTGGTTATCGTGAAAAATCCTGATGATCCTGCGTGGCATGGGCGGAGCGGGCATGCGGCGATGGTGTTGGAAAAACTTATCGTCATGAGCCGCGAGATCGGCATTTTGCATGATGGCGTTCTTCCCGTTCATCTGCATGTAAGCGCGAGTATCCTTGATTATGGAGAGGCGTACCGCGTGCTGGGAAGATCCTTTATCGTTGTTGGTGCTCGCCGTGTGCGGGATGGCCGCGTTGACGGAACACTTGCGCATGAACTTGCCCATCTTGTTACGTGGGGCGCACATCACGAGAGCGCGTGGCTTGGCGCATGCACGGCGCTTCTTGACGAGTATTATCGTCGGGAGGGTGTACCACCGCACGAGCGAGATATGTCTAATTGCTTTTCACGCTAACAGAAACCCCGCCCCTAAAAGGCTGGGGTTTATTGTGCTCCGAATGACTCGCTTTGCTATGGCACAAAACGATATTTTACGCTTTATACACACAACTCGCCTTTTATGGGCGGGGTTTTATATTTTTTCAATGCGACGAGCGTACACTTCCAGAATGGCTTTTATATAGCACAAAATCTAGCTAGATATGGTTCGGCGCCTGCGGGTTCGCAGGCGCCATGATGGTTCTTACGTCTCAGGAAGATCCTCGGGATACAACTCCATGAATGTCATGAAGCTGATATCCCGCATGCCCAGTTTCTCCCCTACGATACGGAACACCTTCCAGTGGGAGATTCTCCCCTCCACATAGAAGGCGATGCCGAGGAAGTCGGCGAATCCGTCACCATCGGCGTCCCAGATCTCCCCAATGATGGGGGTGTCGTGCGGCATCATGGTGGAGCTGGACATCCGTAACTCCACCATGTGCGGGATCGCGAGCTTGTTTTCGTCTTCCACGACGGCCCGCCCCGGGAGAAGCAGGTCGTAGGTGGAGAACAGCCCCATGCCGCTAAGATCTGGCATCCCGTTCGGGAGGTAGCGCCCGGTCCCCACCATCGTGCGGTTCTCCGGCTCTGTGAGGAGCGGGACCGCGATGTTTGGCGCCGAGACCACTGTTCGTGTCTTGCCGTTGGTCTCCTGGACGGCAATGACGCCCCTCTCCGCCCCCTCGGCCTGGGGCGCTCTCGCCGATAGGGCGAAGAGCATGATTGCCGTTGAGATGATCGCCGCGAGAACGGCGATCGTGAGAGCGGTGGCATGATGCCGCGAGTCGGGTGCGGTGCGCAGAGTTGTTTTCATTGCCAGCTCCTTTGCGGGCACTATGCCCGAATGCGATCTATGGTATCTGTAGGACGCTTCTTTTAATTATACCATATATATAATGAAAAGTCAAATTTGCTGGAGAAATAGTACCCGTTATATATGAAAATAGATGCTTTTTTACATATGTTCTGTTACACTGGACGGTATGAAAAGACCATCGGTCAAAACATTTCAAGAACTGATCCTATCCTGGCATCAGAAACATGGACGTCACGAACTTCCGTGGCGGCGTCCTGCCGACATACGAGATCCATATCGCGTACTTGTCTCGGAGGTAATGCTTCAGCAGACACAGGTGGACAGGGTCATCCCAAAATATAAAAGTTTTCTAAAAAAGTTCCCTACGCCGAAAGCGCTTGCCGGCGCCTCTACGCGTGCACTTCTTACCGAATGGAAGGGGCTCGGGTATAACCGGCGGGCGCTTTTTTTAAGAAGAAGCGCCGAAAAGATCACCGGGGAACTTCATGGGGTGTTTCCATCGGACGAGGCCGGACTTCACGCGCTTCCCGGAGTGGGAGAATATACCGCGCGGGCGGTAAGTGTCTTTTGTTTCAATCGTCCCATGGTATTCATTGAGACAAATATCCGCCGGGTATTCATTCACTTCTTTTTTCATGATAGAGCGCGCGTGACGGACACCGAGATCATTCCCCTCATACAAAAGACCTTGTGGAAGAAAGATCCACGACTGTGGTACGGGGCGCTTATGGATTATGGGGCTACGGCGGTAAAAGGCATACCAAATCCGAATCGTCGCAGTGCTGGATATGCGCGGCAATCAAAGTTTGAGGGGTCCACTCGCTATGCCCGGGCAAAAGTTCTTGCACTTTTCTTGCGCAAAAGGCGTGTTTCACCTCCCGACCTCAAAGAATATGTTACAAGTGATCCTTTGCTGAAAAAATATAGGGGGAGGCCCGCGCGTATGGCGATACTCGGAACTCTGGAGCGCGACGGTTTTTTGGAGCGGCATGCCGGAGCGTGGCGGATACGAAAGAAATAGGGCGCGGTCTTGCCGTAGTGATGTACTCTTGGTACTATACTCGGTATGAAGGAAATTTTTACACGCCAATGTGGTATGACTCCACAAAAAGTCACGATTATTATCGGCCTTTTTTTGGGTCTGTTTTTGCTTGCATACCTGTTTGATAAGAATCCTCAAGTCCCGCCCGGCGAGCCGCCTGCCACGGTAACGAGTCAGAACGGCGGAGCGACAACGCCTCCGCCACCGCAGAATAACGCATCACAACCTTTTCCTATGAACTCTTCATCACAAACAACAAAAAACTTTAGTCATCAGATAACGCTTACAACGAATAAGGGCATCATTGTATTTGAGACGTTTGATGCCGATGCTCCGAAGGCAGTAGGTAATTTCATAACGCTTGCCGAGAAAAAATATTATGACGGGGTCATTTTTCACCGCGTGATTAAAGGATTTATGATCCAGGGCGGGGATCCGTACTGCGCCCCGAACATTTCTGCCGATAAAGGGCGGTGTGGTACGGGCGGGCCGGGGTATAAATTTGAAGATGAACTTGATTCAAGCACGGAAGCGGGAAGGACCGGCTACAAAAAGGGCATTGTTGCCATGGCGAATGCCGGGCCGGATACGAACGGGTCACAATTTTTCATTATGCATCAGGACTATCCTTTGCAGTATAATTACACGATCTTCGGCCGCGTTGTTGAGGGTCAAGATATAGTGGATGCGATCGCGGGGGTACCCGTGGGAGTTGGTGATCGGCCCCGTGAAGCGGTGCTCATTCAAAGTATCATGGTAGAAAATAAACAGTAATTGCTTGTTATGATCGCATACGCCGCCGAAGGGCGGCATATGTATGCACACCTCCCCATATCGCACGTGGGGATTTTCGTATATCCTTTCCTTATGGAACAAAAAAATGCGGTTGGGTACGGAGTAGTTATTGGAGCCCTTATGGCTGGATTAGCCGGAGGTCTTATCGCCGGTTATTTCTATTCATTTGCCCGGTATCAGGCGGGGCACGATGCCGGATATGCCAAGGGTGCGCAAGATGTACGTCTTGCCAGCGAGGCGAAGGCGATAGAGGAGGCGCGCAGGGCAGCAGAAGCCGTAAACCCCTTCGGAAGTGGGGGCGTGAACCCTCTTGGTGATGGCTATAAAAATCCGTATGAAGACGCCAACATAAACCCATTCAAATAGCGCCATGACAGCACTTCATAACTTCGTTTTTCTAAGGAAAGCGGTGCGCCGCGCCGTTTTGTGCGCGGTCCTTATTCTCGTAAGCATTGTCTTGTTCGCGCATGCCGCCACTTCGGATGACATCGTTTTTCCCATCGTGGAATTGGGCAGTTGTGAAAGCAAGGATGCGTGTATCGCATATTGCGATCTTTTGGATCATAAGGAGGCGTGCCTTTCGTTTGCCGAGCAGCATCAGCTGATTTCACCGGATGAGATTGAAAAGGCGCGGCGGGTACCGGCGGAAGATGGCCCGGGCGGTTGCACGTCTGCGGATGCATGCCACGTATATTGCGAGGCCGAAGACCATCACGAAGAATGCCTCGCGTTTGCGGAGAAGCATGACCTCATTGATCGCGGTGAAGCGGTGCGCGTTCGCAGGGCGGAAGAAATTGACAGTGGAGGAAGACCTGGTCCCGGCGGATGCCGTGGGGACGCGTGCAAAGATTATTGCCACGATAAAGAGCATTTTGACGAATGTTTGGACTTTGGCGTAAAGAATGGATTTATTAAAGACAAAGAAGCGGAGATCGCGCGCAAGATCGCGCGTGAAGGGGGTCCCGGTGGTTGCGCGAACGAAAACGAGTGCCGCGCGTATTGTGAAGATCCCTCGCGTATAGAAGAGTGCGTTGCATTCGGCAAGAAGCACGGTGTTATCTCTGAAGAGGAGGCGACGCGCGCGACCATTCTTGCAAAAGGCGGTCCCGGCGGGTGCAAGTCAGAAGGGGAGTGCCGTGCATTTTGTGAAGACGCGAAGAATCAGGAAACATGCCTCGCCTTTGCCGAGGAACACGATCTCATACCGCCGGAAGAACTGGCACGGGCAAAAAAATTCTTAGGAAAGCCGGGTCCCGGCGGGTGCACGGGTGGCGCCTGCAAAGAGTATTGTGAGGACCCGGCGCATCAGGAAGAATGTTTGGATTTTGCGGAACGGGAGGGCGTTATGCCGAAGGAAGAAGTTCTACGCGCACGGAAGTTCATGAAGGCCGCCGAGACGGGAGGGCCCGGCGGATGCGTGGGGAGGGCTTGCAAAGAATACTGTCGAGCGGCTTCGCATCGCGAAGAGTGTTTTGATTTTGCAAAAAAGAACGATCTTCTTTCTGAAGATGATATGCGCATGATGGAGGTTGATCGTAAGCTTAATGCGAAACTTGAAGAGTCGGGGGGTCCCGGCGGGTGTAAAAGCGAGGAGGAGTGCAAAGTATATTGTGCGGACCCTACGCACGTGGAGGAGTGCATCGCGTTTGCGTCAGCCCACGGAGGAGTAAGCGCGGAGAAGGCACGGGATATGCTTGAAGATTTTATCCGAGGGTCGGATCGGGGGTCTCATGGGCCCGACGACCTTAAGAACATTGCTGAAGATCATTTTAAGAGGTTTGAAGTGATGCGCGACATGGAAAAGAAGTTTCGTGGCGCGCCCGATGGGGACACGCCGGGCCTTTTCGGCTCTACCGGTCCCGGAGGATGCGCCGGTCCCGATGAGTGTATCGCGTTTTGTAGTGACGCAAAGAATCGTGACGAATGCGGCTCGTTTAGGCCGCCCGCAGGAGAAGGGGGCCGGGGGGGTGATAAGGGCATGGGTGGTGCAGGGCGGCACGAATTTCCCGGTGCCGGGCAGCCGGGTTCGTGGGGTTGCGAAGGAGATGAGTGCGAAACATATTGCGATGATGAAAATAACCGGGAAGAGTGCGCGCGTTTTCGGCCGTCGGTTGGCGGGGTCCAGGAGTCGCGGCCTCCGGCCGGTATGTCGTTGCCTGATGAATGCAAGACCATTGCAGGGTGCAAAACGTATTGCGAGGAGCACGGAGGCGAGCCGGGTGTTGCCGAGCAGTGCCGCGGGATAGTGGGCGGTATGCAGAACATCATGCTCGAAGGAGCGTCCGGTGCCGGTATACGTTTCGAACATCAGCAATTTCCTTTTACCGGAGAGCGAGTGCCTCAAGCCCCAGGTGCCGGAATTCCGAGGACCGGGGGTGATGAAGGGACATTTCACGGGGAGCTTCCGATACCGCCGGAGGGATCGTTATCTCGGCCGGAGGACATGATGCATCCCGAATATCAGCAATATACGGAGCCGGTTCCAGCCCTGCCACTGCCGGAAGGTGAGCCGTCATTGGTGGCGCCGTCTCCCGATGGAGGCGTACTCCGCGGACCAGCGGGTATTTTCGGCCTGCTTCTATGGCCTCTTTTACAGCTTCTGGGGGAATAACAGCAGATACATACCGGCGTCTTGTAAAGACGCCGGTATGTTTTTTTGATATACTTGCGGCATGGATACTTTTGGGTTTCTTTTTTTTGGACAATGGGCGCTCATTGCTTCCGCCGCATATTTTTGTCAGGCGATAAATATCATACTGGACAAGATTCTTCTTGGTGAAAGACGCATTGCAAGTCCCATCTCATACGCGTTTTACGGAGGGGTGTGGAGCATACTTGCCCTTATGCTCGCGCCACTCGGTATGAAGGTACTTTCATTTGCTGATTTTTTCATGCCGTCTCCGCGCTTGATTCTTCTTGCGTTCGCGTCCGGTGCCGCATCCATTTTTGCGCTGTGGACGTTTTACGCCGCCGTCAAGGCGGGCGAGCCGACACGCGTTGCAACGGCACTTGGCGGATTAAGTCCGGTGTTCGTGCTTTTGTTATCCTTTCTTTTTTTCGGCGTGTCGCCGGATGCGAAGCAATTGGCGGCGGTAGCATTTTTTATCTGCGGCGGCCTCCTGGTCTCGTATCGCCGCAGAGATATGGAAAAGACGTTTTTGCCGCATGAAAGTTTTCTCTTGATCGTACTTGCCGCGTTTCTTTTTGCCGTAACATTCACGGTAGAGAAAGTCATTTTCAATGATGCGCCGTTCGTGCAGGGATTCGTCTGGACGAGGATCGGCGCGTTTGTTACGGCCACGTCCCTTTTGCTGTTTCCGGTCCTTCGCGCCGGCATTCGTCGCTGGTCGCCGCGGACTGACGCGAGAACATCGGGGCTTTTTATCGTTAATAAACTTATCGGCGCTTCCGTTTTTTTTCTTTTAAGTGTCGCTATCAGCATCGCCCATTCTTCGGAGATAAGCATCATCAACGCGATGCAGGGGTTTCAGTATATGCTCGTATTTGTGCTTGCGCTCGCATATTCTTTCTGGCGCCCCGCACTTCTTTCGGAGCGTCTTGATGCCGGGGCGGTGATGAGAAAGATCCTTGCCATTGCGCTTATTTCTCTCGGATTTTATCTCTTGTCATAACAGTGCCCCCATGCCAAAAACAAAGCTTTTTGTCTGCGCTTTCCTCCTGCTCGGTATCGCCGTTCTTTATGGCGCGCGCCCGTTTCCGGTGCATTCTATTGCCTATGGTATCACTTTTTCCGATGTGTTTGCGGAGCGTCTTACGGGCGACTGGCAGAAGGTGTATGTTGCATTTTTTGATGATCTTGGGGTGCGGAATATCCGGCTTTCCGCATACTGGGACCGGGTTGAGCCAAGCAAAGATGCGTATGACTTTTCTGATCTTGACTGGCAAGTAAGCGAGGCCGAGAAGCGAGGCGCCCGCATTATTCTTGCCGTTGGGCTTAAGCTTCCTCGTTGGCCCGAGTGTCACGCGCCTGCCTGGGCGGACGGCCTTTTGCCGGAGGAGCGAGAGCGCGAGCTTCTTAAGTATATTCGGGCGGTGATTGAGCGGTACCGGGTATTTTCTGGCATCACCCACTGGCAGGTGGAAAATGAGCCGTTCCTTTCATTCGGCGACCAGTGCCCGAAAACAGATGCCAAGTTTCTGGATCGCGAGATCGCGCTAGTCCGCGCCCTGGATGCCCGTCCAATACTGACGACCGATTCGGGCGAACTCGGTCGGTGGATCCCCGCCGCTCGCCGCGGCGACGCGTTCGGCACAACGATGTACTTTCAGATCCAAAACAATATTGTGGGGCAATTCGTGTACCCCTTGCATCCCGGCTTTTTCCGTCTCAAGCGGCGCATCACCGACCTGTTTTCCGGCTTGCGCCCAAAGATGGTCATTGAGTTTCAGATGGAGCCGTGGAATAAAAAGCAGATATATGAGACCGATACCGACCTTCAGCTCCACACGTTTAACGTTGTTCCGTTTGACGAGCGTATAGCGTTCGTAGAGCGGACAGGTTTTGATGTCGTGTATCTCTGGGGAGGGGAGTGGTGGTACTGGTTGAAAGAAGAAAAGGGCAATCCGGAATTCTGGGAGAGGGCACAAAAACTTTTTGCGCAATAACAAGCCCCGCCCTTACAAGGCGGGCCGTATGTGTAGAGCGTAAAATATCGCTTTGTGGCAACGGGAGCACAGCATGGCAACAAAAAAACCCGCCTTTTAAGGGCGGGGTCGCGTTGGTATATACAGCGCATCGCCGTCACTGTGGCGCCGTTCATTTGCGAATGTGCATCGGCGAACCTTTGTGGGGCCCGCACCCGGATCAAGGTAGTATATATATTTTCTGCTATATCCCGTTACGATAATTGCATGGTAATACCACCCCCTTCTTGTTTCTGCGCGAACGCGCATGGTCACGAGAACGGGCGTTCTTTCTTTCAAGATCTGTATCAGTTCCCATTGCGAAAGGCGACGAGGACGGAAGATGCCGCCTTTTGAAACGAATGTGTTCAGTGAGCGCGTGAGTGCGCGCACATGTCGGCATGTTTCATCATCAAGAATGGCTTGCAGGCGGCGAAGCATGCGGGCAAATGAAAGCGTGTGATCCTTGCTGTGTATGATGTTGTTCGCGAAAAGGATCGGTGTATAACCCTGCCGCAGAAGGAACACTCCAGCATCTTCATAATGCGCGCCGACGCCGCGCTCGGTCTTGACCCCCTTGGAGACAGCACGCATGGGCACACGATTGCCATGATAGGCGAGAAGCATTTTTGTGCATGCCGCAACACAGGTATTGGCGCTCGGTTGCGGGTGGAATGGTACCCGCATTCGCATGAGGGCACCTTTGTGAAGGAGCGATACATCTATTGTAGAACGGAGATAAAAAAGAAAAAGCTCGCACTGTGCATAACATGGGAGCTTTTTCTTATGTAGTAGATGGCTGTGTACTCATGCTCCAGATGACCTCAAAAAACGAGCGCATCATCTTTGAGAATGTCGTTGACGTAATCACGCATCCGTATCCGTTCCCTTCAAAAAACATGAGGGCAACGGTCTTGTCAAATATAAGCACATATCCGGGGAATAAAAAATCCTTGGGGAGAACGCGCATCTGGTGGAGTCGGGGATTCGTGATGGGCTCGTCTTCATATGAACGAAGCGACCGGGCGTGAATACCCCTTTTGCGCCGCCGTTCGCCGTATCCGTATGTGCCGCCAAGAAATTCTATTAGTTTTTTTGAAGAACCGATAGAGTAGATGATCTTCTCTTTCGTCGCAAGCGCCTCTTCCGAGATGCTTTTTAGGGCATCTTTTCCCTCAAGAAGTCGCATGGAGACCCGCGCTCGGCTTTTTGTCATTTCCTGCTCAAGCTCCGGCAGAATACGTTCGGCCAAGAGCATTTTTTGCTCAAAAAATGCCTTTATTTTTTGAGGGTTCTCGGCGGCATACCGCGTTACTCCGTGGCTGATATGGCTTGAAACAAGCCCCATGGAGATGAGGTTTTCAAGCGTGTGATAGACCGATGTGCGCTTTAATCCCGATTCTTTCGCAATGCGAAACGCCGGCGCATTGGCAAGCGAAAGGAGGGTTTTATAGACCCGCTCGGTCTTTTCGTCAAAACCAAGAGATTGAAATAGATTACGTTGTTTCATAACTGGCGATGTTTTGTGCTATATGTGAAATAGTGACGATAATATTCGTCAACTCTATAATAGCATATCTGCGATAAAAATGCAATAGAACAGGCATATTTTATGCACATGCGTAAAAAGTTGTATTTTTGGTTGATGTATGTGGACAATACTACGATATTCTGGCATACTGATCACAGAGTTCATTGAAAGGAAAAAATGATGGCAGCCAGAATACTGTTTTCCGGCACCATACGTGTTACACCGGCACCCCCGGTGAAAAGTAAGTGTCAGCCATGTGCGGTGTGCGGGTGCGATATCCCCTTTGACGGCATTCACATTTCTGGGGAGGTTATGAACCCGGAGGTATGTTTACAAGCGACCGCGCGGTGGCGGCTCGGTACCGAAACATGGTTTGAAGGAGATTCTGAACTTGCGGAAAAGCATGTCCCCAAAACTCTGCCGATTGACATCTTTGTGCATGACACCCTTTGTCTTGCCACCATCTTTCGCAACCACCTAAATGCTCCGTGCATAATAGTGTGAAAGCGGTTGGCCGACCTCTATGGGTATCGGCAATGGCGTGCGTTTTTAAAAAATACAGAAAGGAGAAAAATATGCCGAAATGGCCCCATCCGACGTGCCCCGAATGCCGCAAGCACCCAAAGAAAAGGTGTCTTTCATGCGGATATATAAGATGAAAGTAATTGCGCTGATTAGGTTGCCAGGATGTCTATTGTGCGGAGATGTTACTTGTTATGGTGAATGCAAAAAGAAGGAGCAATCATGAACAGACAAGAGTTCATGCAACAACTTCAACCCATTATTCCGCCGGAGGGGATACGTCAGGTTTCGCATGCCTACTGGCTTGCAAAAGAGATGCACAGAAAGCAGGTGCGTGACGGGAAGATTGGTATGAATATGGTGGAAATCCTGCTTACTAAGTTTCTTCGTGCCATCGGCTCGGATCTTCGGATCGTCAGGGGAGAGCGCTACTTTGAGCATTGCAGACGCGTAGCCATTCAGGTCGTTTGCTGGGGGTCGCATGATGCCGATGAGGTAACTTCAGCGCTATTGCATGATTGCATTGAGGACTGCTATCCGCCGCAGGATCTTCTTGAGGGAGTGTTCCCGAAGCACGTTGTTCAGGCGGTAGAGACACTTTCAAAGGTGACGCGCGTTTTTGATGAATGCGGCGCGATCATCAAAAAAAGAAAGAAGAGCGCAGAAGAATATTGGGGCGGCATCCGCGAGGCCCCGGTATGGGTGCGGCGCGTAAAACTCGCTGATCGTCTTGATAATCTGCGCTCAATGCATGTGTGGCAGGACGCGCGGAAGCAAAAGTATCTACTTGAGACGGAGACATACATTCTTCCTATCGCGCGGATGACCGATGAGCGGTTTTGTCAGGATATTGTTCTGGTGATGCGGGAATACAAAAAATAGAAGAGCCGTCCTTCCCCTGCTGTACGCGACCGATGATTGATTGTGTGAGATCCTAAAACCCATAATATTGAGAGAGGAGCGGGTCATGAGCGGAGAGGTGAAGATGGTGCATCCAGTGGTGTGTCAGAAGTGGGAAGAGTCAGAGCGCGGATGGGGCACGCGGCCTGATGGATATTCGTTACATCTTAGCGATACTGATCGGGAGGCATTCATCAAGGACTACTGGGCCGGAATGCCCAATGCGGTGCCTGATGAGTACTCTCGCCCCGACGGTACCCCATATGTATGTGACGCAGATTCGGAAACATATAAGAAGATCAAAGAAAGTAAGCATGGCATTTGGTGTCATGGGCGAGCGCCCGGCTCGGGTGGCCCGGACGGATGGATCTCACGCAAGAGCTAGATGTGGATAAAAAGCAAAAAAGCGGCATACAGCCGCTTTTACTATTTTTGGAACGCTTCCTTCAGGTAGCGCTTCGCGCTTCGGGCAAAGAGTCCGATAAGAAGTCCGCCGACCAATGCCTCTATGAAATCCGTGCCGGGAGGTATAATGGCATGAAAAAGGATAAACAGGCCCGTGCACACTCCAAGAATTGCTAGCATGTCGTATGTGTTTTCAATAAACGGCAACAGTATCAATACCATGCAGGGCGCGAGAGCGCAACTTGCATTTTATTCAATAATATTGTATGATTGCGCACATCACTGGTCATTGACATGAGGCACCTTCTTGTTCTCGGGACTCAAACGATTGCTTCTTGGCGAGCGGCTTTCCGTGAAAGCCGCGAAATGTGAGCGATTGACGAACTCCCAAGGACTTGCCATTTTTGGCGCCGACTCCCTTTCGTCTACGGCATATGCCACGGAGGAGATTTTGCTCGTGCTTGCCGCCGCTGGTGCTGGGACTTTTTTTGTCTCAATTCCGACAGCGCTTGCGATCGCCGCACTCATTCTTCTCGTCGTCATATCCTATCAGCAGGTGATCTATGCCTATCCGCAGGGCGGCGGCGTATACAATGTTGCCAAAGAAAACCTTGGTGAATTTCCAGCGCTTCTCGGCGGTGCGTCGCTTCTTATTGATTATGTGCTGACCGTTGCGGTGTCGGTTGCGGCCGGAGTTGCCGCTATCACGTCTGCGGTCCCCGCACTTCTGCCGTGGCGCGTATGGGTAGGCAGTGTCATCATTGGCATTCTCACGCTTGCCAATCTTCGTGGGGTTCGGGAGTCGGGAAAGATTTTTTCGCTTCCGACATTCGGGTTCATTGTAGCAATTCTCGGTATGACCGCGTATGGAGTATGGCGGTATGCGGCGGGAACGTTCCCGGTCACAAATGCGATCACGGCGGACCCCGCTTCGGATATAACGGGCGCACTTGGTGTATTTCTCATTTTGCGGGCATTCGCTTCGGGATGTACGGCCATGACCGGCATTGAGGCGACGTCTAATGGCGTGCCGATGTTCCAACCACCGGAGTCGCAGAACGCCGCCCACACCATGATGCGAATGGGCCTTCTCCTCGGTGTGATATTCGTGGGCGTTACATTCCTTGCATATTGGGGAGGCATCGGGCCTCGCGAGCACGAAACAGTCATATCGCAGGTCGCCCGCATGCTTGTGGGTAGCGGTCCTCTGTATTACCTCATTCAGGGAGCGACCATGCTGGTTCTGCTTCTTGCGGCCAATACCCCGTTTGCGGGGTTTCCGATGATCGCCTCACAGCTTGCAAGAGACGGATACTTCCCGAGGCAGTTTCAGAATATCGGCTATAAACTGGTGTTTGCCAACGGCATCATCGTGCTCGGAGTTCTCGCGGTAGTTCTTCTCTATCTTTTCAACGGAAATGTGCATGCGCTCATTCCACTGTATGCCGTCGGCGTGTTTCTGGGGTTTTCCATCTCGCAGTTCGGGATGGTTATGCGATGGAGGCGGCTTGGCGGCAGGGTGTGGCTGAAGATCGCGATCAATAGCATTGGGTTTCTTGTGACATCCGCCGTGTTTGCGGTTGTGCTCATGACAAAATTTCTTCATGGTGCCTGGTTGTTGATTCCTGCGGTTATACTTCTGATGGTACTCATGAAGAATATTAAACGGCACTATATAGATGTTGAGGCGCGCCTGTCGCTTGATGGCGGCCCTGTTCCAAAGATCCCGGCTGAACGCACAATGGTGGTTCTCGTATCAAGTGTGAGTCGTGCCACGGTGTATGCGGCGCAGTTCGCAAAGTCCTTTAATCCGGTACACCTTCGCGCGGTCCACGTTGCGACATCCGTTGAAGAAGGCGAGGCGGTTCGCAAGAAATGGGAGCAGCACATGCCGGATGTTCCCATTGATATTCTTGTTTCCGAGTATCGCGATCTTTTTACTCCTGTCCTCGGATACCTCAAGGACATACAAAAGAAGTGGTCCGATGATACGGTCATCGTAGTTCTCCCGGAATTCATTCCGAACAAGATCTTCCATCATTTTCTGCATAACCAAACGGCACTGCGTCTTCGTCTTGCGATAGAACAGGACCCCGATGTTGATGCCGATATTCTTGATGTGCCGGTCAAGGTGAGAACCCATATTCGGTAATAGATAGAACCCCGCCCTTACAAGGCGGGGATTATTTTTCTCCAAATGGCTTGCTTCGCGCTAGCACAAAACGATATTTTATGCTCTACACATACGGCCCGCCTTGTAAGGGCGGAGGTTATATTTTACCGATAGCTTGACAAATATTTATGGGTATGCTACAAGTTGATACGAATAACCTTCATGATGGAGACGCGCCATGTTCCGAAAGTTCTATGTTGGCATCGCGGCATTGCTTCTCGTCGGTGTCCTTTCCGGGTGTGACCACATCGAGCGGTGGGGCCGCGTTGATGGCATTGAGCGCGTCATGATGCATAGTCGCAGTCACTTCACATTGTTTATCGGAAGTTCCGACTCGGCGGAACTGAAGATGCTAGAAGTATTTCCCCAGGTACCACGCGAGGTCGTAATTTTTCGGGATGTTCCAGCGAGTGAGAAGATGTGGGCCGAGATTGGGTATGTGACTGGTGAATACCCGCGGGGGCTCAAACTTCATATACATTCTGCCGCCGACATACACGGCGGCGATTGGCAGTCGGGCAAGCAGAGCGGGCGCACAAACGTTCTTGAGTAAGAAAAGCGGTTAGACGCAAAGCCGACAGAATAAACCCAGTCGGCTTTTTCATTTTCTGCAATGGCGCCGGGGATGCGGCATAACGGCATCGGTTCCCGCCGCTGCATAATGCAAGATACATTCTGGACTCCATGAAGCCCTGAGCTTATGGAGTTTTTTAATCGAATCCACTCAAAATATACCGGCATCAAGGGG
>Ga0209343_10002986_pt1 | contig 21555 bp, 19 predicted proteins | sample RifCSPlowO2_02_FD_184026 | JGI IMG/M metagenome (GOLD analysis project Ga0209343, IMG submission 184026) | Groundwater microbial communities from Rifle, Colorado - Rifle CSP2_plank lowO2_0.2 (SPAdes) (version 2) | ecosystem: Environmental > Aquatic > Deep subsurface > Groundwater | place... | reverse complement strand
CGCCTGCTTCGCCGACATAGCAACGGCCGCTCCTGGCCGGAACTTCCTGCTCGCGGTCAACGCCGGCTGGTCTTCGAGGCGACGAACTCAACATCGCGACCCGGAGCAGACATTCCTGAAAAACCGCACAAAGCGGTCTGTCAACGCACCACCTAGATAGCTTCTAGTCGCAAGCGCTGGATCTCAGTTTTCAAAAACAGTAGATTTGGTATATTTCGCATCGGGGGTGTAGGCGCGTCCGAAAATCCCCGAGTCGATGGCACAGTCTGCTTAGGCTGTCGCGCGACGAATCTTCCGCACGATTCACGTCCGTGCATCTAATGCCCAACCTGTCAGGCCACTCAGGCCGCTGTTGGGAGATTTTCTGAGGTCGACAAGCTCGTCCTGAATTTTTCTAAAGCTCGCTCTAGGCGAGCTTTTTTCGTTTCTGGCCCCCACTTGCGGGGCCTTTTTTACGCCCCTACCGGGCGGACACTCAGGGCAACACCATGCGTAAGCTGCGTGAACTGCTGGAGTGGATCTTCATCGCGCTCGATCTCTACGATCTGTTCGCGAAGTTGATCGACTTCATCAAACAACTCTTCTAAACGCTCCAAACGCCCCGATTCCGATCAATTCGAAATCGGGCTGACTTGAAGCCAAAAAGTCAGCTCGGGCCCAAGCTCGTCCAAAATTTGCCAAAAGGGCACTTGGGCCGTCTTGGAGAAGCCTTGCGCGGACAGAGAACTTGCTGGCTGCCCCATAGGCGTGGACTTGTTTGACCTGGATGTAGCGCAACTTCGTTACGCACCCGAGCACCAGGTCAAAGCCCGAGTCATCCACTTCCGGATTGAAGATGTTCAGCGGCCTGGTCGGGTCGCGCCGCCAAAGCTCGCCGGCAAGGCTTGCAACCATTCGGTGAACCAGCACGTTCTCGACATAGGAGGACCGTTCGGCAAGTGCTCTGCGGTATGTGGTGGCCTAAATCCGCTCGGGTGACTGTTTTACCTGCCGAGCAAAGACCACTTGTGGCCGGCACCGGCCCCATGCATCCAGCCTCCCCCAACCACCAACAAGCAAACCATCCCAAGAAGGAACCCGGGCGCTCAAGGGCCGTTCCCCCGCCCATGCCCCAGCCGCCCGTTCCCTTGGTAATATACGAACCAGCTATAAACCGTATACAAGGAGGCTCACATGGGCATCATCAAGATTTCAGAGCAGATGCATGAAAACCTGCGTCTGACCAGTGGGGCGCTGAGCCGCTCCATGAACGCGCAGGCCGAACACTGGCTGCGCGTGGGCATGTTGTCGGAGCTGAACCCGACGCTGTGCCACGGCGAGATCTGCCAGTTGCTGATCGAGTCGGAGCGGCAGGCGCCGGTGACGCCCAGTCTCAGGAGTGTGCCGCCCGCCGGCCTGGAGAAGGCAGCATGACGGGCGGCAAGCGGGGGGTGAGCATCAAGACGGCGGCCGAGATCGACATGGCGCGGCGCGCCGGGCAGCTGGCGGCGGACGTGTTGCGCATGATCGGCGAACACGTGAAGCCGGGCGTGACCACGGACGAGCTGGACCGGCTCTGCCACGACCACATCGTGCACGAGCTGAAGGCGATTCCGGCCAACATCGGTTACCACGGCTACCCGAAGACGATCTGCGCTTCGGTGAACCACGTGATCTGCCACGGCATCCCGTCGGACAAGAAGCTGAAGGACGGCGACATCGTCAACATCGACGTGGCGCTGATCAAGGACGGCTGGTTCGGCGACACGAGCCGCATGTATTGCGTGGGCGAGCCGGGCATTCTGGCCAAGCGCCTGGTGCGCACGACCTACGAGGCGATGCGCGCGGGCATCCAGCAGGTGCGCCCGGGCGCGACGCTGGGCGATGTGGGCCACGCGATCCAGACGGTGGCGCACGCCGCGGGTTTCAGCGTGGTGCGTGAGTACTGCGGCCACGGCATCGGGCAGATCTACCACGACGAGCCGCAGGTGTTGCACTACGGCCAGCGCAACACGGGCCTGAAGCTGGCGCCGGGCATGGTGTTCACGGTGGAGCCCATGATCAACGCGGGCAAGCGCGAGACCAAGGAGCTGGCCGACGGCTGGACGGTGGTCACGCGCGACCGCTCGCTTTCGGCGCAGTGGGAACACATGGTGGCGGTGACGGACACGGGCTTCGAGATCCTCACCCCCTGGCCCGATGGCCTGGGCGATTACGCGGCGATTGAACCGGTGAGCGCCGCGCCTGCTGTGGGTGTGTTTGAGCCGGTTTGAAGGGGGCTTCTCACCGCTGTCCGTTTCCCCTGGTGCCGGAGCACGGCCCTGATGCATGAAGCTGTGCAAGCCCAGGGCACCGCCGGGCCGGCTTTGCCGGACGGCCAGTGCCGCCCCCTCGGGGGGTAGCGCGAAGCGCTGCGGGGGGCTCAATAGTGCGGTGGCAGTTCGTCGCGTGGGTTGCGAAACCCGGGTGAGCCGCCCTCGGCAGCGCCCTGGCGGCGCAGCTGGCTCACTTCGCGCAGCAGCAGGTCGATCTGCTCCTGCTGGCGGGCGACCACCGCGTTCAGCGTGTCGAGCAGATCGTCGGCGTAGCTGGCCTTGATCTCCAGTTCGGTGAGGCGGTCTTCCAGGTGCGCGGCGGCGGGTGCTGAGGGTGGGGTCGAAGCGGTGCTCATGGGGCTATTGGACACCACGGGACACCACGCCGGCGCGTGATCCGCTCACTCCGGCCGGTGTTCGAGCGAGGCGGAGTTCATGCAGTAGCGCAGGCCGGTGGGCGAGGGGCCGTCGTCGAACACGTGGCCCAGGTGCGCGCCGCATTGGCTGCACACGGTTTCCACGCGCACCATGCCGTGGCTGCGGTCGGTGATCTCGGTGATGGCGCCGGGCACGGCCTGCGAAAAGCTGGGCCAGCCGCAGCCGGCGTCGAACTTGGTGCTGGCGTCGAATAGGGTGTTGCCGCAGCAGATGCAGTGGTAGCTGCCGTCGGCCCAGACCTGCTCGTATTTGCCGGTGAACGGGCGTTCGGTGTGGGCGTGGCGGGTGACGTCAAACGCGCCGGGCTCGGCGCCTTTCTCGGCGAGCAGGGCGCGCCATTCGGCTTCGGTCTTCTGGACGGGGAAGGTCATGGGGGGAACTCCTTCAGGACGAGCAACTGATCTCGATGTGGGCCGCCCAGTCGGGCGGGAAGTCGGCCAGGTCTTCGTGGTCGGGCAGGGCGGTGTACGGGGTTTCGAGCGCGGTCTGCAGCCGCCGCAGGGCCGAGAAGTCGCCCTGGCGGGCATGCTGGATCGCGATCTCGCCCAGGTGGTTGCGCAGCACGGTCTGGGGGTTGGTGGCCAGCATGCGCGCCTGCGTTGCGGCGGGGTCGAAGTCGGGCTGGCTCTGCAGGCGGCCGCGCCAGTGCAGGGCCCAGGCGTCGAAGGCTTCGCGCTGCAGGAACAGGTCGCGCACCGGTTCGATGGCCTGGCGCGCGGCGGTCTGGTCGGCCAGGGGCTCCGCAAAGCCGGCCACGGCGTGCGAGAGGCGGCGCCAGAAGATGGTGAAGTCCACCGCGTTGCGGGCCATGAGCTGCATCAGCTGGTCGACCAGCTCCGGGTCGCCGTCCTGCACGGTGGCCAGGCCGAGTTTGGCGCCCATGCGCTGCTGCAGCGCGGCGGGGAAGATGGCCTTGTAGGGCTCCAGCGCGTCCAGCGCCTGCTGCTGGTCGTCCATCAGCGGCAGCAGGGCCTGGCCCAGGCAGAACAGGTTCCAGTGCGCGATGTTGGGCTGGCGGTGGTAGGCGTAGCGCCCGCCGGTGTCGCTGTGGTTGCAGACGTGGGCGGGGTTGAAGGCGTCGAGAAACTGGAACGGGCCGTAGTCGATCGTCAGGCCCAGGATGCTCATGTTGTCGGTGTTCATCACGCCGTGGCAGAAGCCCACCGCCTGCCACTGCGCCACCATGGCCGCGGTGCGCGCGCTCACGGCTTCGAGCAGGTTGGCGTAGGGGTTGCCGTCGGCGATGCGGCAGCCGGGGTAGAACTGGTCGATCACGAAGTCGGCCAGCTGCTTGAGCGCGGCGTGTTGCCCGCTGTGCGAGAAGTGCTCGAAATGCCCGAAGCGGATGAAGCTGGGCGCCACGCGGGTGACCACCGCGGCGGTCTCGATCTCTTCGCGGCGCACCGGCTGGTCGGAGCCGGTGACGCACAGCGCCCGGCTGGTGGGGATGCCCAGGGCGTGCATGGCTTCGCTGCAGAGGAATTCGCGGATGGAGCTGCGCAGCACGGCGCGGCCGTCGCCCATGCGCGAATACGGCGTGAGCCCGGCGCCCTTGAGCTGGATCTCCTGCGGCCCCTGCTCGCTGGGCAACTCGCCCAGCAGGATGGCCCGTCCGTCGCCCAGTTGCCCGGCCCACTGGCCAAACTGGTGGCCGCTGTACACACTGGCCAGGGGCCGCATGCCGGGCAGCAGGCGGTTGCCGGTGAAGGCCTGCAGGGCGTCGTCGGATGTTGCCCAGGCCTCGTCCAGGCCGAGCTCGCGCGCCAGCGCCGGGCTGCTGCCCACTAGGTAGGGGGCCGGCAGCGGCGTGGGGCGCAGTTCGGTGTAAAACGCAGGGCCGAGGCTGGCGAAGCGGTGGCTCCAGCGGCCGGGCGCCAGGCCGGCCACCGTGTCGGCGCCCGCGGGCGCGGAGTGGGGAGGGGTCATGCGCCGCATTGTCACCGGGATGACTTGCACCCACGCCCGGGCGGGCTATCCGGGGCAACCCGCTGTGAATCGCGCCACCGAGTGCGGCATGATGCGAACGGCTGTTCTATTTCAGTGCAAGTGCCACTACACCAAGGAGATTTCCCATGCTGGGACAAATGCAAAGCCAACCGCTGCTGATCTCGTCGCTGATCACCCACGCCGAGCGCCACCACGCCAGCACCGAGATCGTCTCGCGCCGGGTCGAGGGCGACATCCACCGCAGCAACTGGGGCCAGATCGCCCGCCGCGCGCGCCAGGTGGCCAACGCGCTGGACGGCCTGCACCTCGCCGCGGGGGACCGCGTGGCCACGCTGGCCTGGAACGGCTACCGCCACCTGGAGCTGTATTTCGGCGTCAGCGGCACCGGCCGCGTGCTGCACACGCTCAACCCGCGCCTGCACCCCGAGCAGCTGGCCTGGATCGTGAACCACGCCGACGACCGCGCGGTCTGCTTCGACATGACTTTCCTGCCACTGGTGCAGGCGGTGGCGGGCAAGTGCCCGGGCGTGAAACACTGGGTGTCGCTGTGCGACGCCGATAAGCTGCCGGCCGACAGCGGCCTGCCCGGCCTGGTGAGCTACGAGGCCTGGATCGGCGCGCAGCCCGACACCTACCTCTGGCCCGATCTGGACGAAAACAGCGCGTCGAGCATGTGCTACACCAGCGGCACCACGGGCAACCCCAAGGCCGCGCTGTATTCGCACCGCTCCACGCTGCTGCACGCGTACGGCGCGGCGCTGCCCGACGCGCTGGGCTGCTCGGCGCGCGACAGCATCCTGCCGGTGGTGCCGATGTTTCACGTCAACGCCTGGGGCCTGCCGTACTCGGCCGCGGCCGTGGGCTGCAAGCTGGTGTTTCCCGGCCCGGCGATGGACGGCAAGTCGGTCTATGAACTGATCGAATCCGAGAAGGTGACGATGGCCGCGGGCGTGCCCACGGTGTGGCAGATGCTGCTCGGTCACCTGCAGGCCGGCGGTCTGAAGTTCAGCACCCTGAAGCGCACGGTGATCGGTGGCTCGGCCTGTCCGCCGGCCATGATCAACGCCTTCAACGACACCTACGGCGTGGAAGTGCTGCACGCCTGGGGCATGACGGAAATGTCGCCCCTGGGCACGGTCTGCACGCTGAAAAATGCGCAGCTCGCGCTTCCGCCCGAAGAGCAGACCAAGGTGCGCCTCAAGCAGGGCCGCGCGGTCTTCGGCGTGGACATGAAGATCGTGGACGAATCGGGCGACGAGTTGCCCTGGGACGGCAAGGCCTATGGCGACCTGCTGGTGCGCGGCCCGTGGATCATTGCCAGCTACTTCAAGGGCGAGGGCGGCGACCCGCTGCGCTACGACGCGGCCGGCAAGGGCTGGTTTCCCACCGGCGACGTGGCCACCATCGACGCCGACGGCTTCATGCAGATCACCGACCGCAGCAAGGACGTGATCAAGTCCGGCGGCGAGTGGATCAGCTCCATCGACGTGGAAAACATCGCCATGGCCCACCCGGCCGTGGCCATGGCCGCCTGCATCGGCATGAAGCACCCGAAGTGGGACGAGCGCCCCATCGTGGTGGTGGTGAAGAAGCCGGGCGCCGAGCTCACGCGCGAAGAGCTGCTGGCGTTCTACGAAGGCAAGACCGCCAAGTGGCAGATCCCGGACGACGTGGTCTTCGTGGACGCCATTCCCCTCGGCGCCACCGGCAAGATGCAGAAGATGACGCTGCGCCAGCAGCTCAAGGACTACGTGCTGAAGTGAAGCATTCCCTGCGCCGCATCGCTCTGCTGGCTGCGCTGATGTGGCCGCTGGCGCTGTGGGCCCAGCAGGGCCAGACCGTGCGCATTGCCTTCATCGACCCGCTCTCGGGGCCGTCCGGCGACATCGGGCGCAACAGCCTCAAGAGCTGGCAGTTCATGGCCGAGCGCAAGAACGGCGCGGCCAACCCGGCCGGTGTGCGTTTCGTGGTGGCCGGCTTTGACAACAAGGGCTCGCCGCAGGAAAGCCTCAACGCGCTCAAGGCCGCCATCGACCAGGGCTTTCGCTACATCGTGCAGGGCAACGGCTCGGGCGCGGCGGCGGCCATTTCGGACGCGGTGACGCGGCACAACGCGCGCGACCCGGAGCACCCCGTGCTCTACATCAACTATGCGGCCATGGACCCGGCGCTGACCAACGAGAAGTGCAGCTACTGGCACTTCCGCATCGACGCCGATACCGGCATGAAGATGCAGGCGCTCACGCGGTTCATGGCCGTGCAGCCCGCGCTGCAAAAGGTCTTTCTGCTGAACCAGAACTACGCCCATGGGCAGCAGGTGTCGCGCTATTTCCGTGAGGCCATGGCGCAGCAGCGCCCGGACGTGCAGGTGGTGGGCGACGAACTGCACCCGCCGTTCCTGGGCATCGACTTCACCCCCTTCGTGCAGCGCATCCGCGACTCGGGCGCGCAGGCGCTGGTCACCGGCAACTGGGGCGCCGACCTGCGCGACATGATCCAGGCGATGCAGCGGCAGGGCCTGACCATTCCCCTCTACGCCTACTACCCCGGACTCGTGGGCACGCCCACCTTGCTGGCCGAGAGCGGCGTGCGCCTGCCGGTCTACCAGGTGGCCTACAACCACTCCAACCAGGAAGGCCCCATCGGCGAGCTGGCCACGGCTTTTCGCAAGCGCCACGGGGAAGACCTGACGGTGTACGCCGCCTACGACGGCATCGAGATGCTGGCGCACGCCATGGCACACGTGCGCTCGATCGATCCCGCACGCGTGGCCGCCCGGCTCAGCGGCATGATCTTTCGCGGCTTCAGCGGCCCGGTGCAGCTGCGCGCGGACGACCACCAGCTGCAAAAGGGCATTTACATTTCGCGCTGGCAGAAGGTGGACCCGAGCCACCCACGCAGCGCTGAAAACACCGGTTACACCTTTGCCCCGGTGCAGTACTTCGACGGGCCTGGGCTGGCCGGTCCATCGCGCTGCCAGATGGAGCGGCCATGACTTGGAGCCCCCCCCCGCAGCGCTACGCATGTGCGAGCGCACAGTCACCTGCGCGATAGGTGCTAGGGGCAATCCCTGAGGGTCGGGAGGGGGCAAAGGCTTACGCTGGCGTTTTCCCCCCTACCCAAGGAGACCACCTGTGAAATTCGTTCTCAAATCCGTCGCCGTTGCCGCTCTGTCGCTGACCCTGGCAAGCGCCTTCGCCCAGAAGGGCGAGACGGTCAAGATCGCGTTGATCGATCCGCAGACCGGCCTGATGGGCCCGGTGGGCATGAACCAGATGCGCAGCTGGCAGTTCTTCGCCGAGAAGTTCAGCGCCAGCAACCCGGCGGGCGTGAAGTTCGAGATGGTGGCCTTCGACAACAAGCTCAGCCCGGCCGAAAGCCTCAACGCCTTCAAGGCCGCGCTGGACCAGGGCGTGCGCTACATCACCCAGGGCAACGGCTCTTCGGTGGCCGGCGCGTTGATCGATGCGGTCAACAAGCACAACGAGCGCAACCCCGGCAAGGAAGTGATCTTCCTGAACTACGCCGCGGTGGACCCCGATTTCACCAACAGCAAGTGCAGCTACTGGCACTTCCGGTTTGACGCCGACACCTCGATGAAGATGGAGGCCATGACCACCTTCATGAAGGATCAGAAGGACGTCAAGGCGGTCTATCTGCTCAACCAGAACTACTCGCACGGCCAGCAGGTGGCGAAGTTCGCCAAGGAAAACCTGGCCCGCAAGCGCCCCGATGTGAAGGTGGTGGGTGAAGACCTGCACCCGCTGGCCCAGGTGCGCGATTTCGCACCCTACATCGCCAAGATCAAGGCCTCGGGCGCCGACACCGTGATCACCGGCAACTGGGGCTCCGACCTGGCGCTGCTGATCAAGGCCGCCAACGAAGGCGGCTACACCGGCAAGTTCTACACCTACTACACCGGCGTGACCGGCACCCCGACCGCGCTGGGCACCGGCGGCGAGGGCCGCGTGTTCCAGGTGGCCTACCAGCACTACAACATGGGCGGCCAGATGGGCAAATGGGCCGACGAGTTCAAGGCCAAGGTGAAGGACGACATGTACACCGGCGCCATCCCCACGGCATTCAACGTGCTGAGCGCGGCCATGGCCAAGGCCAAGTCGACCGACCCGGTGAAGGTGGCCGCGGCCATGGAGGGCATCAAGGTCGGCAACTTCAACGGCGAAGTGGAAATGCGCAAGAACGACCACCAGCTGCAGCAGCCGCTGTACCTCACGGTCTGGCAGAAAGCCGATGCCAAGTACCCCTACAGCCCGGAAAACACCGGCATGACGCTGGCGCCGGTGAAGGAGTTCCCGTCCTATGTGTCGAGCACGCCGACGAGCTGCAACATGAAGCGGCCCTGAAAGGGCCTACCCCCGCCGCGCTGCGCGCGACCCCCTCAAGGGGGCAGCGCGAGCGGCCCGGCGGAGCCGGTTCCGCCGCGCTCTGGGCTTGGGGCATTTCGCGCCGGTGAGGTGGCTGGGTCTTTCGGCGCCACTGGCTTCTGAGCAACGCGGCCATACTCGGTCCGCTTCCGCTCATTCTTCTTCTCCCAACCGCTTCGCCCTCGAAAGGCCTGCTTCATGGAGTTCTTCATCATCTCCATGCTCAACGGCGTGAGTTACGGCTTGCTGCTGTTCCTGTTGAGCTCGGGACTGACCCTCATCTTCAGCATGATGGGGGTGCTGAATTTTGCGCACGCCAGCTTTTACATGCTGGGTGCTTACATCGGTTATTCGGTGGCGCAGCTGGTGGGTTTCTGGCCCGGGTTGATCGTGGCGCCGCTGGTGGTGGGCGCTCTGGGCGCGTTGTTCGAGCGGCTGACGCTGCGGCGGGTGCACAAGTTCGGCCACGTGCCCGAGCTGCTGGTGACCTTCGGGCTGTCCTACATCATCCTGGAGCTGGTGCAACTGATCTGGGGCCGCACGGCGGTGGAGTTCACGCCGCCCGAGCTGCTGCGTGGCCCGGCCTTCACCCTGGTGCACCACGCCAACGACTCGCTGGAATGGTTCTGGGGCTCGGTGGACGGCGCGGTCTGCGCGGGCCAGGGCGTGATCTGCTCGCCGTTTCCGGCCACGCGCGCTTTCATGATGCTGGTGGCGCTGCTGATGCTGATGTCGCTGTGGCTGCTGCTCACGCGCACGCGCATCGGCCTGATCATCCAGGCCGCGCTGACCCACCCCGAGATGGTGGAGAGCCTGGGCCACAACGTGCCGCGTGTGCTGATGCTGGTGTTCGGCGCCGGCACCGGCCTGGCCGGGCTGGCCGGGGTGATCGGCGGCAGCACCTTCGTGACCGAGCCCAACATGGCGGCCACGGTGGGCTCGGTGATCTTCGTCGTGGTGGTGGTGGGCGGCATGGGCTCGCTCTCGGGCGCCTTCCTGGCCTCGCTGCTGATCGGCGTGATCCAGACCTTCGCCGTCGGGCTCGACCATTCGTTCGTCAGCGTGGCGCAGCAGTTCGGCATGGAGGTGAGCGACGCGATGCGCGAGAACTCGGTGCTCAAGCTCACGCTGTCGCAGGTCGCGCCCATCCTGCCCTACCTGTTCCTGGTGCTGATCCTGATCTTCCGGCCCAAAGGTCTGTTGGGCACAAGGGAAGGTTGACCGACCATGACAAAACCGTATTACGAATTCAAACCCTACAACGTCGGCCGCTGGATCGTCTGGTCGCTGTTCGCGCTGGTGCTGCTGGGCGCGCCGCTGGTGTTCAGCGGCAACCTGTCCATCACCATGCTCTCGCAGATGGGCATCGCCATCATCGCCTGCCTGTCCTACAACATCCTGCTCGGCCAGGGCGGCATGCTGAGCTTCGGCCACGCGGTCTACACCGGCCTGGGCTCGTACATGGCGATGCACGCGCTCAACGCGGCGGCCGACGGGCAGTGGCCGATTCCGGTGAGCCTGATCCCCTTGGTGGGCGGTGTGGCCGGGCTGTTTTTCGCCATCCTGTTTGGCTACGTGACGACCAAGAAAGCGGGCACACCGTTCGCCATGATCACGCTGGGCATGGCCGAGCTGGTGTTCGCCATGTCGCTGATGTTCTCCGAGTTCTTCGGCGGCGAGGCCGGCATCTCGGGCAACCGGGTGGTGGGCGAGGCCTTCATGGGCATCAGCTACGGCCCGCCGCGCCAGGTGTATTACCTGATCGCGGTCTACACCTTCGTCTGCGTGGGCCTCATGTTCGCTTTCACGCGCACGCCGCTGGGCCGCATCCTGAACGCCGTGCGCGACAACCCCGAGCGCGTGGAGTTCATTGGCTACAACACGCAGAAGGTGCGCTACCTCGCGTTCATGATCGCGGGCTTCTTCGCCGGCATCGCGGGCGGCCTGGGCGCGCTGAACTTCGAGATCGTCACCGCCGAGGTGGTGGGCGCGGCGCGCTCGGGCGGCTATCTGCTGTTCACCTTCCTGGGGGGCGCCACCTTCTTCTTCGGCCCCATCATCGGCGGCATCCTGATGGTGCTGGCCGCGGTGCTGCTCTCGGAGCTGACCAAGGCCTGGCTGCTCTACCTGGGCCTGATCTTCCTGTTCATGGTGATGTACGCGCCGGGCGGCATCGCCAGCCTGATCATGATGAACCTGCGCGTGGCCTCGTTCGGCAAGCTGCGCGAGGTCTGGGTGGCCTACCTGGCGCTGGGCGTGACGGCGCTGGTGGTCTTGCTGGGCGGCGGCGCCATGGTGGAAATGATCTACCACCTGCAGCTCGACGCGGCCATGGGCGACGTGGTGAAGTACCTCGGCATGTCGCTGCACCCGAAAGACGCGGGCAGCTGGTTCGGCGCGGCCTTCGTCACGCTGACCGGCCTGGGCATCTTCGAGCTGACGCGCCGCCAGTTCAGCGCCCAGTGGGCCGAGATCCAGACCGAGATCGAAAAAGAAATCAAGCGCCGGGAGACGCAATGAGCAGCGCAACGTCCACAGCCGACACCGGCCGTTTCGAACAGGCCATGAGCCACGTGCACGCAGGTGGCTACGCATTGGAATTGCGCGACCTGCGCAAGCGCTTCGGCAAGACCGAGATCATCCGCGGGGTGGACCTCGCGGTACGCCCCGGCGAGCGCGTGGCCATCATCGGCCCCAACGGCGCGGGCAAGTCCACGCTGTTCAACCTGATCTCGGGCCGCTTCGAGCCCAGCAGCGGCGAGGTGCTGCTCAACGGCCACCGCATCGACGGCAAGAAGCCGTTCGAGATCAACCGCCTGGGTCTTTCGCGCAGCTTCCAGATCACCAACATCTTCCCCAAGCTCAGCGTGTTCGAGAACCTGCGCTGCGGCGTGCTCTGGAGCCTGGGCTACAAGTACACGCTGTTCCGCTTCCTGGCCGGCATGGACGACGCGAATCAGCGTGCCGACGAGCTTATGAAGATGATCCGGCTCGACAAGAAGCACGACACGCTGGCCATGAACCTCACCTACGCCGAGCAGCGCGCGCTGGAGATCGGCATCACCATCGCCGGCGGCGCCAACGTGATCCTGCTCGACGAACCCACGGCCGGCATGAGCAAGAGCGAGACCAGCCGGTTCATCGACCTGATCCGCGAAGTGACCGTGGGCAAGACCCTGCTGACGGTGGAGCACGACATGGGCGTGGTCTTCGGCCTGGCCGACAAGATCGCCGTCGTGGTGTACGGCGAGGTGATCGCCTTCGACACTCCCGAGGCGGTGCGCGCGAACCCGAAGGTGCAGGAGGCCTATCTGGGCTCGGTGCTCGCCGACGAACAGGCGGCCTCCGCCGGCCACTGAGAAGGGACGCACCATGCTGAAAATCGAAAACCTCCACGCCTACTACGGCAAGAGCCACGTGCTGCACGGCGCTTCGTTCGACGTGGGCCAGGGCGAGATCGTGGCCCTGCTCGGGCGCAACGGCTCGGGCCGCTCCACCACGGCCAAGGCCATCATGGGGCTGGTGGAGTGCGAGGGCTCCATCCGGTGGAAGGGGCAGGAGATCCGGGGCCGAAAGTCCTTCGAGATCGCGCATCTGGGCATCGGCTACGTGCCCGAGAACCGCGACATCTTCCCCAAGCTCACCGTGCAGCAGAACCTGCTGCTGGGCCAGAAGGGCAAAGGCAAGGATGCCCGCTGGAGCTTCGACGACATGTACGCCATGTTTCCGCGCCTGAAGGAGCGCCAGCACACCGAAGCCGGCGTGCTCTCGGGCGGCGAGCAGCAGATGCTCACGCTGTGCCGCACGCTCATGGGCGACCCCGACCTGATCATCATCGACGAGCCCACCGAGGGTCTGGCGCCCAAGATCGTGGAGCTGGTGGGCGAGTACCTGCAGAAGCTCAAGGCCCGGGGCGTGTCGGTGCTGCTGATCGAACAGAAGCTCACCATCGCCATGGCCATCTCCGACCGCGCCTTCGTCATGGGCCACGGCAGCATCGTGTTCCACGGCACGCCGGAAACGCTCAGAGCCGACCCGTACACCAGAAAGGAATGGCTGGAAGTTTGAACGCCCCCCGCGCCGCCTGCGGCGTCCTGGGTGAAGGCACGTGCGCTGGTGTTTCCGCATGTTTCGGATGACCCGCTTGCGACAGGTGGCACTTGCCGCACCGCACAAATTCCCTAAAATCGCACGACCGTTCGTTTTTGAACCGTTGTCCCCGTATCCAACAGAGGAGATTCCATGACCGCTGAGTACCAGGTCCACGGCGATGTGGCCGTCATCACGCTGAACAACCCGCCGGTCAACGGCCTGGGGCTGTCGACCCGGCAGGCCATCACCGCCGGGCTGGAGAAGGCCGAGAACGATGCCGCCGTCAAGGCCATCGTGCTCACCGGCGCCGGCAAGGCGTTTTCGGGCGGCGCGGACATCCGCGAATTCGGCTCGCCCAAGGCGATCCAGGAGCCCAACCTGCTGAGCGTGATCCTGGCGGTGGAAAACACCAGCAAGCCGGTGGTCGCGGCGGTGCACAGCGTGTGCATGGGCGGTGGCCTCGAACTCGCGCTGGGCGCGCATTACCGCATTGCCGCCCCCGGCTGCAACGTGGCCCTGCCCGAGGTGAAGCTGGGCCTGATCCCCGGCGCCGGTGGCACGCAGCGCCTGCCGCGTGTGCTGGGCGTGGAGGCCGCGCTGAACATGATCGTCAGCGGCGAGCCGGTCAAGAGCGAGATGCTGGCGCAACTGCCCGGCCAGAAGCTGTTTGACAAGCTGGCCGCTTCGCCCGAGTCGCTGGCCGAAGAGGCGCTGGCCTTTGCCCGTGAAGTGGCCGCCAAACACGCCGACGGTTCGGCCCTGCCCCTGGTGCGCAACCTGCCCTGCAAACACAAGGAGAGCGACGCCTACTTCCAGTTCGCGCGCAACATGGTCAAAGGCATGGCGAAGAACTTCCCGGCGCCCGCCAAGTGCGTGGACGCGGTGGAAGCCGCGACCAAGAAGAAGTTCAACGATGGCATGGCCTTCGAGCGCGAGATCTTCATCAACCTGATGTGGACGCCCGAGTGCCGTTCGCTGCGTCATTTGTTCACGGCCGAGCGCGCCGCGAGCAAGATCCCCGACGTGCCGGAAGACACGGCCAAGCGCGAGATCGCGTCGGTCGCCGTGATCGGCGCCGGCACCATGGGTGGCGGCATCACCATGAACTTCCTCAACGCCGGCATCCCGGTGAAGATCCTGGAAATGAAGCAGGACGCGCTGGACCGTGGCATCGGAACCATCCGCAAGAACTACGAAGCCCAGGTGAAGAAGGGCAAGCTGAAAGCCGACAAGTACGAGCAGCGCATGAGCCTGCTCTCCACCACGCTGAGCTACGACGAGATCGGCTCGGCCGACCTGGTGATCGAGGCCGTGTTCGAGGAGATCGGCGTGAAAGAAGCCGTGTTCAAGGAGCTCGACCGCGTGATGAAGCCCGGCGCGATCCTGGCGTCCAACACCTCCACGCTGGACGTCAACAAGATCGCCCATTTCACGAAGCGCCCGCAGGACGTGGTGGGTCTGCACTTCTTCAGCCCGGCCAACGTGATGAAGCTGCTGGAAGTGGTGCGCGGTGAAGCCACCGCCAAGGACGTGCTGGCCACGGTGATGGCGGTGGCCAAGAAGATCAAGAAGACGGCGGTCGTCTCCGGCGTCTGCGACGGCTTCATCGGCAACCGCATGATCGAGCAGTACGGCCGCCAGGGCGGTTTCCTGCTCGACGAAGGCTGCACGCCCGAGCAGGTGGACAAGGCGATGGAGAAGTTCGGCATGGCCATGGGCCCGTTCCGCATGGGCGACCTGGCCGGCAACGACATCGGCTGGGCCATCCGCAAGCGCCGCTACCAGGAAAAGCCGGACATGAAGTACAGCAAGACGGCCGACCTGCTGTGCGAAAAAGGCCGCTTTGGCCAGAAGGTGGGCAAGGGCTGGTACGACTACGTCGAAGGCAAGCGCGACGCAGTTCCGAACGCCGAGGTGGTGGCCATGATCGAAGAGCACCGCAAGGCGCTGGGCATCACGCCACGCAAGATCTCCGACGAAGAGATCGTGCAGCGCCTGGTGTTCTCGCTGGTGAACGAGGCCGCGCACATCCTGGAAGAGGGCATCGCCAACAAGGCCAGCGACATCGACGTGGTCTACATCTTTGGCTACGGCTTCCCGGTCTACCGCGGCGGCCCGCTGAACTACGCCAACGAGGTCGGTCTGTTCAACGTGGTCCAGGCCATGAAGCGCTTTGCCAGGAACCCGCTGGACGACGCGAAGTTCTGGCAGCCGGCTCCGCTGCTGGCCCGCCTTGCCGCCGAAGGCAAGACTTTTTGATGACCGCACGAACCACGATTTGAGGATTTCATCATGACCAACGCCGTCATCGTTTCAACCGCCCGCACGCCCCTGGCCAAGAGCTGGAAGGGCGCCTTCAACATGACCCATGGCGCCACCCTCGGCGGCCACGCGGTGCAGCACGCCGTGCAGCGCGCCGGCATCGAAGCAGCAGAAGTCGAAGACGTGATCATGGGTTGCGCCAACCCCGAGGGCGCCACGGGCGCCAACATCGCGCGCCAGATCGCGCTCAAGGCCGGCCTGCCGATCACGGTATCGGGCATGACCGTCAACCGCTTCTGTTCGTCGGGTCTGCAGACCATCGCCCTGGCCGCGCAGCGCATCATCTCTGGCGAAGGCTCGGTCTACGTGGCCGGCGGCGTGGAGAGCATTTCCTGCGTGCAGCAGGAGATGAACCAGCACATGCTCAAGGACCTGGCGCTGGAAAAGCAGAAGCCCGAGATCTACTGGAACATGCTGCAGACCGCCGAACAGGTGGCCAAGCGTTACGGCATCGGCCGCGACGCCATGGACGAGTACGGCGCCGCCAGCCAGCAGAAGGCCACGGCCGCGCTGGAAGCCGGCCTGTTCAAGGCCGAGATCGCCCCCATCACAGTGACCGCCGGTGTGGCCGACAAGGTCATGGGCCTGATGACCAAACAGGTCACGGTCGAGAACGACGAAGGCATCCGCGCCGGCACCACGTTCGACGGCATCCACGGCCTGCGCTCGGCGCTGCCGGGAGGCCTCGTGTCGGCCGGCAACGCCAGCCAGTTTTCAGATGGCGCCGGTGCCTGCGTGGTGATGGACGAAGCCCTGGCCGAGAAACGCGGCCTGCAGCCGCTGGGCCGCTTCCTGGGTTTTGCGGTCGCGGGTTGTGAACCCGACGAAATGGGCATCGGCCCGGTGTTCGCGATTCCCAAGGTGCTCGCGCGCCTGGGTTTGAAGATCAGCGACATCGACCTCTGGGAGCTCAACGAAGCTTTCGCCGTGCAGGTCATCTACTGCCGCGACAAGCTGGGCATTCCGCACGACAAGCTCAACGTGAACGGCGGCGCCATCGCCGTGGGCCACCCCTACGGCGTGTCGGGCCAGCGCCTGACCGGCCACGCGCTGATCGAAGGCAAGCGCCGCGGCGCCAAGCGGGTGTGCGTGACCATGTGCATCGGCGGTGGCATGGGTGCGGCGGGCGTCTTTGAAGTGCTCTGATCACTTCTTGACATGAGCGACGTCACCGTCAGCCCCGAGGTGTTTCTGGCCATGGGTCGCGAGGTCCTGGCCTCGCAGCCTTTTTCCACGCTCATCGGGGCCGAACTGGCGGCGCTCTCGCCGGGGCATTGCGAACTGCATGTCCCGATCACGGAGGCGATCAAGCAGCAGCACGGCTTCGTGCACGGTGGTGTGGTGAGCTACGCGGCCGACAACGCGCTCACCTACGCCGGCGGCACGGCGCTGCGCGTGCCGGTGGTCACGTCCGAGTTCAAGATCAACTACCTGCGCCCGGCCATCGGCGAGCGCCTGATCGCGCGCGCCCATGCGGTGCACACGGGCAAGTCGCAGGCGGTCTGCCGTTGCGATGTGTTCGTGGTGAAAGACGGGGAAGAAAAGCTCTGTGCCGTGGCGCAGGGCACCATCGCCGCGTTGCCTGCGGCCACGGCCTGAGCGAGCGGTGGCGCCGGGGTTCACCCCATGGCTCGCGCTCGCAAACCGAGACACACTGCCTTGATGACCCCCTACCGCATCGGCTCCGGTGCCGGCTACGCCGGTGACCGCATCGACCCCGCGCTGGATCTGGCCGAGCGCGGCGAGCTCGATGCCCTGGTGTTCGAGTGCCTGGCCGAGCGCACCATCGCCCTGGCCCAACTGCGCCGTGCCAGCGATCCGCAGGCCGGCTACGACCCCATGCTCCAGGCGCGCATGCGCGCCGTGCTGCCGGCCTGCGTGCGCAACGGGGTGACGGTGATCACCAACATGGGTGCTGCCAACCCGATGGCGGCCGGGCAGGCGGTGCTGGACGTGGCGCGCGAACTGGGCCTGTCGCGGCTGCGGGTGGCGGTGGTGACGGGCGACGACGTGTTGCCCTGGATGCTGGCGAACGACGCGCCGCTGATGGATTCGCCCGACACGGTGCGTTCGCTGGACGGGCGCCTGATCTCGGCCAACGCCTACCTCGGCGCCGACGCCTTGTTGCCCGCGCTGCAGGCCGACGTGAACGTGATCATCACCGGCCGTGTCGCCGACCCGTCGCTCTTTGTGGCACCGCTGATGGCGCATTTCGGCTGGGCCGCGGACGACTGGCACCGCCTGGGCCAGGGCCTGCTGGTGGGGCATCTGCTCGAATGCGCGGCCCAGGTCAGCGGCGGCTACCTGGCCGACCCGGGTCATGTGGACGTGCCCGACCTGCACCGCGTGGGTTTCCCGCTGGCCGAGGTGTCCGCCGACGGCAGCGCGGTCGTCACCAAACTGCCGGGCACCGGCGGGCGGGTGGACCGGCTCAGCTGTACCGCGCAACTGCTCTACGAAGTGGAAGACCCCGCGCATTACCTGCAGGCCGATGTGGTGGGGGACTTTTCGCAGGTGCGTTTCAGCGAGTTGGCGCCCGACCGCGTGCAGGCGCAGGGCGCCAGCGGCCACGCCCGGCCCGAGCAACTGAAAGCCACGCTGGGCTACCGCGACGGTTTCATCGGCGAGGGCCAGATCTCCTACGCCGGCCCGGGCGCCCGGGCGCGTGGCGAACTGGCGCTGTCCATCCTGCGCCAGCGGCTGGACGACGCCACGCTGTCCCACGGTCTCCGCGGGCTGGAACACCGCGCCGAGCTGATCGGCGTGAACGCCATGCACGGCCCTCAGCTGGGCGCGGACCGCGAACCCTACGAGGTGCGCGTGCGCCTGGCGGTGCGCTGCGCGACGCGTGCGCAGGCCGAAGCGTTGGGGCAGGAGGTGGAGGCGCTCTACCTCAACGGCCCGGCGGGCGGCGGCGGCGTGACGCAGTCGGTGCGTGAGGTGATCGCCGCGGCCTCGGCCCTGGTGCCGCGTTCGGCCGTCCATGCCCGCTGCGACATTCTGGAGTGGACGCCATGAGCATGAGCGAAGCGCCGGGCAGCCCCCAGCAAGCTCGCGCGCCCTCGGGGGGCAGCGCGGTACACCAAATGACCAGGGTGGGGGTCGGTTCGGGCCGCACCCTGCGCGACATCGCCCTGGCCCGTTCGGGCGACAAGGGCAACCGCGCCACGCTGAGCGTGATCGCACTGAACCCGGCAGACTACCCCACGCTGGAGCGCCTACTCACCGCCGAGCGGGTGCAGGCGCACTTTGCGGGCGTGGTGCATGGCACCGTGCAGCGCCACACCCTGCCGCACCTGGGCGCCGTGCATTTCGTGATGTTCGATGCCCTGGGCGGCGGCGTCACGCGCTCGCTGGCGCTGGACGCCCACGGCAAGACCCTGAGCGCGGCCGTGCTGGACTTGCCGCTTTGAGAGACTTGAGACCGAACCCGTTTTCACAACCCACCAGAAGGAGACTCCGATGAAGCCTGTTGTCCGATTGATCGCCGCCACCGTGGCCGTGCTCGCGTTGTCATCCACCGCCTTGGCCCAGGCCTGGCCCGAGCGCCCCATCAAGGCGGTCGTGCCCTTCGCCGCCGGCAGCGCCACCGACACCATCGGCCGCGCCTTCGCGCTGAAGATGCAGGAGGTGCTGGGGCAGACCATCGTGGTGGACAACAAGCCCGGTGCCAACGGCCTGCTGGGGGCCGACGCAGTGGCCAAGGCCACACCCGACGGTTACACCATCCTGATCGGCACCAACAGCACCAACGCCGCGCTCAAGAGCCTGATGAAGAAGCTGCCCTACGACCAGGACACCGCGTTCGCGCCCGTGGCCTACATGGGCTCGGTGCCGCTGATCATGGCGGTCAACAACGACGTGCCGGCCAAGACCCTGAAGGAACTGGTGGACATGGCCAAGGCCAAGCCCGGCAGCATCAACTTCGCCAGTGCCAGCACCTCGCAGCTGGTGTCCACCGAGATGATGGCCGGCATGGCCGGCATCCAGCTCACCAACGTGTCGTACAAGAGCGGCCCCGCCGCCATGACCGACCTGATCGGTGGCGTGGTGCAGATGTTCAGCGCCGACTTCGCGGTGATGCTGCCGCAGGTGAAGGCGGGCAAGGTGCGCGGTCTGGCGGTCACCTCAAGCAAGCGCTCGCCGGCCGTGCCCGAACTGCCCACCGTGAACGAAGCGCTGGGCCTGAAGGACTACGAGTTGATCGCCTACTTTGCGGTGTTCGCGCCCGCGGGCACGCCGCCCGACGTCGTGGCCAAGCTCAACAAGGCGGTGAACACCGCGGCCAGCAGCAAGGAGATCCAGGACCGCTTCGCGGGCATCGGCTTCGCGGTCGAACCCGGCACCCCCGAAGACCTGGCCAAACGCAGCGTGACCGAAACCGCCAAGTGGGCCAAGGCCATCAAAGACGCGAAGATCGAGCCGCAATAAGGTGCGCGCGGGGCGGTGCCTAACGGCACTGTCCCGCAGCGGACTGTCTCGCGAGGGACGAGTTTCGCCGCCTTCCCGGGCCGTTCCCCTTGCTCCCACCCATGCGGACGGCACACTACAAAGCCATCGTCCTTCAGCACCGATCGCCGCCATGAGTCTGCGTCCCACCCTCGATTTTTTGCTTCACCAGTGGCTCGGTGTGGAGTCGCTGCGGTCGCGCGAACGTTTCGCTGACCACAGCCGCGAAACCTTCGACGCCGTGCTCGACACCTGCGAGCGCATCGCGCGCGAGAAGTACGCGCCCTTCAACCGGCTGGTGGACACGCTGGAGCCGCATTTCGATGGCGAAAAGGTCATCCTGCCGCAGGCCACGCACGATGCGCAGAAGGCCTATGCCGGGAGCGGCATGCTGAGTGCCGCGCAAGACTACGAAGTGGGCGGCATGCAGCTGCCCTACACGGTGGAGGCCTCGGCCAACGCCTTCTTCGCCATGGCCTCGGTGAGCATCGGCAGCGGCATGCTCACCACGGGCAACGCCAACCTGCTGATGAAACACGGCACGGAAGCGCAGAAGCGCGTGTTCGCGCTCAACGAGTTCAGTGGCCGTTTCTCAGGAACCATGTGCCTGAGCGAACCGCAGGCCGGCTCGTCGCTCAGCGACGTGACGACGCGGGCCGTGCCGGACGGCGAGGGCAGCGGAGCCGACCCGCTGGGCCCGCGCTACCGGCTCAAGGGCAACAAGATGTGGATCTCGGCCGGCGAACACGAGCTGACCGAGAACATCGTCCACCTGGTACTGGCCAAGATTCCCGACGAACACGGCAAGCTCATCCCTGGCGTGAAAGGCATCTCGCTCTTCATCGTGCCCAAGAAACTGGTGGACACCGAAGGCCAACTCACCGGCGAGCGCAACGACGTGGCGCTGGCGGGGCTCAACCACAAATGCGGCTGGCGCGGCACGACCAATACCTTGCTGAACTTCGGCGAAGGCAAGTACCCGGTCCCTTCGACAGGCTCAGGACGAGCGGAGGCGGGCGCCATTGGTTACCTCGTCGGCCAGCCCGGCAAGGGCCTGCAGTGCATGTTCCACATGATGAACGAGGCCCGTATCGGCGTCGGCATGGCGGCCACCATGCTGGGCATGGCGGGTTACCACGCCTCGCTCGACTACGCGAAGAACCGGCCGCAAGGACGGCCTGTTTCAACGGGCGGAAAAGACGCGGCAGCGCCCCAGGTGCGCATCATCGAACACGCCGACGTGAAACGCATGCTGCTGGCACAGAAGAGCTACTGCGAAGGCGCGCTGGCGCTGGAGCTGTATTGCGCCCGCCTGGTGGACGATCAGCACACCGGCGCGCCTGAAGCGGCCGACGACGCGCGCCTGCTGCTGGAGGTGTTGACGCCCATCGCCAAGAGCTGGCCCAGCGAGTGGTGCCTGGAGGCCAACTCGCTGGCGATCCAGGTGCACGGCGGTTACGGCTACACACGCGATTTCCCGGTGGAGCAGTACTGGCGCGACAACCGCCTCAACATGATCCACGAAGGCACGCACGGCATCCAGGGCATGGACCTGCTGGGCCGCAAGGTGCTGATGGAAAACGGCAAGGGCCTGCAGCTGCTGGCCGGCCGCATCAACGCCACCATTC
>Ga0209343_10002985_pt1 | contig 21563 bp, 20 predicted proteins | sample RifCSPlowO2_02_FD_184026 | JGI IMG/M metagenome (GOLD analysis project Ga0209343, IMG submission 184026) | Groundwater microbial communities from Rifle, Colorado - Rifle CSP2_plank lowO2_0.2 (SPAdes) (version 2) | ecosystem: Environmental > Aquatic > Deep subsurface > Groundwater | place... | reverse complement strand
GAAATTCTCGATCAGGAACTGGATGCCTTCGTAGCCGTTGCCGCCGTGGGCGAAGCCGGTGTGGGTGAGGAAGCCGATCATGCCCTTGTTGATCTGCACGCGTTCCGGCGACTCGGGGCCGTCGGCGGATACTGCGCCCTTGCAGCCTTGCGACGAGATGGTACCCACGCCGTTGGAGATGATGAGCCCCAGGATGACTTGCAGCGGGAGCAGGCTGGCTGCGGTGGGACGCTCGCCCAACAGCGAGATGTAGGCCAGTTGCGTGACGGTCCAGGAATCGAGAATTTCCTGGTTGTCCACGCCGCAGAAGCCGCCTGTCGCGTGGTGCTTGGCTTCGGTGGACGCGCCGATGATCATGCCGAACAGCTTGGTGTACCAAGGCAAGTTGCGCACGGTCAGCTTGGAGATACGCTTGCGCATCAGCGGTTCCCACGCGATGGTGGTGGTCAGCGCGGCCAGTACGGCGTCTGCCGTGGGGTGGCCTTTGAGCGAGCGCAGATACTTCACGAATACCGATTTCGCACCGCGCTTGTCGTAAGCCTTGAGCATGGCTTCGGCCTTGGCGTCTGGCGTTGAGCTTACCAGCGTAGCGAGTTGCTCTGCGGTAGCTGCAGCAGGCGTAACCTTGGCTGCTTCGTCGTCGCCCTTCAGCAAACCGGAATGCGCGAAGATTTCCGTCAGGGAGTCGGCGGCGGCACGTGCGGCATCCGCACGCTTTGGCCCGAGCAAGGCGACCGCTGCGCTGATCGCGGTGTTGGGCGCATTGCCCGCTTCGCGCGCGGCTTCGGCGGCGGCCAGCATGGCGTCATTATGCAGGTTGACGTGCGCGGCCACCGCGAGGTTGTACAGCGCGTTGTCGTTCTCGTCGTTGAGCTCGCGTACCAACGCCAGGCACAGGTTGGATTCCAGCGGCTGCTTGGAACAGTCGAGGATGGAGATATTGTTGACCTTGGTGACTTGCGTCTTCGGATCCATTACCGAACTGCCCGAGCAGTCCTTCATGGACTGGCGCGGGAAGATCGCGCCGACGTTCTTCAACAGTTCGGCGATCTGAATGTCGTATGGCACCATGGCCTTGACCACCGGGATGTCGAGCGCAGCGGGCAGCTTCAGGCCCTGGTTGTCGCCGAACCACGGCTTCAGTTCCAGATTGCCTTCCGGCTTGAAATCGCGGTCAATGCCGTTGAGCTTCATCACTTCGGTCAGCGCTTGCGGAATGTGGGCGATGTTGGTGACCACCGCGCCTTTTTTCGAGCACACCGGATTGCCGGGAGTGTACAAGTCGCTCACGCCGAACTTGTCCATGAACCATTTTTCCTTGGCGCGCGCGTCGTCGCCCGATCCGGCGATGGCGCCGGCATGGCCCACGGCGCGGGTCAGGCTGGCCTTCCAGCGGCCTACCACGCAGGCGACCACCGGTTTGTCGAAGGCCACATCGCGTTCGTAGTAGCCGCCCGGCTCGGAATACAGCACCGCCGCCTTGGTGCGCGCGTCGTTGGACATGGCGTAGGCGAACTCGGGCGCCGCGTAATTGATGTAGATATCCTTGCCGCTGGAAATCAGCGTCGTGGTGCCCCAGCCGCCGATGGACAGGTAATTGGCGATGGTGGTGGTGAAGTTTCCGGAGTTGGAGAAGATCGCGACCGAGCCTTTGCGCAGAGTTTCGCCGGGGTTGTCGCCACCCAGCGCGCCGCCGATACGCACCTGGTTCCAGGAGTCGGCCACGCCGAGGCAGTTGCCGCCAAAGATGTCCACGCCGCGCTGCTGGCCGAGCGCGCGAATTTCGCGCGAATCATGCACCGATATTTTTTCGGTGATGATGACGACTTTTTCGACATCCGGATTGATGCGGATCAGTTCGGCCACGCCGTCGCGCACGGCGGAGGGCGGCAGGTAGACCACGCCGACGTTGAACTTGTGGCCGGCTTCCATACCTTCGCGCACGTTGTTGTACACCGGGATGTTGCCTGCGGGCGTCTCTACCACTTGGCCGCGGCGTCCGGGCGAGGTACCGAACACCACATTGCCGCCGGAATAGGCGTGGCTGACCGGGGTCACGGTACGGGATTCGTTGCCCGTGATGTTCAGCACGCAGATGCGGTCTTCGCGGGTCGCGATGTCGGCCAGCGAACGGATGCCGACGTAATACTTAAAGTCTTTGATACCAGGCTTTCTCATTGCAATCACCTTTGCTAATTTTTCAGTTTCGTAGGGTGGGCACGCTTTGTGCCCACGCGGTAAACATTGTCGATCGCGGGGTAACGCGTGGGCACAAAAAACGTGCCCATCCTACATTACGCGTCCTCGGGTAGGCCCAGCAGCTTCGCCACTTCGGCACGGCCGCCGCCCTTCATCCAGCGATCCGCTTCCTGCGCGTAGTTCACCACGTCGGTCATCGCGGAATCGAATCCGAAAATTTTATAAGGGATGCGCAACGAGTCGAGCACGTCCTTGAACGCGCCCATCCCACGGATCACCTGAGGGCCGCCACGGCCGATCACAACATACAGCGGTGTGGGGCCGCGCTCGCTGAAGTAATCGCGCAATGCATCCGCCATGGCGCGGAAGGTGACAAAGATGTCGGTATTGTTGGCCTTGCCGCCGATGACGAACAGCACATTGGTCTGTTTGAGATAGTACTTGAGGGATATGCGCATCACGTCGTACATCTTCTCGTAGGGCGGGTTGCCGCCGAAGTCGGAGGAGATGATGGCGTCGTTGCCCAGCACTTCGGTGACCAGCGAATTCGCGCCGCCACCGAAAGTGGGAGCCAGGATGGTGCCCTTGTCGTTGATCACGTAAACATCGCTCTGCCCTTGGTAGGTGCGCAGTTCGTTGATCTCCTGCTCGAAGTCGTTGGTCTCGGTGACGAACAGGTCATCGGGCAGGGTCAGGCGATTCACGCGTGGATCGTCGCGGTCGAAACCGCACTTGAAGTCGCAGGCCACCGGCACGAGCGAGCCAGACTTGCTCGGCATCATGCGGATCGGGTTAAGTTCCAGCGTGGACATGCCATAGTGATGGTACAGATCCCACAGCTTGGGCAGATGCTGCACCAGCGGAGAAATGATTTCCTTGGGCGCACCCAGGTCGGTCAGCGCATTGGAAATGACGAAAGACTTGAGACCGGTCAGCGGATCGAATGGAACCTCGATAATCTGTGTCTTGTCCAGTTCCTCGATGTCCATGCCGCCGTGATGCGTGAGTGTCATGGTCGGCGCGCGGTAGCGCGTCGAATCGGTGATCGAAAAATAAATCTCGTGCTCGGCAGGAACGGCGCCTTCGAAGGTGACGCCGCGCGATTTGTATACGGCATTGCCAACCTTGTATTCGGCAAAGTACAGGCGCTCCTTCTCGGCCATCGCCGATTTCAAATCCTTGGCGCGTCCGATTAAGCCGGACTTGCCCTTCTTGCCGATGCCGCCCTTGAAAATGGGCTTGACGAAGACCGAGCCGCACTTCTCGATCAGGCTGTGAATCTCATGTTCGCTGGCTTCCGGCCCCAGCACTTCGGACGCCGGAAAATCGACGATCTTGAGTAGCCCTGCTCCATGGAGCATTCCACTGATGTTCATAGTTACCTTACCTCTTCATTAATCAAATTCTGTACAACGAGCCGTAGGGTGGGCACGATTTTGTGCCCACGCGGTTAAAAGATTATTTCCGCGTGGGCACAAAAACGTGCCCACCCCACCCTGTTAATATTCTTCCGGCAGATTCTTCAGCAACGCCCACGGATAGACCGGCCCCTTGACGCATACATAGTCTTTGCCTACGTTGCAGCGACCGCATTTTCCCAGGCCGCATTTCATCTTGTTCTCGATGGTCGTGTATATCTGCTCATCCTTGAATCCGAGTTTGTTCAGGTTCTGGATCACAAACTTGATCATGATCGGCGGGCCGCAGGTGATCGCGATGGCGTTATCCGGGGCAGGATCCTTGTCCATCACGGCGGCCGGGACGAAGCCGCAGTAGCCATTCCAGCCCTCCTCTGCCTTGTCGATGGACAAATGAACATCGACCGATTCGCGCAGCTTCTCGAGCTCGTTCCGGTACATGATGTCGCGCGAGGAACGCCCGCCGTAGAACACGGTGATATTCTTGAAATCGTTGCGCTGCGCTACCGCCGTGGTGATTACCGGCCAGATCGGCGCCAGGCCGCAGCCGCCGCCGATGAATACCAGGTTCTTGCCGCGCCAGTCGTCGACCGGGAAGTTGTTGCCGTAAGGGCCGCGGATGCCGATCACATCGCCCACTTCCAGCTCGTGGAAAGCGGAACTCACCTTGCCCACGCGCATGATGCTGAACTGCTTGTACTCCTTGATCAGCGGCGAGGAAGCGATCGAGATCATCGATTCGCCTCGGCCAAAAATGGAAAGCATCGCGCATTGGCCGCACTCGTGGTCGAAAAGCTTGCCGTCCACGGCCTCGACGCGAAAAGTCTTGATGGAACGCTCGCCGACCACCTCTTCTTTGATGTAAGCGATCCTGGCCAGTTGCGGAAGATAGATGTTATCCGGCATGTTCGGTTACCTTATTGACGACGGTGACGATATCAATACCCACCGGGCATTCGCTGATGCAGCGACCGCAACCGGTGCATTGATGCATCCCGAAATTCTCGTGGAAGTACTGAAATTTGTGGTTGACCCGCTGGCGCAGCCGCGCCCCGGTGCCCTCGCGCGGATTATGGCCGGACGAGTGCATGGTGAAATCAGGGAACTGGCAGTTGTCCCAGGTGCGTACCCGCTGCCCCATCAGCGGCGCCTTGTTATGCACCTCATCGTTGATGTCGAAGCAATGGCAGGTCGGGCACAGGAAAGTGCAAATGCCGCAGCCGATGCAGGCCTGCGCCATTTCCTGCCAAAGCGGCGAATTGAAGCTCGCCTTCAGCTTGGCCGGCGCGCCGTCAGGGTCGTTGATCTTGCGCTGCGGATAGGCCACCGCGTCGGCATGGGTCTGCTTCACCTGCTTCTGTTCGGCGGCGGACGGATCGGCAAAAATCTTGCCGCCTGCCGCCATCATCGCCTTGCCGGTTTCGGTGATCGCTCTTACAAAGTAGCGGTCGCCCAGGTCGGTCATCTGGACATCGAGCCCGTCGGTGGAAACCGGCGATCCGCCGACCGACAGGCAGAAGCAATTCGAGCTGGGCGGCTTGTTGCAGGCCAAACCCACGTAGGCAATATTCTTGCGGCGCGAAGTGTAATACTTGTCTTCGACATGGTCATTGAACACCTTGTCCATGCGCGGCACGCCGCGTCCATCGCAAGGGCGCACCCCGAACACGGCGTGTCGCTGCTCTTTCGGCATGATCTGCTTCAGGCGCGGCGCCTCGCCCTTGATCTGCTCGAACGAGAAAAATATCTCGCGCTGCGGGAAGGCAAACTCCTTGGGCGACTGCTTGGTGTTGGGATGGTCGAGCCTGACCTTGCCATTGGTCGGCTGGTATGTCCAGATGCCCTCTTCCAGCGCCGGGCCGTGAACCTCCCACTCGGTCAGCGCGGCAACCCAACTGTCTACCTGCTTCTTGTCTAGAATTTTTTCCATACTATTACCTGATGAAATCGCCGGGATCGCTATCGAGGAAGGAGGCAACCAGCGAGGGTCCTCCGATGCTCGCGCCTGGCTCAAAGCCGAACTTTTCGCGCGCTTCCCGTTCCATTTTGTTGTTGAGCATCCTGATCGGGACATTGACCGGACAGGCGCGCTCGCATGCGCCGCAATCGGTGCAGCGTCCGGCCAGGTGCATGGCGCGCGTCATGAGATAGGTGATATTCTCGGAACGCGTCGCCGACCGCTCGATCCACTTGATGCGGCTGGCCTTCTCCTCAGCCGTGGTTCCTGCGGTGACCGGGAAAGTGATGCTGTCCACCACACATTCGTCGCAGTAGCACATCGGGCACACCGAACGACACGCAAAACAGCGCATGCAGCGGTCGAAATGGCGACTCCACTCTTCCCAGCGTTCACCGGCGCCCTGCGCTTCGAAACGCGTCAGCGCGGCGAACGGCGCTTCCAGCTGGCGCCCGGTCTCGTCCTCGCCGAACACGATGTTGTGTTCCTTGGGATAGGGGGTGCGGCATTCCAGACAACGATCCGCCAGCACCTCGCGCGCAGACATACGCTTCTCGCCTACTTCGGTGGTAAACACAAAATCGTCGCCATCAAAAGCGGCGTTTGTAGCATGTGCGCCATTCAGCAGCGGCGCAAGCTTGCGCTCATCCAACACCCCGGTGCCCTCGCACGATACGCCGATGATGTAGATGTCTTCACGCTTGAAGTAATGCTCCTGCAATAGCACGACGATGGAGCGGGCGTCGCAGCCCTTGGCGACAATGGCGACGGGTGCCCCGGGATTCTGGCGCATATGTGCCAGAAACTTGCGGTCATGCACCAGATACAGGGACAGGTTATGGAAGCAGGTCGGATCCCACACCAGTTCGTCGGCCTGCTCGGGGTTGGTGATGAAGGTTGGTTCGGCAAGCATCCCGCGCGTGCCGCGCCGATAGCCAATGACGATGCGCGCCTCACCTTTCGTGAGCATATCGCGCGCCGTATCGCGAATATCCTGGATATTTATCATGTGCTGACCACTTTCTTGAGCTTATCCTGCGGCCCGAGCTTCTTGACATCATCGACAAATTCGGTGACGACCTGCGCGAACTTCGCACCCTCCGCAGCAGACACCCAGGACATGCGGAAGCGATCCGGCTCGACACCGATAAACTTGAGCAATTCCATGGTTAGGTGCATCTTGCGCCGCGCCAGAAAGTTGCCCTCAATATAGTGGCAATCGCCGATATGGCACCCCGACACCAGCACGCCATCCGCACCCTTGTTGAAGGCCGACAGGATATACATCGGCGACACCGCACCCGTGCATGGGATAGTGATCGGCGTCGCGTTGGCCGGGTACTGGATGCGCGAGACTCCCGCCAGATCGCTGCCTGCCGACGAGCACCACTTGCACAGGAAGGCGACGATTTTTGGTTCGAAATCAGCTTGTGGTTCAGACATCTGTTTTCCTTCTTTAAAATTCCGGGAAGTGGGAAGGGCGAACCCTCCGTGCTGCTGTTACCCTTCACCCTTCTCTCTTCACATCTCTCAGGCCAGGCACGCCTCGATCATTTCGTGGATCTGCAATTGCGTGACGTTCTTGACATCGATCGCGGCGCGCAGGCAGGTGGCCGAGCAACTGCCACATCCTTCGCACAGCGCCTCGTTCACGATCGCCTTGCCATTTTCCAGGCGGATCGCGATGAACGGGCAGGCGTCGACGCACATCCCGCATCCGGTGCAATGCGAAGGGCGCACCTTGGCGATCAGCGGCGAGCGGTTGAGGGTTGCCTGAGAAAGCAGCGCAATCACCTTGGCGGCCGCTGCGCCCGCTTGGGCAACCGTCTCCGGAATGTCCTTGGGAGCCTGCGCGGCACCCGCCAGATAAATGCCGCCGGTCACGCTCTCGACAGGCCTCAGTTTGGGATGCGCCTCGGCCAGGAAGCCGTCTTTGTCGCGACCGATCTTCAGCGTTTTGGCGATTTCCACAGTGCCCTTCGACGGCACCATCGCGAGCGCCAGCACCACCATGTCGGCATCGATTTCCACGTTCTGCCCGGTCAGGGTGTCGGTGCCCATTACTTTAACTTTGTCGCCTTTCCGGTAAAGCTTGGAAACGCGACCGCGCAGGTAGAGGGTATCGTCGTCCTCCATGGTGCGCTGCACGAATTCCTCGTAGCCCTTGCCGCCGGAACGGATATCGATATAGAACACGTAGGCTCGCCCGTCCGGGACATGCTTCTTGTACAGGCGCGCGTGTTTCGCGGTGTACATGCAGCAGATCTTGGAGCAGTAGGCGCAATGCTTGGCAGGGTCGCGCGAGCCGACGCACTGGATGAACACCACGTCCTTGGGCTCCTTGTGGTCGGAAGGCCGAAGGATATGGCCATGCGTTGCACCCGATGCGGAGATCAGGCGCTCGAATTGCAAGCCATCCAGCACATCCTCGACCTTGCCGCCGCCCATCTCCGGCATATTTTCCTGATCGTACAGGTCGAAACCGGTCGCCACCACGATGGCACCGACGTCCTCGGTCACCGTCTGGGGCTGCATGTCGTAATCGATCGCGCCCGCCTCGCAGACCTCCTTGCACTTGCCGCAGCGGATAGGGTTCAGTCCCAGGCAGGCATCAATATCCAGCGTAAAGCTGGCAGGGATGGCCTGCGCATAAGGAATGTAGATCGCACGCCGCGCGTTCAGGTTAAGCTCATATTCATTCGGCACCACCTGCGGGCAGACCTCGGTGCAGTGGTCACAGATCTTGCACTTGTCGGGGTCGACAAAAGTAGGTTTCTTGAGTACCTTGACGCGGAAGTTACCCACCGAGCCTCCGACCTCTTGCACTTCGCTGTAGGTCATCAGCCTGATGTTCGGGTGGCGGTTCACCTCGACCATCTTGGGCGACAGCACGCACTGCGAACAATCCAGGGTGGGGAAGGTCTCGGAGAGCTGGAGCATGCGACCGCCGATGGTGGCCTGTTTTTCGACCAGCACTACCTCGATGCCGGCATTGGCGATGTCGAGTGCCGCTTGGATACCGGCGATGCCGCCACCGATAACCATCGCCCGCTTGGTGACGGGAACCGCGATCGCTTCCATGGGTTTGTTGCGGTTGACCCGCCGCACCACGCTGCGCGAGATCTTGATCGCCTTCTCGGTGCCCTTGGCCTTGTCGGCATGCACCCAGCTGCATTGCTCGCGGATATTGGCGATCTCGCAGGTAAAATTGTTGATGCCGGCACGCTTGGCGTTGTCGCGGAAGGTTTTTTCATGCAGGTTCGGCGAGCAGCAGGTGACGACCACGCTGTCCAGCTTGTTGTCCTTGATCGCCTGAACCACCGACTCCTGTCCAGGCTCGGAACACATGTAGACGTATTCCTGGGTGAAGGCAACGGTGCTTTCGTCGGCCATCTCCTTGGCCACCCGCGCCACGTCGACGGTGGCGGCGATGTTGGTGCCGCAATGACAAACGAAAACGCCGGTGCGCTTCTTGCTCATGACACCTCTCCACCGTTATTCTGCCCCGCCATCTTCAGGCCATGCTCATAGCCCTTGTCGAAGGCCTTGATATTGATTTTCAGGAAACGCTCGGGCACCAGACCGGGCAGTGCCTTCTTCATCGCATCGGCGGTGACCACGCCGGTGACTGCCGTGAGAAAACCCAGCGCGACTAGGTTGGTGAACAGACGGTTGCCCAATTCTTCGGCATAGCGGGTCGCCGGAACCCGCATCAGCCTGAGATCAGGATGCTCGCCGCGCACCTTCACCAGTTGCTCTTCGACGATCAGGATGCCTCCCTTGGGCAACTCGCCGTGATATTTGTCATAGGCTTCCTGGGACAGCGCCATGAGAACGCCGGGCTGCGTGAGATAGGGATACAGGACGCGCTCGTCGGAAACCACGAGCTGCGCGGAACAGGCGCTGCCGCGAGCCTCCGGGCCGAAACTCTGGGTCATGGTGGCAAACTTGTCGTCGTACAATGCCAGCGCCTTGCCGGTGATCAGGGCGCAGCGAATAATGCCCTGCCCGCCGAATCCCGAAAACCTGATTTCTGTTGTGCTCATGCGCTCGATTCCTACTTACGGGTTTTTTTGGGCGTGGCCTTGGCTACTGCCTTGCTCTTGACGGTTGCCTTGGACACTACCTTTTTCGCCGACTTGGCTACAGCCTTGGCCTTGGGAGCAGCTTTTTTGGCCGGTGCTTTTGCAACAGCCTTGGCTACCACTTTTTTCGCTGGCTTGGCTGCGGCTTTTCTGGCCACGGCTTTCTTGGCTGGCGCAGCGACTTTTTTCGCCGGAGCCTTTTTTGCCGCCTTGGGCGCTTCAGCCTTCTTGGCGGGAGCTTTCTTCGCTGCTGCGGCCTTGGGCGCGGATGCCTTTAGAGGCTCATCGGCTGTAGCCTCTTTCTGCGCAGCCTCCGCTGCCAGCACGGCAGCACGACGGGCAGCGATTCTCTCCTTCTCAGCCTTTTCCTCGGCTTCCCGCTCGGGGATAGTCTTGCCATAAAGTTGATAATCGTCCCCTACCAGCTTGATGGCGCACTTGTCGGAAGCTTCCAGATAAGTGGGTTTGTTCTTTTCGACAAACTTGCCGACCACGATCTTGCCCTGGAAGTCGATGGCCGTTTCGCGCGTGTCGGCGCCATGCTTGAGAATTGAGTTGTCCTGGTAATTCTGCAACTGGTCTACACCGTCGCCGAGGCGGTTGCGGCGCAGATACAGCGTCGGGCAGGGCGAAATGATCTCAATGAAGGAGAAGCCCTTGCGCGCCAGCGCTTCCTCGATCGACTGCGTGACGTTGCGCGAATGCAGCGATGTCCAGCGCGCAATGTAGGTCGCACCGCAGGCATCCATCAGGAGCGGCAGGCTGAACGGGTATTCGTAGTTGCCATAGGGCGTGGTCGAGGCCGTGGCCGTGCCGGGTGTGGTCGGCGTTACCTGCCCGCCGGTCATGCCGTAGGTAAAATTGTTGTTGCAGATGACCACGATATCCATGTTGCGCCGCGCGGCATGGATCAGGTGGTTGCCGCCGATGCCAGCCAGATCGCCCTCGCCGCTGAACACCACAACGGTCAGTTCTGGATTGGCCAGCTTGATGCCGGTGGCAACGGGAATGGCGCGTCCGTGCGTGGTATGGATCGAATCGAAGTTGACGTAACCCGCGACGCGCCCGGTACAGCCGATGCCCGACACCACGACCAGTTTCTTGGGGTCGATGCCGCTGCGCTTGACCGCCTCGGCGAAGGAGTTCACCTCGGAGCCGATGCCGCAACCGGGACACCAGATATGCGGCATGCGATCCATGCGCAGGGTGTCGGACATCGGGCTGCCGGCCTTGAATTTTTCGATATCGTTACTCATTTGCTTGCCTTTCTGATGGCGTCCAGGATCACCTGTGGATCATGCACCGCGCCACCGCAGTGATTGACGCTGATTACCTTGCTGCGGCCGCCAGCGCAGCGTTCCACTTCCTTGACCATCTGGCCGTAATTGATTTCCGGCACCACGAACGCCTTCACCTTGCCGGCCAATTCGCGGATGCGTTTCTCGCAGAACGGCCAGATGGTGATCAGGCGCAATGCGCCGACCTTGAGGCCTTCCTTGCGCGCATCTTGAATGGCTTTGACCGCAATGCGCGAGGTGATTCCATAGGACACCACCACGACATCGGCGCCGTCGATCTGGTTCTCTTCGAGGCGGATGATGTCGTCGGCGTTGCCGAGGATCTTTTCCATCAGGTGAGTCACGACCTTCACGTTCTGCTCGGCGGTCATCACCGGATAGCCCTTTTCGTTGTGGGTCAGGCCGGTGATATGGAAGTTGTAGCCGTCGCCCGCGCGCACCATCGGGTGCCCGCCCTTGCTGTCGAATTTATAGGGGCGGCAGTCCGCCTTCGGGCCGCTGTAGTTGTTGCGCGGCACCACCTTGATCTGGTCGGCCGGCGGGATGACCACTTTTTCGTGCATGTGGCCGACGGTCTCGTCGGTCAGGATGATGACTGGTACGCGGTAGAATTCCGACAGATTGAAGGCTTCGATGGTGAGATCGAAACATTCCTGCGGGCTGTCCGGGCACAGGGCGATGATCATGTTGTCGCCATGCGGACCATAACGCGCCTGCATCATGTCCTGCTGGGCGGTCAGCGTCGGCAGGCCGGTGGACGGTCCGCCGCGCTGCACGTTGGCGATCACCATCGGGGTCTCGGTCATGCAGGCCAAACCGAGGTTTTCCGTCATCAGGGAAAAACCGGGGCCGCAGGTCACGGTCATCACCTTCTGCCCTGCCCATGCCGCGCCGATATTGGCGGCGATGGAGGCGAGCTCATCCTCCATCTGGATGAATAGTGCGCCCACTTCCGGCGCACGCTCGGCGAATCGCTCGGCAGTTTCGGTCGAGGGCGTGATGGGGTAACCGGCAAAGAACCGGCAACCTGCGGCCAGTGCGCCTTCTGCCAGCGCGTGGTCTCCATCCATGAAATGCGGGCCGGAATCGACCCCTTTTGGATCTGCTGCGACGGTTTTCACTTTTCCGTTTCTCCTATGTTGTTTTCTTCTACCCTGTTCACGAAGATGGAAAACTCCGGACAGATCAGTTGACAAAATTTGCAATCGGTACAGGCATCCGGGTTCTTCGCATAAGGCGGATGGTAGCCCTTGGCATTGAATTCCTTGGACATCTCCAGCACGCCGGTGGGGCAGAACTGCACGCAAAAAGCACAGCCCTTGCACCAGGTGGCGTTGATATGGACTTCGCCGCGAATCGGCTTGAGGTCGTTGAAAAACATGCTCTCCTCCTTAACCCAGCCCGCGCGCCTTCAGCACCGGCAACGGGTCGATATGCTGAAGATCGAAACGCAACGCCGATTCGTCGCAACCGAACGCCAGCGCCATCAATTGCGTAAAATAAAGCACCGGCATATTCTGAAAATCCGGGTTGAGGCGCTTGGCGTCATCCTGCCGGTAATCCAGGTTGAATGCGCACAGTGGACAGCTCACCACGACCAGGTCGGCCCGCTCCTCGCTCGCCGACCCCATGATCCTGTCGGTGCGATCGGCGATGACTTCCGGCTTGTCGACCGTCTGGTAGGCGCCGCAGCACTCCATCTTGTAAGAAAACTCCACGGGCGTGGCGCCGAGTGCGCGGATCAGGTTTTCCATGATCGACGGATTCTCGGTGTCGTCGAAAGCGACCTCTTTCGGGCGCATCAGCAGACAGCCGTAATAGCAGGCCACACGCAACCCCTTGAGCGGCTTGGTCACCTTTTTCGCCAGATTGTCGAAGCCGACGCGGTCGCGCAGGTATTCGAGCAGATGCAGCACCTCGACATCACCCTCGTATTTGGTTTTTTCGAGATACAGCAATTCGTTGATTGTTTCCAGCGCGTCGGCGCGCTGTTGCACGTCGATGTTGGCGCGTTTGAGCGTGTTGTAGCACATCGCGCAAGAGGTCATGAACTCGCTGGCCATGCCTTCCGTCTTGGCCTGCGCTTCCTTGACACGGATCATGTTGGTGATCGGCGCCACGCGGTTCATGACGTTGTCGGAATCCAGCGCATGCACCGTGCCGCAACAGTTCCAGCGATCCAGTTCCTCGACCTCCACATCCAGTTTCGCCATTGACGAAACGGTGGAAACATCGAAGTTGGTGGCCTGGTTTTTCAACGTGCAGCCGGGGTAGTAGGCGAGCTTCATCGGTTTATTCTCATTTCCCATCAGGAAGTCAGTTTACGCATGGCGCTGATCGTGGCGATGGGCGGTAAAACGCTGCGCGCCTCGGGAGTCAGCTCCATAATTTTAAGGTGGTCGTTGCGCTCGCCGCCGCCCATCGCGGCCTTGCGCAACGCTTCTATGACCTCGGCAATTTTGATGCCCTTTGGGCAACGCGAGTTACAGGTCAGACAGGACACGCACATCCAGATGGCATTTGACGCCAGCAGTTGCTTCTGCATCCCAAGTTGTGCCATGCGGATCATCTGGTTAGGCAACACGTCCATGTGTGCCGCCATCGGGCAACCGGCGGAGCACTTGCCGCACTGGTAACAGGCCAGCAGTTTCTGGCCGCTGATCTTTTCGATCCGCGCCGTAAAAGATCTGCCAACATGGTTCGAAGTAATGCGTAGAGTAGTATCCATAGGTCGCCCGTTCAGAACCTTCCATCCATGCGAAACTCCGGGGTGTCCAGCCATAATCCGACGTTCTGCACGCTATCCAGCTGCGCCTGCAGGGTATCGTATCGCGAACATTCTTCCTGGATCATCTTGTCGGCCAGCTTGACGATGTCCGGATCATTGACATGCTCTGACATGTCTTTAAACACATGGATGATCCGGCGCTGAAGCTCCATCGCCATGCGCAATGCTTGGGCATCGTCGGCGAGCATCGCATGGCCGCGCTGTACAACGGCGGCTTCCATCTCGGCGATCACTTTCGAGGGGTGCGCGTTCGCCGCTTCTTCTGCGGCAAGCTGCTGCCACAATTCCTGCCCCATCACGGCACCGAACAGTTTGTGCATATCCTCTATGCGCTCCGGCCCTTCTTCCGCAAGCCGCAGGAACATGGCCTTTCCGCCCGGGTTTTTCGTCATCTCGGCGGCATGGCGATAAAAGTGCTCTTCGCCATATTCGAAGCTGAGCGCGATGCGCGCCAGCTCGATTATCTTGTCGTCAATGTGCGTCATGTGTCTGATCCGGTGCCTCAGGCGCCGGGACCTTCATCGAACAGGCGGTTGCTCAACACCGATGAGCCGGGCAGCGAATTGCCGCCGCGCAACAACTGACGCTTCTTGACATCCTTAGGTGCGTAGGACGGCAACAACACCGGGGTGACCAGGTCGGTTTTCACGCCGGCCTCCGCCAACTCCTTCTCGTAGGCGTCGAGGTGCGCCAGAGTCAGCTTGCCGAGCTTGACTGTTTTGGCGTATTCGCCGGCATAGCGTCCGGCGCGTTGCCCGAACACGTTGTAGTCGAGCACCGAGTTGCCCATCAGGCGGTTGCGGCCATGCAGGCCACCGGTGGCTTCGCCTGCCACGTACAGGCCGGGAATATCCGTTTCGCAGCGCTCGTTGATTTCGATGCCGCCGTTCTGGTAGTGCAGCGACGGGTAGATCAGCATCGGCAGCTTGGTGATGTCGATGCCGTAGCGGATGAACTGGCGGTACATCGCCGGGAAGTGTTTGTCGGTGTAACCTTCGCCGTGCAGCATATCGATCAGCGGCGAATCCAGCCACACGCCGACGCGCCCGGACGGTGTCGGGACGCCGCCGCCGTTCTGCACGCACTCGCGGATGATGGCCGAAGCCTCGATGTCGCGCGGCTCGCGCGGGTAGACGAACAGCTCGCCCTCTTTGTTGAGCGGCTGGCCGCCCGCGCCGCGGATCGCCTCGGTGACCAGAAAGCCGGCAATCTGCTCCGGGAACGAGACACCCGTCGGGTGGTACTGGACGGAGTCCATATACATCAGCTTCGCGCCCGCGCGGTAGGCCATCACCAGCCCGTCGCCGGTCGCGCCGTAGTGGTTGGTGGTATCGTAACCGCGGATGTGCAGGCGACCGTAGCCGCCGGTGGCGATCAGCGTGGACTTCGCCTTGACGGTGAAGAATTCCTCGCTTTCCATATCGTAGAGAACCGCGCCGGCGCAACGCCCCTTGTCGTCCATGATCAGTTCCACGGCCGGCATGAATTCCTTCACGGTAATCATGTCGGGATGGTTGCGCACCTCGTCCATCAGCGTGCGCATGATCATCGCGCCGGTGTAGTCGCGGCACGACAGCATGCGCTTCCTCGAAGTGCCGCCGCCGTGCATGGTCTTCAGCGAACCGTCCTGCTGCTTGTCCCAGCAGACGCCCAGATCTTCGAGCCACTTGACCACGCCGGGGCCGTCTTCGGTGAGCGCCCTGACCAGTTCCGGTTTGTTTTCGAAATGGCCGCCGCCGATGGCATCCAGATAGTGGCGCGTCGGCGAGTCGGTGCGCGATACGGCGGCCTGCATGCCACCCTGCGACATCATCGAATTGGCATCGCCCATGCGCAGCTTGGTGGCGATGATCGAGCGTATCCCGTGTTCTTTCATCGCGATCAGCGCGGCGTTGCAACCGGCCCCGCCGCCACCGATGATCAGCAGGTCGGTTTCGAAGTCCGGTTTGTCAAGGTTCACCTGATCGCTACGCAGCCAGGAATGCGACTCCAGCAGGTCGGATACCTCGGTGGTTAGCGACTCGTCCCGGTTAGGGCCGACGCACACCGGGCGGCGGGCGCTGGCCTCAAAATCGGGATGGAAGCCCTCCAGGACGGCGCGGCGTTCCTCCGCGCTCATCGGCGGATAGACCGGGTCAGGCTTGCGGGCCAGTTCCAAACGTGCGGGGCGTGTCTGAGCCACTTTGCGGAGCGACTCCGCCATGTAATCTGGATACATCTTTAATCCTCTCTAAATTCCGAGTGCTGGTTATTCCGAATGCCGGTTATTCAGAGTCCCGGGCGTAGTAGCGATCCGACAAATCCTTGCGGCCCATCGACATCAGTTCTGCGTACTCTGCATTGTAAGCGCCGTCTTCCACGGCCTTGACGCGCTCCGCCAGCTCCGGGCTGTCTTTGCGCAGGTAGCGGCCATACAGGCGCTTCGCCAGGATGCCCACCAGGGGCTGGGTGATTTCGGCAGGGCAGCGCAGCATGCACATCCCGCATACGACACAATCGAAGGAAAGATCCATCACCGCCGCAATATCGCCGCGTTTGGCGGCCTGGACATAGTCCATGACCTGTAGCCCCTGCGGGCAGGATTTGGTGCAGGTGTTGCATGCGACACAGCGGAAAACGGAGGGGTACATCTCCTGAATTGCGGTGACGTTGGGCTTGAGCTTCTCAATGTCGTAGATCGCCTTCTCGCCCGGGACATAGGGCACCTGGGCCAGCGACATGCCTTCCTCGACCATGGTCATGCAAGCCAGACCGGTCTGTATCTTGTAATCGCCCGGCAAGCGGTAGATGGTGGCGCAGGCGCCGCAATAACCTTCGCGACAACCGGCGCCGCGGATGATCTGGTGACCGGCGTATTCGATGGCACCCATGATCGTCGCATCGGCAGGCACTTCATGGGATTTGCCCATGATATTGATCGTGATCAGCTTTTGCTTTGCCACGCCGGGTTTATCGTCAGCCTTGGAAGTAGACGAATTCTTCGTTTTTTCTGCTTTCGCGCCTGCCATAATAAATACCTTTATCTTGTTCCCGCACCAGAATCCCCAGCCGCACTGCGACCAGGGCCAATATATTGAACTAGGGGAGGATATCCTGAGTGAAGTGAGACTGTCGGCTCCGACACTTCGATTTTTTTTAACTGCAACGAATTATAAAGAGGTTTATGAAATTGACAAGAGGGATATGGAATAAAAATGCTAAGAATTAAATCCCACTTGGCAAATAGCGTCATTCCCGCAATTAACAGGAAGTGTTGGCACGCCCGTCAGTCGGCGAACGAGGCTCTATTTCACATTGCATCACCGCTTCTTTATACTGGCTCGTTTCTTAATATTGGCTCGGCTGGCATTGTTTTCAGCAACACGGCGCAGAATGAGCTGTTTTGTCTCCTTCACTGCCGGTGCCAACCCCCCTCCGAGCGCGCTGGCACGCTCGATCAGTTCCATAGCCTCATCGTTGTGCCCTTGATCCGACAACGTCTGTGCAAGATTATTCAGCACGGCTACCGAATCCGGGTGGCTGATTAAAGCTCTCCTTAGTGCAAGTTCAGCCTCGCGTAATTCCCCCATGGCATACAGAACATTCGACAGCCCGATTGCCGCCGCCAGATTATTTGGCCAGCGGGCAAGAAATGTTGCGTAGGCCTGCCTTGCTGAAGAAGGGTTTCCAGCGTGCTCAATGGCAGCGACCGCCAGCAGATAGTCGGTCTCGTTGGCAGTCACCGGAATACGGTTGGGTGGCACGACAACCATTGCCCAGTATTCGCTTTCCTTCCACGTATATTCCAGGATGCCAAACGGGATCTCCAACCGTGGCTTTTCACCCGAGCGCAACAACAATTCACCCTTCTGGTAATCGTATCCGACAACGACGGCATAATGCCAAACGGGAATCGGCCAAACGCCGTAATTCTGCAAGACAATGACTGGATTGCCCGCTGCTACTTCACGCAGTAAATCCTTAAATCGGGGAGCAAGCTGATATGACACCATGCCATAACGGCGCGCGGCTGCAATCATCTCAATCTGCAGGCTGCCTTGTCGCGCAGGAAGATAAACCTGCGCCACCAGATCCTCGGGAGTTACCTTGACGCCAATATTGGCTAGTGTCGTGGCGAGTGCCGCCGGGCCACACTGGTAGTCCTTTTGAGGAAAGAAGGGCACCTCGCTGAGCTCGATGCGTTCCGGCAATCCCGCAGGCAAGGTTTGACGCAAGGCATCGGTTTGCGGAGCGATTGCGGCACAGCCACAAAGACCGGCAACAAGAAAAAAAAAGCCCGCACTAAAGCGGGCAATTCTGTATAGGGTTGAGCCGCCTGCGACCATTATTTCCACTTGTAAATGATGAAAGCTCCAATCAGGATTGCTGCAAACCATCCCCACTGGCTGTTAGTCCAGGCTCCAGCTGGCAGTGAGTCAATTTCACCGGCAATAGTGCTGACTTCATGGTCTGTCATTGCTGCAACGCGATCCCGGGCTGTCTGTGGGTCAACTCCCATCGACTGAAGCTGGCTTGCCACTTCGGAACGTATACGTTGGTTCAGTACCACAGTGCTGTCGCCTTGCACACTAGCGGTGGAAATTACCTGATCGGTTCTGATCATACCCGCTTGTGCAGTTTGAAACGGCAATAACACCATCAGGGCAATCAGTATGCGAGAAATCATTCTCAAAGTTGAGTTATTCATAATGCACCTCCACTGGTTGTAGGCAAAAATCTGCGCACGGGTTTATGTGCAGAGTTGTCAGGCTAAGTTTTTAGCCCGCTAAAGTCAAGCGGAGTTATTTACAAAAAAGTTGCAAAACCACTGGATTTTCCATGCTCCAGTGATAGAATACGCGGCCTTTGGTTTTAGGTGCATTCCCGCTTTATTTTGGCTGCATTTAAAATCAGGTGAAATTTTTATGCTTTTTTAACCAACACTCCCGAGGAAATAAAATGAAATACTCTGCTCTTATCGCTGCTTTATTTGCTTTTGCCTTGACCGCTTGTGGCGGAAAACCTGCTGACGCTCCAGCTGCAGCACCCGCTCCGGCAGCAGCACCCGCTCCAGCTGCTGCACCTGCTCCGGCTCCTGCTGCTGAAGCTCCTGCTGCTCCAGCTTCTGCTCCTGCTGCTGAAGCTGCTCCTGCACCTGCTCCGGCTGCTGCTCCTGCCGCTGACGCTGCAAAGAAGCACTAAGCATCCGGTACTTCACAGATCGAGTAGGGGACGGAGTTACCCCCGTCGCCCTCTCACACCACCGTACGTGCGGTTCCGCATACGGCGGTTCATTAAACATGCTGGAAGCGTCGCTGGGTATCCAGCAGCGAAACCAACCCCAGTGCATCAAAGAAGCGTTTTGGATAGACCGCGTTCATGTGGCTCGCTCCGGCGTTCCACCAAGGGCCGCGTCCGTTGCTTGCCGACTTCCATGCTCGCGCCTCATCCAAACCTCGCGCTTGCAGCCGCTTATTCCGGGTGGCCGGTCGCTTCCATTGCCGCCATAGCAGGCAGCGCAGTTTGCGCCGAATCCACCCGTCAAGTTCCTGCAACACACCTTTTACCTCGGTCAGCCTGAAGTACGACGTCCAGCCACGCAGCACCGGGTTAAGCGCTTCGACCGTTTTACCGAGATTGCGCGAGGCATTCCCGGCAATGATCTCACGCACCCTGTCTTTGAACCGCTTCAAACTGCTCTCGGCGATTTTAAGACGTGGCTGTTTGTGCCAAGTGACACTGTAACCCAGAAACTTCCGCTGCCAAGGCCGCGCGACAGCGCTCTTGTCCCGATTCACCTGAAGCTTCAGTTTCTTCTCCAAGTAATCGGTAATCGCTTCCATCGCGTGCTGTCCTGCCACCTCGCTTTTGACGTAAATATTGCAGTCGTCCGCATAGCGGCAGAACCGGTGTCCCCGGCGTTCGAGTTCACGGTCTAAATCCGTCAGCAGAATGTTAGACAGCAATGGCGACAGCGGCCCGCCTTGCGGCGTGCCTTCTGCTCTCGCGCTGACTACCCCTTCTGACATCATGCCCGCTTCCAGGTAGCGCCGGATCAGTTTCAGTACCCGTTCATCTTTGACTTGCCGCGCTATCCTCGACATCAAAATGTCGTGGTTCACCCGGTCAAAGAATTTCTCCAAGTCGAGGTCAACCACCCAGCGGCGGCCTTCCCCAATATAGCTCTGCGCTCGTTGCACCGCTTGCCATGCATTGCGGCCCGGTCGGAACCCATAACTATGCACGGAGAATTCAGGCTCGAATTCCGGTTGCATTACTTGCAGCAGCGCTTGCTGGATAAAGCGGTCTAGCACCGTCGGGATGCCCAGTGTACGCACCCCGCCGTTGGGCTTGGGTATGTCCACTTTGCGTATCGCCGCCGGTAGGTAGTCGCCTGCCAGAAGTGCTGCCTTGACGCTCGGCCAGTGCTGTTGCAGCCATGCCTTAAACTCGATCACGGTGAGCCCATCGACTCCTGCCGCGCCCTTGTTCCGCATGACCCGCTCATACGCCCGCCAGAGGTTGCTTCGTTCGACCACGGCGTCCATCTGCCGTAGCCCTTCCGCTTTCGTTCGCTCATCCGCCGCCGCGCCTATCTCGGCACCCAGCCCGGCCATCGACGAAATCCGTTCGTCTCTTTCCGTTCGGGTAGCAGTTCCCTGCTTTGGTGCTTCATCAATTTGCATCGAGGTCGAATGTCCTAATCGCGTTGTTCAATGTTCAGGCCTTCAGTCAGTGGTCTTCTCGGTTGTGCCGTTTCGCCCTTGACCTACTATGCCCTCTGCTGACTTCTGCATGCGCATCCCGACACCTCTCGATGTCGGTAGCACGAGGCACGCATGCAGATCTCCCCGGGTATTGCGCACCCACCTTCACGCTTATGCCTGTCGGATCTACGTCGTAGCGTTCCGTACAAGTTTCGGGCTTTGATGATATCGGACATCTCACCCCGCTACGCCGCCTCATATCCGCTTCCTGTTCGTCAGGCCAGCGCTTTGCCTTCGGCTTCCTCCAGATTTCCAGTCACCCGGAACACCCTTGCCGTTCGGCTAACTCTTCCCCTTGTCGGGCGAGTAGAGGACTTTCACCTCCAAGTAAGTGCGCCCTGCCGGGCGCACCAAATAAAAAACCCCCAGGTTTTCACCTGGGGGTTTTTTGTTTGTAAGGAGTCTGACGATGACCTACTTTGGTTCCGACATCACATCGATGAAGCCGATATGAGTCTCCGCCGCAACAAGCGCCTGCGGCGCGTGTTGTCACTGCGTTCAAGTAGGTCACAAATCAAATTCCATAAAGCAAAAAGCCCCACCATTTCTGGAAGGGCTTTTCTGTTTATGGGAGTCTGACGATGACCTACTTTCACATGGGTAATCCACACTATCATCGGCGCAAAGTCGTTTCACTGTCCTGTTCGGGATGGGAAGGAGTGGGACCAACTCGCTATGGTCGTCAGACAAACTGTTAAGCGATCTGCGCTGTTCTGCAGCTCGCTATGTTTGTTGTCCGCTGGTTCGGTTTTAACGCCTCGTCAACGAACGATATTTTTGGAAGAAGTAAAGGGGTGTTTTGATTGCACTGCGTCACACCATAACCAACTCAATGTTATAGGATCAAGCCTCACGAGCAATTAGTATCGGTTAGCTTAACGCATTACTGCGCTTCCACACCCGACCTATCAACGTCCTGGTCTCGAACGACTCTTTAGGGGGGTCGAACCCCCAGGGAAATCTTATCTCAAGGCGAGTTTCCCGCTTAGATGCTTTCAGCGGTTATCTCTTCCCGATTTAGCTACCCGGCGATACCACTGGCGTGATAACCGGTACACCAGAGATCGGTCCA
>Ga0209343_10002982_pt1 | contig 21568 bp, 19 predicted proteins | sample RifCSPlowO2_02_FD_184026 | JGI IMG/M metagenome (GOLD analysis project Ga0209343, IMG submission 184026) | Groundwater microbial communities from Rifle, Colorado - Rifle CSP2_plank lowO2_0.2 (SPAdes) (version 2) | ecosystem: Environmental > Aquatic > Deep subsurface > Groundwater | place... | reverse complement strand
CGCGGTGTACAGCGCATGACTCGGGGCCAGAGTGATTCCGCTATTTCTTCCCTGTATTGAACTTCCATCAACTACGATCTACCGGCTTACGCTGGCGCACTAGCTGCCTGCGCAATAACCACAAGGGCTAGAGCCCAATTTGGCCAATAAAAGCAGGCAACATCCGCCGCCCTACCGCAGTATCAATACGGGCGCTTCACTCAGGCGCAAGAGCGTGGTGGTGGTGCTGCCCACCAAAAACTGGCGTATCCGCGAGTGGCCATAGGCCCCCATCACCAAAAGCGCGTGGCCTTGGTCCTTGACCAAACCGGGCAACACCACCTCGGGTTCGCCACGGAGATGCTCCGCACTTGCCTCAAAGCCTGCCTTGGTCAAGGCCTGCCGTGCCTCTTCCAATTGCATTTGCGCCTGAGGCGTCGCATCCCCCGCCATGGCCAGCATCACCGGCAGGCCTTGGAGCAAGGGACTGCTGGCTATGGTGTCTACCGTTTTGCGGGCGGTGGGGCTGCCGTCAAACGCCATCACCACGCGCTCAGGCGGGGCAAAGCGCGCGCGGGTGACCACCAGCACCGGCCGTTGAACGGACCGGATGACGCGCTCCACATGGTGGTCCAGGTGGATTTTGCGGGGCTGGCTGGCGTGGTAGTGCTCTCCCAGCACAAACAGGCGGGCGTCGGGCTCCACATCCAGCACGGCGTCCACCAGCTCGCCGTGGCGCAGGCGGCCATCCAATTGCACGACACCACTGGCGGCGGCGCGGGCACGGGCGTCCGCCAGCAATTGGCGCCCCGCTTCCTGGGCCAGCTTGCTGCGTTGCGCGTCCAGCGCGCTGAGCTCCTGCAGCAGCAGCTCTTGTGCGCCCAGGCCAATGGCGCCGCTGTAGTCGCTCGCTACCGCGCGCTCCGGGTGGCGCTCCAGCACATGCAGCAGTTCCAGCGGTACCTGCAGGCGCTGGGCGGACCATGCGGCCCAGTCGATAACGGCGTTGCTGGTGTCCAAGCCGTCGATGCAGGCGTATACCTTGTTCATAGTGTGCTCCTTTGTTTGCGGGGGTTATTCCAATTTCAGATCAATGGGAGAGTAGGCGCCCCGACGCAGGCAGTGCTTTAGCACGACAAGGAGGGGCAACGACCTATCGCATTGATATGGAAATGGAATTAGTGCATCAGCTTTTCAACGGCACCGGGCTTGTCGTGCAAACCAAAGCGGTCGACCAGGGTGGCACTGGCCTCGTTCAGACCGATAACCTCCACCTGCGTGCCCTCGCGCTGGAACTTGAGCACCACTTTGTCCAGCGCGCTGATGGCGGTGATGTCCCAAAAGTGCGCGCGGCTCACGTCAATGCGCACTTGCGCCACCACTTCCTTGAAATCAAAAGCCTCTACAAAGGTGTCGGCCGACGCAAAAAACACCTGCCCCACCACGCCGTAGGTGCGCACCTTGCCATCGGCATCGCTCTCGCGGTCAATGCGCAGCACCTTGCCCACCTTGTGGGCAAAGAAAATGCCCGACAGCAACACCCCCACAAACACCCCTTTGGCCAGATCGTGGGTAAACACGGTCACCACCACCGTCGCGACCATCACCAGCGACGAGCTGGGCGGGTACTCGCGCAGTTTGCGGATGGAATCCCAGCTGAAAGTACCTATGCTGACCATGATCATCACGGCCACCAGCGCGGCCATGGGAATCTGCTGGACCCACGGACCCAAGAACACCACCAGGATCAGCAAAAACAAGCCCGCAACCAAAGTGGACAGGCGCCCGCGCCCGCCAGACTTCACATTGATCATGGATTGCCCGATCATGGCGCAGCCCGCCATGCCGCCTATGAAACCCGTTGCGATATTGGCCACGCCCTGGCCCACGCATTCGCGGCTCTTGTCACTGCTGGTATCGGTGAGATCGTCCACGATGGAGGCCGTCATCATCGACTCCAGCAAGCCCACGACAGCCAGCGTGGCGGCATAGGGAAAGATGATCTTCAGGGTGGCCAGGTTCAATGGCACGTCGGGCAGCAAAAACACCGGCAACGTGCTGGGCAGCTCGCCCATGTCACCCACGGTACGAATGTCCATCCCCAGCGCCACGGAGATGCCCGTCAGCACCACGATGGTGACCAGGGGCGAAGGCACTGCCTTGGTGATGTACGGGAAACCGTAAATGATGGCCAGTCCCCCCGCCGCCATGGCATAGACCTGCCACCCCACGTTCGTCAGCTCCGGTAGCTGGGCCATGAAAATCAGAATCGCCAGCGCATTCACAAACCCGGTGACCACCGAGCGCGATACAAAGCGCATCAACGTGCCCAATTGAAGCGCACCCGCCACGATTTGCAGCACACCCGTGAGCAGCGTAGCGGCCAGCAAGTACTGCAGGCCATGCTCCTTGACCAGCGTCACCATCACCAGCGCCATGGCGCCGGTGGCCGCCGAGATCATGCCGGGGCGCCCGCCCGCAAAGGCGATGACGACAGCCATCGAAAACGAGGCATAGAGGCCTATTTTGGGGTCGACCCCCGCAATAATGGAAAAGGCAATGGCCTCGGGAATCAGGGCCAGCGCCACCACCAGTCCGGCCAACACATCGCCACGGATGTTGGAAAACCAGTCCTGTCGGACATTTGAAAACTTCATAGAAACATCAGCGTGAATGCGACACCCGCCCCAAGGCGCAATGTCGTGGTGAAAAGGAAAAGACGGCGCCTGCAGGCGCAGGCGTGTAGCGTGACTAGCCAGCGGGTGCTGTGCCCGCTGTTCAGACTCAGGGCGGTGTCACGGAATAAAAATAGCCACGGGCCAGTCCGCTGCCCGGAAAACTGAGCACCTTTTTGAAGGGTTGGCGGTAGGGCGTAGGCATGCGCCGATTTTACCGGGCCATTTAAACTGCGAGCCGGTGCAATTGGTCACTTGAATCTGCGATTGGTTATTTTTATGCAAGCCCTGTGGATGGTCCTGGCCTCGTTCCTGTTTGCCACCATGGCGGTGGGCATCAAGTTCGCGTCCAACAGCTTCACCACGTTTGAGCTGGTGTTTTACCGGGGGCTGGTCAGCGTGGTGTTCATGGCCGCCGTGGTGCGGGCCCGTGGCGCCAGCCTGCGCACCCCCATTCCCATGATGCACCTGTGGCGCAGCGGCGTTGGTGTGCTGGCGCTGGGCTCCTGGTTTTATGCGATTGCCCATTTGCCCCTGGCCACGGCCATGACGCTCAACTACATGAGCGGCGTGTGGGTGGCGGCCTTTCTGGTGGGCGGCGCGCTACTTTACGGCCAGCCCCAGGACGCCCAGCGCCAGGGGCCGCTGCTGGGCACGGTGCTGCTGGGCTTTGGGGGCGTGGTGATGACCTTGCGCCCGACCATGGACCACAACCAGCTCTTTGCTGGCGTCATTGGCCTGTTGTCAGGCATGGGCGCGGCGCTGGCCTATATGCAGGTCACCGCGCTGGGCAAGGCCGGCGAACCCGAGGAACGCACCGTTTTCTATTTTTCCCTGGGCACCGCCGTGGTGGGTTCGGTCGGCATGCTGTTCACCGACATCACGCCCTGGGCCGAGGTGCGCTGGCAGGATGCGGCGTGGGTCATTCCCATCGGTGTGCTGGCCTCCCTGGGCCAGTGGTGCATGACCCGCGCCTACAGCAAAGGCGCCACACTGGTGGTGGCCAGCATGCAGTATTCGGGCATTGTGTTTGCGGTCATTTACAGCCTAGTGTTGTTTGGCGACCATATTGCGCCCATGGGCTGGCTGGGCATTGCCGTCATTGTGGCCAGCGGCCTACTGGCCACCATCCTGCGCGCCCGGGCCATGCCCAATACCCCGGCAGAAGAACATTGATTCCATTATTCGTAGCCGTGTGGCTACAATAAAGGCATGTACACCGTCAAACGCACCCCCGAATTTGATGAGTGGCTCAATGGCCTGCGGGAGGGGCTGACCCAGCGCCGTTTGCTGGCTCGGCTTCGCAAGGTAAGCCTGGGTAACTTGGGCGATACCAAGCCGGTGGGCGAGGGCGTGTTCGAGTTGCGCGAGTTCTTTGGCCCCGGCTGGCGCATGTACTACGTGCAACATGGGCAGGTGCTGGTAATCATGCTGGGCGGTGGTGACAAGTCAACCCAGCAGGCCGATATTGCAGCGGCCATCGCTTTGGCTGCAACACTTAAGGAGTAATTGCAATGACCCAAGCTACAACAACCAAAGTCACCAAGATTTCAGACCTGCCGGATTTCGATGTGGCGGATTACCTCAAAAGCGACGAAGACATCGCTCAATATTTGAGCGTAGTGCTTGAGGATGGTGACCCCGCGCTGTTGGCGGCCACCATGGGTGACATTGCCCGTGCGCGGGGCATGACCCAGCTCGCCAAAGACACCGGCCTGTCACGCGAGAGCCTGTACAAAAGCCTCTCGGGCGACCGCGCGCCCAGTTCAGACACCCTGCTTAAAGTAATCAAGGCGCTGGGCTTCAAGTTGACCATCCAGCCGATTGCCCCTACGTAGCCTTGATCCCATTCGCAATGGTGCGCGACGATGTCCTGCGCCGCGCTTCAAGCTGTCCTCAATTGATTAAAGGGAACCCATGTACACCACCCTCATTTCCACCCCCCAACTCCAGGCCCTGCTCGCCAGCGGCCAGCCCTGCATGGTGTTTGACTGCAGCTTTGACCTCATGCAGCCGCAGGCCGGCACCGCCCAGTACCACGAGGCCCACATTCCCGGCGCGGTGTACGCGCACCTGGACACGGCGCTGAGCGCCAAGGGCGACCGTGCTGTGACGGGTGCCGCATCGGGGGGCCGCCATCCCCTGCCCTCGCGCGAAACGTTTGCCGCCTGGCTGGCCAGCGTTGGATTTGACAGCTCCATGCAAGCCGTGGTGTATGACCGCCAGGGCGCCAACTACTGCGGGCGCCTGTGGTGGATGCTGAAGTGGGCGGGCCACCACAAGGTGGCGGTGCTGGACGGCGGATTGCAGGCCTGGCAGTCCAACGGTGGCGCTGTGCGCGCGGGCTCCGAAGCCCCCCATTCGGCGGGCACCTTCACCCTGGGTGCACCCTTGGCAACGCTGGTGGATGTTGCCACCGTGCACCGCCAGATGGGACACGCCCGGCAAACCGTGCTGGATGCCCGTGGCGCGCCACGCTACCGGGGTGAAGTCGAGCCGCTGGACCCGGCCGCAGGCCACATTCCGGGGGCGCTTAACCGCCCCTTCACCCAAAATATCGGGGCCGACGGGTGCTTCAAACCCGCAGCCCAGTTGCGCAGTGAATTTGAGGCCCTGCTGGGCCAGCGCGACCCGGCCACCGTGGTCCACCACTGCGGCAGCGGTGTCAGCGCGGTACCCAATATTTTGGCGATGGAAGTGGCGGGTTTGGGCCGCACCGCACTGTTTGCCGGTAGCTGGAGCGAATGGTGTAGCGATGCCCAACGCCCGGTGGCGCAGGGCTAGCAGCTCAGGCCGCCTGCTTCAATTCCAATTCCGCATCCGACAGGATGCGGCCGATGGCCCGCGACACGATGGGCTCCTGGTCCACCACCTTGAGCAGGCCGCGGCGCAGCAGTGCCGCGACCTCGCGCTCGGAGCGTACGAAGGCCTCGAACCCTTCCCGGTTGGTGAATAACAAACGGGTGCGCAAGGGGCTGACCCAGCTCAACAGGCAGCGGTGTTGTGTGGCGGGGTCTTCCATAAAGTCAAACCACAGGCCACGGGTGAAGGTTTGCACCATATCGTCAAACGCATCGACGGCGCCAATGCGCTTGTCGGCACGGCGTTGGTCCAGCTCGCTCATCGCCTGCTGCCCTTCACTCGCATCCAACGCGGCCGAAGCCGAGTCCAGGGCGGCGGGCTGGGTCATGCGAATGGCCAGCATGTGGGTGGAAATCAGGCGTCGGGTGAAGGTCTCGCGGACTTCACCATGGCATTCAATGCCATCCAGCGCGCCATTCAGTGTGCGCACCAGTTCCGGCAGCACCGCCACCAGTTGACGGCGCTCTTCGGACTTGATTTTGGGCTGGGTCGACCAGATCAGCTGGTCCATGGCGGCGAGTGCACTCTCCCACTGCGCAGGCTCAGACTCCACACCCAGCCAGGCACGCGCCAGCACTTCGCGCCATTGGGTCGTCAAAAAGGGCGCAAGGAAAGGGGCCAGCGGCAACTCCGGCGGCAGCGCCCTGATTCGGGCGTGGATCACCTCATCCACATGCGCGAGGGCCTGTTCATACGTTTCACCCACCTGTTCGTGGCTGGCCACCGGCGCAATACGCCCCTGCACCTGCTGCTCGGTTTCAAACAGAAATTCGGTGAACTCGCGCAGCAAATCGCTGAAGACCGCGATGTCGTCTTCAAACTCGGTCAGCACCCGCTGGACGGTGCGCTCAATCTGCACATACAGCGGGTCGTGTTCACCCTTCTCGGGGGCCCAGGCTACGGAGGCGCAGGCCAGGGTGTCCACCAGCCGACGCGCCGGATGCGCGTCCGAGAGGAAAAAATCACGGTCGATCATGGCGGCCTTGAGCACCGGGATTTGCAGGCGGCCAATCACAAACTTCATTTGCAAGGGAATCGCCTGGTCGGCAAATACATAGTCAAAAATTTCGGCCAGCGCATCCACCGTGCCACGGTCCAGCTCGGGCGCCCGTCGGACCTCGTCCCGGCTGCGCAGGTGGCGCAGGATGTTGTGCTGTTCCAGATCGCTTTCATCAAAGCCGGAAGACTGCACGGAAGCCCAGGAGCCCGCCTGCAAGCCCCCCAGATATCCCATGAACTCAGAGTCCACCGGCGCCAGAGGCGCGGGGACGGGACCGTGGTCACCTGGGTTGGCGAACGTGGCAAAGCCGATTCTTTGCAAAAAATGCCTGGCTTGCGCCGCCATACTTCGCCCCACGGGGGCCAGCACCCCCCAAGCCGAGCGAGCGCCATCCGGCTCCAGAGCACCCAAGCCGACGGACGGGGTGCCTGTGTTGGGGCCAGCCTCCTGTTGTGCCGGAGGCGCGGGGGCGGACGCAGGACCCAGACCGCCATAACCGGTCACCGTACCGTCCGATTTTTTGATGCGGTAGGCCGCCTGCGCCTGCACACCGGCGCTGACCAGCATGGTATTCAATTCAACGTACAAAGGCGCAAGGTCCATGCAGTGCGCCGGATCCAGTGCCGATAGCAAATCTTCGGTAACCTGGTTATCCCAATCGCACTTTTCCCATGCCAGCAAAAAGGCGCGCACGAACACTTCCGGGCGAAACGGATTGTTGGACAAACTCGCCGAATCCAGCCCCAGCAACACCCCCAGGCGCTGGGTGAGTGGGCTGACCACGGCGTCGTAATGCGCGCTAAAGCGCTGTGCCACCCGGTCCACCAGCAAAATGCGCTCCACCTCCTGCACATCAATCAAAGACAGGGTCAGGCCGTCCATGTCATCGTTCAGCGCAAACGGGCGCGACTGGGGTTGGTCCGCCTGGGGCAAGGCTTCACGCGCCAATGCTTCCAGCGACGCATGCAGGGCGTCTTGAAATGCACGGTGGAAAACTTCAGCATGTTTGCCCAGCATCACGCTGGCAAACCGCAGGTTTTGCGCCCGCCCATGGGAGGGCATTTCGTCCAGCAGGTCAAACAGGCGCGAGCGTATCGCCACAAGATTGTCGGCCTCCCGTGTTACACAATAGACCAGCATCTTGGCCATCAGTGCGCGCAATTGCGCCGACGCTTCTGCGGGCACCGCAGGGGCGACGGCCTGGAGCCCGGAGGGCGAGCGAGTGGACATTCCTGTTCTACCTGACGTTTATGAAAAATTCGGGCTGGTCACGCCCCAACGAGGGATCACAAGTGCTTTGACCTTCCCCGCACTGTGTGCGAGGACGATAGCAGAGATGTCCTGTAAACAAATGTAACAAATACCACCCCAGAACTGGGGCGCCCCTTGGAGCGGTGAACGCCTTGGGCGTGGGGCTTAGGGCTCGTGCACAAATAACATGCACATTTGGCGCATCATATTTGGGCGCACTGCGTTGTTGCAAATCGCTTGTGCAGCAGAGCTGCACGGCACGCTTTGCGCCTAGCAATGCATCCCAAATCCGACGGCCAAATGCACAGCTTATTCATGCGCGAGCCCTTAGGTTGCGCGCGTTTTGAACACCGCCATCACCTGCACCAGCTCTTGCGCCTGGCTCTTCAAGCTGCTGGCCGCAGCTGCCATTTCCTCCACCAGTGCGGCATTTTGCTGGGTCGTCTGGTCCATCTGGGTGACAGCCTCGCCCACTTGGGAGACCCCCATGGCCTGCTCGTTGCTGGCGGCGCTGATCTCTCCCACGATGTCGGTCACGCGCCTGATTGAACTCACCACCTCCGTCATGGTGATGCCGGCCTGGTCCACCAGCGTAGCGCCATGCTCCACCCGTTCGACGCTGGTATGGATCAAGGTCTTGATCTCTTTGGCCGCGTCAGCGGACCGCCCAGCCAGACTACGTACTTCAGACGCCACCACCGCAAAACCACGCCCCTGTTCACCCGCGCGCGCCGCCTCTACAGCCGCATTGAGGGCCAGGATATTGGTCTGAAATGCAATGCCGTCAATCACGCCAATGATGTCTGCGATCTTGCGCGAGGACTCGTTGATACCTTTCATGGTTTCCACCACCTGGCAAACCACATCCCCCCCTTTGACCGCCACCGTAGACGCATTCATGGCCAACTGGTTGGCCTGGCGGGCACTGTCCGCGTTTTGCCTGACCGTGGCGCTGAGTTCTTCCATTGAGGCGGCCGTTTCTTCCAGGGCACTGGCTTGGTGCTCGGTGCGCGCGCTCAGATCGTGGTTGCCTTGCGCAATTTCGGAGCTGGCAGCGGCAACGCCTTGCGCACTCTGACGGACCTGCTCCACAATGTCGGCAAACTTGTCCCGCATGGATTGGATGGAATGCAGCAAGCTGCTTTGGTCACCCTGGTTCAGGGTGATGCTGGTCGTGAGATCGCCCTCGGAAATGCGGTGGGTAATGTCACCAGCATAGGCTGGCTCACCCCCCATTTGCCTCAGTATTCCACGTGAAATAAACAAGCCAATCACCAGCAGCACACCGGCCAATGCCACGGAACCGATGGAAAAACCCAGAATCCGCCCCAGAATTTCAGAATCCACCGTATCCACATACACACCGGAGCCGATGATCCAGCCCCACGGCGCAAAGCCCTTGACGTAGGACACTTTTTGCACGGGTTGCGCGCTCCCCGGCTTGGGCCACAGGTAAAACACAAAACCGGCTCCGCTGGCCTTCACCACCTTGACAAAATCCATGAACAGGTAATTACCGGTGGGGTCCTTGTTATCGGACATATTTTTGCCCTCAAGCTCGGGTTTGATCGCATGCATCACCATCATGGGTTGCATGTCATTGATCCAAAAATACTCGTTACCGCTATAGCGCAATTCCCGGAGGGCGGCCAGGGCGCGCTGCTTGGCCTCGTCTTCCGGTATTTTTCCGGCACTGGCCAGGGCATGGAAATGGGCCACCAGGCCGTGGGCAATCTCCACCGTCTGCCGCACACCGCTTTGCCGTTCCTCCATGATCAAACGCCTCTCCGAGGCAAGAAATACGGCTGCAAGCAAGATGACGCCCAAAATGGCGCTGATGACGAGCAGGGTCAGACGCCGTGCAATGGTGACAGAGGACAACTTCAACATATTTTCTCCTTCGCAGATGAACCACTCGCAACGGCGATCCACTTTCACGGCCTGCCGGAATTGACAATTTTCTCCACACCCACGCGGGCAGTCTGTGCTGTTTGAAACGGCGTGTCAAGCACCGCAAGCGGCTTGCGCCAGCCTGCCGCTTGCCAGCATGGGAGATGCCATTATCCAGCGGACCAACACCAGGGTTGCATGATCATCCGGGGGCCATTCTGGGCTTCTTCATAGGCAGACATGACGAGGAACTGGACGCGGAGATCCATCGGAAAAAGAGGCCGCCGGGCGCCATGGTTGAACCATTGAATAGGCCTCTAGCGCGCGCGGAATATGCGTAGGAAGCTACAAATTCAATAGCACTCTGGCATATCCTGAACAAACCGTAAGCCTATCTCTCCTGGTCACCAAAGCTTCCCAAATGCGGCGCACGCGTCAAACAGCCATGAAAAGAGCTTCCCTGTCAATCCGCGAATCCGATAGGTGGTCTCGTATGGGCATCGTAAAAGCCCGCGCTTCACTGGAGCAGTGCGCCTTTTTGACCGCGCTGCGCGCCGTTGCGTGTTGTCGTGGGGATGCGACGGTTCGTTTCAGCGGCGCGCTATTTTTCGTTTACACGCGTAACATTACATCGGTTGTCATTTAAAGAACATATTGGAAACGTTTCAATATTTCAAATGCACAACAGGCATGCAGCGTCGCGCATGCGGTCTTCCCCTATAAAAACAAGAGGTCAGTCGCCGTTAAGGGAGCAAGGGTTCGATTCTCCAGAACTGATGGATGTTTATGAAAAATCTACTTTTAAAACTGCTGCTGCCTTTGCTGGCCGCTGCTACCTCCGTCGCCGCCACGGCTGCGACCCAAGCGGACATGTTTGCCAAGCCCGGCGTGATCGGAGACTCCCTGTCGCACGGTTTTTATGGCGCGACCGTGGAAAAGAAAACGCAGGACTGGGCCTACCCGGTGCTGGTGACCAAGCAGGCGGGCTCCTCGCTCTCGTACAACGTGCTTGAAGGCCCTTACCTCAATTTTGAGGATGTCCTGAAGCTCAACTGCGGGCCGATCTGCATCGCCAGCTCCGTCCTCGGTGGCAACGCCAGCACGGTGGCACTGCCCACCCATGCCGGCATTACCGGCGCCGAATACTCCACGGTGCTGCGCACCAGCGGGCAGTGTGAGGACATCACCGCACGCAAGCAGGAGCGCCAGTGGTATTGGAAAACCTGGTACTGGTACACCTACCGCTGGGTCGAGGTGGCCGACTGCCAGACGCCTGACAAATTCCACCAGTTCGGCCTGCGCGGCTCCGGTACGCAAATGCAGATCATGGAAAAGGTCAAACCCAGCTTCCTGTTTGGCAGCGTGGGGGCCAACCATGTGTTGTGCACCGCCTTGCACACCAGCCTGGACTGTCTGGATGCCGAGCGTTTCAAGCGCGATTTTGCGGAAACCATGCGCCGCCTGGCGGCCATGGGCAGCCTCAAGGGCGGTGTGATTTTCACGGTGCCCAATGTGACATCCATTGCTTATCTGGAAAAATACACCGACCCGCAAAACCGACCCGAGTACAGCGGACTGAAACCCTTTTACCGCAGCTCGGTATCGAGCGCGGACCAGGTGCTGGACGCCAATGAAGTGGCCACGATAGGCAGCTTCCTGCAAACCATGAACAACGACATCAAGTCACAAGGCGCAGCCATGGGCTTTGCGGTCGCCGACCTGAAGGTGGTGTTTGATGACATTCGGGAAAATGGCCGCCCCATCACCGGCCCCAATGGCACCGCCCCCGGCCTGGCCCGCGCCAATTGGCCGCTGCCCAACCAGCCCGGCCTGTTTGGCCTGGATGGGGTACACCCCAACATGCTGGGGCACGCCGTGTTTTCCAATGAGTTGATCAAGTCCATCAACGCCAAATATGGCTACACCATTCCCGCTATTTCGGAATACAGCGCCTGGGCCAATGACAGCTTGAACCGCAATCCGGTGGACCTGAAGAACTTCCTCAACAACAACCTGTTTGGCCAGTTCATGTCCTGGGTGATCGGGGTCTTTGCCTAGTTTTTCCGATTCAGTGTGCGTATGAACAAGCAGCGGGTCATGGCGGTGGGTGCGGCAGTGGTGCTGGTCGCCGTGCTGGCCTGGCTGTTTTGGGACACACCGGCGAAAAATGCGCAGAAACCGGTTAACCCCCAGCCAGCGGCCACTCCGCTGGTGGGCTCCCCCGGTGCATTTTTTGGAGCCACCGTGGAGTTGCCCCAGCGCTCCATCGCCGAGGTGGCAAAAATCGAAACCGATGCACAGTCCGAGGTCGACCGCCTGTGGCCACATGTGCGCAAAGGGGAGCCCAGCGCGGCAGAGCGCGCCAAGGTCCGGGTGGAGTGGGTCAACTTCTCCGTCCAGCATCCCGACAATATCTACATCCCCAACGAGTTCAAGCCCCCTATCAATGCCGCAGAGGAAAAGGCGGTGCGCCAGCAGTTGGACGACACCACCGCACTGGTGGCCAAACAGGCTGCACAGAAACACCGGGACCGGTTTGCGCAGCCCTCTTCGGGCGAACCGGCCGAGGTGACCGAACAGCAGGCGCGGGATTCGGGCATCACGCCCGAGCAGCAACGCAACTTCTTCAATTACAAAATCAAAGAACTGGAGTCCAGAATCCAACTGGTGGAGTTTTATGTGAACTCCGACGACCTGGGCGCCAGCAAGAAAACCGCAGCCAAGAAAGAACTCATCGTATGGAAAAAGGAACTGGAAGAACTGGTGCAAACAAGGGCGCAGGTTCCAAATTCCTGAAGATCGGCGCCCTGGTGCTCGTGGCATCCGGTCTGGCCTGGGCGGTAAACGCGGCGATGTCTCAACCTGAAATGCCCCCCGCCTCGCCGCCCGAACGCAGCCTGGACGCCGTCCGCCAGGACTTGACCTCCACCCTGCCGGTGGTGCGGGCGCAGGCCGTGGTAGCGCTGGCGCAAATGCAGGACCAAGAGGCCATCGTCCCCTTGCGCACCTTGCTGCACAGCGACTCCAGCGCCACGGTGCGGGGGGTGGCCGCCATCGCTTTGGGCAGCTTCAAAGACACCGCATCCACCGCCACCATCGCAGCCCTGCTGGCCCCTGGCCAAGACATTTCACCCGATGTGGTGCTGGATGCCTTGGGCCGCATGGGTGACCCCGCAGGCGCCGCCGCCGTGCTGCCATTGCTGAACGCCGACCACGACGTCTTGCGCTTGCAGGCGGTGGAGGCGCTGGTGGCCATGCAGGCGCACGCCCAAGGAAACGCCATCCTGCGCATGGCGCTGGCCAATCAGGACGTGGAAAAGGCCAAGAACTTCGCGGTGGTGCTGGGCAAATTGAAGGTATCTGCAGCGCAGGACTATCTGATCGGACTCGCACGCGATACCCCCGCCTCACCCACCTTGTCGGCCAGCTACCTGGCCCTGGGGCGCATTGGCAGCACAAAAGCCATTGCGGTCTTGAGCGAGGCCATCGGGCGGGACTTTGTCAAAGGGCGCGAAAACGCGGTCGAGGCTTTGCTGCTTATCCACAGCCCCGAAGCCCTTCCCCGGATGTTCCCCTATCTGGCGCACGACGACAGGGAGATCCGTTTCAGCGCCGCGGAAATCATTGCCCAGACCCCGGATGGGCATTCAGGCCCGAAGTTGCTCCAAGCGCTGGAAACCCACGCGGCCAAGGTGGTGGGGCCTGCCGCCTATGCCCTGGGCCGCCTGAAGTACCTCCCGGCGCAGCCCACGCTGGCCGCGCTGCTGGCCAACCCGGCCAGCCCGGAGCGCGAAATCCTGGCGCGCGCCTTCGGTTGGATGGGCAGCAAAGACAACATCCCCCTGCTCATCCAGACCCTGCGCGAAGCGGATGGCGAAGGCCGGTATGGCGCCGCCTGGTCGCTGGGCATTCTGGAGGCGGCCGAGGCGGTGGACGATCTGCAAAAAGCGGCCAATGGCAACAGCACCAAGCTGGCGAACCTGTCCATTGAGGCCCTGGGCATGATCCGCTCCGAAAAATCCCTGCCCTACCTGGCCCAGAAGGCACAAACCCACCCCGAGTTGGCCACGACGGTTCTGGCTTCCATTGCCAACCTGCCGGGCACCCAGGCCCGGCTGACCCTGGAAAAGTTTGCCAACCACAAAGACCTGCGCCTCAGCCGCCCCGCCTTGCAAGGCCTGGCGCAGCGCAAAGATGCCGACGCGGTACCGGCGCTGATCCAGATGATCGACACAGCAACGCCCGACAACCGCAAACAGGTCTATTTCGCCCTGAGCGCCGTCACCGGCCACAAATACGCGACCGCCAGCGAATGGCGCAGCTGGTACGCCAAGGCGCAGGCTGCGCCTGTCAGCAGCCCGGCACGCGATTAGGGACCTCCAACATTCTCTGAATCAAATCCCGGACCAGCCCGCGTGGAATGTGCGCAAGCAGCTATCAATACAATAGCAATTGTACGCAATGAAAGACAACGCCCATGGTCGCCATCCCCACGCCCGACTCGCAACCGTACCCCTGGTACGTTCGCCTATTTTTCTGGAACCAGAAGCGCCGCTATGGCGCGGTGCTGGAGCCCGCCCGGCTCTGGGGGCGCACCCCCAAGGTGTTTGCGGCGCTGGCGCTTTTGTACGGCGCTTTGGACCGGCGCAGCTCGCCCATCGAACCGGCGCTACGCACGCTGGTGACGGTGCGGGTGTCGCAAATCAACTGGTGCAGTTTTTGTGTGGATGTCAACGCCGCAACGGCACTCAAGCGCCAGGTCAGCGAAGCCAAGTTGCTGGCCATGGCAGACTTTGCCCGCAGTGCGCTGTTTTCGGAGCGGGAAAAAGCGGCGCTGGCCTATGCCGAAGCCGTGACCTACACCGACCGGCAGCCGTCGGCGCAGGAATTTGCCCAACTGCGCACGCACTTCAACGACGACAGCATCATTGAACTCACCGCACTGATCGCATTCCAAAATCTGTCGAGCAAGTTCAACGCGGCTTTGCAGGTGCCACCCCAAGGGTTTTGCGCGGTGTCTGCGGCACTCACCCCAGACGCCAAAGGCCGTTGACTGCCCCACCATCCGGCGGCGGTGCGATACTGGAGCCCCTGGGGAGTGACTGATGGCCGTACAGATGATCGGTTTGTTATGAAAATCCAATTCCAATGCGGGGGCATCGCCCTGTGGCTGTGCGCCATGGCCCACGCCCATGCGGGCACGCCCGCCCAGACCTGTGAAGTAGCGGTCACCGAGGCCATTCAAAAGGCACGCGGCCGCAATGCGCAGCAAGTGCGGTTCATCGCACCGGAAAACACCAAACCAGCGCAGACGCCTGATGGGGCCAAGGTCAAGGGCCAGGGCCGCTACCAGGGGGCGTCCGGCGCCATGCCTTTCACCTACAGCTGTACGGTCGACCCACAAACCCACGAGACCACCGGCGTGGTGTTCCGCGAAACCGGTGTGGTGTCCCGTCCCGTGGTCGAAAAGCCCTGGCAGGCGGATTTGACGCATCTCTCGCCCGAGGTCTGCGAAGCCGCGGCCGCAGCTGCGCTCAAGGAACAATTTCCACGGGTGGTGAACATCATGCTGGAGGCGAAAGCCCGGCAACTGAAACCTGCGCCTGGCGGCCACACCTACCTGTGGGGGCAAGGCAAGCTGGAACGCGCCGTCGGCATGCGCCCGGTGGCGTTTACCTACCGCTGCGAACTGGAGACCGGCAGCGGAAAATTCATTGGTATCCAGACCGACCTGGTGGAGTAGCGGCAGCAGCGCGTTTCTCGGGGCTCAGGCTTATCGGTTGCTTTTAGAGATATGCAGGCGAAAGTTGGCAACCCGGTCCCATGCGCCCATGTGCGTCGAAATACGCCCCATGGGCAATGCCAGCCAGATGAGCGCAATGCCACACAGTAAAGACGCAACCGCGGCAACACCTGCGTACCCGGGTACCAACGCCGGCGCCATCACCAGCCATGCACCAAAAGCGATGTTGATGAAACGCACGGGACGCGCCGCATGGCCCCAGGCGATGATGGAGAAGGTCACGACCAGTGAACCAATCAAGTGGTCGTTGTCGGCCGCAGCCCCTTCCGTGCCAAACAGCAGGCGGGTGCACATCAGCGCAATGCCGAGCGCGGTGCTCACCAGCAGGGTCCAGGGCATGTTGACGCCCTCCACCAGCATGTTGCGCACCACCGTGCGTGCCGGGGCCTCGAATTCGTTCGAATTGTCAATGCGTCCGCCCTCCATCCGGTCGCCGTGCCACAGCAAATACCACAAGGGCATGCCCTGTTGGCGGCGGTTTTTCAGGAACTGCAGCGTGGCGATAATTTCATCCAGCGAATAGGGTATTTGCAACAGCATCGCCAAGGCCCCCACCAGGCACAAGGTGCACCAGGTACCGATGACGATGGGCTGAATGATGATGAAGAGCACACTGACCACACCCAGCGGCACGATCAGCACACCGAACAGCAGCACCAGCCACGGCATGGTGCGCCAGCGCCGCTTGTCGCCGATGACGCCGGTGACGATCTCCAGCACATACACCAAGGCACCCAAGCCGGCATCCGGCACCGGCCAGGCCTCGGACACCGAGGAGGTGATGACACGCTCGGTTCCGTCGCCGAACAGGGGATCGAACGCCGCATCGATATGCCCGAGCTGGTAGGCCGCCAAGTAGCGCGAGATGAACAGGCCGACAAAGGCCAGCACGATGATGGGAATCCGGTTCGTCCAGTCCGAGGGACTGTAGTCCCAACCCGGCGGCACATCGGGGCCATCCATGCGGGCCAGCGGGTTGATGCCCGGCGCGGTGGGTATGCCAACGGCAAAGATGATGGCCAGCGAGCCGACCAAGGTGTCGTTGGCATAGGCCGCGGCGCTGGGCGTCCAGAACAACAAGGGCGCGAACAGCAGCCACACCCCCAGGGTGGCCACGCTCCAGCGCGCCCAGCCTGCGCCGAGCGATAGCGACAGCAACCCCAACACCACGATCAGCGCACCAGCGATCACGTCGCTCGCCACCGTCCAGGTATCGGTATCAGTGAGACCAAAGGTGAACGGCGCGCACATCAGCCACACCCCCAGCGCGACATTGGCAAAGTGGCACCACAGCGTCTGCTGGTGCTCCCTGCGCTCCAGCGTGCGGCATTGTTCCACCGCGCTGAGGGCAGGCCCTGGCCCGTCGGGCGTTTTCTCCAGCCACAGCGGCAGCGGAATTTTGTTGCGCTGGTACCAATATGCCGGATCCTGGCGTAGTTTGCCCACGATGGCCGGCAGGCTGCGGCGCAGCGTGTGCTCGGGATGCCAGCCCAACAGGTGCTCGGCGCGTGCGATGTCGAGTTCATAGTGTGCGTCGGCCAGTGCCACCATGAAGGGCTTGACGAAGGGTTTAAGCCCCCGGTCAATCGCATCTGGCACCACGTCTTCGATCTTGTCTTGTAGCCAGGCACCGGTCGCGGCCAGGCTCTTGGGAATTTGCAGCGCACCCCATGCTTCACCGTGAACACACCGTCCGATGAGGTTTTGCAAGGCTTCGTAGCTTTCCGTCACCGGCTCGCCCACCAGCACGGTGGCTTGGGGCGGCAACTGGGCACGCCGATCGACCGCGGCACGAAATGCCTGCGCCACATCGTCCAGATGCACAAAGGACTGCCCATGCGCCGCATTGCCGGGGAACACCCGGCTGAGCCTCTCCCGTTCAAAGATGCGCTGGATTTGGTAGGCCAGGGAGGGCACATCGCAATCCGGGGTGTACACACCGGCCAGGCGCAGGATGAGGGTCGCCATGGTGCCGCGTTCAGCGTTCACCACCTGTTCGGCCTCCAGCTTCGATTGCGGATAGGGCCAGGCCGGCGCCAGTGGCCCGTCTTCGCTGATCGGCTGCCCCGGCACCGTTGGCGCATGGACCAGCATGGTGCTGGCATAAATGAACTGCTCCACCTCGAACGACTGCAAGGCCCGCAACAAATGGGCGGTGCCCTGCACGTTGACTTGTGCATACAAGGGGTTGGGCTCACCCGAAAAATCATAGAAGGCCGCCAGGTGGATGACCGAGGCCAGGCGGTTGCCATACTGCGTTCGCAAGGTGGCGCAGGCTTGCGCCAGTGACTCCTGCGAAGTGATGTCAGCGTTTATGCAGTCCGCACCTTGGCATGCCAGCTCCAAACCGACAACGCGGTACGCATCGCCCAACTGCGCGCCAATCGCTTTGCCGAGCCGGCCTTCGGCGCCCGTGATCAATACGACAGGCTTTGGCAATGTCCGTGCATCCCTATTGACTGAATCCATATCTCCTCCTAGCCGCACCCCGAGGTGTATTCGCCATGCACGCCAACACCGCACTCACTCAGGAAAGCCCATCTTGTGGTCGAAAGCATCCAGATCGCGTGACAAAGGTCAATGAAGCGCGTCCCTCTGGGCACTAGACTTTTTTGGGTAGACGTTCCCAAGCTGCATCCATAGCGAAGGCCCATCGCATGCTCAAAAATCTCATCGCTACGTTTGACATACACCCCGCGCACCCGGTCGATCGGTTGCGCAATGCCATGCTGGCCAGGACCAGTATGCCGCTCTCGCCAGGCACGCTGGTCCTGGCCTATACGGATTGGTTCACGCACCTCAACATGTATCCAGCCAAGCAAGGCGAGTTGTGGGCCAAGGGAACCAACCAGTGCGCGCGCCTGGGCCAGTGGATCCAATGCGAACTGGAGCACAAACACCCCAACCCCTGCGTCGAATCCATGCCGCACGACCGGCGGTTTCGGGACGAAGAGTGGCAGCAATGGCCATTCAACATGCTGTACCAGGCCTTTCTGCTCCAGCAGGAGTGGTGGAACGATGCCACGCAAGATGTGCGCGGCATGCACCTGCACCACGAACACATGGTGAACTTCCTGACACGCCAGGTGCTGGACATGGCCTCGCCGTCCAACTTTTTATGGACCAACCCAAAAGCCCTCAAGGCGACGTTCGAAGAACGTGGCGACAATCTGAAACGCGGTGCTGAATACTTCGAAGACGATGTCAACCGCTTCCTGCAGGGCGCGCCACCGCGCGGCGCGGAGGATTTCCCCGTCGGCAAACGCGTGGCCATTACACCGGGGAAGGTGGTCCTGCAGAATCGCCTGATCGAGCTGATCCAGTACACCCCCACCACCGCGCAGGTCAAGCCGCAACCCATTCTGATCGTGCCGGCCTGGATCATGAAGTACTACATTCTCGACCTGACCCCCGAAGACTCTCTGGTCAAGTACCTGGTGGGCCACGGCTACACGGTGTTCATGATTTCCTGGAAAAATCCCGGGCCGCCGGAGCGCGATCTCGGGTTTGACGACTACCGGCAACTGGGGGTGATGGCCGCCTTGGATGCCGTCAACGCCATCGTGCCGAACCGGAAAATTCACAGCGTCGGCTATTGCATAGGCGGCACCTTGCTCACCGTGACCGCCGCCCACATGGCGCGCGTCAGCGACGAACGCCTGCAAAGCATGACGCTGTTTGCCTCCTTGACCGATTTCTCGGAACCCGGCGAACTGGGGCTCTTCATTGACCCCAGCGAGATCGTCTGGCTGGACGACATCATGTGGGAGCGCGGCTATCTGGGTGGCGCACGCATGCGCAGCACGTTTTTTTACCTGCGCTCGCTCGACATGATCTGGTCACGCCGGGTGCGCGACTACCTGTTGGGCCGGCCCAGCGCCATGTTCGACCTGATGGCCTGGAACTCCGACACCACCAACATGCCGCATCGCATGCACAGCGAATATTTGCAGCGCTTTTACCTGAACAACGATCTGGTCGAGGGCCACCTGGAGATTGATGACGAGCCGGTGATGCTGCTGGACATTCGCGTTCCCATCTTCACCGTGGGCACCACCAGCGACCATATTGCACCCTGGCGCGCGGTCTACACCATCAACCGCGTCACCCGCACCGAGGTGAGCTTCGTGCTGACCACAGGGGGGCACAACGTGGGTGTGGTCAATCCGCCCGGCCCGCGCCCCACCCAATACCAGATCAACACCCACCACCCCAACAACAAATACCTGTCGGCGGACGCCTTCCACGCGCGCAGCACATGGCATGAGGGCTCCTGGTGGCCCGCCTGGGAACGCTGGCTGGCGGAACGCTCCGGCGAAGAGACCGCACCGCCCCCCATGGGGGCGCCGGACGCGGGCTACCGCCTCCTGAGCGATGCACCCGGAACCTATGTGCTCGAAGGGGCGCGCACCTTTTAATTCAGGCCACGAACACCCGCGCCTTGCGGGGGGTGAGCAGCAGGGTTTCGCCGTCCTTGAAGTCCATCTCGGCAAATTGCTGCGCGCCCATCTGCACTTCGATGATCAATCGGGCCCACCACAATGGCGCGCACCGGCTTGGCGGCGAAATTCCATCGGCGTGCAGCCGGCCTCGCGCTTGAAAAACTTGCTGAAGTTGGTGGGCTCGTCGAAACCCAGCTTCTCGGCGATGGTAACGACGGGTATGTCCGTATGCACCAGCAGGCGCTTTGCTTCCAGATTGATGCGCCCGGCGATGAAGGCTTTGGCCGTCATGCCCATTCCCGCTGCCACTGCGCGCGCCAGGCTTTTTTCCGTGTAGCCGAGTTGGCTGGCGTAGTCGGCCACTTGGTGCCACTGCGCGAAGCGCTCGTCCACCAGTTGCTGAAAACGCTGGAAGCGTTGCGACGCAGGGGATACCAGTGGCGCCTGCGCTGCTTGTCGCCGGCCTTGCAGAATGCTCAGCCGTGTCAAGAGCGTATGGAGCTGGTGGCGCAGCAAGGCATGCACGTCTTCTGGCGGCGCACCCATGAACGCATCCGTCAGCGTGTCCGCGTGCATCTGCTGAAACAGGTCCGTTACCTTGCGCAGCTCTTGGCTGCTGAGGACCATGTGTTCAGGCAGCCTTTCCAAATCGAGCGCGAGCTTGAGGTCGTGAGAGGTCGTTGAAACGGGCAAGACGAATTCTGGGCGGAATAGCACGTTCCAGCCGTCCCAATCTTCACTCTGTCCGTAGTTGTGGGCCTGGCCTGCCCGCACCACCAGCAGCGACCCGGGCGCACAGGCGATGGACTTGAAGTCGACCATCTGGGTGCAGGTGCCCTGCGTGACGCACACCAGGGTGTGGAACTCGTACCTGTGGGTTACTCGCACTTGCTCCTTGGCCCGCTGCCGCAGGTCGGCCACGGAAAAGACTTCCAGGTCGAGTGGGTAGCTGGCTTCGGGTCGATAACCCAGGCGCTGAATATCTGTGCTCATCTGCTTTGTACTTCCTGACGCGGACCGTGCCGCTTTGCTTGCCTTGCACGGCAAGTTTACTGGAAATGTCCAATAAGTATCAGACTTAGTCGGCAATATACCGTTTAAATGGTCCTTTAATGTCCAATAATAACCCTATTCGAGGCACAACCCTCTTTCACAACCGCGTCAACACAGGAGCGCACCATGAACAATATCGACATCGCCAAGACCTACATCAAGGCAGTACAAACCGGCGACCAGGCCACACTGGGCAGCATCATTTCGCCCGACGTGATCTGGCACCAGCCGGGCAAGAACCGGTTTTCCGGCACGCACCAGGGCATGGCCGCTGTCGGCCCGATGCTGGGCGCGATGATGGAGGTTTCCAAGGGGACGTTCGCCATCACCCGTGCCGACCACTACATGGCCAACGGAGATTGGGTGGCCATCACCATAGAGTTTGCTGGCGAGGCCAATGGCATCCAGCTCAAGCAAGCGGGCGTGGACCTGATTCGCATGGAGGGCGGCAAGATCGTCGAAGTCCGCCTGTTCTCCAGCGACCAAACGCAAGAGGACGCTTTTTGGGGGCAGTGAACTAGCGCAGCCTCACTACACTCACGCGGATGCGCCCTCCCCATCCACCGCATCCCCTACCAGACCGCCCCCACCCCGTCCCCATGTCCTACTACTG
>Ga0209343_10002981_pt1 | contig 21573 bp, 18 predicted proteins | sample RifCSPlowO2_02_FD_184026 | JGI IMG/M metagenome (GOLD analysis project Ga0209343, IMG submission 184026) | Groundwater microbial communities from Rifle, Colorado - Rifle CSP2_plank lowO2_0.2 (SPAdes) (version 2) | ecosystem: Environmental > Aquatic > Deep subsurface > Groundwater | place... | reverse complement strand
ACGTGGACCCGTTCGACGCCAAGCTCGACGACGAGCTGGAGCGCGCGCGCCTGCGCCGCGTGTTCACGCAAGGACTGGACGCGACGGTGGGCTATGTGCTGCCGCTGATGGCCAACGACCACATCCCGCTGTCGGGCAACGGCAAAGGGGGCGAGGGCGACCACCGCGTCTCGGGCACGGTCTGGTCCACCGGCCCCTGGTTCTTCCGCGACGAGCGCATGTACCTCGTGCCCGGCGATTCGCCCATGGGCTACCGCCTGCCGCTGGATTCACTGCCCTGGGTCTCGGCCGCCGACTACCCGTACCACATCGAGCAGGACCCGCACACACCCCGCGACCCGCTGCCCGCGGGCGCGGTGCTCAAGCACCAGGTCTCGCCGCACAGCATCGGTGGCGGTTTCGCCGAGGGCGGCACCGTGTCCCTGCAGGGCACGGACTTCGACCCGGCCGGTGGACCGGCCATGGACGGCCAGGGTGCGGGTCGATCCGGCCCGGGTTCCACACCCACCCAGGCGCTTTCATCCAGGTTCCCGCAGCGCAACGAATCGGCCGCCTGGCTCACGCGCACCGCCCTGGTGGTGGAAGCCCGTGACCCGCACCGCGCCAACGGCCCCAAGGCCGAAAAGGCCGGTGGCGGCAAGAACCAGCACCTCTACGTGTTCATGCCGCCGATGCAGCGGCTCGAAGACTACCTGGACCTGCTCTCCGCCGTGGAAGCCACGGCCGACCAGCTGGGCATGACCATCGTGCTCGAAGGCTACCCGCCACCGCGCGACCCGCGCCTGAAGATGCTGCAGGTCACGCCCGACCCCGGCGTCATCGAGGTCAACATCCACCCCAGCAGCAGCTGGCCCGAGCTGGTCGAGCGCACCGAGTTCCTGTACGACGCGGCGTTTGAAACGCGCCTGTGCGCCGAGAAGTTCATGACCGACGGCCGCCACACCGGCACCGGCGGCGGCAACCACTTCGTGCTCGGCGGCGCCACGCCGGCCGACTCGCCCTTCCTGCGCCGCCCCGAGCTGCTGGGCAGCCTGGTCGCTTACTGGCACAACCACCCCTCGCTGTCCTACCTGTTCAGCGGCCTTTTCATCGGCCCGACCAGCCAGGCACCGCGCGTGGACGAAGCGCGCAACGACCAGCTCTATGAGCTCGAAATCGCGCTGCAGGAAATCGAAAAGAACCGCCAGACCCACGGCCAGGACATGCCGCCCTGGCTGGTCGACCGCACGCTGCGCAACATCCTGATCGACGTCACCGGCAACACGCACCGCAGCGAGTTCTGCATCGACAAACTGTTCTCGCCCGACTCGCCCACCGGCCGCCTGGGCCTGCTGGAACTGCGCGCATTTGAAATGCCGCCGCACGCCCGCATGAGCATCGCCCAGCAGCTGCTGCTGCGCGCCATGGTCTCGCGCTTCTGGCAGAAACCCTGGAGCGGCAAGCTCACGCGCTGGGGCACCGAGCTGCACGACCGCTACCTGCTGCCCACCTTCATCCGCATGGACTTCGAAGACGTGCTGGCCGAGCTGGCCGAGTTCGGCTACCCGCTGGACATGGCCTGGTTCGAGCCGCACTTCGAGTTCCGCTTCCCGCTGGTGGGCGAGGTCTCGGCGCGTGGCATCGAGCTCACGCTGCGCAGTGCGCTGGAGCCCTGGCATGTGATGGGCGAAGAAGGCGCGCCCGGCGGCACCGTGCGCTATGTCGACTCGTCGCTGGAGCGCATCGAGGTGCGGGTCTCCGGCTACAACGACAGCCGCTACGTGATCACCTGCAACGGCCGCGCCATTCCGATGCAAAGCACCGGCACCGTGGGCGAATTCGTTTCGGGCGTGCGTTACAAGGCCTGGAGCCCGCCGTCGGCGCTGCACCCGTCGATTCCCTCACACGCACCGCTCACCTTCGACATCGTGGACACCTGGATGCAACGCTCGCTGGGCGGTTGTCAGTACCACGTGGCCCACCCCGGCGGCCGCAACTACGACACCTTCCCGATCAACGCCTACGAAGCCGAGAGCCGCCGCATGTCGCGCTTCTTCCAGATGGGCCACACGGCGGGCAAGATGGTGGTGGCGCCGGCCGCACCGAGCCGCGAGTTCCCGTTCATGCTGGACTTGCGGCATTGATCTGCAGCACCCCCCGCGCCGGCTCCGCCGTCACCCCCCTCCAGGGGGGTGCCAGCAGCGGCCCGGCAAAGCCGGTTCCGCGCCGGCCCTGGGTTGGCGCTGCGTCGTTCGTTCCGGATCGTGCTCCGGCTGCAGCAACCTGCGGCCTTGCACACAGGCAGGTTCACTAGCGTGAAGGACGGCACACGCCCTCCCGCGGATCGGGTTTCGCCCCAAGCGCCCGAGAAGGAAGCGAAGGCATACTCGGAACCCGTGACCAAAGAAGCCTCCGACTCCCTCTTCGACGAGCTCACACCGGATTCCCCCGGTGACTGGGCGTTGTCGCTCTCGGTGCCCGCCGACACCGGGCACCGGGACGAGTTGCGCGGCCCCCCAGCGCCCGGTGCCGAGAACGCCGACGCGCTGGCACCGACCTGGTCGAGCTTCTTTGACCACGTCGGAACCGATGGCCTGGCCGACCTGAACCGCCGCAACGACAACCTGCAGCGCCAGATCCGCGACAACGGCGTCACCTACAACGTCTACGCCGAATCCTCCGGCCAGCAGCGCCCCTGGGCGCTCGACCTGTTCCCGATGGTGATCGGCCCGGAAGACTGGGCCCACATCGAAACCGGCGTGCTGCAGCGCACCCGCCTGCTCAACGCCATGATGGCCGACCTGTACGGCGAACGCGAGCTGCTCAAGCGCGCCCTGCTGCCGGCCGCGCTGGTGCAGGGCCATCCGGGCTACCTGCGCGCCATGCAGGGCGTGCAGCCCGCAGGCGGCACCTGGCTGCACATCGTGGCCTTCGATCTCGCCCACGGACCCGACGGCCGCTGGTGGGTGGTCGGTCAGCGCACGCAGGCGCCTTCGGGCCTGGGCTACCTGCTGGAAAACCGCATCGCCATCGCGCGCCAGTTCCCCAAGGCCTTCGCCGGCATGAAGGTGCAGCGCCTGGCCGCGAGCTACCGCGCGCTCATGGACGGCATCAAGGCCATGGCGCCCGAAGGCGAAAACGCGCGCATCGCGCTACTCACGCCCGGCCCCTACAACGAAACCTATTTCGAACACGCCTACCTGGCGCGTTACCTCGGCCTCACGCTGGTGGAGGGCAACGACCTCACCGTGCGCGACCAGCGCCTGTACCTCAAGACCCTCAGCGGCCTGGAGCCAGTACACGCACTCATCAAGCGTCTCGACGACGAGTGGCTCGACCCGCTGGAGCTGCGCTCCGACTCGCGCCTCGGTGTGCCCGGCCTGCTGCAGGTGCTGCGCGCGGGCAACCTGCTGCTGGCCAACGCGCCCGGCTCGGCCCCGCTCGAATCGAGCGCGCTGCTCGGCTTCCTGCCCGCCATCAGCCGCCACCTGCTGGGCGAAGAGCTGGCCCTGCCCTCGCTCGCCACCTGGTGGTGCGGCGAAGACGCGGCGCTGCGCGAGGTGCTGCCGCTGCTCAAGGGCAGCGTGATCAAGCCCACCTACCCCAGTTCGGGCCTCGACTCCGCCATGGGCCAGAGCCTCAACAAGCGCGAGCTCGACGAATGGGCCGGCCGCATGGTTCGCCACCCGGACGACTACACCGTGCAGTCCTGGCTGCCGCTGTCGCAGACGCCCACCTGGACCGGCGAGCGCCTGCTCCCGCGCTCGGCCATGCTGCGCGTGTTTGCGCTGGCCGATGGGCCGCAGTCCTGGCGCATGCTGCCCGGTGGCCTGGTTCGCCTCGCGCCGCGCGGCCAGCTCATCGCCGCCATGCAGCGCGGCGGCAGCAGCGCCGACTGCTGGGTGCTCACCAAAGGCGAGGTCGACCACACCAGCCTGTTGCAGTCGGCCCCCAGCACCATGGCACTGGCGCACCAGACCCGCCCGGTGACCAGCCGCGCGGCCGAAAACCTGTTCTGGCTGGGCCGCTACACCGAACGCGCTGAAAACAGCATCCGGCTCGCGCAGATCGTGCTCAACCACGTGGGCGGCGAAGAGCCCAACTCGCGCCCGCTCATGGCCTGGCTCTCGGCCACAGCCCAGGAAAACTCGCTGGTGCTGCCCGGCGTGCCCGCCGCCGAACAGTCGGCGCGCGTGTTTGCGCGCTCGCTCATGGCCGGCCTCTCGCCCGTGCCCGGCACGCCGCTGGCCGAACAGTCGTACAGCGTGGGTTTCAACCTGCGCGCGCTCAAGGCCTCGGCCGCGCAGGTGCGCGAGCGCCTCTCGCAGGAACACTGGAACCTGATCGAACGCACCGAAGCCGGCTTCGCGATCGATTGCGCCAACATGGCCGCCGATGCCGAATACGCCACCACCGAAGCCCTCGCCGCGCTGCAGAACGCCAGCGAACTGCTGGCCGCCATCACCGGTGCGCAGACCGACCGCATGGTGCGCGACAACGGCTGGCGCCTGCTGTCGATCGGCCGCCACATCGAGCGCCTGATCACGCTGTCGCGCGCGCTCACGCTCAGCCTCGAACACGGCTGCCTGCACGACCAGGCGGGCTTCGAGGCCGTGGTGGCGCTGTTCGACAGCACCATCACTTTCCACGCCCAGTACCAGCAGCGCCGCGACATGGTCGCGTTGATCGACCTGCTGGTGATGAACCGCGACAACCCCCGCTCACTCGCCTGGGTCGTGCAGACATTGAGATCGCGCCTGGCCAAGCTCTCGCAGAGCGCCACGCCGCAAGACGCCGAGCTGGCCATGGGCCTGCCCGACCCCGACACCTGGGTGCTCGCCGACCTCAGCAACTGGCAGCGCAACCCCGTGGGCGAGCGCCACTGGGGCGAGCTGGAGACCCTGCTCGACGACTGCGAAGCCGCCGCGGGTGAGCTTTCAGAAGAAATCACGCGCCTGCATTTCAGCCACGCCGACCGGCGCAACCAGACCCTGGGCGCCTGACCGTGTTGCTTCGCATCCTTCACCGCACCCGCTACCGCTACCACGGCAGCATCGACATGGCACAGCACATGGTGCACCTGTCGCCGAAGGACACCGCCACGCAGCAACTGATAGAGCACAGCCTGCGCATCCAGCCCGAACCGGCGGCACGCAGCCAGACCACCGACGTGTTCGGCAACCTGCGCACCTTTTTCTCATTGCAGGCGCCACACGAAACCCTCACCGTCGAAGCCGACAGCCTGGTGCAGACCGAGGCCCCGCAGGCGCTGCCCGACAGCGCGGCGTGGCAGCAGCTGCACTGGGAAGAGGTTCGCCGGCATTTCCGCTACCGCGCCCATGCGCCCTACGACCCGGCCAGCGAATTCCTGTTTGCGTCCCCCTATGTGCCGCGCGACGACGCCTTCGCGGCCTTCGCGCGGCCGGCCTTCAAGGCGGGTCTGCCGGTGCTGGAAGCCACGCGCGCGCTGATGGAGCGCATCCACACCGAACTGACCTACGAAACGGACAGCACCGAGGTCAACACCCCGGCGCTGCAGGCGCTGGAACAGGGCAAAGGCGTGTGCCAGGACTTTGCCCACATCATGATCGGCTGTCTGCGCAGTCTGGGCCTGCCAGCGCGTTATGTGAGCGGCTACCTGCTCACCCAGCCGCCACCGGGCAAGCCCCGCCTGATCGGTGCCGACGCCTCACACGCCTGGGTGTCGGTCTACGTTCCGCCGCTGGCCGACCTCCGCGACGGTGAGGACGACGCGTCCGATGAAACGCCTGAATCGACGGAGGCCGACGACACCGCCGCACCCGGCGGCGCCTGGTTCGACTTCGACCCGACCAACAACCGCTGCGGCTGGGGCAGCCCCGGCGAAGACTACGTGACCCTGGCCACCGGACGCGACTTCTCCGATGTCTCCCCCATGCGCGGTGTGATCCAGGGCGGCGCGCGGCACAAACTCAGCGTGGCGGTCACCGTCGCGCCACCCGACGAAGTCGCGGACCAGCTCGACACCTGAGCCCTCAAGCAGCCTGCTCGCCCAGCCGCCGCAACCGGGCCCGCCACTTCGCCACACCCGCCTCGCCCAACTGCTCCACCATCCCGATCAGGGTTTGATGGACCGGGGCGATGCCGACAAACCCCAGGATGTTGCGCTCCAGCGATTTGACGCTGTGGGCGCGGAAGTACCAGCGGTAGAGCAGCGCGGGCATGCCCATGGTGACGATCACACGGGCCGAGCGACCGGTGAGCCCCTTGTGGCCAAACGGGTTGTCACCGCCCTTCTTGAAGGCGAATCCGGGCCGCGCCACCTGTTCCAGAAACCCCTTGAGCACAGCCGGCATGTCGCCCAGCCAGAGCGGAAAGAACAGCACCAGGTGCTGCGCCCAGGCGATGTCGTCCTGGGCGCCCTGCAGCGAGGGCGGCAGTGCGCCGTGTTCCCAGTCGTGCTGGCTCCGGAGCAGCGGAAAGTCGAGCGCGGCCACGTCCACCCGGCGCAGCGCATGCCCGGCTGACTGCGCGCCTTCGGCGTAGGCTTCGATCAGCGTGTGAATCAGGTGGTGCTCCCCGGCATCGGGGTGGCCGTTGACGAGCAGGATGCGGCGCGGTTCGGTCATGGCAGGGCTCCGGTGAAATGACACCATGCTGGCACCGCGGCGGCGCGGGCGGTTTGAGCCGCGTCAATCCCGGGCCGGACCGGCTTCAGCCTTTGTCGAACACCGGATCCACCGGCACCTGCAGCGCGGTGGCGAGCTGGTTGGTCCTGGCGGCCAGCGCGACGATGGACAGCAGCTCGGCGTGCTGCTCGCGCGTCATGCCCTTGGCCGTGGCCGCGGCGGTGTGCGAATGCACGCAGTAGCTACAGCCATTGATGATGGACGCCGTGATGTAGACCAGCTCCTTGGTCAGCGGATCGAGCGTTGACGGCGTGGCCATCACGCGCTTGACCTCGGCCCAGGTCTGCTCCAGCAGCGCCGGATCAAACGCCAGGTAGCGCCACATGTTGTTGATGAAATCGGTCCTGCGGGTGGCGCGGATGTCGTCGAACACGGCTTTCACGCGCGGATCGGCTTCGGGGTTGTCGAGGGGTGCAACGGTGGACATGCGGGGTCTCCTGGGGATGGGCTCAGCGCGGTCAACGCGGTTTGGCGGGCTTGGCGGGCTTCGGCGCTTTGGCTTTGCGCTCCGGGCTGATGAGGCCCTGCTCGCGCAGCGTCTTCTTGCGCTCGGCGCGATCAGCGTCGGATTTCAGGCCGGCCTTCATCCAGCGGCCGAACTGCTCGGGGGTTTCCAGCGTGATGCGGCCGATGTGCTGCGCACGAAAGTCCGCGATCACCAGTTCGGCCGCCTTCTGCATGTTGACCTTGCCACCGCCTGCGAGCGCGCCGCGCTGGCGACCGATGGCTTCGATCAGTTCTTCTTCGTGTGCCTGGGCGTAGGCTTCGGGCGCTCGGCCGAGCTTGTAGCGGGCTTCGAGCAGCGCCGGGTAATCGGCCTTGAGCAGGGCCAGCAGTTCGTAGGCTACTTCCTGTTCGTCGTAGGCGTTCTTGCCCACCGCGCCACTGGCGGCGAGGTTGAAGCCGCTCTCGGGCACGACGATGCGCGGCCAGAGCATGCCGGGCGTGTCGTAGAGATAGAAGTCGTCGGCCAGCGCGATGCGCGATTCGGTGCGCGTGACGCCCGCCTCGTCCCCGGTCTTGGCGGCGCGCTTGCCCTTGAGCGTGTTGATCAGCGTGGACTTGCCCACGTTGGGAATGCCGCAGATCAGCACGCGCATGGGTTTTACCATGCCGCCGCGCCGGGGCGCGAGGTGGTGGCAGGCGTCGATGATGGCGCGCGCGGGTGCGGTGTTGCTCGCGTCCAGCGCGATGGCCTGTGTGTTGGGTTGCGCGTTGTAGTGCGCGAGCCAGAGCGCGGTGCGCGCGGGGTCGGCCATGTCCTGCTTGTTGAGCACCTTGAGCGTGGGCCGGCCGCTGGTGAGCTCGGCCATGAGCGGGTTGGCGCTGCTGCCGGGCAGGCGCGCGTCCAGCATCTCGATCACGACGTCGATTTCTTTCACACGCTCGCCGATCGCCTTGCGCGTGAGGTGCATGTGCCCGGGGAACCACTGGATGCTCATTGTTTGTTCTTTCAGTCAGACCGGGATTGTGCGCTGGGGTGTCTTCTCTATCGACCCGGCGGGGTGCCGTGCCACAATGATTTTTCATTCCCCACACCCCAAGAGGAGACACATGAGCATCACCGTCAAGATCGATCTGGGTTACGAATTCGACGTCAAGGCCAAGGCCGCCGAGGTGTTCGACGTGCTCTCGGACGTGCCGACCTCGGTCAGCCATTTTCCCAAAGTCGAACAGCTCACCGACCTGGGCGACGGCGTCTACAAATGGGAGATGGAAAAGGTGGGCACGGCGCAGGTCAACATCCAGACCATCTACGCCAGCAAATACGTCAGCGACAAGGCCAAGGGCACGGTGAAGTGGACGCCGGTCAAGGGCGTGGGCAATGCGCTGGTCGGTGGCAACTGGAAGATCGTGGACAACAAGAAGTCCACCGGCGTGACGCTGGCCATCCAGGGCGAGATCGAGGTGCCGCTGCCGGGCCTGATGAAGATGGTGGTGGCGCCCATCGTCGAAGGCGAGTTTGAAAAACTGGTCGAGAAGTACATCGACAACCTGATCCTGCGCTTCGGCGGCGAAGCCTGAGGTTTGCGCTGGTCTTCCCCACCCGGCGATGTTGTCCAGCGAAACACTGGATAAGTTTGTGCATAACCCAGGGTCAACCGTGTACGGGGTGCGCAAGTGCTTGTGGCCCTAGGCGCTTCTTCAATCTGCCCAGCAAACAGGCACCCGGACAACGGTGGTTATCCACTTGTCCATCAAAATCTTGGACAAGCTTGTGCATAAGTCAGGACAAGCCTTGTACGGTCAAGCTAAGTGCTTGTTTCACAATGGTGTTCTTCAGATTGCCTGTTCAGAAGGCAGTGCCTGCACAAGCCCTGCACCATCCGTTGGCGCGGCATTGCGGTTAGATTTGTGCACATGAGCGCTCCACCTGCACCGACGGCCTTCCGCTTGCACCTGTCCGACACCGGCGAGATCTTCTCCGCACCGGTTGACGCGACGCTGCTGCAGACCCTGCTGCGCGCGGGTGTGGTGTGGCCCGCCTCGTGCCGCAACGGCAGCTGCCGCGTCTGCATCGGCCGGCTGGTGCGGGGTCGTGTGCGCTATGCGATCGAATGGCCGGGTCTGCTGCCCGAAGAAAAGGCGGACGGCTGCGTGCTGCCCTGCGCCGCTTTCCCGCTGGAAGACCTGGAGCTGAGCGGTCCCGGCGCCTGAGACCGGCTTCTCCGGACTCAGCCGGCCTGCAGGTGCTGCCTGAAGAAACCGAGCGTGCGCTCCCAGGCGAGCTGGGCGGCGTTGGCGTCGTAGCGCGGTGTCGTGTCGTTGTTGAAACCGTGCTGGGTACCCGGGTACAGGTGCGCGATGTGGCGCACGCCCGCGGTTTTGAGCGCGGCTTCATACGTTGGCCAGGCGGCGTTGATGCGCTCGTCGATCCCGGCGAAGTGGATCAGCAGCGGCGATTTCACCTTGGCCGCGTCTTCGGCGGGCGGGTGGTTGCCGTAGAACGGCACCGCCGCGCCCAGATCGGGCAACTGGGTGGACAGGTGGTGCGCCACGCCGCCGCCGTAACAGAAACCCACCACACCGATGCGACCGGAGCAGTCGGGCCGGCCTTTGAGCGCGCCCGCGGCGGCGATGAAGTCCTGCCGGGTCTTGCCCTGGTCGAGCTGGGCAAACAAGGCCCGGGCCTTGTCTTCGTCCCCAGGGTAGCCGCCCAGCGGGGTGAGTGCATCGGGCGCCATCGCGAGATAGCCGTCCACGGCGAGTCGGCGGGCGATGTCTTCGATGTGGGGATTGAGGCCGCGGTTCTCGTGCACCACCAGCACGCCCGGCAGCTGACCGGCGGCGCCGGCGGGTTTGGCCACATAGGCCTTGACCAAGCCGGAACCCGAGGGCGAGGCAAGCTCCACCCGCTGCGTGCTGATGCGCGGATCGCCCTGGGGCACCACCTGCGCGATGGCGAAGTCGGGGCTGAGCGCGGCCAGCAGGCCCGCTGCCGTCAGGCCGCCGACGGCGAACCTCGCGGCACGGTCCAGAAAGCCGCGACGATCGATGTCTCCGTGCACGTACGCATCAAACAGGATCAGCAGTTCCTGGTCAAAGTCCGCAGCGGTCAAACGTGCCATGGCAGCCTCCTGGAATGGGAAGCCCGCAGCTTATCGCCAGCCCGTCCGGTGGTGAATACGCCTGACGGGGGAGCGGGTTTCCAGAGGTAACGGCCGCAACACCCGCCTGCCGCAGGCACGGCGCAGCCGACGGCTCAGAGGCTGAGAGTTTTTCGGGCGTGACCGAGCAACGCGCCAGAACGTGCCCAATCAAGGCGTAAAGCACAGCCATAGCTCGCGCTATGGCGCGCATTTGCAACGCCGAGTGGGTGCGTTCTGGCGTGGTGAGCGGGCATGAGCGAAAGACTCTCAGCCTCTCAGACGGGCGCGATCGCGGACCAGTCGGGATGCCGCCCCAGGCGCGCGGGTGAGGTGTACTCCTGCCGGTACACCTCGAACGGCATGGTGTCCGCGGCTTCGATGGCGCGCTGGGCCTCGAACGACTGGGCGGCCATGGCCTCGAACCGCGCCTGCTGCTTGGCGCTCCAGGGCAGCCCCAGCAGGTGGGCATGGGTCTGCTGCGACTGTTCGCGCACAAAGCCCACGAAGGAATCGTTGTGCTCCTGCCGGATGGCAGCGAGCACACGGGCCGATGGCAGCGTCTCGGGTGCGAGCAGCGAGGCACGGGCCTGCGCCACGGCATCGCGGTGGTCACTGCCACCGTGGGCCGCGTCCAGGGTCGCAGCAATGGGCGCCAGCTGATCGATCAGCTCGATGCCCCACTGTTGCAGGCCCACGCTTTCCCCTTTGCGCCACAGACAGAGGCCAGGCTCGCGTCCGCGCGCAGCGGTGAGGTGCTGGTTGTACTTGAGCTCGTGGATTTCGTCCGGCGTGTCGGGCGGGCTGTCGCTGAGCAGGCAGTGCATCAGGAACACGTCGAGAAAGCGCAAGGTGGGCGCGCCGATGCCGATGGGCTCGAACGGGTCGAGGTCCATCAACCGCACCTCGACGTATTCCACGCCGCGTTCGCGCAGCGCGTGCAGCGGGCGTTCGCCGGGGTAGATCACGCGCTTGGGCCGGATCGTGCCGTAGAACTCGTTTTCGATCTGCAGCAGCGTGGTGGCGAGCTGGTTGTAGTCGCCACCCGGGTTGCGGATGCCCACCGCTTCGTAAGCCGGCCAGGGCCGGGTGAGTGCATCGTGCAGTGAGGCGGCATAACCTTCGAGCCCGTTGTAGCTCACGTCCAGCGTGGCCTGCGCCTCGCTCTGGTAGCCCAGGCGACCCATGCGCAGCGAGGTGCCGTAGGGCATGTGCAGGCTGCCGCTGCTGCCCAGCGGCAGCAACTCGTGCTGGCGGCCTTCGACGAAGCTGGAACACAGGGCGGGCGAGGCCCCGAACAGCGCGAGCAGCAAAAAGGCGTGGCGGCGGAAGTTGCGGATGAGCGCGAAATACCCATCGTTGTCCACGCCCGGCAGCGACCAGTTGTAGTGGATGCCCGAGATCGTCTGCATGCGCCGGCCGTAGCGGTGGCCCAGGCCCATGCGGTAGACGCTCTTGGCGCGCCCGACGTTGGACGACCCATAACGGCCCAGCGGAATGGTCTCGTCGGTCGGCAGGCCGCAGGGCATGCTGGAGGCCCAGAGCATTTCGTCCCCGGCCGCCTTCAGGCTGCGCACCGTGTACTGGTGGATTTCGGTGAGCTGTTGCAGGCAGGTTTCGACGCTGTCGTGCACCCCGGTGATCAGCTCCAGCTGCGACTCGCTGTAGTCCGTGGTGATGTGCGGGTGCGTGAGCGCGCTGCCCAGCGCCACCGGGTGCGGCGTGAGCGCGAGCTTGCCATCGGCCTGGGCGCGCAGGCTCTCTTTTTCAAGACCGCGGCGCATGCCACGCAGGCGCTCGGTGCCAAGCGCTTGCAGCCGTTGTTCCAGTGAAGTCATACAGGGGGTGGTTATCGGGTCCGGGGCCGGAACTTAACACGGCTGGGCCATTTCCGCTGGCGGCACGGGCATGCGGTCCTCGGGTAGGAAACGGCGCGCCACCGGCGCGACGGGGGTCTCCCGCACCGCGGCCAGCCCCGTGCTGGCGTGCAACCAGGCATCGATCTGCGGCGGATCGTTGCAGCAGCGCAGCTCGTCGAACGCGGTCTGGGCCTCGGGATAACGCTTGCGCAGGTAGTTGAGCCACTGCTTCAGGCGCCCGGCGCGGTGGCGGCGCTCGACACGGCCGCTCACCTGCTGCCAGAACACCGCCAGCAGAGGCGCCACCTCGCCCCAGGGAACGCCGCCCTGCCCCTTGATGGCCAGCGCCAGGCCCGGATCGGTCACCATGCCGCGGCCGATCATGAGCGCATCACAACCGCTCACTTCGCGGCAGCGCAGCGCTTCGGCAACGCTCCAGATTTCGCCGTTGGCGATCACCTGCAGGGCCCCCGAGGGCAGCGATTCCCGCACCTGGGCGATGCGCTCCCAGTAAGCCGGGGGCCGGTAGCCATGGGCCTTGGTGCGGGCGTGGATCACCAGTTCGTCGGCACCGGCTTCTGCGATCGCCTGCGCACAATCCTCGGCGCGCTGGTCGTCGTTGAAGCCCAGGCGCATCTTGGCCGACACCGGCACGTGGGCCGGCACGGCCCGGCGCACCGCAGACACGATGCGGCCGATCAGTTCGGGTTCGTCCAGCAAAACCGCGCCGCCGCGGCTCTGGTTCACCGTCTTGGCCGGGCAGCCGAAATTGAGGTCCACCCCGAACGGGCTCAGCCCGGCGAGCCGGGCGGCGTTATCGGCCAGGCAGACCGGATCGGAACCCAGCAGCTGCGGCCGCACCGGCACCCCCGCGCGTGTGCGCCCCCCGTTGAGCAGCTCGGGCACCACCCGCACGAAGGCGCGCTCAGGCAGCAGCGTGTTGGTCACGCGGATGAATTCGCTCACGCAGCGGTCGATGCCGCCCGTGCGCGTCAGCACATCGCGCAGCGTCGCGTCGAGCAGGCCTTCCATGGGCGCGAGCAAAAGGGTCATCTGGGGGGAGGAAAAAGGCCACAACAAAGGCCGCGCCAGGCAAGCAGGCAGGGCCTGCATTTTACCGGCCGGCACCGTCCGGCGGCGGCTTGTGGCCCCCGTGGGGGTCCGATAGCATGTTCTGTTCACCCGCTTTCACCGCGTTCCCGGAGACGACCATGTACCTGTTTTCCCGTGTTTCCCTGGTCGCTGCACTGGCCCTGACCACGTCGCTCGCCATCGGGCAGACCACGACCACCGACGCCACCGGCAGCGCTCGCATCGGCACCTTCAAACACGTCGAGGGAGACACCCGGATCGGCCGGGCCGACGCGACGCGCACCCCCGCACCGGGCGAAGGCGTGCGCGAGACCGACCGCATCCGCACCGGCCGCAACGGCGCAGCCAGCCTCACGCTCAAGGATGGCACCGTGCTCGTGATGGGGCCCGACACCACGGTGGATCTGACGCGCTTCCAGTTCGACACGACCACCCAGAAAGGCCACTTCGCGCTCGATCTGCTGCAGGGTTCCGTGCGGGTCATCACCGGTCTGCTGGCGAAGATCAACCCCGACCTCTTCAAGGTGTCCACGCCCACTTCGGTGGTCGGCGTGCGCGGCACCGACTTCATCGTGGAGGCCGCTCCACCCCCTCAGGTGCCGCCTCCGCGCGTCAGGAACGGCCCGCTCAGGGCACCGGCCACCTGAGCTCAGACTGTTAAAGTGACGCCTCATCCCCGTGCAATTTCGCACGGGGATGGGTCTTTCTTCTTTCCCCGCTTTCATGAAACAGAAGACCGCATTGAACACCCCCATCCTGGCCGCCGGCCTGGTGCTGACCGCCCTGCTCAGCGCCTGTGCACCCGCCACCCGGGTCATCCTGCTGCCGCAGGCCCATGGCGCACCGAGCGCGGTGGACGTGCGCACCGCCCGGCAGACGCAACCGCTGAACCAGCCCTATCAGGTCGCCGATGTCGACCGCAGCGGCGCCATCACACCCGGCACCACCACCGCAGACCAGGTGCGCAAGGACCACCCGCGACTGCTCGCGCTCGGACCGCAGCCCCTGGAAAAGTTCGCGCTGGAGTTCGAGCCTGGCACCTCGGTGCTGACCAGCACATCGGCGGCCCAGCTGCCCGCCGTCATCGAACGCGCCAGCGCGCGCCCGGGCGGTGAAATCGTGGTCACGGGCCACACCGATCGACAGGGCGCCGACGAAGCCAACGACAGGCTCTCGCTGGAACGTGCCCAGGCGGTGCGCGCATTGCTGGTCGAGCGGGGCTTCAACGCTGACCGGATCGAGGCCGTGGGCCGCGGTGAACGCGAGCCCCTGGTGCCCACCGACGACGAAGTGGTCGAACCGCGCAACCGGCGCGCCGACATCGAGGTGCGCTGAACACGTCATGGCGCACGAACCCCGCCTCACCGCCGCGCTGCGCGAACTGCTCGCCTCACAGCGCATCGCCGCGCTCGGCACGCTCGACGAAACCGGCGCACCCTTCGTGTCCATGGTGCCGTTCGCCGTGTTGCCGCTGGCCGGCGAACTGGTGATCCACGTCAGCGGCCTGGCCGCGCACACGCGCAACCTGCAGCGCCAGCCACGCGCCTCGCTCATGGTCTGCCAGGCCGAAGTCGCGGGCGAACCGGTGCATGCGCTGCCCCGCGTGACGCTGGACGTGAACGCCCTGCCCTGCGAGCCCGGCAGCGCTGCGCACGGGGCCGCGCGCGAGGCCTACCTGGCGCGCTTTCCCGAGGCCGAACCCATGACGGCGCTGGGCGATTTCCGCTTCCTGTGCCTGGTGCCGGGCGGCGCGCGCCAGGTGGCCGGTTTCGGCGCCGCACGCAGCATCGACGCCGACGAGTTGCGCCAGGCGCTTGGCCCCGCGCCGTGAGCGACACCGCCACCGCGCAGCCACCCGGCCTGCAAGCCACGCCGGCGGCGATCCCGGCCGGGCTGCAGGTGCTGTACGCCGACGAGGCCCTGCTGGTGCTGGACAAGCCCGCCGGGCTGCTGGCCGTTCCCGGGCGCGGCGAAGACAAGCAGGACTGCCTGAGCGCGCGCGCCCAGGCCGCCTACCCCGACGCACTGGTGGTGCACCGGCTGGACATGGCCACCTCCGGCCTCGTGGTCATGGGCCGGGGCATCGAGGCCCAGCGCGCCCTGGGCCTGGCGTTCGAGCAACGCCGCGTGCACAAGCGCTACATGGCCGTGGTCAACGGCCTGCTGGCCAACCCCCAACCGGACAACGGCTGGAACACGATCGACCTGCCGCTGCTGCTGGACTGGCTCAACCGCCCGCGCAGCGCCGTGAACCATCAACACGGCAAACCCAGCGTGACGCACTGGCGCCTCGCCGCCGAACCGGCGCCCCTGCCAGGCACCACGCGGCTCGACCTGGAACCCGTCACCGGCCGCTCGCACCAGTTGCGCGTGCACCTGCAGGCGATTGACCACCCCATCGTCGGTGACCCGCTCTACGCGGCGCCCACCGGGGCGGTGGACCGCATGCTGCTGCACGCGCGGGCACTGCGCATCCCGCACCCGGTCACCGGCGCACAGATGCGTTTCGAATCAACCTGTCCTTTTTGAGGCGCCTTGCCATGCACGACCTCTTCATCCTCACCGGCGCCTCGCGCGGCATGGGCCTGGCCATGGCCCGACAACTCATCGCACCGGGGCGGGTGCTGCTGTGCCTGTCGCGCCAGTCCAGCGCCGAACTCACCGAACTCGCGAGCCAGCGCGGCGCCACGCTGCTGCAATGGCGCATCGACCTGGCCGACACCCTGGCCGCGGCCGAGCGTCTGCAAAACTGGCTGGCGCAGCTCGACGCGCCCAGCCTGGCCAGCGCCACGCTGATCAACAACGCCGGCGTCATCCCGCCCATCGGGCCGCTGGACGCCTGCCCGCCCGATCAACTGGCCAATGCGCTGCGCGTCGGGCTCGAAGCCCCCATGCAGCTCACCGCGGCCTTCCTGCGCGCCACCGGCGCCTGGGTCGATGGCGGCTGGCGCGGCCCGCGCAAGGTGCTCAACATTTCTTCCGGCCTGGGCCGCCGCCCCATGGCCGCGCAGGCGCCGTATTGCGCCGCCAAGGCTGGGCTGGACCACTTCACCCGCTGCAGCGCGCTCGACGAAGCGCAGCGCGAACACGGCGCCAGGCTGGTCTCGCTGGCGCCCGGCGTGATCGACACCGACATGCAGGTGCAGTTGCGCGCCGGTGACCCGGCCGCCTTCCCCGACCTGCAGCGCTTCGTGGAACTCCAGCGCCAGGGCCAGCTCTCAAGTCCACCGGACGCCGCCCGCCAGGTCCTGGCCTGGCTCCAGCGGCCCGACTTCGGAGACCAACCGGTGGCCGACGTGCGGGACTGAATTGACTCACCCCCGCAGCGCTTCGCGCTACCCCCTACAGGGGGCGGCACTGGCCGTCCGGCAAAGCCGGCCCGGCGGTGCCCTGGGTGGCACCGCTTCATGCGGCGGGGTGGCGCTCCGAGGCCACGGGATACCGAAGTGAAAAACCCTTGCAGGAGGTAAGCACCATGCAGACCCCTTCTCGCCGCCAGTTCACCGGCTCGCTGCTCACCCTGGGAGCCATGTCCAGCGTGCCGATGCTGGCCATGGCGCAAGGCAGCGGCGATTTCTGGGCCTTGCTGCGCCGCGGAGGTTGCGTGGTGCTCATGCGCCATGCACTCACCGAACCCGGCATCGGCGACCCACCGGGCTTCCGGCTCGACCAGTGCAGCACCCAGCGCAAGCTGAGCGAAGCCGGCCGCGAGCAGGCGAGCCGGGTCGGCGCGGCGTTCACACGCGAAAGCGTGCCAATCGACGAAGTGCGCTCCAGCGCCTGGTGCCGCTGCACCGAAACCGCCGAACTCGCCTTCGGCCGCCACACGGTCTGGGCGCCGATCAATTCCTTTTTCAACGACGCCACCGGCCCGGCACAGACCCTCGAAGTGTTGCGCGCGGTTCGCAGGCTGGCGGCACCGAAGAACCTCATGCTGGTGACGCACCAGGTCAACATCTCGGCACTCACGGGAGCGTCTCTGGCCATGGGCGAGGTCTTCGTCACCCGGCCCGCTGCCGGCGACCGCCTGCCGGTGCTGGCACGCCAGGTGTTCTGAGTGGCTGAGAGTCTTTCGCTCATGCCCGCTCACCACGCCAGAACGCACCCACTCGGCGTTGCAAATGCGCGCCATAGCCCGAGCTATGGCTGTGCTTTGCGCCTTGATTGGGCACGTTTTGGCGCGTTACTCGGTCACGCCCGAAAAACTCTCAGCCTCTGAGCGCTTGCGACGGACGGGTGCGCCCGAGTTGACAGCCGACAAGCCCGGTGTAAGCCAGCCGCGCATACCATGTGTTGTTGATCCGGCGATCACCGCCCTCACGGGGCGGGTTACCCCGTCACACCCCCACCACAAACAGGAGATGAACATGAGCCGAGAAGTTGTTGTCGTCAGCGCCGCCCGAACCGCCATTGGTACCTACGGCGGCAGCCTCAAGGACACGCCGCCCACCGAACTGGCGGCCCTGGTCGTCAAGGAAACGCTGGCGCGTGCCGGCGTGGACGGCAAGGACGTCGGCCATGTGGTGTTCGGCCACGTGGTCAACACCGAACCCAAGGACATGTACCTCTCCCGCGTCGCCGCGGTCAACGGCGGTTGCGCCGAAGGCACGCCCGCTTTCAACGTCAACCGCCTGTGCGGCTCGGGCCTGCAGGCCATCATTTCGGCCAGCCAGGCGATCATGCTCGGTGACTGCGACATCGCCATCGGCGGCGGCGCCGAGAACATGAGCCGTGGCCCCTACGCCAGCCTCTCGGCCCGCTGGGGCGCACGCATGGGCGACACCAAGATGGTTGACATGGTGGTCGGCGCGCTGCACGACCCCTTCCACACCATCCACATGGGCGTGACGGCCGAAAACGTGGCCGCGAAATTCGGCATCACGCGCGAGATGCAGGACGCGCTGGCGGTCGAGAGCCACAACCGCGCCCAGCGCGCCACCGAGGCAGGCTACTTCAAGGACCAGATCGTGCCGGTCATGCTCAAGAGCAAGAAGGGTGAGGTGGCCTACGCCACCGACGAGCACTTCCGCCCCAACTGCAAGCTCGAAGACATGGCCAAGCTCAAGCCCGTGTTCGTGAAGGAAAACGGCACCGTGACCGCCGGCAACGCCTCGGGCATCAACGACGCCGCCGCGGCCGTGGTGCTGATGGAAGCCGGTGTGGCCAAGGCGCGTGGCGCGAAGCCACTGGCGCGCCTGGTCGGCTACGCCCACACCGGCGTGGACCCCAAGATCATGGGCATCGGCCCGGTGTCGGCCTCGCGCCTGGCACTGCAGAAAGCCGGCCTCACCGTCAACGACATGGACGTGATCGAAGCCAACGAAGCCTTTGCCGCGCAGGCCTGCGCCGTGAGCAAGGAGCTCGGCCTGGACCCGGCCAAGGTCAACCCCAACGGTTCGGGCATTTCGCTCGGCCACCCCATTGGCGCCACCGGTGCGCTGATCACGGTGAAGGCGCTGTACGAGCTGGAGCGCATCAACGGCCGCTACGCGCTGGTCACGATGTGCATCGGCGGCGGCCAAGGCATCGCCGCTGTATTCGAAAGGGTGTAAACACCCTCCCCCCGCGCCGCCTTCGGCGTCACCCCCCAGGGGGCAACGCGGTGCGGCCCGGCGAAGCCGGTTCCGCCGCGTTCTGGGTAGGGCCCGCGCTCCGGAGATTGTTTGCTCTCCCTTGTGTGTCTTGACTGGGGCGCTGGTGCCGTCAACACTGGTGCCCTTTGTATTTCCAATTTCTGCCGCACCCCATGACGCGTGAACACACCACCGGCGCCACCTGGGCGCCCATGCTGGCCGAACTGGAGCGCGGCCTGCTGCAGCGCGACGTGGCCGCCCGCGCGCTGCTGCTGGCAGCACTCGCGGGCGAGCACGTGCTGCTGCTCGGCCCGCCCGGCACGGCCAAGAGCGAACTCGCGCGCCGTCTGCAGCGCCTGCTGCCCGGCGCGCACTATTTCGAGCGCCAGCTCACCCGCTTCACCGTGCCCGAAGAGCTGTTCGGTCCGCTATCGCTGCGCGCGCTGGAAGACGACCGCTACGAGCGCCTGACCGAGGGCTACCTGCCGAGCGCCGAAGTGGCCTTTCTCGACGAGGTGTTCAAGGCCAACTCGGCCATCCTCAACACCCTGCTCGGCCTGCTGCACGAGCGCCAGTTTGACAACGGCAGCCAGCGCCTGCCGGTGCCGCTGGTGTGCCTGGTTGGGGCCAGCAACGAGCAGCCGCAGGACGACAGCCTGCTCGCGTTTTACGACCGCTTCCTGCTGCGCGTGCCGGTGCAGCCGGTGGACGACGCGCATTTCACCGCCCTGCTGCTGGCCGACACGCCGGCCGCAGGCGACACCCCGGCCGAGGCGCTGATCGACCCGGCCGTGGTGCAGGCCCTGCGCGAGCGCGCGCCGCAAGTCGCCCTGGGTGAAGCGGCGCTGGCGCTGCTGCTGCAGGCCCGGCAGCACGCGAGCCAGACCGCACAGACCGTGTCGGACCGCCGCTGGCGCCAGCTCGTGGCCCTGCTGCAACTGCAGGCCGCCAGCCGCGGGGCCGGCGAGGTCAGCCCCTGGGACCTCTGGCTGCTGCCCTATGCGCTGGCCGCCGACCCGGCACAGGTGCCAGCCTGGACCACACTGTTCCTGCACCGGGTCGCCCAGACCGCACCACTGCCGATCGACGGGCTGGAACGCGCGGTGCAGGCCTTTGAGTCGCAGCTCGACACCGAGCGCCGCGCCCCGCCCGACGCGCAGGACGACAGCGCCGGCAAGCTGGCGCTGGCGCGCGCCATCACCCGCCCGGGCGAAGAAAGCGAGATGGTGCGCATCACCAGCGCGCGCGCCCAGCGCCACTACAGCCCCGTGCACATCGCCGCCCGTGTGGCGCAGTGCGACGAGCTTCTGGAGCGACTGCTGGCGCTGCACGATGAGTGGCTGGCGGTGGCGCACGTGGTGCTGGCCGAAGCCCGGTCGCACGACTGGCTGCCCCCGAGCTGGCTGCTGCAGATCGAAGCCGCGCACGCCGAACGCTGTGGTCGGCTGGCGGGCCTGTGCGCGCAACACCAGTCCACGCGCAACGGTTTTGCAGACCTGCCGGTGGACGCAGAAGCCACCGCCAACGCACCGGCGCCGGTGCACTGGGAATCCTCATGAAGACTTCGACAGGCTCAGCCCGAACGGGCGGGTCGGTCGACACCGTGCCCCCAGCCGCCGTTCGCCCTGAGCCGGTCGAAGGGCAGAGCTTTCCCGACTGGCCCTACCACCACCTGAACGCCCTGCCGCGCGAACTCTGGCGCTGGGCCGTCGTGTGCAGCAGCGGCCCGGCCACGCGCCGCCTGCCGGAACTGGCCCACTGGGAGAGCGCGCTCATGGGGGGCACCCTGCCCGACCCGGCGCACGACTTCGGTGACGCCGCCGCCACGCAGGCGTTGCGTCCTTTGCTGGCCGAGCTGGATCTGCTCACCCTCACGCGCCAGAGTGCGCCGCTCACCCGGCAGGTGCTGCAAAGCCTGCTGTGGCACCTGGACAGCCTGATCGACCGCCCGGCCGACGAACCGCGCGCGCAGGCGGTGGCCCGCATGCAGGCCAGCTTCCGCGACAGCTGGGACGTGCAGCGCCAGGGCTGGGACGAGGTGCTGGCGCTGCTGCAGTCGCTGGGTGATCTGGCGCACCTGCGCTGGGACGACCTCGCCGGCCAGCTCAGCCGGCGCGAGTGGCAGGAGGCGCGGCGCATCGGCCAGCTGCTGCGGCGCCTGCCGGCGCTGGCCAGTTTCATCGACGGCGTGGGCCGCCGCGACACCGACCGGCAGCGCCCGCCGGCGCGCACCGTCCGACCCGATCCGGCGCCCGATGCGCAGGCCGCGCAACGCCAGGCCGACGAAGAAGAGCGCCGCCCAGAGCCCACTGCGGTGGACGGGGTGCGCCGCTCGCGCAACCTGGCGCGCATGGCCGGCAGCGAGAGCCTGAACCTGACCCACCCCGTGCTGCACCGGCTCTGGCGCGCGCGCTTCGCCGAAGCCCAGCTGCTGACCTACGACGACCGCGCCCGCGAAACTTCGCGGCGACCGCTGCCTTTGCCCGAACACCGGCCACACCGGCAGGCGCCCACCCACGCCGGGCGTGGCCCGCTGATCATCTGCCTCGACACCTCGGGTTCCATGCGCGGCGCGCCGGAAAACGTGGCCAAGGCCTGCGTGCTGCAGGCGCTGCGCAGCGCCCACGCCGGCCAGCGCCGCTGCCGACTGCTGGCCTTCGGCGGCCCGAGCGAACTGCTGGAGCGCGACCTGACGCTCGACGCCACCGGGCTGGAGCACCTGCTCGACCTGATGGGCCAGAGCTTCGACGGCGGCACCGACGTGCAGACGCCGATCGAGCGCGCCATCGCCCTCGTGCAGACCGCAGGCTGGCAC
>Ga0209343_10002974_pt1 | contig 21603 bp, 20 predicted proteins | sample RifCSPlowO2_02_FD_184026 | JGI IMG/M metagenome (GOLD analysis project Ga0209343, IMG submission 184026) | Groundwater microbial communities from Rifle, Colorado - Rifle CSP2_plank lowO2_0.2 (SPAdes) (version 2) | ecosystem: Environmental > Aquatic > Deep subsurface > Groundwater | place... | reverse complement strand
GCAGGCGACCAGCGGGCGAGCCGGTCGAGCGCGGGATAACCGACGCTGCGCCGGTGTCCCTGTTCGTTTTTAAGACCATGGCGGACATCTTCGCCGGGCGCGTTTCCTATTTCAAGGTCTGTTCCGGAGTCCTGGTGAATGACGCGAACCTGACCAACTTCGGCAAGAGCAGCTCCGAGCGACTGGCGCACATCTCGGTCATGCAGGGCAAAGCCCCCGCGGCAGTGCCGGAGATCCATGCGGGCGACATCGGGACGGTGGCGAAACTCAAAGACACCCTGACGGGCGACACGCTGGGAGACAAGCAAGCGCCCATTCTCTATCCGCCGGTCAAGCTGCCGGAGCCGGCCATCAGCTTTGCCATTGCTCCGGCCTCCCGGGGCGATGAAGACAAGCTCGGGTCGGCGCTGCATCGAATCCTCGAGGAAGACTCCTCCCTGCGCTTCTACCGCGACCCGCAGACCAAAGAGTTCCTGCTGGGCGGGGCGGGCCAGCAGCAGGTCGAGGTGGTGGTCTCCCGGCTCAAGCGGCGGTACAACGTGGAAGTGCATCTCAAGGCCCCCAAGGTCCCGTACCGGGAGACGATCCGAGGCACGGCGGACGTGCAGGGCCGTCACAAGAAGCAGACCGGCGGCCACGGCCAGTTCGGCGATTGCAAGATCAAGATGGAGCCGCTGCCGCGGGGAGGCCAATTTGAATTTGTCAACGACATCTTCGGCGGCTCCATCCCCAAGAATTACATCCCGGCGGTCGAGAAGGGGATCATCGAGTCGGCCCAGCGAGGCTACTTGGCGGGCTTTCCGGTCGTGGACATCCGCGTGACGCTCTATGACGGCTCCTACCACGACGTGGATTCTTCCGAGATGGCGTTTAAGATTGCCGGCTCGCTGGCCTTCAAGAAAGCCATGGAGCTGGCCAAGCCGTGCTTGCTCGAGCCGATCATGAACGTGGAAGTCTACGCGCCGGAGGCCTACGCCGGGGACTTGATCGGAGACCTGAACGGGCGAAGGGGCCGCATCCAGGGCATGGACTCGCGCGGCACGGCGCGGGTCATCAAGGCCCAGGTCCCGATGTCCGAGATGCTCACCTATGCCTCCGACTTGACCTCCGTGACCCAGGGGCGGGGCAGCTTCTCCATGGAATTTTCCCACTACGATCTGGTTCCGCAGCAAACCAGCGAGAAAATCATCGCGGCGGCCAAGGCCGAGCGCGCCGGAGTCGAAGCGCCCGAGGAAGGCTAGCCCATCGGGCGAGCCGAGAATTCCAGGAGAAACGAGCCAGCGTCAGACTCGACCTCTCCTGTTTGAGACCAGGCACACGGTTGGATCAGCCGGTCAATATACTGAACAATCCAGATTTTGAACACTCCAGGCTTGGGCGCGACGCCTTCCGCCCGTCTGACCTCTGGTGCTCCCCTCTGTTTTCCGTTCGCTTGGAATCACCCCAACGGGGGGAAAACGGCCCGAACTGTTCAGGAATAGACATGATGTATCCAATTGAAAAGTAACCGCTTATTTAATTTCAAGATATTTTCTTTACAAAAGGGCTTGACCTGGACCCGGCTTTTCGGCTAATCTGCCCGAGCTTTGGTTGCTCTTCCCTGGGCGGAGGGGGGAACGCGAAAACGATGGAGGAATAGACGAGCAGGGCAGAGTTTTTGACGCAGGTCCAATTATGAAAATCAGGAATCATCCCCCCTTACTCCTGACGCTTGGGATCACGGCCGTGCTGGCTGTGGGGTGTTCGTCCCGAGGGAAGCGGCCCGTAGCGATGGCCCCGCCGCCTCCGCCGCCTCCGACCCCTCCCGCTGTAACTCACAATATTCCTCTCCGGCCCTTCCGGCTGCCTTCCCACATCGGCACGACGCCGGAACCGCGCTTTGATCCGGTGGAGAACCTTGTCCTGAAGGCCCAGGCAGCGTTTGCGCGAGGGGAGAGTAATTACAACGCAGGCCACCTGGAGATGGCCAAACACGAATTCAACGGAGCCTTCACGACGATCCTGCAAGCGCCTCCGGAATTGCGGGAAGACAAGAGGCTTCAGAAGACCTTTGATACGCTCGTGGACCGCATTCATGCCTATGAACTGGAGGCCTTGAAACAGGGGGACGGTTTTGCCGAACCGGCCTATCAGCCGGCTCCCCTGGATGAACTGCAAAGCCTTACCGTTCCCGAAAACCCTCCCTTGAGCGAACGCATCCGGGAGCAAGCAGCCCATACCGTTTCCGATATTCCCCTGGTCATCAACGGACAAGTGGCCAATTTCATTGAGTATTTCACCTCCGGACGAGGCCGCTCGTCCGTGGAGTTCGGTTTGCGATCCTCGGGCCGCTTCCGCGACATGATCCTGCGGGTTCTGGAAGAAGAAAAAGTGCCGCTGGATTTACTCTACCTGGCGCAGGCCGAATCGGCCTTCAAGCCGCGGGCGCGGTCGCGGGCGGGCGCGTTAGGCATCTGGCAGTTCATGCCGTCGCGGGGCAAGGAATATGGGCTTGACCGCAATTGGTGGGCGGATGAACGCATGAACCCGGAAGAGGCCACGCGAGCCGCCGCCCGGCACTTGAAAGACCTCTATACCCAGTTCGGCGACTGGTACCTGGCGATGGCCGGGTACAACTGCGGACCGGTCTGCGTCCAGCGCGCCGTCGAGCGCACCGGCTATGCGGACTTCTGGCAACTCTCGGCCCGCCGGGCCCTGCCCCCGGAAACCCGGAACTATATCCCGATCATTCTGGCGCTCACGTTCGTCGGCAAGAACGCCGATAAGTACGGCCTGAACCTGGTTGAGACCGAGGACCCGTGGGTCTATGACACGGTCACGGTCTCTCACGCGGTGGACCTGCGGCTGGTCGCGGAGATCGTCGGGACGAGCGTCGAGACCATCCGCGAACTGAACCCCAGCCTGCTGCGAATGACGACCCCGAACGTCCCCGACTACACCCTCCGGATTCCCCTTGCCACCCGTGAAATCTTCCAGAAGAAGATCGCCATAATCCCGCCCGAGAAGCGGGTATGGTGGCGCTGGCATATGGTGCACTACGGGGAGACCCTTTCCGGCATCGCGCAGAAGTACCGGACCTCCGTCAAAGCCATCGCCGAAGTGAACAACCGCGATCCCGAGGAACCGCTGCAAGAAGCCGCGGAACTGGTGATTCCGGTGGCACCGACGGGAGGTTCTGGGAACGGGGAAATTCGCTACCAGGTTCGCGCGAACGACACCCTGGGTTCGATTGCCCGGCGGTACCGTGTTACCTCAGACCAGATCATTGCCTGGAACCAACTGAAGGGGACCCTAATCCGGAGAGGGATGACGTTGACGATCCTGCCTTCGGAGCGTGAGACAGCAGCGGCTCCGCCGTCCCGGCGGGTGGTGTCGAGCACCGCACGGTCGGCAGCGCTCAGCCCTTCACAGTCTGGCAAGAACACGGTAGCCCAGACTCGCTCGGTTACCCATCGAGTCCAACAGGGCGAATCCCTGTGGCAGATTGCTTCGAATTACAATATCTCCGTCGCAGCGCTCCGGCGGTCCAACTCCCACCTGGGCGACACCCTACGGGTTGGGGAGCGTTTGACCATTCCTTCAACGAAATAGCTCCTTTTCTCTGAGAGCCTTTCTCCCCTCCCCACACCGGAGGGGCAATTCGTCTTCAAGAGGCTCGTGCTGTGCCGCCGCGGAAACGGGTGCGCTCCCCCGGGCTGTCAGGAAATTCCCCTCGAACCCAGACAACTCTCTCCCCCGGCTGCCGATTTGACTCTGCTATGATGCAAAGAGGAGCAGCCCGGCGGCGTAACCGGTGCGCCGAGGTCTGAAAGGTTTGCGAATGAAAAAGAAAGTGCGCAAGGCGGTTTTTCCCGCGGCGGGTTTGGGAACCCGATTTCTGCCAGCGACCAAGGCCCAGCCCAAGGAGATGCTGCCGCTCGTGGACAAGCCCATCATCCAGTACGCGGTCGAGGAGGCGCTCGCTTCCGGCATCGAAACCATCATTATCGTTACCGGCCGCGGCAAGAGCGCCATCGAAGACCATTTTGACGTTTCTTACGAGCTGGAGAAGATTCTGGAAGAGCGCGGGCAGCACGCTCTGCTCGCCACGGTCCGCCAGGTCTCCGACCTGATCCACGTTTCCTACGTCCGGCAAAAGGAAGCCCTGGGCCTGGGCCACGCCATCCTCATGGCGCGCGAGTTGGTGGGCGAGGAGCCGTTTGCCGTCCTGCTCGGCGACGACATCATTGACGCGCCCGTCCCCTGCCTGCGTCAGATGCTCGATGTCTATGAAAATTCCCCGGCCTCCATCGTGGCGATCCAGGAAGTGCCCCGCGAGATGATTTCCCATTATGGAGTCATCACGGGCAGCCCTGTGGTATACAACGGGAAAAACGATCAGCTCTATCAGGTGACGGATATGGTGGAGAAGCCGCCGGCGGAGGCCGCCCCGTCGAACCTGGCCGTCATCGGCCGCTATATCCTCGAGCCGGAAATTTTTGACCTACTGCAATCCACCGCGCCGGGGGCGGGAGGCGAAATCCAGATCACCGACGCTTTGCGGGCCTTGCTCCGCCAGCGACCCGTCTACGGCTGGCGCTTTGAAGGCAAACGCTACGACGCCGGTGATAAACTCGGCTTCCTCGCCGCCACCGTCGAGTTCGCCCTCAAAAGCCCGGACCTGGGCGCGGCGTTTCGGCAGTACCTGAAGAGTTTGCGGCTGGATTGATTCGGATCAGAACGCCCCGGCCTGTTTCGCCTCCCTGGCCTTCTCTTCGTCTACGAAATTGAGCAAGACCAGCCCCAGGACAAAGAAAACAATCAGCGAGGCGATGGAGAGCCGTGCCGAGCCGGTAAGTTGGCGGATGGTGGCCAGCGTGAAGGGTCCCCAGAACGACGAGAACTTGCTGAAGACCGTATAGAAGCCGAAGAACTCGGCGCTTGCCCCTTCCGGGATCATGGAGCCGTAGAGCGAGCGGCTGAGCGCCTGCGACCCGCCGAGCACCAGCCCCACCACGGTTCCCAGGAAGAAATACTCCCCGGCGGTGTGGATAAAGTAGGCATAGATCACGACGCCGGACCACCCCACCAGCGACACCATGACGGCGCGCTTGGAGCCGATCTTCCCAGCCATCCAGCCAAACAGCAGCGCCCCCGCGAACGCGATCACCTGGATAATCAGGAGCGTCAGCATCAGTTGCCAGGCCTCGAGGCGCAGTTCTTCGGTCCCGTAGGCGGTGGCCATCTCGATCACGGTCTGGATGCCTTCGTTGTAGAGCATGTAGGCGATCAGGAAGAGTAGAAGATGCCGGAACCGGCCCACGCGCAGGGTCGTGCGGATGGTTCTTGCAAGGCCCACAGCGCCATAAGCCAGCGGGCGCGGCCAGCCCGCGATAGGCTTCGGGCAGCGGCGTTGTCGAGGACGTTTCGCGCAGGTACTGGGCCGTCAGGAGCGTGAAGCCGCCCCACCAAAGCCCCGCCGTCAGGATGGCAATCCGCACCGCCTGCTCCTGCGAAAGCCCGAGGCTCGCGTGCCCGGCGACCAACGCCAAGGCCAGCCCAAAATGGATGCCGCCGCCCACGTAGCCGTAGGAGTATCCTTTTCCCGAAATCCAGTCCATCTTGTCTTCCGAGGCGATCTCCGGCAGGAAGGCGTCGTAGAAAACATTCGCTGCAATGTAGGCCACCTGCGCGATCAGAAAAATGACCAGCGTGCGATAGACGTCCCCGGAGCGGCTGAAGTACAGCAGCAACGTGAAGAGCGAGCCGCCGTAGGAGAAGAAGAGCAGGAAGCGTTTCTTGGCTGCGGAGAAGTCCGCAATCGCTCCCAAGACCGGCGCCGACAGGAAGGTCAGGAACGCCGCCAGCCCGGTTGCGAACCCCCACAGGCTGAAGCCGCTGAAGGTGGTCCCTCCGATGGCGAGACCGTCGGGTCCGACCACGGAGTTAATGAAGTAGTAGGGCAGCAGACCCACCAGCACGGTCGTGGCGTAGGCCGAGTTGGCCCAATCATACATGCACCAGCCGAAGAGAGTCTTCTCGTCATTCTTAGGAAGGGTCAACAATTCCCGTGAATTACCTTTGGTTCGCCCGAATCGCGCGCGCTACTTCGTTCAAGGCACGCATGAGTTTGGCAAATGAGGGGCAGCGTGCTTCTGCTTGTTCCACATTCATTGCGTCTGCAAAAGCAGGTTGATCGTCTACTTCGAGATACCGGCGACCGGGGGGCATGTTTCGTGTCAATCGCTCTTTGGCACCGCGTATGCTCTCCGGGTTTGCGGGTGCCACGCTGTCTTCTCTAATTCCTCTTTTCCCACGGAGGGACTCCTTGGCTCCCAGAAACCAACACTCCAATTCTTTCTGGGCAAGCACGATAGCTACAGGCAAATTTGTCGCTGTTCTTGCGCGGGCTAGCAAGTCAGGGCCAAGCCGGGCTGGGCAATCATCATCCGAATCCAGAACAACGATTACTCCCGCTACATTAGCCCGGTCTCTAGCGGCCAGCGTGACGGCCCGTTCCAATTCCTGGGGATGAACCACGCGATTGCGCTTGACGCGGAATGGGCGCGCGATCGAGACGTCATGTATGTTTTGCTGTTCGAGAATCCGTCGAAACAAGACAGGAATGGATTCGACTTCCGCAAAGCCTTCTACAATGGGTACAATGGCGGCCATCAGTTTGACTTTGGTTTGTCAGGGAAAGGAACTCCGAACAAGTCCATCTGGGCAGCCGCCCGTTTGGCTTCATTCACATCGGGGTTGAGCTCGCCTGATCGAAATAGCTCTCCCGGCGTGTACAAGCGTTCGCGAATCGCTTCGCGCCCTTCCCAGGAGACAGGGGCTATGAAGGTAGCATTCCGATCCACTGTCACCACGCGGATTTGAGTATCAGTCAAGTCTTTGTAGTCGAGGATGTCTGGGCTGTGGGTCGTTAACAGCATTTGACGCTCGTGGGAAGCATCCAATAGGACCTGAACAATCAACTCGGTCACCGCAGGATGAATAGTAGCCTCTGGCTCTTCAATCATCACGACTTTAGGGCGTCCAAGTTGGTAGACAGCGAGGAGCAAACCCAGCGCTCGCAAAGTCCCATCAGACATGTTGAGTGCTTCGAAGATCCAGGGATACTCTTGTCCAACATCTTGCTTAAATTGGAGCGTTTCTCTCTGGCCGACCGCCCGGTACTCCACGTTCCTAACACCTTGCACGACTTTCGATAGCAGCCTGCAAAGGCGATTGTAGCGTTCGCCGCCCTGGTTTTCGTCCTGGATTCTCTTAAGAACAGCGGCGGCGTTACTGCCGTCAGGCTTCAAGAATTCTCCCGGGTCGGGTTCCTGTAGCTCGCGGAGAGTAACAGGTACGATAGAGTACAACCGCATCGAAGTGAGAAAATCATACACGGGGCGAAACTCCTCCGTTGCTGAGGCGGCAAAGAGCGCCAAGCGATCAGGAAAGACACGGGGCCTAATGCCGGGAATCCCCTTCTTAAATTGGCCTCTTTCTATCTCGAAAACGTGCCTTTCTCCCATGAGCCTCTCAACCACGCATCGTTCCCTTGCTATGGTGAATTGTTCCGTGGGCTTCGCTGCGATCTCGAAAGCGTAATCTGCCGACAGATTTCCGCCAAGGTCGAGGATGAGGCGAATGCCGATATGTGTCGGATGCCCGGCAGAGCGTCGGCGAACGGCACTAATCCCACCCCGGTTCTTAAATGCCAACTCGACCGATCCAGAAAGGCACTCGTGGACGAAGGCCAAGGCGTCAATAAAATTGCTTTTCCCTGACCCATTTGGACCTATGAAGACGCAGAAAGGTCCAAGCCCAACGCTGACCTGCGCTAGACTCTTGTAATTTCGGATGTAGACGCGGCAGATTAGTGGGGTCATCGCTTAATAATAACAAGAGATGTTGGTGTGTCTGCCAAATTAACATTCTGACTTCTGTCCCAAGTTGGCATCACGGTTCTATACCACCACAATCGGGTGCTCGCCACGGTCCAGCACGCGGCCGATGGTGGAGGCCGGAACGCCAGCGGCGCGCAAGGCGGATTCGAGTGCGGGCGCGTGTGCGGCCAAGAGCGAGATCAGCAGGCCGCCGGAGGTTTGCGGGTCATAAAGGAGGGTTTCGATTTCGGGAGCAATATTGGCCGCGAGCGAGACCGAGCAGGAAGCGAACTCGCGGTTGTTGTTGAGTCCGCCGGGGACTTGAGCGTTGCGGATGGCTTCCAGCGCGCCCGGCAGGGGTTCCACCTTTTTTGAATCAATCTCGATGGTTACCCGGCTGCCTAAAGCCATCTCGCGGGCGTGGCCGATCAATCCGAATCCGGTGACGTCGGTGACCGAGTGGACCGCGCCGGGGTGCTCGCCCGAGAACGCTACCATGATCTCGCAGGCGCGCCGGTTGAGCGTGCGCATCGAGTCCACGGCCGCCGCAATGCTCTCCTCCGACGCTTTGCCGTGCTTGATCGCTGTGCCAATCACCCCGGTGCCGAGGCGCTTGGTGAGAATCAACGCATCGCCGGGCCGGGCGCCGGAGTTGGTCAGGATGCGCGACGGGTCAATCGTGCCGGTGACGGCGTACCCGAACTTGATCTCGTCGTCGGCGACGCTGTGCCCCCCGAGCACCGCGCAGCCGGCTTCCTGCATCTTCGCAAAGCCGCCCTGGAGGATTTGTTCGAGCGTCTCGAGGTCGCCCTTGGCCGGATACGCCACAATCGAGAGCGCCGAGAGCGGCTTCCCTCCCATTGCGTAGACATCGCTCAGCGAGTTGGCAGCGGCGATCTCGCCGAAGGTGTAGGGATCGTCCACGATGGGCGTGAAGAAGTCCACCGTCTGGACGAGCGCCAGGCTCGCGCTCAGACGATACACTCCGGCGTCGTCGGCTTTGTCGAAGCCGACCAGCACATTCTCGTCTTTTCCCTGCGGCAGCTTGCCGAGCACGGCGTCCAAAACCTTTGGACTGAGCTTCGAGGCTCAGCCCGCCGCCTTCACCGCCGCCGTCAGGTTCACCTTCATCGTGGACATGGCCAGTTCGATTTTAGCAGGAGCGCCTAATCCCGGCATATGTCTTTCCGATTCGAGACGGCGAATTGAACTACCCGCTCCGGTCCTTTGCCGGATGGCCCGCCTGCATAGCCGCCCCAGCGGCCAGCGACCGCGAATCCGTGCGCTTCGATGAGACGCACGAACCTGTCCGGGTCATAGCAGCGCATCACGAGCGGGAATGTCATTCGGAAAGACGGGCGGAAAGACGGGGTTGGCGTCGTAGAAGCGGGCGGCTCGTGCGCGCCCGTCCCTCGGCGGCCACCCCGTCCACGGCAAGACTTCTACTTCCATTCCCAATACTTCGTAGCGCAGTTGTCCTGGGCGTCGGTTTCGTGTTCATAGACCACGGCAGCGCCGTTCAGACGCGCGAATTTCTGCGAAGCCGTCTCGTAATAGACGGCTCCACGGAAACTCATTCCGCCGCCGGCTTTGAGGCGACCCGTCCCCTGACCGACCCAGGAGATGCTGTCCCCTTCTTTGGTCATGATGATTCCCTGGCCCTGGCCAAAGAAAAAGCCGCCCGGTCTCATTTCCGACGTATAGGTTCCGAGGTCGGTGTGCTTGGTCCCCAGAAACTTCCCGCTCGTCTGGAACGTGACCTCGACTTTGTTTCCTTGTCCCTGGCTGGCCAAAACCCGATAACCCGTCACCTTGCCCGTTTCTTCTCCGATCAATTCGCCAAGCATATCTTCCCCCCCGCTGTGATTGAAAGTTTACGGACTGCGGCCCGAAGCCCGCCCGTCAAGCCTTAGTGTTGTATCACAAATCGGCTGTAGATGTCTGCGGAATATTTAGTGGAACCGCGCGGGACGCGGCGTCCGGCGGCGCGAGACTCACGGCCGGTTGGCAACTTCGCGTGCCGCCCCGGTAAGCTGCAAGATGTGCAGGCCGGTGCCGGCGCGGTCCGCCGTGTAGATGTAGCCCCGGTCGTCCACCTCGACGTTGTTGGTCTGGACGGCCGTCTTGCAGCGCCGCTGGGCGCCCTCGCCGGTACAAAACGGCCGGGTCCGTTCCGTGGTGGCGGGGATGAAGAACCCGGTCTCGACCGGGTGGAAGGGATCGCGGATGTCCACGGCCCGCACGCCCGCGTTGAAATAGGCCACGAAGATCATCTTCTTGTGATATATCGGCGAAAACGACTCCTGCACGGAATGCACGCCGAAGCGTCCGCCGCGCCCGCAGAAGTCGCCGGACGATTCCGGCACTTGGAAATTCGAGATCGGAAACGGCGTCGCGGGATCGCTGATGTCAAAGAAAAACAGGGGGTGCTTGGGGCCTTCGCATTCGTTGCGAACGGTCTCCGAGGCGACCACGAGAATGTCCTTGACAGCGCCCTGGGACTGGCCCTGCCAGCCGGGGATGGGGACATTGAGCATCGGGTAGGCGGTGTGTCCGCCCCAGTAGGGAGGCATGTCGAGGCGGCCAAGCTGCGGAGCCAGAAGATTCTGGGTTGTAGGCGCGGGATCGCCTTGGAGCAGCTCCTCCCGGTCCAGGATCTGGATGATGCCGTGGTTCGAAGTGCCGTAGGCCATATAGAGCCGGCCGTTGTAGGAGATGGGACTGTGGATGACCGGCGGTATCGGCTCGACCGTCGCGCCCGCCTCCTGTCCCACCAAGGCGAAGTCGCGGATGAACTTCGGGTGGGCCGGGTCGCTCAAGTCGTAAATCTTCGTGATGCGGTTGCGCCACTTGGGGTCGAACGAAGGGAGGTAGGCGATGCCGGTGTCGCACTCCCACCAGTTCTTGTGCGTGTCCTTGAGGCCGTCCACGATCACCGTTACGAATTGCGGGCGGCTCGGGTCGGTCACGTTCCAGAGATCGTGCTGCGAATTGTTTCCCGCGGCGCGCAGCAGGTAGGTGCCTCCGGCAATGTCGCATACGCGCGCCATCTGCGCCTGCGATTCCTTCTCGGGGTTATCGTGAAAGCCCGGAATGTGGGCCAGGTTTCGCGGGCGGCGAGGGTCGGTCACGTCCACCACCATCGTTCCGTTGCCTTCCGTCTTGCCGGTGAACGGATTCAAGGCAGTGCCGACATGCAGGCCCACATAGGCGACCCAGCGGCTGCCCTGGCGGTGAATCACCGGCTGATACGCCGGGCGGCCTTGCAGGTCGCTCATACCGGCCAGCTCCATGTTCTTGCTCTCGGCGGGATGCCCGCGTCGGTCCTGGGCCACTGCGCCTGGAGCGGTCAAACCCATCAGCACCGCCAGCCAGCAGAATCCGGCCATCCCACAAACAGAAGACAAAGTGAATCGTTTCATCGCAGCATTGCCTCCCAACCGCAATCGTGGTTCGCCAACCGTTGAATGCCGAGGAAATTCTACCACTGTTAGCCGTCCGCCAACTCGTCAAACTCTGCCCCTGTTCATTACGCTATCCCGCAGGGTTTTCCTTGGGAGCGATCGGTCAATGGTTTCCATAGTCTGGTACCGTGACGGATTTTCCCCGGACAACTTAAGTGGATATGGCTCCCTCTCTGTCGGACTTCGGAATATCCCGCTTTGCTCAGGACCCGGATCAGTTCTTTGCCGGACTGGAACGGCAGGCGCGCAGGCTTCTGCTTATCAATCCGAATGTTCATCGAAGAGCTTCCCTTGCCTTTCGTCTTGCATCTTCCGCGACGACAATTTCTTCGTTGTGCGTTTCACCCGAGAGGTCTTGATCGGGTTCTTGACCTTATGAGTTGCCCAGCGTGCAATGATCTTGGTTGACAATTCCCGATGAGCGAACGCGCCGGGGGAAGGGCTCCCCCTCGGGACTCGGATGTATCTACCTTCCTTCATCTTGACTTCAAAGGCATGCGCACGTTTCTTAAGGACGACAAGGTTAGCCTGGCGTAGAAACTCCAAGGCACGGCGCACGTCGTTCGGCCCAAGTGGAACGTCTACCCCTGGCAGAGGGGGAACACGGTCCACACGATCCTGGGGTATGACTAAGGGGGTGCTCAACACCCCCCCCCCCAGCCATTTCGATTTTTTGTTCTTCGGTTAAATAGTGCCTGGCGTAGGTAGTCCACCAGAGGACTGCCGCGTAACTGGCTATTACTTGATCGCCGGCTTTATGGAACTTTGTACGGTGGAGCTTGAGGCTGTTTATGCTAACGGGGAATCCTTGGACAAAATTCATGGCTTTTCCTAGGCTCGAAGAGGGACACAAACCGTTGCGCTGGTATGGAACGCGAACGAAAAACATCTGGTCCCCTCCAGCCGCTTGTTCCAGGCTATAGCGAAATAAAACCAGAGGAAAGCCGAAATCCTGCAAATCCCAGGCGTCGAATAATTTGACGAGATTCGAGTCACCGGGCGAGTTTTGGTACCCGAGTAACATGCATCGATTTTTCCCAAATGCATGTGTACTCCCGTCAGGGCGGTAGTATTTCTTACTTCGGCCATATTGAACTGTCTGGCGTATGTCTTCTTCGTTCCAGGAAGTTTTCAATTCGAGGACGAAGTCGCAGGACTTCTGGATGATAAGTCCGTCGGGCGTGTATTGTGCCTGATTAGGAGTCGGGGGATCAAGCCGAGGACGGAAATCGTGGAAAGTGGTTTCCTCGGCGATTGGCTTCACATTTTCAAGGACAAAACTCAGAGCAGAGACAGCGTCGAGTGTTTTGTCGTACGCAGCATATTCTTTGTGGGCCTTCTCAAACTCTTGGCGAATTTTCTCTTCAACACTTGAGGACTCGGCCATTTTCCCCTAGACACGTCCCTCCAGCAAATCACGCAGGCTGTACTGTAATGGCCTCTCTTCTAACGCAACCGTTGCATCTCGGAACGATTGAGTCAAAACATCCTGTAGACGAAGGAAAGAAGCCGGCGAAGCTTCTCCTCGACCCTGGATATGTATAGTGGAGTGCTGCGTAATGAAGATTTCAAATTCGCCGCCATCTTCGTAATTTGTCAGTGTTGCATGGAAATAAGGATTGCCGTGCAGCAAAGCTATCGAGGTGCGCGGAAGCCGGGAGATAGCGTCCAGAACGACCCCGTAACTAGCCCGGTCGGCGAAAAAGGGCTCGGCAAAACGAAGAGTGACAAATTGGTCCTTAGCACGCTCGAAAGGTTTAGCAGAATCAACCATCGCCGGAGCGAGTCTGTCGAGCATTAGTCTCATGAGAGGCGCACAATCGCCTTTATGAAAACTCAGGTAGCCTGCCCGGGCAACGGTGAACTCACAAAATAAATTTCCGGTCAAGGGAGCCCGCATTCTGGCAGACCAAGAACCCTTTTCTCGTCTTCAAGCCTCTCAAAAAAGGCGGATGCATTCCCAGGCCTCAGATTGATGTCAGCACCGCCTTCGTTCGGCTTGCTCGGGTATGAAACACCCCGCAGTATATGGGTTTCTTCAAACGACCTGTTCGGATTCAGCCGCACAGTAGTCTTTACGAGAGAATGACCAATCGGGAAAAGTTGCGCCTTCCCTTTCGCCCTTGCCAAGAGCTTGTACATTGATCGAATCGCTTTGCTTGGCTTATCTAGCGAAAATAGAAAGTGCAAATTGCCGTCTGAGATCGGAAGATGCCAAAACGTGGCTTGGACAGCCCTACCTTTTCTTGGGCGCACCGAAATCGTGGCGACAGAATCGGCCAGCGGGATTCCTGGCATGGTTTGTGCTTGCAATTCCAACGCTCGGCCCAAATCATGATCTCCGAGCATGGAAAACACAACCCAAAAAGTTCCGGAGAAATAAGTTTCCTCCCTCGACTTTTCGTCTATCCAAGCTTGGAATTGGTCCAAGTTGGCTCGCATTGAATGTCACTCCAAGGAGAACCAATAATGCCATTGAACATTGCGCGGCGCAACTTCGTTATGACACACAAACTCTAACTTGTTGGACAAGAATGGGTTGCGGGCTTTCCTTTACTCCCGCCGCCCGAGCTTGACGGTGGCCTGGACTTCCTGGCCGTCGCGCAGGACGACGACGGGGACTTCGTCGCCGACATTTTTCTCGCGCAAGTAATCGGTGAAATCGTAGAGGGAAGCGACGTCTTTGCCGTCAAATTTGATCAGGGTGTCCCCGGCGCGGAGGCCGGCCTGGGCCGCGGGACTGCCGGGGCGGACATCGGAGAATTTTACTCCGCGCTCGGTCTGGGCAAAGTCCGGGATCGAGCCGAAATATGCTCCGTAACCGGCGCCCGAATCTTCGCCCGCTCCGCCCCGGCCGCGCCGGTCTCGCCGCTCGATGCGGACGAATTGGGGCTTCTCCTGGACGGCGTCAATCCGCAGCGCGACGCGGCTGACCAGGTCCAATACTTTGGCCGTCTCCGCGGGCAACTGCTTCTCCCAGGTATCGGAAGGTTTGTGGTAATCGGCGTGCAGCCCGGAGAAGAAGAAGAGCACCGGGATGTCTCTGCGCGTGAAGGACGTGTGGTCGCTGGCGTCGTAGCCCGAGTCGGAGAAATCCAGTTGGAACCCGATGTCTTTGTTTTCCTCCTGGAGCCATTGGCGGAACTGCGGCGAGGTGCCCACGCCGCCGATGAAGAGCCGGTTCCGGTTCACCCGTCCGATCATGTCCAGATTGAGCATGGCGAGCGTGCGGTCGAGCGGCAGGAGCGGCTCCTCGGCGTAGTGGGCCGACCCGAGCAGCCCCTTCTCTTCCCCCGAAAACGCCATGAACAGCACGGAGTGGCGCAACCGCGCCCGCTCCGCGATGAAGGCGCGAGCCAATTCCATCACGCCGGCCGTGCCGGAAGCATTGTCATCGGCCCCGTGATGAATCTGCCCGGCCTTGTCCGGAGCCAGGCTGTCTTGTTCGCCTAACCCGAGGTGGTCGTAGTGCGCTCCGATCACGAGGAACTGGTCGCGCAGCGCCGGGTCACTGCCGGGCAGGAAGCCGACCACGTTTCGCAAGACGGCCCGCCGTTGCCGGACGTCGGCTTGGACTTTTACTTGGACGTCAGACGGCAGGGAAAACGATTGGTTGCTGAGGTCACGGTCAATCGCCTTCTGGAGGTCTTCGAGCGAACGGCCTGCCCGCTTCATCCACTCCTCGGCCACCGACCGCTTGACCTGGATCACCGGCACTCCCAAGTCGTTCGGGCCATCAATCCCGCCGAACCGAATGAGGAGGTCGTCGGCGTGATTGACCGGATCGTTGACCAGCACCATGGCTGCGGCGCCGCGGTTGCGGGCGGTGATGGCCTTCGAGACCAGGGCCGCATAGCGGGTCACCTGCTTGCCGCGAAAGACGCTTTTCTCATCCTCTTCCTGCGGCTCGTGCCGCAGCACCAGAACCGCCTTGCCGTGGACATCCATTCCGGCGTAATCGTCGTAGTTGTATTCGGCGGCGGTGATGCCGTATCCCACGAAGACCAGGCCAGCGGATTTGTCTCCGCTCCCGGAGAAGCTCAACGGGATGAAATCCTGGCGCAGCTTGTAAGAGCGGGGGGATGATCCCAGAAGGGCGAGCGAGTTGTTCGGACCCATTTCGGCCCCGACGGTGGCCTCAAAGGGCTGAAAATAGCTGCCGCGCACCGGCTCCAGGCCCGCTTTCTTGAACTGGTCGGCGATGTAGGTGGCCGCCTGATTCAGTTCCGGGGTTCCGGAGCCTCGTCCTTTCAGGGCGTCACTGGCGAGATACTTGACGTCGGCCAGCCAGCGATCGCTGCGGATGGAGGTTGTCGCGGCCCCGGTTGCCAACACCAATGCAACCAGAGCGGACAGGAGGGCTGCCGAAAGCGCCCGTTTCCAAATCCACACTCGGGAACCGGCCTGCTTTCCATATTGTTGCGGCATAACAACTCCCAGTATATCTTTTCAGTATATCTTAGGAACTAAAGGCGTGGAGAAGCGTTTCCGGTCTCCTGGTGAACCCGCAGCGCCAGCAAACCCTCTTCCCAATTGGGGTCCTTCGCTGCGATTTCGCTTCCCGAGGGATCGGGGTTGCGGCGGCTATACGCGAGCCAGAGGACCCCGGCGAGCATCGTCAGCGTAGGAACCAATAATACAAGGATGCCGATTTGGAGCGCGCGGATGCCTTGGCTTCCGGCCCCTGCCGCGCTCGTATAGCAGATGACGCACTGTGCCGCCGCCGGCGCGGCATTCAGGAAAAACATCGCCACCGTCAGCGCCAGGGCTGAAAGCCAACTCCGCAACCGTGTTTCATGCCTCACGCGGGCCTCCTTGCTTCGCTTAGGGAACCGGCGGGAACCGCAGTTCGTGCAGCCGGAAGCTGTCCGGGAAGAACACAAAGAGCAGGCAGATCACCACGATCCACATCGGCACGAGCGTCAGGAACAGGCTGAACCGCTCAAACCGCAGGTGCATGAAATAGGCGATGATCAGGGCGGCTTTGATGAGGGAGAGTCCCATCAAGATGATGAGCATCGGGCCTGTCGGCAGTTGCATGTAGGCCAGGAAGACTTCGATCGCGGTCATGACCAGCAAGGAGACCCAGACGGTCATATAGAGCCGGGTGCCTCCTTCGGCGTGCGCGTGATTTGCGCTCATGTGTTATTTCCCTCCGCTCTCAGTGTCCGACCGTCGCTGACATCAAATACACCAGCGGGAAGATGAACATCCAGACCAGGTCCACGAAGTGCCAATAGAGTCCGCCGATCTCCACGTAGTCGGCCGGATAGCGCCCGCTCTTGTGCCCGGCGGCGAGCACGCCGAGCATGATGACGCCGATGGTGACGTGCGTCATGTGGAGGCCGGTCAGCGCGAAGAAGGTGGCGCCGAACAGCGGGGTGCTGCCCGCGGGAGTCCCCCAGGGATTGGTGAAGGGCCGCAAGCCCTCCGCGATCAGCCCCCGCCACTCGTTGGCGTGCAGGAGGATAAAGGCAAACCCGCCCGCCATGGTCCAGCCCAGCCACTTCAAGGTGGAGCTGACCTTGCCCTGCTTGGCCGCCGCCACCGCCATCACCATCGTGATACTGCTCGTCAGCAGGCAGAAGGTCATGACCGAGGCCACGATAATGCTGGGATAAAAATGAAACGGTTTGGGCCAGTCCGCGCTGGCCACCCGCAAGTAGCTATAGGCAATCAGCAGTCCGGCGAAGGTGATCGCATCCGAGACGATAAACAACCACATCCCGAGCTTTTTCGAAGGGATCGCATAGGGCGGACTCCCCCCTTCCCACACCGAAGCGCCGACTTCTTCCACTCCTGCCGTATCCACAGTGTTTACCTCCAGAACCAAAGCAACAAGAGAATATAAACCCAAAGCCCGTCCATGAAATGCCAATAGATCGCCGTGACTTCCACCAGGGTTCGCTTGGCCGGCCCCAGGCGATAGCGCCAGGCTTCCGAAACGATGTACAGAAGCGCCAACAGTCCGCCGAGCAGGTGCAGGGCGTGCGAGGCCGTCAACAGATAGAAGAAGGAGCTGCTGGGATTGGTGTCCAGAAAAATTCCATGACCAGACAACTGCCGCCAGACGCCCCATTGCCCAACGAGAAACGCCAAGCCAAGCGCGGCCGTCGCGGCCAGCCAGCGATTGCACTGCGCGCGCAGGCCGCTGTTCAAGGCTCTGCGGGTCAGTTCCATGGTGATGCTGCTGGCGAGCAGCGCCCCGGTATTCCACCACACCAGCGGCGGCAACTCCACCGGCTGCCAATCATTCGACAGCCCGCTCCGGACAATGTAGGCGCTGGTAAAGGCGACAAACAGCATCGAGATGCCCAGCAGCGCCAGGCCCATTCCGGTGCGATAGGTTCGCCGGACGGTCCCCGGAGGAACCCCGCCGCCGCGGTCCGGGTCGCCCAACCCGCCGTCGGGGAAGTCTCCGCGGCCGGCGCCCCCGCCGACTTGCGGCTGTCCTCGGATGATTGCTTCCGCCATAGCCTAAAACCGTCCTCCCTCGGCGGCCTTATTTTGCTCCGCGAACCATGGTGTCGGGAGTGGTTTGCATGATGTAATCCTGCGACGCGCCCGGCACGCTGTATTCATACGGTCCCCGATAGACCACCGGAGTCCGTCCGCCGAAATTGTCATGGGGCGGGGGAGACGGGACCGTCCATTCGAGCGTGGTCGCTTCCCACGGATTCTCCGACGCCTTTGGCCCGCGGTACAGGCTCCAGAAGAAGTTGATGACGAAGAAAAGCTGCGCCGCAATCGTAATGATGGCCGCGATGCTGATGAATTCGTGGACGGGCTGAAGCGCGGCCAAATAGTCCACAGCAGTCGTGTCTGCATAGCGCCGCGGGTGCCCGGCGATCCCGATATAGTGCATGGGCATGAAGATCGCGTACACGCCGACAAACGTGATCCAGAAGTGGATTTTGCCGAGGGTTTCATTCATCATCCGCCCAAACATCTTCGGGAACCAATAGACGGTCCCCGCGAACATGCCGAAGATCGCGGCTACCCCCATCACCAGGTGGAAGTGGGCTACGACGAAGTAGGTGTCATGGAGATACAGATCGAGCGAAGACTGTCCCAGGAAGGGACCGCTCAGACCGCCCGACACGAACAACGAGACAAACCCGATGGCGTACAGCATGGGCGTCGCAAACCGAATCTGACCGCCCCACAAGGTTCCCAGCCAGTTAAAGGTCTTGATCGCGGAGGGGACGCCGATCGTGAGGGTCACCATGGAGAAGATCAGGCCCGAGTAAGGGCTCAACCCGCTGATGAACATGTGGTGTCCCCAAACGAAGAATCCCAATGCGCCGATCGCCACAATGGCGTACACCATCGCGCGGTATCCGAAGATGGGCTTGCGGGCAAACGTCGAAAGAATCTGCGAGGTAACGCCCATCCCCGGCAGGATGGCGATATACACCTCCGGATGCCCGAAGAACCAAAACAGGTGCTGCCACAGCAACGGCGAGCCGCCCTTGTGGTTGATGACTTGTTCGCTGATCACCAGGCCGGCCGGAATGAAGAAACTGGTTCCGAGTTCCCGGTCCATAAGAAGAAGAATCCCCGCCGCCAGCAGAACCGCAAAACTCAGCAACATCAGGATGGAGGTCACAAACCAGGTCCAGACGGTGAGTGGCATCCGCATCAAGGACATCCCTTTGGCCCGCAGGTCAATGGTCGTGGTAATGAAGTTGAGAGACCCCAGCAAGGACCCGACGGCGAAAATCGCGATGCTGACGATCCACAAGGTCTGCCCCAGCCCCTGCCCGGGACCGGCGATTTCCCCGACCGCGCTCAGAGGCGGGTAGCCCGTCCAGCCGCCGGTGGGCGCTCCGCCGCTCACAAAGAACGCCGCTATAATCACGAAGAACCCCAGCAGGGTGGTCCAGAACGACATCATGTTCAGGAAGGGGAAAGCCATGTCGGCGGCCCCGATCTGGATCGGAAGAACGTAATTGCCGAAGCCGCCTTGCGGCGCGGTCGTCAGCACAAAAAACACCATGATGGTCCCGTGCATGGTCAACAGCGACAGATAGGTTTCCGGCGTCATGGGGCCCTCTCCCATAAACGGGAAAGACCCGCTCGGCCAGGCTAAGCGGAGACGCATGTATAAGGACAAGGCCATCCCCACGAACACCGACAGCAGCGCCAGGAACCAATACTGGATGCCGATGACCTTATGGTCCATGCTAAAGATATATTTGCGGATAAAGCCCTGCGGTGCGTGATGGACCGCATGAGCACCTGCTGCGTGTGCCATTATTTTTCCCCCGTTGCATTCGGCCGGATGGCCCGGCGCGAAATCCAAAAAAGCGTCTGATTCAATTCTATTGCGGCGGCGCGTTCTCCCGGAGCCATTGCTCGAAGTCCTCCGGCGACATCACCTGGAGGAAGCTCCGCATCTGGTAATGCCCGAGGCCGCACAGCTCCGAGCAAGGGACTTCATAGCGGCCAATCTTGGACGCCGTAAAGTGAAGCCGGGTTTCCATTCCCGGGACCGCATCCTGCTTGAGCCGCAATTCCCGCACGAAAAAGTTGTGGATAACGTCTTTCGAACGCAAAATCAACTCGACCTGGCGGTTGACCGGGACCGCGATGATGGGCATCACAACGTCGTCCTTGGAGGTGGGGTCTTCCGGGTCGAGGCCCAAAGCATTCCCGCTCGATTCCTTCATCAACTCCGGCTTGGTCCGTCCGAATTGTCCGTCGGGCCCCGCATAGCGGACGTACCAGGCAAACTGCTGCCCCCACATCTCTACTTTCAGAGCGTCGGTCCTCGGCTGCTCGAAGTGCGCTTGCGCCCAAATATGCGCGCCCAGGATGGCCAGCCCCACAAATACAACGCCGGTGGCCGACGTCCAGAGGACCTCCATCGCCGTGTTCCCGTGGGAGTAGCCGGCCCGCCCGCCCCGGTCGCGGTAGCGAAAGACCACATAGGCCAGACCCATCTGCGCGAAGAAGAAAATGATTCCGATGGTAATCAGAGTGAGCTTGAAGTGGCTGTCATACGCCGCCCCGTATTCGGAAATATACGGCGGCATGTGCCACGCCGGCGTCGTAAACAAGTACATGGAGACCAAGGTGATGACTGCAATGACCAGCGCCAAAAGAAGCGCCATGTTGGAAGCTCCTGTGATGGTTCGGTTTTGGGTTCCGCCTGCGGCCCTCGAAGGCCGCCGCCAAACCGCTTAGCTTATCACCAAACTGCGGGCAGCGGAAGAAGAAATTTGCGGCCTATATTCCGTTCCCCTCTTTTTCCCTTCGCCCGGTCGAGGGGACTCGCCGGAGGCAGGGGGGCGCTGAAATGCCCCGGGAAGCCCTAAGCCTGATCCGGGAGTAATTCGTCCTTCTTCGCAGAAGCGCCGTCGGTACTGTTTCTCTTGCAAGGGAGCCCGGCCTGCTCGCGGCATTCCTTCCGGACTTGCTCGGGGACCAATGCGACCGTCAGCCAGAGGCCCAGCGGGACCAGAAGAAGGTCATCGAGGTGGCCGATCACGGGAATGAAATCGGGGATCAAGTCTATCGGGCTCAGGGCATAGACGAGCGTAGCGCCGCCCACGGCTTTGGCGTACCAGGGCGTCTGGGGGTGGCGCATCACCCGCACGACCAGCCGCAGCCGCTGGCGTTGCTTTCCCGCCCATGTCCTTATTTCCATTTCCAGCGTTCCGATGCGCTCAAAATATCTTGGCACGAACATTTTCGCACAAACCTGGCCCTTGGAAGCCGACGCGTTCTTGCGGTATAGTGAGACGCCGTTTTAGTGGCGGCTGCGGGCAAAGCGGTTCTGCGATCCGGCCGGCGGAGCGTTGTGCCCAGTGGCGCGACGGGCCGGGCGGGAGTAGAATGACTGAAGGCCACGGGGAGCGGGTTCTTTCCGGAATGCTTCCCGGAGCGCCTTTAGGATGAGCAAGTGCGCGCGCAGACTTCAACATCAGAATCCTAGGAGGAGGCAGACATGGCGCTTTCGGACCTGTACAGCAACTTGCATCTGTTGTTCCGTTGGTTGCATGTGCTCGCGGGGATCATCTGGGTCGGGCACCTCTACTTTTTCAACTTCGTCAACGTGCCGTTGCAGGGCGTGCTGGACGACGCCGGGAAAAAAGCCGTCAATCCCAAGCTGATGCCCCGGGCGCTGTGGTGGTTCCGCTGGGGAGCCATGATAACGTTCATCGCGGGGCTGGTCCTGTTCACCATGAACTACATGTACGCTCCCGGAGCGGGCTTCGGCTCGACCAGCCTGTTTACGGACGCCGAGGGCGTTACCGGACGCGCCGAAGCCC
>Ga0209343_10002971_pt1 | contig 21609 bp, 15 predicted proteins | sample RifCSPlowO2_02_FD_184026 | JGI IMG/M metagenome (GOLD analysis project Ga0209343, IMG submission 184026) | Groundwater microbial communities from Rifle, Colorado - Rifle CSP2_plank lowO2_0.2 (SPAdes) (version 2) | ecosystem: Environmental > Aquatic > Deep subsurface > Groundwater | place... | reverse complement strand
TAAGCCGGCGTCGAACCTGGAACCGCTGGCCTGCGCCGGTTCTATTTGCATGCATCCAGTGCGCGTTGGGCATCCTGCGCTTCCTTCGCGCGTTGTTCGTCGCTCATGAAAGAACGTTCCCCATTCTTGTCGGTTTGAGCCACTCGTACGCCGGATTGCAGTGCACGTTGATAAGCGCGGGCCTGTTCACAATGTTTCGCCTTATCCGCTGCTCTTTGTGTTTCTTCAGCCGCTTTTTTATCTTTTTCTGCCTGCTCGGCCCGGCGCTTCTGGAAATCGGCATTCCTTTCAGCGGTGGTCATTGGCCCTTTGTCCTTGTCCGCAGTGCCAGGCGTCGTCCCTTCCGCAACAGGTGCTACCGGTGCCGTTGCCAGCGTGGGCGAGGGTGAACCAGGTTCTTTCAATATGCGTTTTTGAGGTACCGACGCAGGTGGTGGGATGTCTGAGTATTGCTTGACACCCTTTTCATCAAGCCAGACATATTGCGCATACGCGATGGAGGAAAAGCCCAGAACGCCCAACACCGCAGCGGTAAAAATCACCTTCAACCGATTCAGCTTCATTGCAGTCCTTGTAAGTTTCTTGTGTACAACGAATTTCGCCATGCTTTGGCAGCTATGTCAATGAATTTGCTGGCTTTTTAATTCAGGAAAGGCCTTCAAAAACAACGCGTTTTGTGGATTTCTGTATAATGCGGCTTTGCGCCGATAGGAATCGCTATGCGTCTACTTCAAAAAGCACTCACGTTCGATGATGTGCTGCTCGTGCCGGCATTTTCCGCCATTCTTCCCAAAGACACTTCGCTTAAAACCCGCCTGACACGCAATATCTCATTGAGTATCCCACTGGTGTCGGCCGCCATGGATACGGTAACCGAGGCGCGACTCGCGATTGCGATGGCGCAGGAAGGCGGCATAGGCATTATCCACAAGAACCTGACTGCCAAGGAACAGGCGCGCGAAGTGGCAAAGGTCAAACGTTTCGAATCCGGTGTGGTACGCGATCCGATCACGATCCCGCCGACAATGCGGATCCGTGACGTGATTGCACTGTCCGCGCAGCACGGCATCAGCGGCTTTCCCGTGGTGGAAGGCAAAAACGTGGTCGGTATCATCACCAACCGGGATTTGCGCTTCGAGGAAGAGTTGGGCGCTGAAGTACGCTCCAAAATGACGCCGCGTGAAAAGCTGGTGTATGTCAAGGATGGCGCCGACTTGTCGGAAGCCAAGCGCCTGATGAACAAGCACCGGTTGGAACGCGTGATTGTGGTCAACGATGCGTTCGAACTGCGTGGCCTGATTACCGTCAAGGATATTCAAAAATCAACTGAACATCCGTATGCGTCCAAGGACGAACATGGCAAGTTGCGTGTCGGCGCGGCGGTCGGCGTAGGCGACGAAAATGACGAGCGTATCGATCTGCTGGTGAAGGCAGGTGTCGACGTTATCGTGGTCGACACAGCGCACGGACACTCGAAAGGTGTACTCGATCGGGTGAAATGGGTAAAAGCCAATTATCCGCAAGTCGATGTCATCGGCGGCAATATTGCCACTGCGGCAGCGGCGCGGGCATTGGTCGAACATGGCGCCGATGGTGTCAAGGTCGGTATCGGTCCGGGATCGATCTGCACCACGCGTATCGTTGCCGGCGTTGGCGTGCCGCAGATCAGCGCGATCGCGAACGTCACAGAGGCATTGCAGGGCAGCGGTGTTCCCTGTATCGCCGATGGCGGGATTCGTTTCTCCGGTGATATTTCCAAGGCATTGGCGGCCGGTGCATCCTGCGTCATGATGGGCAGCATGTTTGCCGGAACAGAGGAAGCACCAGGCGAAGTCATTCTGTTTCAGGGCCGCAGTTATAAATCCTACCGCGGCATGGGCAGTCTGGGTGCGATGGCCGACGGATCCGCCGACCGATATTTTCAGGATTCCGCCAACAATACCGACAAGTTCGTACCCGAAGGTATCGAAGGCCGAGTGCCCTACAAAGGCAGCGTGCTGGCGATTCTGTATCAACTGGTCGGCGGCGTGCGATCATCGATGGGATATTGCGGCTGCGCGACGATCGATGAACTGCGTGAAAAAGCTGAATTCGTCGAGATCACCGCGGCAGGAATGCGCGAGTCGCATGTTCATGACGTGCAAATCACGAAAGAAGCGCCGAATTACCGCGCCGACTGATCGCGCAAGGCGGATCGCCACAGGGTGGGCCGGATGTGCCCGATAAAATGACGACAAAAGATCTGTCCAGGAAAACAGAAGACATTCCGCAACCGGCGGGAATGTCTTTTGCCGTTCTGGAAGAAACAAGTCGGCAGATCGAGCGGATCGGACGAATCGGCGCCCGGGTTTTTCGGGTCCATGCATGCATCGTCGTTCTGCAAGATGATTACCAGGCACATGTCCTGTCCAAAGGGGCTGTCTCTATTGAGGAGTCGTTTTGCACGAGTCTTCCCATCCCGGCGGCATTGACTGTCGTATCCGATGCGCATATCGACGAAGCGCTTCGTGAACACCGGTTTGTTGCAGATGCTCCGCGGATTCGCTTTTATGCCGCTCAACCGATATACAACAGCGACCAGATTGCGATCGGCAGCGTCAATCTGGTCGATTACCTGCCGCGTATCTTCGGCAAGGAAGATCAGCAATTACTGATCGATTTGGCGGCACTGGTCGAACGCGAACTGCATTTGCAATCCATTAGCGCATCGCAGCTCGACTTGCAAAAAAAGAACAAAAACCTGCGCCGGAAATCCTTGATTGATCCGTTGATCGGCACCTGGAACCGGGGTGCGATCATGCGTATCTTGACGATCGAGGCCGTGCGTTGCGACAATGCGGGTATTCCGCTATCGCTGATAGTGGCCGATCTCGATCATTTCAAGAAAATCAACGACACTTATGGCCACCCGGCCGGCGATGCTGTTCTGGTGAAAGTTGCGAGCAGGCTGCGCTCGTGCATCCGACCGCAGGAAGCGTTGGGACGTTACGGTGGCGAGGAGTTCCTGATTGTATTGCCCGGCTCGTCCCATGACACGGCAATGGCGGTGGCGGAACGCATGCGGCTCGCGGTCGCAATGCAACCGGAATCCATCGACGATGCGCCGCTCGGGCTGACCATCAGCGCAGGTGTGTCGTCCACAGAATTTTTTCCGTCCGCAACCACCGAAGAGTTGATCAGTCGTGCGGACATAGCGCTGTATGCCGCAAAAAATGCCGGCCGCAATCGCGTCGCGCCGGCCATGCCGGATCCATCCTGATTTTTAATAGTCTTGCTTAAGCATCTTCCATGCATTCAAAAATTCTCATTCTCGATTTTGGTTCCCAAGTCACTCAATTAATTGCCCGGCGCGTGCGTGATGCCGGTGTCTTTTCGGAAGTCTATCCTTATGACGTGACGGACGAGTTTGTCCGCGGTTACGGTGCCGCCGGAATCATTCTGTCGGGCGGTCCCAGTTCGGTGACCGAAGGCGACACGCCGCGCGTGCCGCAGGCGGTGTTTGAACTGGGTGTGCCGGTGCTTGGCATTTGCTATGGCATGCAAGCGATGGCCGAGCAACTGGGCGGCAAGGTCGAGAACGGCAAGGTCCGTGAATTCGGCTACGCGGAAGTGCGGGCACGCGGTCACACGGCGCTGTTGAAAGGCATTAACGACTTCGTCACGCCGGAAGGACACGGCATGCTGAAGGTATGGATGAGCCATGGCGACAAGATCATCGACATGCCGCCGGGATTCAAGTTGATGGCATCCACCGACAATTGCCCGATTGCCGGCATGGCCGATGAAGAGCGCAAGCTGTATGCGCTGCAATTCCATCCGGAAGTCACTCATACCTTGCAAGGCAAGGCGATCCTCGGACGCTTCGTGCATGAGATTTGCGGCTGCAAGTCCGATTGGAACATGCCTGATTACGTCGCCGAGGCAGTCGAAAAAATTCGCAAACAGGTCGGCAAGGACGAGGTCATTCTGGGTTTGTCGGGCGGCGTCGACAGCAGCGTCGCGGCGGCGCTGATTCATCGTGCAATCGGCGACCAGCTGACCTGCGTATTCGTCGATCACGGCTTATTGCGGCTGGACGAAGGCCGAATGGTGATGGACATGTTCGGCAAGAACCTGGGTGTGAAAGTCATCCATGTCGATGCGACCGAGCAGTTCATGGGACATCTGGTTGGCGTGACCGATCCGGAAGTCAAGCGCAAGATCATCGGCCGTGAATTCGTCGAGGTGTTCCAGGTCGAAGCCGGCAAGCTCAAGCAAGCAAAATGGCTGGCGCAGGGCACGATTTATCCCGACGTGATCGAGAGCGCCGGCAAGGGTAAAAAGGGCACGCATACGATCAAGAGCCATCACAACGTCGGCGGCCTGCCCGAGACGCTGAATCTGAAGTTGCTTGAACCGCTGCGCGAGCTGTTCAAGGATGAAGTGCGCGAACTTGGCGTTGCGCTCGGCCTGCCGCACGACATGGTGTACCGTCATCCATTTCCCGGTCCGGGTCTGGGTGTGCGCATCCTCGGAGAAGTCAAGAAAGAGTATGCCGACCTGCTGCGCAAGGCCGATGCGATATTCATCGAAGAGTTGCGCAATACCGCAATCCCGCTGCCGGCCGAGTTGGCCGAAGAAAAGGGTGCTGGGCCGTTTCACAAGAACTGGTACGACGCGACCAGCCAGGCCTTCGCAGTATTTTTGCCGGTCAAGTCGGTGGGCGTGATGGGCGACGGCCGCACGTATGAATATGTTGTCGCATTGCGCGCCGTGCAAACGCAGGATTTCATGACCGCGCATTGGGCGCATCTGCCGCACGACTTGCTGGGCAAGGTGTCGAACCGCATCATCAATGAAGTTAGGGGCATCAATCGCGTGGTGTACGATATTTCGGGCAAACCGCCCGCGACGATTGAGTGGGAATAAGATCCGTTGACTTACAGCATAAAAGAGATTTTTTACACACTCCAGGGCGAAGGCACTCATGCCGGGCGTCCTGCGGTGTTTTGCCGTTTTTCGGGTTGCAATCTCTGGTCCGGGCGTGAGAGCGATCGGGTCAATGCCGTCTGCAAATTCTGCGATACCGATTTTGTCGGAACGGATGGCGAGTTGGGCGGCAAATATACCGATAGCTGCAAGCTTGCCAGGACCATCGACAGCTTGTGGCCGTCAACCTACGCAGCGAGCAAGTATGTGGTGTTCACCGGCGGCGAACCCCTGCTGCAACTGGATGCGTCGCTGATCGACAGCATGCATGCGTGCGGCTTTGAAATCGCGATCGAAACCAATGGAACCTTGGCGGTGCCGACCGGCGTGGACTGGGTTTGCGTCAGCCCCAAGATCGGTTCCGAGCTGGTCGTTTTTCAGGGCAGCGAACTGAAAGTGGTAATCCCGCAGTCGGGGCAGTCGCTGGAAAGATACGAAGGGCTGGCGTTCGACAACTTCTACGTGCAGCCGATGGATGGACCCGACCTGGAAAAAAATACCCGGCTTGCTATCGAGACCTGCAAGCGCAATCCAAAGTGGAAGCTGAGTTTGCAGACACATAAACTGTTACAGATACCGTGACATGATCACCATTACACGCAAGCTCGAATTCGATGCCGGTCACCGGATTCCCGACCACAAAAGCCAATGCCGCAACCTGCACGGTCATCGCTATACGCTTGAAGTGACGCTGGTGGGCGCGGTGATCGAAGAGGAGGGTAGCTCCGACAACGGCATGATCATGGACTTTTCCGACGTCAAAGCCTTGGCCAAGGAACATCTTGTGGATGTCTGGGATCACGCATTTTTAGCCTATGAAAAAGATACCGTGGTGCGGGAATTCCTCGACAGCATACCGGGCCATAAAACCGTGATCATCGATCGCATTCCGACCGTCGAAAATCTCGCGCAAACCGCATTCAATATCTTGAAAGCTGCGTATCAAGACCGCTACGGTACCGGTTTGCGGCTACAGAAGCTGGTGCTGCATGAAACGCCGAATTGCTGGGCGGAGATCACCGCGGATTAGAGACCTATGCAAGATTCCAACTACATGCGGCAAGCGATCTCGCAGGCGCACAATGCGTGGGCGCTGGGTGAAGTGCCGGTCGGCGCTTTGGTGGTCAAGGATGGCGAAATCATTGCAACCGGTTTCAATCAACCGATCGGCACACACGATCCAACCGCGCATGCGGAAATCATGGCGTTGCGCGCCGCTGCCAGCATCTTGGGCAATTACCGTCTGCCGGGTTGCGAGCTGTACGTGACGCTGGAACCGTGCGCGATGTGCGCCGGCGCGATGATGCATGCCAGGCTGGCGCGCGTGGTGTTCGGCGCTTCGGATCCGAAGACCGGTGCATGCGGTTCGATCGTGAATCTGTTCGAGCAGGAAAAACTCAATCACCATACCGAACTGGTTGGCGGCGTGATGGCACAGGAATGCGGAAGTCTGCTGAAGGATTTTTTCGCCGCTCGACGGACGGAGGCGCAACGTGCCATCGCCGAACGTCTGGAACCGGATCCGGTGTAGTGCGGGGTTGTCTGTTCTGCTCGCTACTGCAACATGCTCAAGCATCAGGCATTTCCGATCCATCTCTTTCTCAAAATTCAGTTAACAAGAGGGCCACCTTGCCTGCCATCGATACCAACGGAGTAACGCTTACGTACGAAACGCAAGGTAATCCCGGCGATCCGCCACTGCTTCTTATCATGGGTCTGGGAATGCAACTGACGTCGTGGCCGGATTCGTTTTGCAGCGCTCTTGCCGAGCGAGGTTTTCATGTGATCCGATTTGATAATCGCGACAGCGGGCTGTCCACCAAGCTGCAGCAGTTTGGTATGCCGAACGTGAAGATCGCTTTTGTAAAATCGATGTTGCGGATACGGGTTGCGTCCGGCTATACACTCCACGATATGGCGAAAGACTCGGTCGGCTTGCTGGACGCGTTGGGAATCGATAAGGCCCATATCGTCGGTGCATCGATGGGCGGCATGATTGCGCAAGTCATGGCGGCGGATTATCCCGAGCGCACCTTGAGCATGACTTCGATCATGTCCAGCAGCGGGCGTCGAGGATTGCCAGGACCTAAAAAAGAAGTGCGGGATGCAATGCTGTCCCGGCTTGGGGATCCGAATGACATCAATGCGGTGGTCAATCGTTCGGTAAAATTTCTGCAGATGATCGGCAGTCCGGGTTACCCGATACCGGCAGCAACGCTCGCCGAGCGTGTGATTGCCAGTATCGGGCGTAATGTAAGCCCGGATGGCGTCGCTCGCCAGTTGCATGCTGTCATCGCATCCGGCGACCGGGTGCCGCTCCTGAAAAAAATCCGGGCGCAGTCCCTGGTGATTCACGGCAGTGCCGATCCTTTGGTGCCGATCGCCTGCGGCCGCGATACCGCCGCTTCGATACTCGGCGCGACATTGCGGGAGATCGATGGCATGGGTCATAACTTGCCTCCTCAACTGGATGAAATTCTGACAGACATGATCGATGCCCATTGCCGGGGAACGCCGATACCGGAAGCGGTGCGAGGATGATATCTTCGATGGCCGATAAGCTTGCCGATATCGGCGTCGCGATCGTCGCGCCCGGCGGCTATGCGCCGGATGAATCAATGCTTGCGCGTGCGTTTGGCCGATTGCAGGCGCACGGCTGCCGAGTCCGCAGCTACTACGATCCGGCGGTAAAGCATCAGCGCTTTGGCGGTACCGATGACGTGCGTGCCGCACAACTCCATGCAGCCGCATGCGATCCTGATGTACAGATCGTGCTGGCATTACGCGGCGGTTACGGGATGACGCGTCTGCTGCCGAAGCTCGACCTGAAAATGCTGGCGGCCAGCGGAAAACTATTCGTAGGCCACAGCGATTTCACGGCGTTGCAGATGGCGCTTCTCGCGCATTCGGGGGCGCCGAGTTTCGCCGGGCCGATGATTTGCGACGACTTCACGCGTGATCAAATCAGCGATTTTACGATGCGGCATTTCTGGCAATGCGTATCCAATTCGAGTCATACGGTTACGGCGACATCGCAAGGCAATCCGGTCGTCGATGCATCAGGCACGCTCTGGGGCGGAAACCTGACCATGCTGACGCATCTGGTCGGCACACCGTATTTTCCGCAAATCGATGGCGGCATCCTGTTTATCGAAGATGTGAACGAACATCCGTACCGGGTCGAGCGGATGCTGTTGCAATTGCTGAATGCAGGCGTTTTGGCGCGGCAAAAAGCGCTACTGTTCGGGGAATTTTCCAGCTTCCGGCTGAGCGACTACGATAACGGTTACGATTTCAATGCAATGCTTGCGTATATCCGCACGCAATTATCGATACCGGTACTGACCGGGTTGCCGTTTGGACATATTCAGGACAAAGTCACGTTGGCGGTAGGCTGCAACGCGCAACTAGTGTCCGATGCAAGTTCCTTCGAGTTGTGCATGACAGCTTATCCGGTGATTGGCTCGGCAAACGCACAATAACCGCGTTCAGCTTTGCGCCGATCTCCAATCCCAGTCGGCGATAGCGCCACTCAGCAAGAAAGGTGCAGATAAACCAGTTGCTGCACTGGTGACGTATAGCGTGGTCAGTTTTTGAGACGGGTTCCAATTTTTTCCGACAATGTTTTGTTCAGGAAACAGTACCCATTGATTCATCTCCAAACCAGAAGAAGAAAGTTGCCAGCCCCGTCAATGACTCATCGACAGACCGATTCACCCGTCGCGGATGGTAAAATAACGGGCTTCACATTCATAGATTTTAAAGGCTTGTTCAGTGCTTTCTACAGCTAACATCACAATGCAGTTCGGCCCCAAGCCGTTATTTGAAAACATTTCCGTCAAGTTCGGCGAAGGCAATCGCTATGGCTTGATCGGCGCCAATGGTTGCGGAAAATCAACCTTCATGAAGATTCTCGGCGGCGATCTGGACTCGAGTTCCGGCAACGTGATGCTCGATCAGAATGAACGCCTGGGTAAATTGCGTCAGGATCAGTTCGCCTTTGAAGAAATGCGTGTGCTCGACGTGGTGATGATGGGCCATATGGAAATGTGGGACGCTATGGCGGAACGCGATGCGATTTATGCGAATCCGGAGGCGACCGACGACGATTACATGAAGGCTGCCGACCTGGAAGCGAAATTCGCCGAATACGACGGCTACACCGCCGAAGCGCGTGCCGGTGAATTGCTGCTGGGCGTCGGTGTGCCGATGGAACAGCATCAGGGCCCGATGAGCAATGTCGCGCCCGGCTGGAAGCTACGCGTGTTGCTGGCGCAGGCGCTGTTTTCCAATCCCGATATTCTTTTGCTCGACGAGCCGACCAACAACCTCGACATCAATACGATCCGGTGGCTGGAGGACATGCTCAACGAACGCAATTCGACCATGATCATCATTTCGCATGATCGCCATTTCCTGAATCAGGTCTGCACGCATATGGCGGACATGGATTTCGGAACGCTGAAAGTTTATCCGGGCAACTACGACGACTATATGTTCGCGTCGTCGCAGGCGCGCGCGCAGCAGCTTTCGGTCAACGCGAAGGCGAAAGAGAAAGTTGCCGAACTGCAGGACTTCGTGCGGCGCTTTTCCGCCAACAAGTCGAAGGCGCGCCAGGCAACGTCGCGCGCCAAGCAGATCGAAAAGATCAAGGTCGAGGATATCAAGCCGTCCAGCCGCGCCAATCCGTTCATCCGCTTCGACGGCGAAAAAAAGCTGCATCGTCTGGCAGTCGACGTACAAGGCATATCCAAGTCCTATGACCGGAACATCTTCAAGAATTTCAGCATGACGGTGGAAGCAGGGGAAAAGATTGCGATCATCGGCGCCAACGGCGTCGGCAAGACCACGTTGTTGCGCTGCATCGGCGGCGACACCTGTGGTCTGCATCCGGATGGCGGCATCGTGAAGTGGGCGGAAAATGCGGATGTCGGATACATGCCGCAAGATCCGACCGAAGAATTCGCAACCGACAAGACATTGACCGACTGGATCGGGCAGTGGACCAAGGAGGGCGACGACGACCAGGCGGTGCGTTCGATCCTCGGGCGGCTGCTGTTCAGCGGCGATGACGTGAAAAAACCGGTGAAAGTGCTATCGGGCGGCGAGAAGGGCCGCATGATCTACGGCAAGCTGATGCTGGGACGCCACAATGTGCTGCTGATGGATGAGCCGACCAACCATATGGATATGGAGTCGATCGAGTCGCTCAATATCGCATTGGAAAAGTATGCCGGCACGCTGCTTTTCGTATCGCATGACCGGGAGTTCGTATCGTCGCTGGCAACACGCATTCTGGAGATCAAGGAAAATGAAATCATCGATTTCCAAGGCAACTACGAAGATTATCTGCTGAGCCAGGGTATTGATTAAGGCTACGTGCGAACCGCGCGTAAATTGCCCGCACTGTCAAAGCGATTCGTGCGGGGAAGACGAGTCAAATGACGCGTGCATCGGGCCGGCATGCAAGAGTCGATCCAATTCATCGCGCATTGCTCTGGCCACGTCGGCGCCTTTGACGTTGAATACCGCTTCCAGAAATTGGGCGCGTAAAGCCGCGAAGTCTTCGAGCGATCCGGCACGATCCACTTTCAGGCGCAGCCCATATCCGCGCAAGCCAAGAGTGTTTTTGATGGCGCCAGTGTAGAACTGGTGCAGCGCTTCCAGCCGATTTGGCTGTGATTGCGTAACGAGAGCGGGCTTAGCGGTATGTTTCGAACCGGCGGGAACGTCCGGTGCAGCCCGGCCGCTTTTTGCCGGTGCCGCCGAAAGGTCGGGCAATACCACGATGTTCCGGATAAAGCCGTTTTCATGCAATTCGGTAAAACTGCGTTCATGAATGCCGAATTGCGTAAATTCCTTTAAAAGATCGAGTTTGGAGTGCTTGCCGTCGATGACGACCAGTAATCTGCGCAGCCGCAAGCTCAACCGATGCTTGCGAGTTGCGATCTCTTCGCGTCCCTTGTCCGTCTTGTCGAAGATGATGTTCATCATAAACTGTCATTTTCCACGCGTTATACAGGATCACACGGAGTTTGTTACTGACCTATAATCCTGTCATGCCGTCAAGCTTCCCGAAGCGGAGATTTCCTGACTGGAATATCAGTATGCTACTGATTCCCCTTAAGGTAAACCGCGGCATGGCGAAGGAATTACTCCATGTCGCAACGCCATTAAAACGGAACTGGCGGCTTGAAAACCCGGCGAATAACTGCATGTAGAAATAGGTATGAGGCAATCCATCGCATTCGCTTTTCTTCAATATTTTTCAGTGACAGCACCAGACAATGCAGATCCAAACGATCAAGACCGTCGAATTTGAGCGACCGCAGATGAACAGCGGCACCAGCTGTACCGCTGCAGCTTGGGCGCGCACGCCCGCAAGCCCGTCGCCTGACGAAAAGAGGGTGCTCAAGGAACGTATAAAGCGTCTGTTGAAAGAAAAACAAGCAGTACTTGTGGCGCATTACTACGTCGATGCGGATTTGCAGGATCTGGCCGAAGAAACCGGCGGCTGCGTATCGGATTCGCTGGAAATGGCGCGCTTCGGACGCGATCATCCGGCGAAGACCCTGATCGTGGCCGGTGTCCGGTTCATGGGTGAGACCGCCAAGATACTCAGTCCGGACAAGACTGTCCTGATGCCTGATCTCGATGCAACCTGTTCTCTGGATCTGGGATGCCCGGCCGATGAATTCGCCGCATTCTGCGATGCGCATCCGGACCGCACCGTGGTGGTCTATGCCAATACCAGCGCCGCCGTGAAGGCGCGTGCCGACTGGATGGTGACATCGTCGATCGGACTGGACATTGTTGCGCATCTGCATGCGCAGGGTAAAAAAATCCTGTGGGCGCCGGACAAGCACCTGGGTGCGTATATCCAGAAGAAAACCGGTGCCGATATGCTGTTATGGCAAGGCTCCTGCCTGGTACACGATGAATTCAAGGGTGTGGAACTTGAATTGCTGAAGCAGGAACATCCGAACGCAAAGGTGCTGGTCCATCCTGAATCGCCGGAAGCGGTGGTTGCTCTGGCCGATGTGGTCGGGTCGACTTCGCAAATGATCGCGGCGGCGCAATCGCTGGATGCGCAAGAGTTCATTGTCGCCACCGATAACGGCATCCTGCACAAGATGAAGCAGGCGGCACCGGGCAAGCGCTTCATTGAAGCGCCGACAGCAGGCAATAGCGCGACCTGCAAAAGCTGTGCGCATTGTCCATGGATGGCGATGAACGGTTTGCAAAATCTGGCCGATGTGCTGGAGTCCGGCCGCAACGAAGTGTTGGTGGATCCGGAGATCGGAAGCAAGGCCTTCAATTGCATCGATCGGATGCTTTCCTTTGCAGCACAAAAGAAAGCCAATGTACGTCCATCCGGCGACCTGGCAAAAGAGCAAAAATTGTTTTCGGGAATCGGACCGGCATGAGTACATTGAAGAATCCATTCGCACCTTTCGATACGGCGCTTGCTGCAGCGTTTGAAGCCAATATTTCCGCGGCGATACAGGAAGATGTGGGAACCGGCGATGTGACCGGCAAGTTGGTGCCGGAGAACGAGTGGGTCACCGCGCGGGTCAAGGTGCGCGAGGATGCGGTACTGTGCGGTGCACCGTGGTTTGAAGGACTGATGAAACAGATCGATGTACGCATTCGCATCAATTGGCATTATGCCGAGGGTGACATGATGCGTGCCGATAACGACGTCTGTTTGATCGAGGGGCCTGCGCGGGCGTTGTTGACGGCAGAGCGGGGTGCGCTGAATTTTCTGCAGTTGCTATCTGGTGTGGCGAGTGCAACCCGGCGCTATGTGGACGCCGTCAAAGGGACCGATGCGGCGATTCTGGATACGCGCAAGACTTTGCCTGGGCTGCGGCTGGCGCAAAAATATGCGGTTCGCGTCGGCGGCGGGCAAAATCAGCGGCTGGCGCTGTATGACGGCATCCTGATCAAGGAAAATCATATTGCGGCGGCAGGGGGAATCACCGCGGCAATGCGCGCCGCGCAGGCGTTGAATGCGGGTGTGACGATCCAGATTGAGGTGGAAACGCTGGAGCAGCTGGATGAAGCGCTGGATGCGGGCGCGGTGTCGATCCTGCTGGACAATTTCACGCCGCAGGCGATGCTTGAGGCGGTGGAGATTGCCAACGGTCGAGCGTTGCTGGAGGCTTCTGGCGGGGTGAATATGGAGTCGGTACGGGCGATTGCGGAGACGGGCGTGGATCGGATTTCGATTGGTGGCTTGACGAAGGATGTGAAGGCTACTGATTATTCTTTGCGGATTGTTGGATAAGACACGCTTCGTGAGTACCGTCATTCCTGCGGAGGAGGGAATCCAGAGTCTTGCCTTGATAATACGAGCCTGGCATCGTAGTGCGCTCTGTGCGCATATTCTATGAAAGTACTTCTCAGGGTTTGATGAAATGAATTCTAATTAATTCATCCCGCACACGACCACGAATTTCAATAGGCCGTTTTCAATTCCTACCTGTACTTATTTGTTGATAGGTCAGCGACAAGTGCCATCTCTGTTCCACATAAAACCGTTGTGCCCTCGTTTTATTTTTTGATTCGAAATCTCGGTGCAAATATTCCCTTGCACACAGCCCACCCAAGCGAAGCAGCATTGAATTCCCATAAACAGGGGATTGATTTCTGTCGATTTTTCAAGATGTCATGCATTCACCAAAAAAATCTCCAAAACATTTGTTGCTGTGAATATTTGATGCTAACCTGCGCTGTTCTTGTCGAGAAATCAATTGATTGTTTAGCATTTTTTGACAGGGTATTTGTTACAGCATTACTTAAAATAAATTAAAAATATTTGGCCGCGTCTCTTTCATACCGGTTTAAAAAATCACAGTTTCCCTGGGGAGGGATCATATGTTACGCACTCTACGAGCCGCATTCGCCGCGCTTGTCTTGTTGTCGCCTGTTACCGCTTCTGCTGAATCCTGCATCTGGTTCTCCAGTAAAGACGCGCTTTCCCAAGTACGGGCAGGCAGCAATGCCGTAGCGTAGACCGTGCCGATGGCACATGCCCAAGCGCTTGCGATGAACGGGCAAGACTGCGGTGTGTGGACGCTCGATAAAAAGCATCTGCTGCACTACGATGCCAGCGGCGCCCTCCAACAGAAGATTGATCTCAAGTCGGTCGACAAGAAACTCGAAGGTGCCGATCAACTCGCGATCGATCCCTACGATGGGAGCATATGGATCGCCGACCACAAAAAGCTTGCGCATCTGTCGAGTGCCGGCACGGTCCTCACCGAATCGACATTGAACGGCCCTGTCAGAAGCATTGCCGTTGCGCTGGACCAGAGCGTTTGGGTGTTGGGCAACAAACAGCTTTGGCACTTCAGTGCGCAAGGCAGCCTTCTCGCCTCTGTCAGCTTGCATCAGTTCGTGAAAGAGGCGCCGCAGCACCTGGTAGTGGATCACGTCGGCGGCGTGCTGTGGCTCGCTGGATCAAAACAAGTAGTGCAACTGAAGCTGGATCGGCTGGATCAGGTTGCGCTTACCATCAGTCTCTCCGAACACATTGCCAGCTTCGCGCTCAATCCGCTGACCAGCCAGCTGTGGATCGCCACGCACGAGCAATTGCATCATTACGATTTGAATGGCACGCTGATCGGCTCCGTTCATTTTGCCGACGCTGGACTCAAAAAGCCAGACAGCATCGTATTCGATCCGGCAGCCAATGGACTGTGGATCGCCGCCAAGGACGCTGTCGCACGGTACTCGGCGGACGGCGTTTTACAGGCGGTGTTTCCGGCCGAACATGCCAATGGCTTGATTGCCGTTCCCGGCTTCTCGGTACAGCCGTTGATCACGCTGATCCAGCCGCCACAGGATGCGCTGACCAATAATGCCAAGCGCCAAATATCGATTGGTTTCGATGCGCTGTGTAATGGTCAATCGTGCGGTTTTGCGCCTAGCTATTTCGCCGGATACAGCTTGACGGCATCGATCAATGCGCAGCCTGTCGGCTCGTTGTTCGTGTTTGATCCGGCCACCGGATAAACGCACTTTACGCCGGCCACCCGGCATGCGGAAGGCAGGAATGATTTGACTGCCCAGGCAACGGATGCGCACGGCCGGCTATCCAATACGCTGGCAGGGCACTTCACGGTCGACACGATTCCCCCAGCCGTCACGGTGACGTCCCCGCAAAGCGGATTGCTCACCAATCAGCCAGGACAGACGATCGAAGGCACCGTCAGCGAGCCGGCCGGTCTGCTGATCAATTCCCAGATCGTGCAGAGCACCGCCGATGGCCGCTTCTCGCATGCCATTACGTTACAGGAAGGACTCAACAAGATCACGGTCGTCGCGATTGACGGCGCGTCCAATGCCGGGCAAGCGCAGATCGACATCACACTGGATACCGTTGCACCTGCTGCCCCCAATGGATCGCTAATCAATGCTGCTGCCCCGGTGAACGGACAAACCACGGTGACAGGAAAGGCGGGGGCTGTAGAAGCCTTGTCGTCGGTGAGGATCACGAATCTCAAAAGCAATCAACTCGTAACGGTCATGGCTGGCACCGATGGAGCCTTTAGTGCACAGATAGCAGCGGCCGGTGGAGATGAATTCGCTATTCTTGCAATTGATAAGGCAGGCAACCAAAGTCTGAGCCTTCGTATTCAAGCAGGATCAAGTACATTTCCCCCTCCTGCTCCAGGAGGACCATTGCCTCCAGACCCTGCAATAGTAGCTCCGGCAATCGATCAAACAAGCTTTGTCGGCCTCTTGACACTTACCAAATTTCTGTACTCAGGCGACAACCCGATTCAGATCGGTGTGTCCTCTGATGTGATCCAGTTGAAATCTGCCGCGGTTTTGCGTGGTCGCTTGCTTACTCGTGATGATCAGCCACTTCCGGGTGTCAAAATTACGATCTCTAATCATCCGGAATACGGCAGTACACTTTCCCGCGCAGACGGAACATTTGATATGGTTGTTAACGCTGGCTCCGCATTAACTGTGCAGTACGACAAACCCGATTACTTACCTGCGCAGCGTAAAGCGACACCAAAAGCGAACGATTTTACATGGTTGCCCAACGTAGTATTAATTAACCTTGATGCGAAGGTCACTAGCATCGATTTAAAGTCAGATTTACCCATTCAAATTGCGCAAGGCACAAAAATAACGGATTCTTCAGGAACGCGGCAGGCGACACTCATGTTTAACCGCGGCACCACCGCAACTATCGACAAGTCGGACGGTACTATCCAAGATGTGACTGGATTAAAAATTCGGGCAACTGAATATACGGTTGGTTCAAACGGCCCAAACGCCATGCCGGCTTCGTTGCCATTTGCTAGTGGTTACACCTATGCAGTGGAGTTCAGTGCTGACGAAGCGCTTAATGCGGGTGCTAAAACGGTTCGTTTCAGTCAGCCTGTCATCAACTATACCGAAAATTTTCTTAATTTTCCGGTCGGATCGATTGTCCCGACCGGATATTACGATCGTGATAAGGCGGCGTGGATTGCTTCCGATAACGGTAGGGTAGTGAAGATCGTTGCAATCAATGACGGTGTTGCTACTGTTGATGTAGACGGCAAAGGAGGCACGGAAGGACTCGGGATCACCGAAGTAGAACGCAGGCAGATGGCAACTCTATATCAGATAGGTCAAACATTGTGGCGCGTGCCAATTCCGCATTTCACGCCATGGGACCATAACTGGCCAGTGGGGCCGCCGGACGACGCCGAATCACCTTCGCAAGAAGAGCCCGCGATTGAGAATGATGAGGAAGAGCCTTGCAAAGCTGCTGGTTCAATCATTGAATGCGAGAATCAAGTATTAGGTGAGGAGATTACGGTCACCGGTACATCTTATTCACTCAATTACAGAAGTGACCGCGTTCCAGGCCGACTATCTCGCCGGTCAATAAACATAAGATTAAGTGGAGAAACCGTACCTGCCAGCCTTCAGGCGATTGAACTCCATATCAGTATTGCGGGCCAACATTTTCAGAAGACCTTTTCCGCTATCCCAAACCAAAGTTATGCGTTTGTATGGGATGGAAAGGATGGATACGGCCGTGTACAGCAGGGTACTCATCCGGTTGCAATTCGTATCGGTTATCAGTATCAGGGGGTATATAAATCGCCTGCTGATTTTGCCCAATCATTTGGCCAGTTTTCAGGTGGGACAATTACAGGGGACCGCGCAAGACAATTGATCACTATTTGGCAAGAGTGGACTAAAAGCCTTGGTATTTGGGATGCCAGCGCTGTTGGCTTAGGAGGCTGGACGCTTAACTCGCACCATGCTTATGATCCTTATGGTAAAGCTATTTATTTTGGCGACGGATCCGATCAATATGGAGAAAGCATTGCCAATATTATCGCGACGATTGCTGGAAATGGTGTCCGATCATCGGAAGGAGATGGCGGTACGGCGACTGAAGCTTCGTTCAACCTCCCCTATGGACCGGCCGTCGACAGCAAAGGGAACGTCTATGTTCCTGAAGTTCTTGGTCATCGGGTACGCAAAATTAGCCCCGATGGGACAATTTCAACAGTCGCGGGCACCGGAGCAAGAGGCTTTGGTGGGGACGGTGGTGTCGCTACAGCAGCGTTAATGAAAAACCCGTATGCAGTTGCATTAGATTCGGCGGACAATCTATATATCGCGGAAAACTATTCTCGAGTACGCAAAGTCGATACGAACGGCATTATTACCACGGTGGTTGGTACCGGCATACAAGGATATAGCGGTGACGGGGGACCAGCTTCGGCAGCACAAATTGACGGGCCTCATGCTCTTGCTTTTGACGGGGAAGACAATCTCTATATTGCCGATACCTACAATAATCGGATAAGAAAAGTATCGAAAGAAACCGGCATCATTGCTACAGTTGTCGGTCAGGGAGGTAATTTCCATGGACAAGTTGCTAGCGGTAGGCCTGCAACTCAAACTTATCTGAACTACCCAAAGTCGATAGCCTTCGATAAGCAGAATAATAATTTATATATCGCTGATTCAGAAAACTATGTTCTACGAAAGGTCACCCCAGACGGGATTATTCATACAATAGCCGGTTCTCCTTTTCAGTGGAGTACATCCGGTGATGGCGGACAAGCAAGCAACGCCAGAATGTACCCCTTGTCTGTTGCAGTTGATTCCATTGGAAACATATATGTCGCAGATGAAGGCCTTGTTAGAAAGATTACGACAGATGGCATTATCGGAACGATCGCTGGTAAGTCGTCCAAAGGCTATAGTGGTGATAACGGTCCGGCATCTGCTGCGACCCTGTATTACTATTTGGCCGGTATGGCTCTTGATTTAGAAGGCAACCTTCTTATTGCCGATACATCGAACCAGCGGATCCGGCGCATTAGTTCGACTATGCCGAGTTTTAACAGCATCGATTTTCTACTTCCGTCGGCCAGCGGCAAGGAAATTTATCAGTTTAGTCAAAGCGGCAAGCATTTAAAAACGATTAACGCACTAACAAACGAAACGCTGCTACGTTTTGGCTACGATCCCCACGGATTTCTAGCGACTATTACTGATGGCGATAACAATACTACGCGAATAGTTCGAGACGCAGCAGGTTCCCCTGAAGCGATTATTGGGCAAGACGGGCATCAGACGAGATTCACCGTCAGCCCGGATGGTTTTCTATCTTCTGTAATTAATCCTGCCCAGGAAACGCATAAGATGGTTTATGGGTCGAGTGGGCTGTTGGATCGTTATACCAATCCAAGGACGATCGCTACAGAATTGACCTACGATGAAAGCGGACGTCTTGTACGTGATGTTGGTGCTGCGGGAAATTCGTGGACGTTTTCCAAAGAAAATGCATCATCATCAGGTTATGATGTACTAAAAGTCTCTGCACTCGGTCGCACCTCTAAATATTCAATTCAGACGCTTCCAGATCAGAGTAAGCGCAACACCGTCGTCTTGCCTGACGGCTCCACTCATACCAAAACCGAGAAATCAGACGGATCTAGAATTGTTGTAAATTCTGATGGAACGATAATTTCGACAGAAAAAGGTGCTGATACTCGGTTTGGCATGCAGTCCCCCTATGAAAAACAGCGAATCGTAAAAACGCCAAGCGGCTTGGCGTCTGCTATCACCCGTGAGGTCACAACGACGCTGGGTAGCACGGGAGATCTTTCAAGCTTGCTTACTCAGACTGAAACGACGGTGATCAATGGGAAGACATTTAAAAACATATTCAATGCGAGCCAGAAGCAATACATATTGACCACGCCGCTTGGCAGGCAAACGGTCTCCAACATCGATGGCCAAGGCCGTCTTGTTATGGAGCAGGTAACGGGAGTAGAGCCTGTGCAACATACCTATGATGCACGCGGCCGCCTCGCCTTTGTCGCGCAAGGCAGCGGTCCGGTGGAACGGAAGGTCTCCTTTACCTACAACGCAGACGGTTGGGTCCATAGTGTGGCCGACCCACTGCTGCGCAAGACCGAATATCGCTATGATCCAGCCGGCCGTATTACGAAGGTCATCCTGCCGGATCTGCGCGAGATCGGTTACAGCTACGACCCGAATGGCAACATCACCTCCATTACCCCGCCATCGCGTCCCAGCCATGGATTCGGCTATAACAATGTGGACCTGGAAACCGGCTATCAACCGCCCGAGTTCGGCACCGGTCCCAAACCCACCGCATACCGCTACAACCTCGACAAGCAAATCACCGACATCATCCGGCCCGACGGACGCACCAGCGCATTCGATTACGATACCGGCGGGCGACTGTCGACAGTGACCGCACCGCATGGCGTGACCACGTATAGCTACACGCCCACCACAGGCACGCTGGCCGGCATTGTTGCGCCGGGTGGCGTGGGCTTGGCATACACCTACGACGGATCACTGCCGCTGACGGAAACCCTGACCGGCCCGGTCACCGGCGCCGTGGCCGTGGCCTACAACGGTGATTTCAACATCCGCGCATTGACCATCGGCGGGATGGAATTTTCCTACAGTTACGACAATGACGGCCTGCTCACTGGCGCAGGCGCGATGAGCATTAGACGTGATTCCGGCAACGGCTTTATCACCGGCACCCAGCTTGGCAGCGCTGTCACTGCCCAGTCGTACAATGCGTTTGGTGAAATCCAGGAGTTCAGCGCCACCCAGGCCGGCGCTGCCCTGTTTGCCCAATCCTATACCCGCGACCAACTGGGCCGCATTGCGCGCAAGGTCGAAACCGTTGCCGGGCAAACCGATGGCTATGGCTACGAATACAACGACGTAGGACGATTGGTAAAAGCGACCAAGAACGGTAGCGTGATTGCCACCTACCAATACGATGCCAACGGCAATCGCACCAACGATAGCCTGAACAGCGCCGCCTACGATGCGCAAGACCGCCTCACGCAATATGGCGCCATCACGTACACCTATACCGACAATGGCGAATTGAAGACGCAATCGGTAGCCGGGCAAACGGTCCGGTATGACTATGATGTCTCCGGCAATCTGCGCGCCGCTGCGCTGGCCGATGGCAGCAATGTGGACTACCTCATTGACGGGCGCAATCGGAGAATCGGCAAGAAGGTCAACGGCAATCTGGTGCAAGGTTTCCTGTACCAAGGACAGTTGACTCCGGCAGCTGAATTAAATAGCGCAGGCGACGTTACCGCCAGATTCATCTACGGCACCAAAGCCAACGTACCGGATTACATCGTCAAAGGTGGCGTTACTTACCGTATCGTCTCGGATCATTTAGGCAGTGTTCGGATGGTGGTTGACACGTCCAATGGCAATGTCGTCCAAAGAATGGATTACGATGCCTATGGCTATATCATTCAAGATACCAACCCAGGCTTCCATCCATTTGGATTTGCCGGCGGGATCTATGATCGGGATACGAAGCTCACGCGCTTCGGTGCGCGAGATTACGATGCGGCGACAGGTCGGTGGACCGTTAAAGATCCGATTCGGTTTGATGGTGAGGATACGAACCTATATGCCTATGTCGAAAACGACCCAACCAATTACTTCGATCCGGACGGCCTCACTAGATCGACACCGCCAACAAAGGTGGGCAATAGCACTGTCCGGATAGACGCCCCTGTGCAACCTAATCAGCAGACACATGCGCACGTTGAAACAAAAGGCGTAAAGGGTGAAACTATCGTGAACAAAGACGGTACGGGAAGCCACGGCACCAAAAAAGAGAAGATTGAAAAAATTCCCAATAAGGTGAAGGAATTTTTGAGAGGCAAAGGTTTCACTATTCCGGGGATAATTCCACTTATCTGTCCGTTATGCCCATTTTTCCCACCCGTGGATTATACAAAGGATGGGTTCTGTCCGGTTTAAGAGGTCAATGAATGTGATGCCAGTTCATTTCGCATTACACAGAAGTCAGTAATTTAAACGACATGCAATGGCGGAAAAACCGCATGGGATAAGGTTCTCATCTAAAAATTATGTTCAAATTCCCGTCTTCTGTGTAAAGAGAAAAAATAGCGCGATTCATACGGGTATCGATAAGCATGTTGTTTGCCATTTTTAATAACACCTTGAAATCCACGTCCTAAGGACGTGGTCATCGCCTAACTGGCTTTGCCTGTTAGAGCGAGAGGCCTGCTCAAGGCCGTATCTTTCGAAATGTTGTCCTCACAACATAGAGAAAGG
>Ga0209343_10002968_pt1 | contig 21623 bp, 17 predicted proteins | sample RifCSPlowO2_02_FD_184026 | JGI IMG/M metagenome (GOLD analysis project Ga0209343, IMG submission 184026) | Groundwater microbial communities from Rifle, Colorado - Rifle CSP2_plank lowO2_0.2 (SPAdes) (version 2) | ecosystem: Environmental > Aquatic > Deep subsurface > Groundwater | place... | reverse complement strand
TCCTGCATGGCCGCATCCCGCGGCTTCGCCTCCACGGCCCGCTCGATGAGGGAAACCGCCTCGCGCGGCTTGCCGCTCACCATGCGCACGACGCCCAGCAGGTGCAGGGCATCGGGATGATGCGGCACGGCGTGCAGGATCTCGGTGCAGAGCCGCTCCGTCCCGGCCAGATCGCGGGCGCTGAAGCGGCCGAACGCCTGCTGCAATTTCTCGGCTATCGGGCTCGACATGGGGACAGGGCGCGGCGCGATTCAGCTCCGCTCTTGCGCCAGCCTTTCCGCAACGTGCTTGATCAGCGGCGCCCACTCGGTGAACTGCCGCGCGGTGACAATTTCCACCGCAGGATACCAGAGGCTGCGGTAGCTCCCGCCGTGCGACCAGTAATGAAAGGGCGGATTTTCCGCCAGATACAGCAGCCAGGCACGCTTCCCCAGCGCGCCGGAGAAATGCGCTATGGCATTGCTGGTGGTGATCACCAGGTCGCACGCCTCCAGGATCGCCAGCACCTCCTCCAGGTCGTTGAAGTAATCCACCTGGTCGAAGTGCTGCAGCGGCACGCCCGTGGCCTCCTGAACCGCGCGGCGTTCGGCTGCCGTGTCCCCATACTGCACATCCACGAAATGCGCCCCCGGCCGCTTCAGCAGCGGCGCAAATTCCCGCAGCGGGGCGCTTTTTTCGGGACCGATGTGGGTCTTGCGCTTGCTCTTCCAGGAGAACGCCACTTTCAATCCCGGCCCCAGCTCATCGAGCCGGCCCCGATAGTGCGCCACCCGCTCGGGCCGCGCGTGGAGCAGCGCGCGCGGCTGGCGCACGAAGTCCTCCCGCAAGCCCCGGAACAGCCCCGGCAGCGATCCCGCCAGCAGCACGCGGCTCGCCAGCAACAGGTCCACGTGCGGCGTTTTTTTCAGCGGGACGAAGCGCTGCCCCGGAAACGACCGTTCATAGGCCTTGAGCAGCCGGGGATCCACTTCGTAGATGAACGGCATGGCAGCCCCGATCAGCTCCGGTATCAGCGTGGACATCAACAGCTGGTCGCCGATGCCCTGCTCGGCCCAGATGCCGACCTCGCGCACCCCCGCCTCCGCCGGACCCTGCCAGCGCGGCAGCCGTTCATACGAGACCAATGCAGCCGTGCCCTTCCGGATGCCGGCGCGGACATCGGCGCTCTGGAGCCGCCGCTCGTACCCCGGCCATCCCTGCCCGAAATCGCCGCGGAACAGCCGCGCCAGCCCCAGGTTGTACTGGGCGTCGTCGAGTCCGGGCTTGATCTCGAGCGCGCGCGCGTACTGAGCGATCGCCTCGTCCCAGAGGTGCCGCCCCGACAACGAGTTGCCGACATCGAAACGGGTGGCGGCGCTGGCGGGATTCAGCTCGATCGCCCTCTCGTACAACGCCTGCGCCTCCTCGTACCGGCCTTGGTCCAATCGCGCGTGCCCCAGATTGACGTAGGCATCCGGACGGTCCGGATGGGCCGCGAGCAACTTCTCGTGAAGCGCGGCGGCTTCGTCGGGTTTCTTCCACGCCCTCAGCACGCTTCCCAGGTTGCTCGCGGCCTGATAGTGCCCCGGCTCGAGCTCGAGCGTCCTGCGGTAGCGCGCGGCCGCCGCGTCGAGCCGCTTCTGCTCCTGGTACAGGACGCCCAGGTTGTGATGGGCATCGGCGTAGTCCGGAGCGGTGGCGATCGCGGCCTGGAATGCCGCCTCGGATTCATCGAGCCGGCCCATGCGCCGCAATTGCGTGCCGAGATTGAAAAGCACGCCCGCGTGATCCGGCTTGAGCGCCAGCGCCTTGCGAAAGCAGGCGAGCGCCTCTTCCGCCTTGCCCTGGGCCGCCAGCGCGTTGCCGAGATTGAGGTGCAGCCCGGGATTGCCGGAGTCGATAGCGGCCGCGCGGCGAAACGCCGCCGCGGCTTCCTCGTGCCGGCCCTCACGCGTCAGGGCCAGCCCGAGATTGAGATACCCGTCGGCGTTGTCCGGCATCCCGGCTAACGAGGTGGGCATGGAGCGCGCCTGCTGACGGGTAAGCCGGGCATCAGACCAGAAAAACGGTCGCCAGGCCGAGGAAGATGAAGAACCCGCCGCTGTCGGTGATGGCGGTGATGAGGACGCTCGAGCCGAGCGCCGGGTCGCGCCCGAGCTTCTGCATCGCGAGCGGCACCGTCACGCCCATCACGGCGGCCAGCATGAGCGACAGCACCATGGCCCCGGTCATGACCGCGCCGAGCTGCCAGTTATGGTAGATGAGGAACGCGAACAGCCCCACCACTCCGCCCCAGATCAGCCCGTTCAGCGCGCTGACCCCGATCTCCTTGGCGAACAGCTTGCGCGCGCTATCGCCCGTGATCTGGCCCAGCGCGAGCGCGCGCACGATCATGGTGATGGTCTGGTTGCCCGAATTGCCGCTGATGCCGGCGACGATCGGCATCAGCGCGGCAAGCGCGACCAGCTTCGCGATCGATTCCTCGAACAGGCCGATCACGCGCGAGGCGATGAACGCGGTCACCAGATTCACGGCGAGCCAGGCCCAGCGGTTCCGGACGCTTCGCCACACCGAAGCAAACAGGTCCTCGTCCTCGGTCAGACCGCCCGCCGTCAGCATGTCGCTGTCGGTCTCCTCTCGGATGTAGTCCATCACGGCGTTCACGGTGACTCGCCCCACCAGCTTCCCGCCGCCGTCCACCACCGCGGCGGAGACCAGGTCGTAACGCTCGAATGCGCTCGCCGCGTCCTGCGCCTTCTCGTGGGGATGCAGCTTGACGAACTCCGGCTGCATCACCGTGGCGACGGCAGTCTCGGGGCTGGTGACCAGCAGCCGGTTGACCGGCAGCAATCCCTTGAGCTCGCCGGCGTGGCCGACCACGAACAGCTGGTCGGTGTGGTCCGGCATCTCCTCGAGCCGCCGCAGATAGCGCAGCACGACCTCGACCGTCACGTCGTCGCGGATGCTGATCATGTCGAAGTCCATGAGGGCCCCGACCGTGCCCTCCGGGTAGGACAGGGCGGCCCGCAGCTGCTCGCGCTCCTCGGGAGACAGCGACTTGAAGACGTCCTGGATCACCTCGCTCGGCAGGTCAGGCGCGAGGTCGGCGATTTCGTCGGTGTCGAGCCGTTCGGTGGCGGCCACCAGCTCCTGCTCGTCCATGTGCGCGATCAGGGATTCGCGCACCGCGTCGGAGACCTCGAGCAGGATTTCCCCTTCGCGCTCGGCCCGGACCAGCTCCCAGACGATCAGCCGTTGCTCGAGCGGCAGCGACTCCAGGATGTAGGCGACGTCGGCGGGGTGCTGCCGGTCGAGCAGCTTCTGCAGCTCGACGAGATGCAGCTTGTGCACCAGGCTCTCGACCAGCTCCTGGCGCGGCCCCTGCTGCCGGTGGACGAGGCCCTCCACCAGCTCGTGCTTGTGCAGAAGCTCGGTCACGCGTCGCAGACTGTCCTGCACGCCAGGGCGGATTTCGTCGCGTTCGGCCATGATCGGATTTCCCGCCGCCATTCTAGGGAGATCACAGCAGGCTGACTAGGCTAGCGACCGATAAACTGTGAACGGTGAACGGTGCTTACCGCTTGGCATCCTGGACCCACGTGGCGAGTTCACGCGCGACTTCGTCCACGGCCTCGCGCCAGCTTCCGGGGGTCTGTTGCGTGAAGATGCGCAGGGACGGATACCACGGACTGTCGGTCCGGCCGGTGAACCAGTACCAGAGCCGGCCGTTGCCGAGCGGCACGATCAGCCACACCGGGCGGCCCAGCGCGCCGGCGACGTGCGCCGTCACGTTGCTCGCGGTAATCACCAGGTCGCAGGCGGCGCACAGCGCGGCGAGCCCGTCGAGGTCGTCGTGCAAGTCAAGGTCCGGCAGATGCTCGATGCGCGCGCCCGCCTGGCGCTCGACCCGCTCGCGCTCAGCCGCGGTCTCGCCGTACTGAAGATCGACGAAACAGGCGCCCGGCACCCGCAGTATCCCCTGCCAGTCGAGCAACGAAATGCTCTTGTGCGAGCCGAATTCGGGATTCGCGCTCTTCCAGGAGATGCCGACCACGCGGGCCGGCCGGTCGCCGAGCAGCCGCGCGCGGTACGCCTGCGCGCGCGACGGGTCCGCTTCGAGAAAGCTGGGCCGCCGCGGGAAGCTCTCGAACGACCCCCTGAGCCACCGGCCCAGGCTGCCCACCGGCGACTGGCAGTCAAAATCCGCGGCATGCGCCGCCGGAGGATGGCGCAGGGGGATGACCGCGATCCCGGGAAATGACCTGCGGAAAAGCGGTAGCAGCCGCGGATCGACCTCCAGGGTGAGGTGCAGCGGAGAGGCGGCCAGCTCGGGGATCATGCCCGCGTACAGGATCTGGTCCCCGATGCCCTGTTCGGCCCACAGCAGGAGACGGCGCGCCCGCGACGCGTCCCCGTCCCACATCGCAAACGAGTAGCGTTTCGGTTCGGCCGTGGGACGTCGCCAGCGCCACTCGTACTCATCCCATCCCTCCCGCAACTGGCCGGTGCCGAGGAGCGCGAAGCCCAGATCCCAGTGCGCCGGGGCGTGGTCCGGATCGATCGCGAGCGCACGGCGCAAGGACGCGATCGCATCCAGCCTGCGGCCGCAATGCTGCAGCGCCATGCCGAGATTGAAGTGATGGTGCGCGACGCCGGGCTGGATCTCGAGCGCGGTGCGGTGGGCGCGAATGGCGTCCTCGTGGCGACCGAGCGCGTGCAGGGCGGCGCCGAGAGTGCTCCAGGCCGCGGCGAGCCGCGGCGCGAGGCGCAGCGCCGCTTCACACGCCGTGATGGCCTCCACGTGCTCGCCGCACTCGTGCAAGGCGTTTCCGAGGTTGTTCCAGCCCGCGGCGAAGTCCGGCTGCAGTTCCGTCGCGCGCCGGCAGGCGAGCAGGGCCTCCCCGATCTCGCCCGCCGCCAGCAGCGCGTTGCCGAGGTTGCTCCACACGGGAGCGAGCCGCGGATTGATGCCGATGGCGCGGCGGTAGGCGTCGATTTCCCCCGGTTTATCGCCCGTTGCGCCGAGCGCATCGCCCAGATTGCTCCACGCCTCGGCGAAGGCGGGATCGAACTCGAGCGCCCTGCGATAGGACTCGATGCCACGCGCCGGCGCGCCCTGTGCGACTTCTGTGGCGCCGAGGTTGAACCACGCGCCCGCCAATCGCGGCGCGATTTCGATGGCTCTCGCCGCCGCGCTGCGCGCCCCATCCAGCTCGCCCTGCCAGCGCAGCGCGTGCGACAACTCGCTCCATGCCTCGGCATCCCCGGGAGCGCGCCGCAGAATTTCGCGGCAGGCGGCAACCGCTTCGGCGAGCCTGCCTTCCGCCCGCATCGCCTTCACGCGCGCGAGCTCGTCGCGGGCGGACCGTGTATCGTGCGCCGCGCCGGCGGCGACGCTCGTGGATCCCGGGCCCTCGGAACGCGTTTCCCCCGCAAGCCGTGCGGCGACCATCTGGACCAGTGATGGCCAATCGGCATGCTGCACGGCGGTGAGGATTTCGACCGCCGGATACCATAGCGCGCGGTGATCCTCTCCCGGCGCCCAGTAGTGAAACGGCGGCTGGCCGGCGAGATACAGCAGCCAGGTGCGCTTGCCCAAAGCGCCGGCAAAGTGCGCCGTGGCATTGCTGGTCGTGATCACCAGGTCGCAGGCCTCCAGGATCGCCAGCAGCTCCTCCAGGTCGTTGAAATAGCTCACCTCGTCAAAGCGCAGCGGCCGCAACCCCGTCGCCGCCGCCACCGCGTCGCGCTCTGCCGCCGTGTCCCCATACTGCACGTCCACGAAACGCACGCCGGGCAGCTCCAGCAGGGGCGTGAAGTCCGCCAGCCGGGCGCTCTTTTTCTGCGCCCACCAATCCTCGCGGGTGCTGCTCCAGGCGAGCGCCACCTTCAGCCCCGGCCCCGGCGCATCCAGCCGCCGCCGGTAGTGCGCAACGCGCTCGGGCAGGGCACCGAGCAGTCTTGCCGGCTGCCGGTCAAAGTCCGCCCGCGAGCGCCGGTAGAGCCCCGGCAGCGAGCCCGCCAACAGCACGCGCTCAACCCGTTGCAGCGCCTCCTGCGGCGGGTCGTCGAGCGGAACGAACCGGGCGCCCGGCAATGCGCGCTCGTAGGCCGGGAGCAGCCGCCGGTCCACCTCGTACACGAAGCGCACGCCGGACGCGATCAGCTCCGGAATGAGCGTGGAGAACAGGATCTGGTCGCCGATGCCCTGCTCGGCCCAGATCGCCACTTCGCCGCCCCCCGCTGCGGACGGCCCCTGCCATCGTGGCAGGTGCTCGTAGCGATCGAGCGTGTCCAGGCGCTTCCTGAGCGTTGCGCGGATGGGCTTGCAATTCAGCCGCTGCTCGTATTCCGGCCACCCGTGCTCGAAATCGTGATGGAACAACCTGGCGAGGGCGAGGTTGTAATGCGCCTTCGAAAAATCCGGATCGAGCGCGAGCGCGCGTTGATAGTGGCGGGTCGCCGCCCCCCACAGGCGCAGTTCCTGCAGCGCGAATCCCAGCGAGTTGTGGGTGTCGGGGTTCGCGGAGTCGATCGCCAGCGCGCGCCGAAAACAGGCGATTGCGTCCTGGGGGCGGAGCAGTTTCGTCAGCGCATCGCCCAGGTTGTGATGGGCCTCGGCATAGCGCGGCTCGAGCGCGATTGCCGCCTCGAAGGCGCTCGCCGCCTCGCTCCATCTGCCCTGGGACGCCAGCGCCATCCCCAGCCTGAAGTGCGCAACCGGCCGGCTGCCGTCCACCGCCAGCGCGCGCCGCACCAGCTCCTCCGCCTGCCGGTAGTCTCCAATCGCCGCGCAGGCGGCGGCCAGCGCATCGAGCCCGTCCAGGTTTTCCGGTCCGGCCTGCAACGCCTCGCGCAACAGGGGTATGGCGTCGGCCGCGCGTCCGCCCTCCAGCCGCAGGATGCCCAACAGGCGCAGCGCGCCCGCGCTGCCGGGGGCGCGCCCCAGCACCTGCTGGCACAGCGCTTCCGCCCGCGCGCGGTCGCCGGCCCTGAAACACGCCTCGGCCTGTCGCAGGAGGCGGTCCATCGTTATCGGTCACCGGTCAGGCAAAAAAAAACGGGCACCCGAGGGTGCCCGCTTCGAACCTGCTGCTGCCGCTATTAGAACCGGTGCTGGAGAATTACGCCCGCACTGGTCTGCTTGTTGCCCGAGGAGGCGGCTACTTTGCCCTTCGAGAAAGTCGCGTTGGTTTCGTTGTCCATCGCGACATAGGCCAGCGTTCCCATGGTCCGCTTGGAGAACGAGTAGGAGTAGGCAAGCCCCCAATGCTTCGCGCCGGTACCGGACGCGCAGCTTACCGTCGAAACGCCCGTGCCGCCCGCGCAGCCCGCGCCCAGCGGGCCCTTGTACGACCCGACGTTTACCGCCGAAGAGCCTCCGGGGCTGTCGACGTCAACATAAGAAAACCTCAGAGTATGCGGCCCCTGGATCTTCCAGTCGGCGAACAGGCCCCAGCCATCAACGTCCAGACTGGTGGTATTGGTGGTGTCGTAATCGCTCTTGGAATACATGCCGCGCAGGTTGAACACGCCGGCGAAGGTATAGCCGGCAACCAGCGTCCAGTTGGTATCCGTGCCACCCGAGTAAGCGGCGGCCGCGGTGCCAATGGCCTGGGACGCGGGGTTGTAGTCGCTGTGGTTTTCGTAGGCGGCGCCCACGTAGAGCGGTCCGCTACGATATTGCCCCGCGAGGCTGTACATGCGCGGGCTCATCGTGCTGGTCTCGGGTATGCCGGTTTGCTCCGTGCCTGAGCTGAAAGAGGCCAGCATCGTGAAACCGTTCCACGACGGGCTGTGGTAATTCATCGACCGTGCCTGCCGGCGGAAGAATGCCCCGTTGCCTGCCGCGGTCCCTGGGGGGTTCGGTGCGCCGCTAGCGGAACCGCCGGTCAGCAGGATAGCCGAGCCGCCGTTAAATCCGTTCGTGCCACCCCACCACCCGCGCCCCGCGTTGAAGACGATCTTCTGCGGCTGGTCCCAGTTGCCCACGAAGAGATTGCCCCAGCTGCCCTTGAAGCCGATCCCGCCGTTGCGGGCGCACCAGCCTTCGGCTGACGCGGAACCGCTCATCATCCCGTCCATCGAGCTCGTGCACTGGAACCATACGGACAGACCGCCGCCCAGTTTTTCCTCGCCCCGGAAGAAGAGCTGGGGCTCGGAGGTTTCCATGATGTCCGTGCTCTGGCCGACGGTGGAATTCTTCGGCGAATGCTTGTAGTAGAACGCAGTGATCGAGCCGCCGATCTGCACCGTGCTGGTCTGCGCCAGCGCTACGGAGGCTGGAGCCGCGAGGACCCCGGCGACAGCGATCGCCATTACTTTCTTGTTCATGCTGTTTCTCCTTTGAAGTTTGATGCCCGTGGAGCAATCGCATCACGTGTTTGCGACAACCCCATGACCTTCCCCCCCTTTCAGGCGAGGTTGCAGCTAGTTTGCCGCAGCGTCCAACCCGCCGGCAACAGAAATGGGGATTTTTCCTCTAATTTCAAAGATATTGTTGCACATGTGCAACATTTCGCTTGCGCGACCCCCGCATTTGCCCCCACACACATGTTCTATTGTGATATCAATAGCTTATATCATTTATGGGCTGCTTCGTGGGATGGCAGGCACGGAACCATTAGAATGGCCATCCCCGGTACAAGGACGTTGATTTGGTCCAGCATCTGATCGAGCAGGCCTTGCAAGCGCACCGGGCAGGACGCCTGGAAGAGGCGGAAACGCTTTACAAACAGGCACTTGTTGAACAACCCCGGCACCCGGATGCCTTGCATCTCGCCGGCGTCGTGGCCCTTCAGACCGGCGCGGCCGAGCAAGCCATCGGCCTGATTCGGCGGGCCATTGAAGTCCAGCCGAAGAATCCGGCCTTCCATGGCAACCTGGCGCAGGCCTGCCTCGCCTTGCAGCGCGTCGCCGATGCGCGGGTCGCCTTCCGCCGCGCCGCCGCCCTGGACCCGCGGGAGCCGCAGTTCGCGGTCGGCGCCGCCAACTGCCTCGCCCTGCAGGGCCGCTTCGCGCAAGCCGAGCGCGAATTGCGCGCCGTGGCCCGGCGCCATCCCGGTAGCGCGCTCGCCTGGTTCAATCTCGGCAACACGGTGCAGGAACAGGGGCGGCATCAGGAAGCGGCGGATCTCTTCCGCCACGCCATCGCGCTCGAGCCCGCCATGGCCGATGCTCACAACAATCTCGGCCGGGCGCTGCATCAACTCGAGCGCTTCGAGGAGGCCGAGAACGCGTACCGGCGCTGCCTCGTAGTGCAGCCGGATTACGCGACCGGGTACTGCAACCTCGCGTCAGTGCTGATCGACCGCGGCCGGTTTGCCGAAGCCGCGAGCGTGTGCGAGCAGGCGCTTCCACGCTTTTCCGGCTCCGCCGAGTTGCAGTTGCAGCTGGGCAGCGCTCGCACCCACCAGGGAATGCTCGCGTCGGCGCTTGAGGCTTTCCGCGCGGCGGCGGACGCCGCACCGGACAACCCCCGGGCGCTGTGGGCCTGCGGCTACACGCTCATCCGGACCGGCAAGGAGACGGAAGGGCTCCAGTGGCTGGAGCGGGCGTTGGCGCTGCAACCGGATTCATCGGAATATCGCAGCGCCCTGTCGACCCTTCTTCTGTCGCTCGGCAAGCTGCAAGCCGGCTGGCGGGAGCACGAATGGCGGGCCGCCAGGCGCAGTGCCCTGGCCGACAATCCCAATCTGAGTCTGGCCAAGGCGCTTCCCGACAGTCTGTCGGGCCTGAGGATCTGCCTGCTGCGCGAACAGGGCTTGGGCGATGAACTGTTTTTTCTGCGGTTCGCGCCACTGCTGAAGGCGCAGGGGGCGGAGATCACCTACCTCGCCAACGCAAAAATCGCGTCGCTGCTCGAGCGCGTGCCGGCGCTGGACCGCGTCATAGCCGGGAATCGTCCACTGCCGCCGGCGGACCTCAACCTGCTGATCGGGGACTTGCCGTGGGCGCTCGGCGCATCGGATTACGCTCCGCCGCTCGCGCTCGCGGCATTGCCGGATCGGCTTGAATCGATGAAGCAGCGGCTGGACGCGCTGGGGCCGCCCCCGTACCTGGGACTGACCTGGCGGGCCGGGACCGCCCCCGAGCAACAGCGCGGAGCGGACTGGTCACTGCACAAGGCGCTTCCGCTCGAGCCGCTGGGCGCCGCCCTGCGCGAGGCGGACGGCACGCTCATCGCCTTGCAGCGCAACGCGGAAACCGGCGAGATCGGACGGTTGGCGGAACGCGCCGGCAGGCCGGTACACGACCTCACGGCAGTCAACGACGATCTCGAGTCCATGCTCGCGCTGCTCGCGCTCATCGATGATTACATCGGCGTGAGCAACACCAATATGCATCTGCGCGCCGCGGCCGGCCGGTCCGCCAGGGTGCTGGTGCCGCAGCCGCCGGAGTGGCGCTGGATGGCCACTGGCGACGAATCGCCGTGGTTCCCCGGCTTCCGGATCTACCGGCAGGGCGTGGATGGCGACTGGGGCGAAGCGATGGCAAAGCTCGGGGGCGATCTACGCGGAGGCTGATTGACCGGTCAGGGACGGGGCGCGCTCAAGAGCCCCGCGAACAGATCGTGCCATTCGCGCCCGATCCGCTCCGCCGCGAACTTTTCCCGGATCAGCGCCTGGCCGCGGCGCGCGCGCGCGAGTACCTCGTCTCCGTTCGCCAGCGCCCAGCGGATGCCGGCGACGAGGTCCTGGCCGAGCCACGCCGCATCCGCAAACTGCAGGTAGCTCTGCAGGGGGGAGGCCACCGGAAAGCGGCCGGCGTTCAATGCCTCCGCAATGCGGTTGGCCGACGCGCCGGCCTTGAAGGGGTCCGCCGGATCGCCCGGAATCAGCACGAGGTCGCATGCGCGCAGCGCGTCCGACATCGCCGCCAGCGACCACGGAATGAATTGCGTTTCGAAGGCGTAACCGACACGGGCCGGGATCTCGTGCGTCCATTGCGCGGCCTCGCGCCCGCCCTCCGTCACGATCGTCAGCCGGCAGCGCCGCTCCCGCGCAAATCGCGCCAGGTCCTTGAAGCGCGCCTCCAGAAAATCCAGATTGGTGGGGTGCCCGAACCATAGCAGCTCGAGCCGCTCGCCGGGCGCAAATTGCGGACTTCCCATCTCGGCGAGTATCGCGTCGTCGATGACCGCCACGCGCCGCGGCGTGTGGGGCGCGATCATTCCGGCCATGCGTTCGGAATTCACGACCACGGCGTCGCAGATCTTCAGCGCCTCGGCGTAAAACGCCGGGATCGGATGCCGCTTCTCGAACGGATAGTCCGTGATATCGATCACCAGACGGCAATGCCGCTGCTTCGCGGCCCGGCACGCGCCGAGCCATGGCTCGAGGGACGCATCGAAAGTGAACTTGGTCACGAAGCAGATTTCCGCATCTTTCGAATCGAAGTCCCGGGCATCGCCCGCTGCGTCAGGAACATGAAACCGGCTCTCATTTCCCCGCCGCTTCCATTCGAGCGCGGCGACCGCCGCACGCAGCCGGATGCTTGCCAGCGGACACTCCAGGAGGCCTCGTTCAGGATGCGCGCCGGTGGCGAGTTGCGCCCCGGTCCAGCCCATGAGCCAGAGGGCTTTCGCCATGTCGGTCCGTGCCTCCCGGGGTGTCTTACAACGAGATCTTCCAGCCCGTCTGGTAGCCCCGGTCGTCACGACGCGGCTTCTCGCCGACGATGCGCATGTCCCGCGGCTCGCGCAGCTTGAACTGCGCCGGTTCCTGGCGGATGTTCGTGAGGCCGGTCTCCGCCATCAGCGCGGCCAGGCTCCGGGGCGTATAGCCCCACCGGTGAACCATGAGCGGGTCGGCCCACGAGGGATCGCCATAAAACACCCACATCGTTCTCTGCCCTTCCGGCCCCGGCCCCGCGTGCAGCTCGGGATTAGCGAGGAACGTCTCGCACGCCGACTTCAGGTTCGGGCACTCGAGGACCATGAGCCCGCCGGGCTTCAGCACCCGTATCCACTCCCTGAGGACGTCGGCGACTTCCCAGCGCCAGAAATGCTCCACGACGTGCACCGACAGAATCTCATCGGCGGTATCGTCCTCGAACGGCGTGAGCGCATGCAGGTCGCACAGGACGTCCGGCCGCCTGCCCGCGCGGCTTTCCGCCACGTCGACGTTGACGTAGCCCTCGAGTATCTTGTCGCCGCACCCCAGATTGAGCTTCAGGGAACCCATCCCTCGGCAGCCGCTCAGAGCACCACGAAATAACCCTTCGCCGCGAAACTGCATCCGAACCTGCTTTCGCGGGCGTCGTCCGCCCGCAGCCGGTCCGGATTCCGGGCGACGTACGCGTCGATGGCCTCCAACGGCCCGGGGCCGAATTCGGGCCGCACCGGATGGCCGTTGACGACAGTGTCCTCGACGACCACGTAGTCTCCGTGTCTCAGCAGCGGCACCCATGTTTCCAGTTCCCGCAGCACGTGCGGCGCCGCATGATCCGAGTCGAGTATCAGCAGCAATCCGCCGCGCCGCTGACGCGGGATGAGCGCCATGGCCTGCTGCCTGATCGAATCCGCAGCGCTGTCCCCGAGCAGGAATCGAATCCGCGGGTGCGCGGCCGCCACGGGATGCAATGCGTCGTGCGTCACGTCGATGCTGATGACCTGGCCTTCGCGATTCCCCGCGGCCAGCAGATCCGCGAAAAAAAGCGCGGATCCGCCATGACGCGTGCCGGTCTCGACGACCCAGTGAATGTCATTTTCGAAAATGAGCTCCTGGTAGTTCCACATGTCGAGCGGCAGCTTGAGGGTTCGCACCCCCCGATAGTGGAGATCTTTCCAGACGTTGGCCTCGTAGTACCATTTCAGATAGGCCAGGCCGGCGGCGTTCATTCGCTATTCCCATTTTTCAGATGCCGGGCTCGGCCGCGTCATGGTAAACGAATCACTTGCGTTTGGGCAGCAGACGCGCCCACTGGTGCAGCATCCACGCTTTCCGGTCATTGCCCTTGTAGTGGATTACGAACTTCTCGCTGATGTCCTCGTCCCGTAGCCGGGGCGAATAGTTGTACAGGGCGCACGGATACTGCTTCACTCTCAGCGTCGTACTGGCCGCGACCTCCTTGATCGCGAGCTGGTCGCCGAACCAGGCCTTGTGCGCATCGGGCATCACGAGGCAAAGGCGGTGCGCCTCGTCCCAGAACGCCCGGCCCGACGGGCGCGACAGCATGACCCCGGTATTGAACGGCATCAACTCGTAAGCCTCCGGCGTTCCGCGCAGGGACGGGTCGGTGTGGTCCCGGAACGTCAGCGCGACGTCGAAGTCGTCCTGAAAAAGGGGGCTGAGGTCCTTTTGCACCACCACGTCGGCGTCGAGAAAAATCGTGTCGCCCGGCGGGAATTCCTTGACGTGCAGGAGCCGGAACGGCATCAAGAGCCGCTGGTCCCACTGCTTGCGTATGATCTCGTCGACGCCGGTCACTTGCCGGGTCGCGTAGTCGCTCATCTGGACAATGCGCGCACCGGGCATCGCCGCGCGCACCGACGCGACCATGATCTGGGCCAGCTTCGAGACGCGCCCCACGTAGAGAAACGCGACGGTGACGCCGGCTCCGGCCACGGCCCGGTTCACGGCAGGCCCGCACGCATGACCGGGGTCGCCGCGGCTCGCGCCGAACGGCGCGCCATGCGGCCGGCACGGAGAGCATCGTTCGGGAAACATGGGTCCATGCGCAGCTGGCTATAATATGCCGTCGGAAGCGCGGGCCGTGTCCGTGCTTCCCGCGCGCTTCCAGCAAGGTGTTCATGCCCGCGCACAGGATGTCTGAATCCCCGACACGCTTCCAGGAGGCTTACGGCTGGGCGCTGCCGCCCGATGACCGGCACTTCGCGGCGAACCTCGCGTGCGCACCGGAGGTTCTCGGGCGGCGGGTGTACCAGGCGGCCCAGTTCGGCGCCGTGCTCGATACCGTGATCTCGCGGCGCGTTGCAATCGACATTGGCGCGCACGTCGGGTTCTGGAGCTATTACCTCGCGAAATATTTCGCCTACGTTCACGCGTTCGAGCCGGTGGCGGGTCACGTCGAATGCTTCCGCCGCAACGTGACCGACGGCAACGTGGTACTGCACGAGATCGCGCTGGGCAGCCGGCGCGATCGCGTTCAGATCGAGTCCGCCCCGGAAAACTCCGGAGCGGCGCACGTCGCCCGCGCGACGGAAGGCGCGGTGCCGCTCGACACGCTCGACAGCTTCGGGCTGCAGGACGTCGACCTCGTCAAGATCGACGTCGAGGGCTACGAGTCCTTCGTCGTGCAGGGCGCCCGGCGCACGCTGATCCGCAGCCGGCCGATCGTGATCGTGGAGCAAAAGCGCGGCGGCGAACGTTACGGCGTGCCACCGTTGAAAGCCGTGCATCAGATCGAGCGGCTGGGCGCCCGCGTGCTGCGCCGGGTCTACGACGACTACATACTCGGCTGGCCGCCGGCGGGCGGGCGCGGCGCGGGCAGGTGAGAACTGCGAATCCGCAGGCTGGTGCCCCGCGCGCCGGCGCTCAAATGCCGAGCCCGGCAAGCTGCTTCTCGGGATAGCGCGTTCCGGCGGTGACGTTGAGCGGAAACGCTTTCGCCAGCGCCGCGACCTCGTCCTGCGTGAGCTTGATGTCCGCCGCCGCGCAGTTCTGTTCGAGATACGCGCGGCGCTTGGTGCCGGGGATCGGCACGATGTCCTCGCCCTGCGCGAGCAGCCAGGCGAGCGCGATCTGCGCCGGCGTGCATTTTTTCGCCGTGGCGATTCTCTCGAGCGGCGCAAGCAGCTCCGCGTTCTTCGCGATATTGTCGGGACTGAAGCGCGGATGCTCCCGGCGCCGGTCCTTGGGCAGCAGCGCGTCGAGCGTCTTCATCGTCGCGGTGAGGAAGCCGCGCCCGAGCGGCGCGTACGCCATGTAGCCGATGCCGAGCTCGCGGCACGCCGGCAGGATTTCCTTCTCGACGTCGCGGCTCCACAGCGAGTATTCAGTCTCCACGCACGCGATGGGATGGACCTTGTGCGCGCGCCGGATGGTCTGGGCGCCCGCTTCCGACAGCTGCAGGAAGCGCACCTTGCCGCTCTCGACCAGGCGCTTCATCGCCCCGACGGTGTCCTCGATCGGAACCGTCTTGTCCATGCGGTGCATGCCATAGATATCGATCGTGTCCACGCCGAGCCGCTTCAGGCTCTTGTCGCACGCCTGCGGCACGTAGTCCGGGTGCCCGCCGGTGAGCGCCGGCGCGCCGCCGTCGCCGCCGCGGCTCGCGAGCGCGAGATTGCCGAACTTGGTGGCGATGAGGACCTTGTCGCGCCGGCCCTTGATGCCCTTGGCGATCAGCTCCTCGTTGACGCCGTTGCCATAGGCGTCCGAGGTGACGACGAGGTTGACGCCGAGTTCGATCGCACGGTGCATGGTCGCGACGGATTCCTCGTCGTCGGGTTCGCCGTAGCTGATCGACATGCCCATGCATCCGAGCCCCACCGCCGAGACTTGCGGTCCGTTCTTTCCGAGCTTGCGCTTCTGCATCGCTTTCTCCTTCCAGTCACGATTGGATTATCGTTATTTCGTCTTGCACTCGACCCCGACCCAGAATCCGTAGGGGATGCGACTGAACGTGACCAGCTCGAAGCGCGCGGTCAACTTCTGCAGCCACCACCCGGCCGGCTGCTGAATCAGGTGGGCGTTGCGGCCGTCCGGCAGCAGCTTCACCGCCGGACCGGTGTTGACGGTGAACACGCCCACGCCGACGGTAACCCGCTTCAAATCGTCCAGCACGTTGTCGATCAGCGCCGGCTCGATGTGCTCGAGCACGTCGATGCACGCCACAAAGCCGCACGGTGCGGGCGGCGCCGACCACTGCGGTATCGCCGGATCGTAACAGTGGATGACCAGCGGCCGCTTCACGCGCTGGCGCAGGGCTTCGCCCAGCCGGCCCTTGCCCGCGCCGTAGTCGAGCACTTCGGAGTAGCGGGTCGACTCGAGCACCTGGGCCACGAGCGGCGCGAAGCCGACGGAGGCCTCACCGTAGTTCGGGTCTTCGTGCAACTGCTGCTGCAGGCGCCGGTAATCCTCGCCGATCAGCGAAGGCGGCTGCGTGAGCGTTTGCGACATGGCGGCCTGGGCACCAACCGGGCGGGATTTCGAGTGGTGGATTATAGCGGAACGCGCGCGCCCTCGGTGCGGCTTGCGGCCCCGTCGGCCCGGTGTACACTCGCTGCTCCTGAGCGCGACCCTTCCCCTGGAGACCTCGTGAAAATCAAGTCGATCAAGGCTGCCGTGCACCGCCTGTCGGTCACCGTTCCGTTGCTGAAGAAGCCGCTCGACCGCAAGGCGGTGCTATGCGAGGTCGAGACCGACGACGGCATCGTCGGCAGCGGGCTCACCGGCGGCGCCTACCTTCCGTTCGCGATCGTCACCGCGATCGAGAAGGAGTTCCTGCCGCTGCTGAAGGACATGGACCCGCGCGACACCGAGGCGATCCACGAGAAAGTGTGGTGGAAACTGAACCAGCGCTCGATGACCGGCGTCGTCTCGAGCGCGCTCTCGGCCATCGACATCGCGTGCTGGGACATACACGGCAAGCACGCCGGCCGCACCGTGGCGCAGCTGCTCGGGGGCGCGCGCGACTGGGCGCCGACCTATTGCACCTTCGGCTTCTCGGAGTACGAGGAGCGCGACCAGCTGGTGGAAGCGGCGCGCCTCCAGATCAAGAACGGCCATCGCCGGCTCAAGATGGTGGTGGGCGTGCACCCGGGCGGCTGGCAGGAGGACGCCCGGCGCGTGCGCGCGGTGCGCGACGCGATCGGTCCGGACGTCGAGCTCATGATGGACGCCAACTACAAATTCAACCCGGTGGACGCGCGCCAGCTCTGCCGCGCGATCGAGGACTGCAACCTCACCTGGTTCGAGGAGCCGCTCTACCAGAACGACACGCGCGCCATGGCCGATTTGCGCCGGCACACCAACATTCCGATCTCCGCCGGCCAGAACGAAGGCCATCGCTGGCGGCTGCGTGAGCTGGTGCTGCACCAGGCGGTGGACATCCTGCAGCCCAACGTCTGCTACTGCGGCGGCTACACCGAGGCGCAGAAAGCGGGGCATCTGGCGCAGTCGTTCAATCTGCCCATCGCGAACGGCGGCGGGTGGCCGCTCCACAACATGCACCTCATGGCAGGGCTCATGAACGGCTGGCGCGTCGAGTTCCACCTCGACATGCAGGCGGTCGGCGAGATGCTGTTCGTCGATCCGCCGCGGCCCGGGAACAACATCGTGAAGATCCCGGCGCGGCCCGGGCTGGGACTCGAGCCCAACCGAGACACGCTCAAGGACACCCTGGTAACAGCGTGACGCGCAGACCGTGAGCGAGGACGCGAGCCTGTGGGCGCTGTTCGGGTCGAGCTTTCTCGCAGCGACGCTGCTGCCGGGCGGGTCCGAGGCGGTGCTGTTCGGCGTGCTCAAGCTCCACCCCGGTCAGTACTGGGCGGCGCTCGGCGTCGCCACGCTGGGCAACACGCTCGGCGGCATGTCCTCCTACCTGATCGGCCGGCTCATCCCGCAGAAGAAGGGCCTGCCCGGGCTGGCCGCCGTGCAGCGCTATGGCAGCCCGGCACTGCTGCTGTCCTGGGTTCCCATTGTCGGCGATCCGCTGTGCGTCGCCGCGGGATGGCTGCGGCTCAACCCCTGGCTGGCCACGCTCTTCATTGCGCTCGGTAAGTTCGCGCGCTATCTCGCGGTCGCCGCTCTGGCATAATTCCGCGCATTCCCATTCGACCGATATCGAGGGCGGCCCATGGCTGAGGAAAAGCTGCAGTTCACCGACGCGCCTTCGTGCAAGGCATGGCTTGCGAAACTGCCGCGTTCCAGCCCGACGCAGTGCCATGCGGAACTCGCCGCGCAGGTGCGGCTGTTGCTGGCCGCGACCATCGCGCCCGAGGCCAAGTTCGCGGTCCTCGAGGCATTGCGCGAGCCGGTCGCCGAATCGCAGGCCGAGATGGCCCGGAATTGCCGCGGCAAGCCGGTGCCGCTCCAGACCCATGACCTGGAGGCGTGGGACAGCGTGGTCGGCGCGTGGCGGGCGATGGCCTCCGGTTACGACGCCTTGATCGACGCCATGGCGAGCACGGCGCCGGACCTCGCGACGCAAGCGCATGTCATCTGCCAGCGTGCGCTGCGCTATACCGCGCTCGCCATGTTCGAGCACTGCCACGTCTACTACGCTGTCAACGGCGCGCTGTGGCAGCAGCTTCACCGCTTGTACGTCTTCTCCGAGAACGCAGGGCTGGCAGCCACCACCGTGGACGACACCGTCGGCCGCCGCACGGCAACGACGACCTGCGCCGCCACCTACGCGCACGCGCTGCTCATGCACCTCGCGCAGCCGGACGCCTTGAGCGGGGAGGAACTGAATATCGTCGACCGCTGGCTCGAGCGGTGGGAAAGCATGGTCACGCTGTCACCCGACCCGCTGGCGCAAAGTTCGGTCCCCGCGCTCGCAGTGGACCTCGCCTCATCCCGGGGCGCCGGCCTCGCGAAGAACATGCCGGCCGCCGGCGTGCGCCATCTCAGCGTGGAAACTCTCGGCAAGGCGCTGCGGCATGCCGCCGCCGGGATCAAGCAGCAGACGCCGGCCCAACTCGGACTGGGTGACGTCGCGCGCAACGCGTGCGAGAAGTTGTTGCTCCTGCTGCACGTTCAATGGTGCGCAGCCGGCACCGGCCGCGCCGACGAACGCACGCCGGCCTCGATCAAGGTGATGATCTCTTCCAGCCTCGCTTCGATCCATTATCACCTCACGGGCAAGGCCTTCCGCCAACCCGGCGGAGAACTCACCGCCGCTGAGCGGCAGCGGCTCGACATGTTCGGCTCGCTGTCGGAAGCCGGCGGGCAGGCGCTGGCCTCCCAGCGCAGCGCGGCGGCGGAGACCTGGGTCATCGTGAACCAGAGCGTGTCGGGCTTCCTCGGCACCACGACCGAAAAAGACGTCGTGAACCGCATCAGCCATGGCCAGCTGGTCGGCATTCAGCCCACCGCAAAAAAGGTGATGTACGTCGGCATCGTGCAGCGGCTGATCGTGGATCTATCGGGGACGATCTGGATCGGATTGCGGATCATCCTCGGCGCGCCGCAGGCCGTTTCCGCGCGCATCGCGGACGGCACGGCGAAATACGACCGCGGGCTGCTGATGCCGGAGGATGCCGCGCGCAAGATTCCCGCTTCCATGGTGCTGCTGCCCGGCTGGCACCAGGCCAATCGCATCCTGAACGTGTACGCCGACAGCGATAAGGCGCGCAAGATCAAGCTCCAGACCCTGCTCGACCGGGGTGCGAATTTCGACCGGGCGACCTACACCGCGGCATGACCATTGAAGCCATGGCGTGCGAGCTGTGCGAGCGGGATGGCGGCGGGCTGATCTGGCGCGGCGGCGATTGCCGCGTGATTCGCGTCGACGAACCCGGCTATCCCGGATACTGCCGCGTCATCTGGAACGCCCACGTCAGGGAAATGACCGACCTCGCCGCGCCCGAGCGCGCTCGCTTCATGCACGTCGTGTTCACGCTGGAAGCGGCCCTGCGGGAGCTGCTCCGGCCCGAAAAGATCAACCTCGCGAGCCTGGGCAACGTGACCCCGCACCTGCACTGGCACGTGATACCGCGCTTTCGCGACGATCCCCATTTTCCAAACCCGATCTGGGGCGCCCCGATGCGGCAGCCGGACCCGCAGGCGCATGCCCCCGGCGATCTCGCGGCAGCGCTCTCCGAGCGGCTTTCGCGGCTGTGAACGGGTCGGCTAGAGGAGCGGAAACGTGATTTATTTCCGGGGGTTCGCGGTGTTTTTTGAAGCCTGGGTGAATTAGTTCACGTACTCCCGTGTAGCAGTTCGGCTAGCCTGTGCGTGGAGCGGTGCGCTTTTCGCCGCCGGTCACGACCACCCCTCAAGAAGATGGCGCGACCGCGGTAACGACACGCTGGGCCGGGCCATCGTCTCCGGGGGATTCAACACCGGCCCTGGCGTGCCAACATCGATGGAACCCCAGACCATGAGCACACAGCCGCTTGCCTCGACCGCCTTTCCCTTGCAGTTCACCGACAGCGCCGGTTGCAGGCGCTGGATCGAACAGCTCACCCTCACCAACATCCAGTTGACGCAGCAGGTCCTTACCGGACAGCTCGCGAGTCTCGGGGCGGCGCAACTTCCTCCACTCGAACGCCTGAAGATACTCGAAGCGCTGCGCGAGCCGGTGCACTTCGTGCAGGGCGAATCAGCCAAGCGCTACGCCGGCAAACCGCTGCCGCTCGAGACCGCCGAGAGCGCGGTGTGGGGAAACGTCATCGCGCTGTGGCAGGAACTGAGCCGCAACTACCAGCAATGTCTCAAGGGCTATCGCGAGGGCGACCTGGCGATCGCGCCGCACGCGGCGCTGATCACCATGCGCTGCCTGCGCCTGCTGGGATGCACGCTGCTCGACTATTACCGCATCTACCGGCAGCCGCCGGGAGCGCTGTGGCGCGCGCTCCACGAACTCTATGCCTTCGGCGAGAGCCACGGGTTCGCGCGCATCCGCGTCCAGGACAGTTTTTCGCACCGCGATCCGGACACGAGCTGCGCCGAAAGCTACGTGCAGGTGCTGCTCGCGCACCTCGCCAATCCGTTCTCGCTGTCGGCGCGGCAGATGACGTTCGTGGCGCGCTGGCTCGAGCGCTGGGCCGCGCTGATCGGGCTCGCCCCGCAGCCCCTGCCGACCGGCCCGATCCCCTCGCTCGCGGTCGACCTCACCAGCTCCGGCGGCGTGGCTTTCGGAGCGGGACTCGAGCCGCAGCCGCACCTGCGCTATCTCGACCTCGAGCAACTGTCCAAGACGCTGCGCCAGACCATCAACCTGCTCAAACAGGGCCAGACGCCGGGCCAGTTGGGTCTCGGGGAGGACGCGCGCCAGCCCGGCTGCGAAAACCTGCTGATGCTGCTCTACGTGCAGTGGTGCCGTGCCGGCACCGCGCGCGCGGAGGAGCGCGCCAAGAACGAGGAGCCGGCCCAGGTCTGCTTCGGACTGGCGGCCGCGCACCTGCACGTGAACGGCGGACGCAGCTTCCGCCAGCCGGGCGAACTCACCGCGCGCGAAAAGCAGGACATGGACACCTACGGCTACATCACGCGCACCGAGCACGAGGTGGGCGGCACGGATGAATCGCTCGAGCGGTGGCAGATCCTGAACCAGAGCGCCTCCGGATTCATGTGCATACAGCGCGAGCCCAACGGCAAGGTCCGCGTCAGCCACAACCAGCTGCTCGCGGTGCGCCGCGCCGCGGGGCGCCACTATCACCTCGGCATGGTGCAGTGGCTGAGGATGGAGGAAGGCGGCGAACTCTACTGCGGCGTGCGCCTCTTTCCCGGCACCGCGCAGGCGATCTCGGTGCGCCCGTCCAATTTCGCGCCGACCGCCGGCGGCCGCTACGACCGCGCGCTGCTGTTGCCGGAAGTGCCGGCACCCGCAACGCCGGCGACGCTGATCCTTCCCGCCGGCTGGTTCCAGAGCGGGCGCTTCGTCGAAGTGTTCTCCGACCGCAAGCAGGTCGCGAAGCTCCTGAACCTCCTCGAAAAGGGCGCCGATTTCGACCGCGGCACCATCGTTGTGGTCTGACTCCAATCGTCAGGCGCTGCGCGCGATCGGCTCCC
>Ga0209343_10002967_pt1 | contig 21632 bp, 19 predicted proteins | sample RifCSPlowO2_02_FD_184026 | JGI IMG/M metagenome (GOLD analysis project Ga0209343, IMG submission 184026) | Groundwater microbial communities from Rifle, Colorado - Rifle CSP2_plank lowO2_0.2 (SPAdes) (version 2) | ecosystem: Environmental > Aquatic > Deep subsurface > Groundwater | place... | reverse complement strand
CGATGGCCAATTCCGCCGGGGCCTGCACGTCTGGCTTGAGCCACTGCAAGCTCAATAACGCATGCAGGCGCTGCGAATCCTGGCTGGCAAGCAGGGTCAAGCCGACGATCAGCGGGATAAACCCCAGGGCGCTGAGGCCCAGCGCCTGACGCGCACTGCGCCAGTGACGCAGCACATACAGCAGCGTAAACGGCGGCAGCAGACTCGCCCAGCCCCAGAGCAGCCCCGTGCCGAAGGCGCGCATCACCAGCCAGACCAGGCCGGCCAGAATCAGCAGCAAGCCACCGAGGATCAGCAACGCGTCCATTCAAGTTCCTTAACTAGAGATACCGAGCAGGTCCGTTAGGCGTGGCGGACTCAAGGCTCGTCGACCTTGAAGTGCGCCCGTGCCGTGGCAATAGGCTCGGTTTGATTGGTTTGCCAGGCCGTAATTGCCACGTTGGCGACGCGGCGACCTTGTCGCCACACCTGGCACTGGGCATAGGTGTCACGATAATGACCGGCGCGCAGGTAATCTATCGAGAAGTCGATGATTTTCGGCAAATGTGGAATACCCATGAACATCAGCAGATGGAGCATGGCGGCATGTTCCATGAAGCCGGCGATCACCCCGCCGTGCAACGCTGGCAGGAGCGGGTTACCGATGTTGTCCTGGTTGGCCGGCAAGCGGAAAACCATGTCTTCGCCCAGCCGCAGGCATTGCATGCCGAGCAATTTGGCATAAGGCATCAGGCTGATCAGCGCGTCGTAATCGCCGTTTTCATGGGCCTGGGATACTCGCTGATTGAGTTTCAAGTCGCTCATGCGCCAGCCCCTTGAATGTCACGCTTGAGTTGTTTGTCGCCCGCCACGCCTTTGCCCATGCGCATGAAAGTCCCGACTACGTGGGCAATCGGCTGCGCCGGGTCGTCCTGATAGGCATAACCACGGGTGAAGATGATATTCGGCGTAACCCGGTAGCATTCGGCAAAACCGAATACGTCCTTGTTCGGCTCGGCCGGGTGCATGTAGTCGATGCGCAGGTCGAGGGTTGGGCAAACCTCGAACTCAGCCAGCGCGCAGACGGTTGAAATGCCACAGGTGGTATCCATCAGGGTGGTTATCGCACCACCGTGAATCACCCCGGACTCCGGATCACCCACTATCTGCCGGCTATAGGGCAAACGCAGGGTCAATCCGAGGGGGCTGGCGTCATGCACCTGGAGTCCGAGCACCTGGCAATGACGCAGCGCCGCCAAGAAGCGCTGCGCCTGCTCGAGAATGAGGGTATTGCTCATCGATTCAGTCCCACCACAACGGCACAAAGGGCGCGAATGATAGCGCCTCACCGGGCTACGGCACATTGTCATCATGTTCGAGGGGAACACTTATCCAGCAATTGACGGGGAACTTAGTCGAACGGGCTATGCTCGAATGGGCTATGCCTGGGGCAACTCAGCCATCTGCCATCCTAAATGTCCACAAGGAGTACTGACCGTGCAAAAGCCATTTACCTATACCCTGCTTCTCGCTGCTGTCCTGGCGCTGGCCGCTTGCGAAAAAACGCCGGAAGACAAGATGGAGTCGGCCAAGGAGTCCGTCTCGGAAGCGGCTGAATCCATGGGTGACGCGGCCGAAGATACCGGTGATGCCATCAAGCAGAAAACAGAAGAAGTGATGGAAGACTGAGAGCTTGTGAAAAAACTCCCGCCTACTGCGACCGCCCCCTGGCGCCCACTGTTGGCGTTGCGCTACGCGAAAAACAGGGTCATTTAGCTCACTAAACTCCCCCATTTTTCGCGTAACACGCCTTGCCGCGAACACCAGGAGACGTTCTCGCTACGGTGCTCGATTTTTTCACAACCTCTGAACCGATCACCGGCAAAAATCGCAGATGATCGCGGATCATGCCATCCGAGATGCCGGTGACCCGCTCAAACGCCAAGGCCCGCGTTATGCGGGCCTTGGCGTTTCTGCTGTTATTACAAGGCGGGAGTCAGCATCAGCAACAGGCTGCACAACAAGCCTATCCCCCACACCAGGCTGCGCTGCCAGTGCATATCCGCCCAATAGAACAGCAGATACAGTACCCGCGCGACCACGAACGTCAGCGCCAGCACATCCACCAGCAGCCCATGGGTCTGGGTGACATGGGCCATCAGCACGCCCACGGCAAACAGCGGGAAGGCCTCGAAGCTGTTCAGGTGGGCCGCCAACGCCCGCGCCCCGAAACCGGTCAACCGGGCTTGCTGGCTGCGCGGGTGATGATTGTCATACACCCCGCTCTCCTGCTGCATGGCCCTGGCCACTGGCGCCTTGGCCAGAAAGATCAGCAGCGCGCTGATAAAAATGCACCAGAATGACAAACTCATTCGCCCTTCTCCTTGGCCGGCTCAACCATTGCAGTCTGGGTATAGACCATCACCTCAAGCACATCGGAATGGAACTCGCGGCGGTAGAGCACCAATACCACGCCGGTGGTCACCGCAATGAAGAACCAGGGATTGATAAACCAGGACAACGTCGCCATGCCAAAGTAATAGGCACGCAAACCATAGTTGAACTGGTTGGCCGCCATCGAGATCACCCGCGCGGTGCGCTCGGAAAACGACTTGCGCTCCTGCTCGGTGACATGCCGCTCGCCCAGCATCGGCGCCGAACCGACCAACACGGCAGCGAAATTGTACTGGCGCATGCACCAACTGAAGGTAAAGAAGGCATACACGAAGACCACCCCCAGACACAGCAATTTGACCTCCGACATCTCGCGACTGGCCGCCTGCACGAAGGGTAGGTCGGCCAGCAACGACACCGCGCGATCGGAGGCACCCAGCACGGTGAGGATACCGGCAAGAATGATCAGGGTGCTGGAGGCGAAGAACGAGGCATTGCGCTCCAGGTTACCGATCACGTTGGCATCGGCGATGCGGTTTTCGCGCAACAGCATGCGGCGCATCCAGTCCTCGCGGTAGAGATGCAGGACACTGGCCAGGCAAGGCGTGGTGCGCCCTTTGTACAGTGCGTAGCGGCTGTAGCCGCCCCAGCACAGCAGAAACCAGGCAATAGCCACTAGCTGCTGCCAGAGATTGTTTTCGAGAATGTTCATGAGTCCCCCCAGTCTAGGGCGCGATTATAGCGAGCCGAACGCGGCTGTACCGCTACCTTGTTCGCGCGCCGCAGCACTGGTTGCCACGCGCCGCAGAACCGACTTGCATGCGCCAAAAATAAACCGCGGCGGGCAGTTGCGAAGTGCCAGCACCTGAACAACACTGCAACAGCAAACGCACCATGACGGTGCCAAACTCAACCCGTGTTCGAGTCCAGTCATTGCGCTAGAAACCTGCATGCTTTGATGAGACAGGAAGTCCCACAATACCGCCAAGGAGAGCCGGCATGTCCGTGCAGCGCCTTTTTTCCCTGATTTTCGCCGCCATCATCTTCTGCACCGGCCTGGTTTCAGCCTTGGTCATGCTGATGCTCGCCAACCAGGACCACCTGAGCGTGAGCCAGGAAAATCGTTATCGCTCCTACCTGCTGGCGGACGAACTGAGGCAAAGCTCCGACGACCTCACACGCCTGGCGCGTACCTTCGCCGTCACCGGCGACTCGCGCTATGAAGAGCAATATTGGCAGGTGCTCGATATCCGCAACGGCAAACGCGCCCGACCACAGCAGTATGAGCGCTTGTATTGGGATTTCCTGGCCGCAGGCCTACCCGCCCCCAGAGCCAACGGGGAATCCGCGCCGCTGCTCGAGCTGATGCAGCGCCAGGGTTTCAGCCAGGCGGAACTGAACAAGCTGGCCGAGGCCCAGGCCAATTCCGATGCATTGGTACAGATCGAGACCGAGGCGATGAACCTGGCCAAAGGCCTGCTAGCCGATGGCCAGGGCGGCTTCACCAGACAAGGAACGCCCGACCGGATACTGGCCAGCCAACTGATGCACAGCCCGGAATACCATCGGGAAAAAGCCAAGATCATGCAGCCAGTGGATGACTTCTATGCCTTGCTCGACCGACGGACCGCAGAAGACGTTACCCACTACGCCCGGATAGGCGAGCGCTACATGGTCGCCGTGACGCTGATGGCCGTGATCCTGATCCTGATTGCGGTCGTCGGCATATTCACGATTCGGCGCAAGGTTTCCGGCGCATTGCTGCGTTTGAGCGACGACGCGCGGCGGGTCGCCGAAGGCGAACTGGGCACGCACCTCGCCGCGCAGAGCGGTGGCGAGTTTGGCGTGCTGTCGCACTCATTCGGCCAGATGGTGAGCAAACTGCGCGAAATCGTCAGCAACGTGGTGCACTCAAGCAGCCAGCTGAGCGTTTCCGCGTCGCAGCTGACCAGCACCACCACATCGACCCAGCACAACCTCAAGCAGCAGGAACTGCACACCACGGAAGTGGCGGCAGCCATGACCGAGATGGCGGCCACGGTGCAAGAAGTCGCGCGTCATTCCACGCAAACAGCCGAAGCGGCGCAGCGCGCCGACCAGGCCGCCAACGCCGGCCACCTGCTGGTCGGACAGATGGTCGAATCGATCGACGCCCTGGCCCATGAAATCGGCAATGCCGCGACTGTGGTGCAGACCCTGGCACAGGACACGGCCGATATCGGTAGCATCCTCAATGTGATTCGCAGCATCGCCGACCAGACCAACCTGCTGGCCCTTAACGCGGCCATCGAAGCAGCCCGCGCCGGTGAACAGGGCCGCGGCTTTGCCGTGGTCGCCGATGAAGTACGTTCGCTGGCCAAGCGCACTCAGGACTCCACCCGGGAAATCCAGGAGATGATCGAGCGCCTGCAAGCCGGCGCCAACAAAGCAGCTGGGGTGATGGGCCAGAGCCGTACACAGGCGGAATCGGGCGCCAGCCAGGCGATTGAGGCCAGGCAGGCGTTGGAAGTCATCACTGGCGCCAACCGAGAGATCAGTGACATGGCCGTCCAGATCGCCAGCGCGGCCGAGCAGCAGGCCGCGGTGGCCCAGGACATCAGCCAGCGGATCGAGATGATCCGCGACTTGGCCAGCGGCAATGCCGAAGGCTCCAATGAGGTCACCGAAGCCAGCCACGACCTCGCCGAACTGGCCGAGCGGTTGCACGCCCAGGTCCGGCATTTCAACCTCGGCGGCAATTCCGCCTGAACAACCTGGGGATCGCCATCACGGACTCAAACAGCCAGGGCCATGGACGTCCGACACCGTGATCCTGGCTGCCTGCACACGCCCTTCAGCGAAGCATCAGGCCAATGCTCCCTGCGCCTTTCCCCGCAGACGGTCGAGCAGCGATGCCAGCAACAAGGTGACCAGCACCGGCAGCAACCAGCCGAGGCTCTCGCCAGCCAGTGGCAACTCGCTGAACAATGACGGCAGCAACTGACTGAAGCCCGCGGCGGCGAAGCCATCGATCAGGCCGAAGACCAGTGTCACCGACATCACCGGGACGAATACCCGACGGGACGACAGCCACAGGTTATCCAGCAGGCTCAATGCAACCAGCACGATAGCCAGCGGATAGAGCCCCACCAGCACCGGTACCGAAATGCTGATCAACTGGGTCAAGCCCTGATTGGCCACCAGCAGACTGAACAAACCGAACACCACCACTACCACCCGGTAGGACACCGGCAGCAGGCTGCTGAAAAACTCGCCGCAGGCCGTCAGCAAACCCACTGCCGTAGTCAGACAAGCCAGGGTGATCACCACTGCCAGCAGCAGGCTGCCAGCGGTACCGAAGGTGTACTGAACATAGGCGGTGAGGATTTGCACGCCATTCTGCGCTTCACCGGCAATACCCTGACTGGTCGCCCCCAGGTAGAACAATGCCAGGTACACCAAGGACAACCCAACGGCCGCAATCAGTCCGGCAATCACCGAATAGCGCGTGATCAACGCGCCATCGGTCACCCCCCGGTCGCGGATGGCCGTGGCAATCACGATGCCGAACACCAGCGCGCCAAGGGTATCCATGGTCAGGTAGCCCTGCAGGAAGCCCTGGACGAAGGGCGCCGCCTGATAGTCCGCGGCAACCTGGCCAATCTCGCCGGCAGGCATCAGCAATGCAGCGCCCCCCAGAACCAGGAGCGCCGCCAAGAGCACCGGCGCGATGAATTTACCGATGCGATCGACCAGTTGCCCCGGGTTGAGCGCCAGGAACAGCACCGCCGCGAAATACGCCAGGCTGTAGATCAGCAGTGGTGTAGCCGAATTGCCGGTGAACGGCGCCACCGCCATCTCGAACGACACCACCGCGGTGCGCGGCGTGGCGAACAGTGGGCCGATGGCCAGGTATACCGCCACCGCAAACAGCATCCCGGCGCGCTTGCCCAGCGGCGCGGTGAGCAGTGCCATACCGCCGCCGACCCTGGCCAGGGCCACGATGGTGAGCAGCGGCAAGCCGACGCCGGTGAGCAGGAAGCCCAAGGCCGCCAGACCAATATTCTCGCCCGCCGCCATACCGGCACTGGGCGGGAAGATGATGTTGCCGGCGCCGAGAAACAGGGCAAAAGTCATAAAACCGAGGGCCAGGAGATCCGAGCCTTGCAAACGAGTCATAGAGGGCAATACCACAGGCAGAAAAATATGAATTCCGAGGGTTTCCCGAAGGATCGGGGGAAACGTCGCCCTGCCGGTTGGGCTGAGCCGCTGCTGCACCGCTACCCGCTTGTGGCGGCCAAGGCGCGAATAGTTGCTAGCCTAACGAATTTGCCATTTGCGCGGCACTGACACAGGTCAGACTGTCGGAGCAGGATAAAAAGCTGTCGCATCGACAACAGTTCTCATGCCCGATAAACAGAAAAGGCCACCCGAAGGTGGCCTTTTTTCAGTCAGCAACGCTTAGGCGTTTTTGACTTCCCAACCGGTCAGCTCGGCCAGGGCCTTGCCGATGTCAGCCAGGGAACGCACGGTTTTCACACCAGCGTCTTGCAGCGCAGCGAACTTCTCGTCCGCAGTGCCCTTGCCGCCGGAGATGATGGCGCCAGCATGGCCCATGCGCTTGCCCGCAGGGGCAGTCACACCAGCGATGTAGGACACCACCGGCTTGGTCACGTGGGCTTTGATGTAAGCCGCAGCTTCTTCTTCAGCCGAACCGCCGATCTCGCCGATCATCACGATCGCTTCGGTCTTCGGGTCTTCCTGGAACAATTTCAGGATATCGATGAAGTTGGAGCCCGGGATCGGGTCACCGCCGATGCCCACGCAAGTGGACTGGCCGAAGCCGGCGTCGGTGGTCTGCTTCACGGCTTCGTAAGTCAGGGTGCCGGAACGCGACACGATGCCCACTTTGCCTGGCAGGTGGATGTGACCCGGCATGATGCCGATCTTGCACTCGCCCGGTGTGATCACGCCTGGGCAGTTCGGGCCGATCAGGACCACGCCCAGTTCGTCGCACTTGACCTTGGCTTCGAGCATGTCGATGGTCGCGATGCCTTCGGTGATGCAGACGATCAGCTTGATGCCGCCGAAGGCCGCTTCGAGGATCGAGTCCTTGCAGAACGGAGCCGGAACGTAGATCACGCTGGCGGTGGCGCCAGTCGCAGCCACGGCTTCTTTCACGGTGTTGAACACCGGCAGGTTCAGGTGCGTGCTGCCACCCTTGCCCGGAGTCACGCCGCCAACCATCTTGGTGCCGTAGGCGATGGCTTGTTCGGAGTGGAAAGTGCCTTGCGAGCCGGTGAAGCCCTGGCAGATTACTTTGGTGTCTTTATTGATCAGGACGCTCATTACTTGCCCTCCGCAGCTTTGACGACTTGCTGAGCAGCGTCGGTCAGGCTGGTTGCCGCGATGATGTTCAAGCCACTTTCAGCCAGTACTTTAGCGCCCAGGTCGGCGTTATTGCCTTCCAGACGAACCACGACCGGAATCTTCACGCCGACTTCCTTGACTGCGCCGATGATGCCTTCGGCAATCATGTCGCAACGCACGATGCCGCCGAAGATGTTCACCAGAACAGCTTTGACGTTGTCGTCGGAGAGGATGATCTTGAACGCTTCGGTCACGCGCTCTTTGGTCGCGCCGCCACCTACGTCGAGGAAGTTGGCTGGCTGACCGCCGTGCAGGTTGACGATGTCCATGGTGCCCATGGCCAGGCCAGCACCGTTGACCATGCAACCGATGTTGCCTTCAAGGGCCACGTAGTTCAGTTCGAACTTGGCCGCGTGAGCTTCGCGCGGATCGTCCTGGGACGGATCGTGCATGGCACGCAGCTTCGGCTGACGGTACATGGCGTTGCTGTCGATGTTGATCTTGGCGTCGAGGCAATGCAGGTTGCCATCGGCCTTGATTACCAGCGGATTCACTTCCAGCAGAGCCAGGTCGTAGTCCTGGAACAGCTTGGCCAGGCCCACGAAGATGTGGGTGAACTGCTTGACCTGATCGCCTTCCAGACCCAGCTGGAAAGCCAGCTCGCGGCCCTGGAACGGCTGTGCGCCGACCAGCGGATCGATAGTGGCTTTGAGAATTTTCTCAGGAGTATCGTGAGCGATCTTCTCGATGTCCACGCCACCTTCGGTGGACGCCATGAACACGATACGACGGCTGGAGCGATCGACTACCGCGCCCAGATACAGCTCTTTGGCGATGTCGGTGCAGGACTCAACCAGAATCTGGTTGACCGGCTGACCGGTGGCGTCGGTCTGGTAGGTCACCAGACGCTTGCCCAGCCAGTTGGCGGCGAAGGCCTTGGCGTCTTCCTTGCTCTTGACCAGCTTCACGCCGCCCGCTTTACCGCGGCCACCGGCATGCACCTGAGCCTTGACGACCCACTCGGTGCCGCCAATTTTGTCGCAGGCTGCTGCGGCTTCTTCCGGAGTGCTTACGGCGAAACCCTTGGATACGGGCAGGCCGTATTCAGCGAACAGCTGCTTACCCTGATACTCGTGGAGATTCATGCTTGGCTACCGTCTTCGTTAGGTATTGCGCATTCGGTGCTGCACTTGTGATGCCGCACCACCTGTGACTGCTTCTGCGAGCAGTCCGGCGGCGTTCCGCGCTTGAGCCAGGCTCAGCGCGGGCAGACCGCCGTGGTTCTTCTTGTAACCTCGCCAGTACCGGTGAGCTGCAGGCAGCAACCGGTGCAGCGGCTTACAAACGACTACTTAGCGCTTCTTGCGGTTGGCGATGTGGATGGCATGGCCATTCACGGCCAGGGCCGCTTCATGCAGCGCTTCGGACAACGTCGGGTGGGAGAACACCATCATTCCCAAATCCTCGGCGCTGGTGCCAAACTCCATACCGATGGCGCCCTGCTGGACCAGCTCGGCGGCACTCGGGCCGATCACGTGAACGCCCAATACGCGATCGGTGTTGGCGTCGGCAATCACCTTGACCATGCCGCCGGTATCATTGGCAGCCATGGCGCGGCCACTGGCGGCGAACGGGAAGGTACCGACGTTGACGGCAACGCCCTCGCCCTTCAACTGCTGCTCGGTCTTGCCAACCCAGGCGATTTCCGGATGGGTATAGATGACCGAAGGGATCAGGTCGTAGTTCATCTGGGCTTTGTGCCCGGCGATGCGCTCGGCAACCATCACGCCCTCTTCCGAGGCCTTGTGCGCCAGCATGGCACCGCGGACCACGTCACCCACGGCGTAAACGCCCGGTACGCTGGTGGCGCACTGGTCGTCGACGTAGATGAAGCCACGTTCGTCCAGATCGACACCACTATCGGTGGCCAACAGGTCGGTGGTCACCGGACGACGGCCGACCGCTACGATCAGCTTGTCGAAGGTCAGTTGCTGCTCGCCTTCGGAATCGGTGAAGCTCACGGTGACCTGCTTCTTCTTCACTTCGGAAGCGGTCAGACGCGCGCCCAGGCGAATCTTCAAGCCTTGCTTGGTAAAGGTCTTCAGGGCTTCCTTGGCGATCTGCTCATCGGCAGCCGGAAGGAATTTGTCCTGCGCTTCGATCACGGTGACGTCGGCACCCAGACGCGCCCATACCGAACCCAGTTCCAGACCGATCACGCCAGCACCGATGACGCCCAGGGTCTTGGGCACGCTCTGGAATTCCAGGGCGCCGGTAGAGTCGACGATGGTGTCGTGGTTGACCGGGGCCGGCGGAATGTCGATCGGCTTGGAGCCGGAAGCGATAATCACGTTCTCGGCCTGAACCACCTGAGTGGTGCCATCCAGCGCGGTGACTTCCACTTGCTTGCCGGCCAGCAACTTGCCGTGACCTTCGAGCAGGGTCACGCCGTTGGCCTTGAACAGGGTGCTGACACCACCGGTGAGGTTCTTGACGATGTTGCTCTTGCGCGCAACCATCGCCGGCACGTCGATGCTGACGCCCTTGGCCTCGATACCGTGGATGGCAAAGCCTACTTTGGCTTCGTGATACTTCCAGGAGCTGTCCAGCAGCGCCTTGGACGGAATGCAACCGACGTTCAGGCAGGTACCACCGAGCGCGATCTTGCCCTCATTGTCCTGGTACTTTTCGATGCAGGCGGTCTTCAGGCCGAGCTGAGCAGCCTTGATCGCGGCCACATAACCGCCAGGGCCGGCACCAATGACTACCACGTCAAATTTCTGGGTCATACATGATTCCTTCTCGAATAAACCGGATGGCCCCTTGTGGGGGCCACCGTGGGAGAGACTGACTTAGATATCCAGCAGCAGACGAGCCGGATCTTCCAGCAGGTTCTTGATGGTCACCAGGAAGGTCACGGCTTCCTTACCATCGATCAGGCGGTGATCGTAAGACAGCGCCAGGTACATCATCGGCCGGATAACAACCTGACCGTTGATGGCCATCGGGCGCTGCAGGATGTTGTGCATCCCCAGGATGGCGGCTTGCGGCGGGTTGACGATCGGCGTCGACATCATCGAACCGAAGGTACCACCGTTGGTGATGGTGAACGTGCCACCGGTCATGTCGTCGATCGACAGCTTGCCGTCTTTGGCCTTCTTGCCGAAGGTCGCGATGCCGCCTTCGATTTCAGCCAGGCTCATCAGCTCGGCATTGCGCAGTACCGGCACCACCAGGCCACGGTCGCTCGATACGGCAACACCGATGTCGGCGTAGCCGTGGTAGACGATGTCTGTGCCGTCGATCGAGGCGTTAACCGCCGGGAAACGCTTCAGCGCTTCGGTGGTGGCCTTGACGAAGAACGACATGAAGCCCAGGCGCACGCCGTTGTGGGACTTCTCGAACAGGTCCTTGTACTTCGAACGCAGGGCCATGACTTCGGTCATGTCGACTTCGTTGAAGGTGGTCAGCATGGCCATGGAGGACTGGGCCTCGACCAGCCGCTCGGCAACCTTGGCACGCAGGCGGGTCATCGGTACGCGCTTCTCGACCCGATCACCGGCGGCGAGTACCGGCGCGGCAGCTGCAGGGGCAGCAGGCTTGGCAACCGGCGCAGGGGCCGGTGCGTTTTTCTTGGCGGAGGCGGCAGCGACCACGTCTTCCTTGGTCACCCGACCACCCTTGCCGGTGCCGGCAATGCTGTTCGGGTCGATGCCGTTCTCTTCAGCCAGCTTGCGTGCGGCCGGCGAGAGGATCTGATCATCGCCCGCAACACCGGGAGCCGCGGCAGCAGCGGCAGGCGCGGCAGCCTGGGCGGCGGCAGCGGGTGCAGGAGCAGCAGCACCACCTTCGCTCAAGGTACCCAGCAGTTCATTGCTGAGCACGGTGTCGCCTTCGTTCTTGACGATTTCAGCGAGGACACCGTCGGCCTCGGCCAGCACTTCGATCACTACTTTATCGGTCTCGATGTCGACGATCAGTTCGTCGCGCTTGACCGCATCGCCCGGCTTCTTGTGCCACGTGGCCACGGTGCCGTCGGCAACCGATTCCGGGAAAGTAGGGGCTTTGATCTCGATAGCCATTCTGTGTGGTTCCTTAAATTCGGTTTGTTCGACGAGGCGGCCTCATCAGGCCGCCTCTTGCGCAAAGGCGTTAAACGGTGAAGGCGTCTTGCAGCAGTTTGTCCTGCTGTTCGGCGTGCATCGAAGCGTAACCACAGGCCGGTGCAGCAGAGCCTTCGCGGCCGGCATACTCGAGGAACAGAGTCTTCTTGTACGCGGTGGCGACGCGACGCATGTGATGCTGGCTGCAATACCAGGCACCCTGGTTCATCGGCTCTTCCTGACACCAGACGATGTGCTTGAGGTGCTTGTACGCCGCGAGAACTTCGGCCAGATCCTCTTCCGGGAACGGATAGAGCTGCTCGATACGCACGATGGCGATATCTTCGCGAGCCTCGGCACGCCGCTTCTCCAGCAGGTCGTAGTAAACCTTGCCGCTGCACAGGATCATGCGCTCGACCTTCTTCGGATCGATGGCATCGATCTCTGCAATCACGGTCTGGAACGAGCCATCGGCCAGATCTTCCAGAGTCGAGATGGCCAACTTGTGGCGCAGCAACGACTTCGGCGTCAGGGCGATAAGCGGCTTGCGCAGTGGACGGATCACCTGGCGCCGCAACATGTGGTAGACCTGCGCCGGCGTAGTCGGCACACACACCTGGATGTTGTGCTCGGCGCTCAGTTGCAGGAAGCGCTCGAGGCGCGCGGAGGAGTGCTCCGGGCCCTGCCCTTCATAACCGTGCGGCAACAGCATGGTCAGACCACACAGGCGACCCCACTTGTGTTCGCCGCTGGTGATGAACTGATCGATCACCACCTGGGCACCGTTGGCGAAGTCGCCGAACTGGGCTTCCCAAATGACCAACGCATCCGGCTTGGTGGTGGCGTAACCATATTCGAACGCCAGCGCCGCCTCTTCCGACAGCAGCGAGTCGTACAGGTCGAAACGTGGCTGGCCGCTGTACAGGTGCTTGAGCGGCACGTGCGAACCGGGCTCCTTCTGGTTGTGCAGCACCGCATGACGGTGCGAGAAGGTGCCACGGCCAATGTCCTGGCCGGTCATGCGGATCGGGTGACCTTCGAACAACAGGGTGGCGTAGGCCATGGTTTCGGCGTAGCCCCAGTTGATCGGCAGCGCACCGGCGCCCATCTTCTGACGGTCTTCGAGAATCTTCGCGACCTGGCGCTGAACCACGAAACCTTCCGGGATTTCCAGCAGCTTGGCGGACAGATCCTGCAGGGTCTTGAGCTCGAAACGGGTGTCGTGACGGGCGGTCCAGGTATGGCCCAGGTACGGGCGCCAGTCGACGAACAACTCCTTGTTCGGCTCCTTGACCAGGCTCTTGACCACATGCTGGCCATTGTCCAGTGCGGTGCGGTAGTCGTCGATCTTGCTCTGCACATCATCGGCAGAGTGGCGCACGGCCGCGGTCAGCGCATCGGCATACAGCTCACGGGTGGTGCGCTGCTTGCTGATCTGCTGGTACATCATCGGCTGGGTGCCGCTCGGTTCGTCGGCCTCGTTGTGACCGCGGCGGCGGTAACAAACCAGATCGATCACCACATCGCGCTTGAACTGCATGCGATAGTCGACGGCCAGCTGGGTGACGAACAGCACCGCTTCCGGGTCATCGCCATTCACGTGCAGGATCGGCGCCTGGATCATCTTCGCCACGTCGGTGCAGTACTCGGTGGAACGCGAATCTTCCGGGTTACTGATGGTGAAGCCGACCTGGTTGTTGATCACGACATGGATGGTGCCGCCCGTCTTGAAACCACGGGTCTGCGACATCTGGAAGGTCTCCATCACCACACCCTGACCGGCGAACGCCGCGTCACCGTGCAGCGAAACCGGGAGCACCTTGTCGCCGGTATTGTCATTGCGGCGATCTTGACGAGCGCGCACCGACCCCTCGACCACCGGCGAAACGATCTCCAGGTGCGAAGGGTTGAAGGCCATGGCCAGGTGGACTTCGCCACCGGCAGTCATGACGTTGGAGGAGAACCCCTGGTGATACTTGACGTCGCCGGAACCGAGGGCCGCTTGCTTCTTGCCCTCGAACTCGTCGAACAGATCACGCGGGTTCTTGCCGAAGGTATTGACCAGCACGTTGAGGCGGCCACGGTGGGCCATGCCGATGACGATTTCCTTGGCGCCGTAGGAGCCGGCACGCTGGATCATTTCATCGAGCAGCGGAATCAGGCTTTCGCCGCCTTCCAGACCGAAACGCTTGGTACCCGGGTATTTGGTGCCCAGGTATTTTTCCAGACCCTCGGCGGCAGTCAGACGCTCCAGCAGGTGGCTCTGCACTTCCGTGGAAATGCTCGGACGCCCACGCACGCTTTCCAGGCGCTGGGCAAACCAGTTGCGCTGTTCGGAATCGACGATATGGGTGAACTCGGCACCGATGGTGCGGCAATATGTCTGCTGCAACGCATCGTGAATTTCACGCAGAGTAGCCTCTTCCTTGCCAATGAACAGACCACCGGTACGGAAGGTGGTGTCCAGGTCGGAATTGGTCAGGCCATAGTGATTGATCGACAGATCGGCCGGTGCATGCCGTTGCCACAGACCCAGCGGATCGAGCTGGGCAGCCTGATGGCCACGCATGCGGAATGCCTGGATCATGCGCAGGACTTCGACCTGCTTCTTTTCATGCTCACTGCTCACGCTGCCGGCGGATACCGGCTGGGCGCGGCGCTGGTTTTTCGCCAGCAACACGAAGTGATCGCGAACCGTGGAATGCGATACATCAGTAGCAGCGTTGCCATTTGTCGGCAACTTCTGAAAGTAGGTGCGCCACTCTTCGGGCACAGCGTTGGGATCGTGCAGGTAAAGCTCATAGAGCTCTTCCACATAGGCAGCGTTACCACCGGATAGGTGGGCACTGTTCCACATGCGCTGCATCACGCTTTCTTGCATGCTTGGTCACCCTCGGTAAGGGGACACCACCGGCGAAGAAACCGTTCAGGCTTCCGAAGTCTTGAAGCAGCGACTTCGGTAAAGCCACCACGGATCCCGCAGATAGTCCGGGCACCAGCCCGGATGCCCCTGCTGGTCGTCATATTTTTCAAAGTAAGGGCCACTGCTTTGTGAGCTGCAGCCCTGGCTAGACTGCGACGCTGGCTTCAAACCAGGCGCCGCAGGTGTCACAGGTAAAGCCTTGAATCAGATACCGCTCTGCAACAGCATGTTGCGTACGTGGCCGATCGCCTTGGTCGGATTGAGACCTTTAGGGCAAACATTCACGCAGTTCATGATGCCGCGGCAACGGAACACGCTGAACGGGTCGTCCAATGCAGCCAGACGTTCTTCGGTCTTGGTGTCGCGGCTGTCGGCCAGGAAACGATAGGCCTGCAGCAACGCAGCGGGACCGAGGAACTTGTCCGGATTCCACCAGAACGACGGGCAGCTGGTCGAACAGCAAGCGCACAGGATGCACTCGTAGAGGCCATCCAGCTTCTCGCGCTCTTCCGGCGTTTGCAGGCGTTCGATGGCCGGAGCCGGCGTATCGTTCTGCAGGTACGGCTGCACCTTTTCGTATTGCTTGTAGAAGATGCTCATATCGACGACCAGGTCACGAATGACCGGCAATCCCGGCAAAGGACGAATTACCAGCTTGCCGCCCTTCACCACCGCCGACAGCGGGGTGATGCAGGCCAGGCCATTCTTGCCGTTGATGTTCATGCCGTCGGAACCACACACGCCTTCACGGCAGGAGCGACGGTAGGAGAAACCCTCATCCTGTTCCTTGATCAAGGCCAGCACGTCGAGGACCATGATGTCCTTGCCGCCGGTGTCGACCTGGAAGTCCTGCATGAACGGCGCAGCATCCTGCTCCGGGTTGTAGCGATAAACACTGACTTGCAACATATCAGCCATCCTTAATAAGTCCGAACCATGGGTTCAAACGTCGGAACTGTCTTCGGCGAGAAGTTGACGGCACGTTTGGTCACACGCTTTTCACCCGGGAAGTACAGGGAATGGCACAGCCAGTTCTCGTCATCGCGATCTTCGAAGTCTTCGCGGGCATGTGCACCACGGGATTCTTTACGAACCTCGGCGGCGATAGCGGTGGCTTCCGCCACTTCGAGCAGGTTCTGCAGTTCCAGCGCTTCGATACGCGCCGTGTTGAACGCCTGGCTCTTGTCGGCGATCTTGACAGTGGCGATCCGCTCACGCAGGCCGGCCAGTTGCTCGATGCCCTTCTGCATGTATTCGCCGGTACGGAACACGCCGAAGTAGTTCTGCATGCAGGTTTGCAGCTCTTTACGCAGCGGCGCTACGTCTTCGCCGGTGGTGCGCTCGTTGACCCCGGACAGCCGCTTGAGCGACTGTTCGATATCGGTTTCGCTGGCACCACGGACTTCCACGCCTTCTTTCAGCGCTTTTTCCAGATGGATGCCGGCGGCGCGACCGAACACCACCAGGTCGAGCAGCGAGTTGCCGCCCAGACGGTTGGCACCGTGCACCGACACGCAGGCCACTTCACCGACGGCAAACAGCCCGTCGATGATCTTGTCGTTGCCGTTGGCATCCTGGGTGATGGCCTGACCATGGATGTTGGTCGGCACGCCGCCCATCATGTAGTGGCAGGTCGGCACGACCGGAACCGGCGCAACCACCGGATCGACATGAGCGAAGGTCTTGGACAGCTCGCAGATGCCAGGCAGGCGGCTGTGCAGCACGTCTTCGCCGAGGTGGTCAAGCTTGAGCATGACGTGATCGCCATCCGGACCACAGCCGTTGCCGGCGATGATTTCCTTGACCATGGAGCGCGCAACCACGTCGCGGCCGGCCAGGTCTTTGGCGTTCGGCGCATAGCGTTCCATGAAACGTTCGCCATGCTTGTTGATCAGATAGCCACCTTCACCACGGCAACCCTCGGTCACCAGTACACCGGCCCCGGCGATGCCGGTCGGGTGGAACTGCCACATTTCGATGTCTTGCACCGGCACACCGGCACGCAGGGCCATGCCGATGCCGTCACCGGTGTTGATCAGGGCATTGGTGGTGGAGGCGTAGATGCGACCGGCACCGCCAGTAGCCAGAACCACGGCCTTGGAACGGATATACACGGTCTCGCCGTTTTCCAGACAGATCGCGATCACGCCGACGATGGCGCCATCCTGGTTCTTCACCAGATCGACCGCGTACCACTCGTTGAGAAACGAGGTGCCAGCCTTGAGGTTGGCCTGATACAGGGTGTGCAGCAGGGCGTGGCCGGTACGGTCGGCGGCGGCGCAGGTACGAGCGGCCTGGCCACCCTTACCGAAGTCCTTGGACTGACCGCCGAACGGACGCTGATAAATGCGGCCTTGCTCGGTACGGGAGAACGGCAGACCCATGTGTTCCAGCTCGAACACGGCTTCCGGACCTACGGAACACATGTACTCGATAGCGTCCTGGTCACCGATATAGTCGGAACCCTTGACGGTGTCGTACATGTGCCAGCGCCAATCGTCGTTTGGATCGGCCGAAGCGATGGCGCAAGTAATGCCACCCTGGGCGGAAACGGTGTGCGAACGGGTCGGAAACACCTTGGTGACTACAGCGGTCTTGTGGCCGCCTTGAGCCAACTGCAGCGCAGCACGCATACCCGCGCCGCCGCCACCAACGATGATGGCGTCATAAGAAAGAGTACGAATAGTCATGAATCAGTTACCCCAAAAAATCTGCACGCCCCAGACGAAGAACGTGAACATGGCAATGCCACACGCGGCCTGGAACAGGAAACGCACGCCAGTCGCCCACTTACCCAGCGCCATCGGCGTCAGGTAGTCGGTGGAAATCGTCCACATACCGACCCAGGCGTGAGCGCTGAGCGCCACCAGAGTCAGCAGGCTGAAAATGCGCATTGCGTTATTGGAGAACAGAGCATGCCATTCGGCATAACCCATGCCGGGGTTAGCGACTATATAACCCAGCAGAAACACTACATAAGCCGCGAGAACGACTGCCGACACACGCTGTGCCATCCAGTCATAAAGACCTGAACGCGAGAAGTTCGTGACGTTGGTTACCATATCCACACCCCCACCAATACGATCACGACCGCCGAAACGACGAGAACGATTTGCGAGCCCAGCTTGCCGCCTTCCAGCGTCTCACCGATGCCCATGTCCATGATCAAGTGGCGTACTCCGGCCACCAAGTGGTAAAGCAGAGCGGACAGCAATCCCCAGATCACGAATTTGGCCAGCGGGCTGGTCAGGCATTCTTTCACCTCGGCGAAGCCTTCCTCTGATGCCAGCGACTTGTCGAGCCCATAAAGCAGCACGGCAATGCCGACGAAGAGAATGACACCGGAGATACGGTGAAGAATGGACGTGTAAGCGGTGACTGGGAGTTTGATAGTCCTAAGGTCGAGGTTTACAGGTCGTTGGCTATTCACGGCTTTTTTATCACACTGAGAGCCCTAACTATCAGGGCAAAGTTGTCGGGAAGTGCACTGGTCAGGTACCCATCACCCAAGGAGTGACAACCACCAGAATGAGGGCTCAAAGCCCTTGGTGGCCGGGCGCAGAGTATAGACAGTTAGGTCGCTAATGACAACGAAATAGGTCGCTATTGACAGCGCAAAGGCCTGCACCTAAAGGCTCATTGCACACCTAATCCAAATGGCGTAAACAGCGCCATTTTTTGCAAAAAACAGCCCGCAAACCCTTCTGCCGCCTGGGTTTTCCCAAATTGACTTTCAAATTTATCTCACTATAGTGATGCGGGCCCTGCGTGGGGGGCCGTCAGATGATTTCAAGCATAACTAGGAGGCCACACATGGCTGACAAAAAAGCGCAGTTGATCATCGAGGGCGCAGCCCCCGTCGAGCTGCCCATTTTAACCGGCACCGTTGGTCCCGATGTAATTGACGTGCGGGGCTTAACCGCCACGGGCCGTTTCACTTTTGATCCTGGCTTTATGTCCACGGCTTCGTGCGAGTCGAAGATCACCTATATCGATGGTGACCAGGGCATTCTGCTGCACCGTGGCTACCCCATCGAGCAGCTGGCAGAGCAATCGGATTACCTGGAAACCTGCTACCTGCTGCTCAACGGCGAACTGCCTAATGCAGAAGAAAAGGCCAAGTTTGTCAGCACCATCAAGAACCACACCATGGTTCATGAGCAGCTGAAGACCTTTTTCAACGGTTTCCGCCGCGACGCTCACCCGATGGCCATCATGTGTGGCGTGGTTGGCGCTCTTTCCGCCTTCTATCACGACTCCCTGGACATCAAGAACCCGCATCACCGCGAAGTATCGGCCATGCGCCTGATCGCCAAGATGCGAACCATCGCCGCCATGACCTACAAGTACTCCATGGGTCAGCCGATGATGTACCCGCGTAACGACCTGAACTACGCGGAAAACTTCCTGCACATGATGTTCAACACCCCGTGCGAGATCAAACCGATCAGCCCGGTGCTGGCCAAGGCGATGGACAAGATCTTCATCCTCCACGCCGACCACGAGCAGAACGCCTCGACATCGACCGTCCGTCTGGCCGGTTCCTCGGGCGCCAACCCGTTCGCCTGCATCGCCGCCGGTATCGCCGCACTCTGGGGCCCGGCTCATGGCGGCGCCAACGAAGCAGTACTGGCGATGCTGGATGAGATCGGCGACGTGTCGAACATCGACGTCTTTATCGCCAAGGCGAAGGACAAGGACGACCCGTTCAAGCTGATGGGCTTTGGTCATCGCGTCTATAAAAACCGTGACCCGCGCGCCACCGTAATGAAGCAGACCTGCGACGAAGTCCTGAAAGAACTGGGCATCACCGATGATCCACAGCTGGAACTGGCCATGCGCCTGGAAGAGATCGCCCTGACCGATCCGTACTTCATCGAGCGCTCGCTGTACCCGAACGTCGACTTCTATTCGGGCATCATCCTCAAGGCAATCGGCATTCCGACCAGCATGTTCACCGTGATCTTCGCCCTGGCGCGGACCGTCGGCTGGATCTCGCACTGGAAAGAAATGCTCTCCAGCCCGTACAAGATTGGCCGCCCGCGCCAGCTGTACACCGGCTACACGCAACGTGACCTGAAGAAATAAGCTTCGGGCTTCATCGATGCACTAAAAAAGGCTGCCACTGGCAGCCTTTTTTACATCCGAATCATTCACCGGGTGAATGACTCGCCGCCGCAGCGCTTCGAGCGTGTTGTAAGGCGCATCCACTACAAAACTGCCGGCCAGCCAGGACGGCACTCTGCCGCCCGGCTCGCTATGCATCTGGTAAATCACCTCGACCTCACCCGCCGCTTTCGGGATAAAAGCCCAATAGCCTTCGGCCTTGCTCACCCGCACCCAGCCCTTCTGCTCCGGGAGGTAATCGGCGACCCCGCTGAAGATACGGGTGACACTGCCATCGGCGCCTTGCCGGGTGGTCACGCGCAACACTGCATCGCGCGGCCTGACCGGCCACGGCATGGTGAACCGACTATAGACCCAGCTCTGCGCGCCTTCATGCTTGAGCAGCTTTTGCTCTCTGCACGCATAGATCCAGGCGCAGGAACCGCTGACATCCTCCTGCAACGCCAACAAGGTCGGCATATCCGTCTTGAGCCTGACGACGCCGCGGTACGCCTGGTACTTCGAACCCGGCACCTTGCTCAGGAACACCTGGATCCCCGCCTGGTCCTTGACCAGACGCCAGTCCTCGGCCTGCACGGGACTGACCACCGCCAGCAGCGCACCGGCGCATAAAAGCATGCCCGTCAACGACCTCACCATTGCCAGCCTCTCGCCTCGACCGCTCACTCAGCTCGCCAGGGAGGTCTGCTGCTCCAGCCAGCCTAGCAGCCGGATCGCCTCTTCATTGCTCGCACCGCAGACATCCGGCTCCGGCAAAAACGCCGAGCACACCGCCGGTCGCTCCGGCTTACCGAACAGGCCGCAATAATTATCCGCGGACAGCTGCATGCAACGCTCGCCTGCCGCCTTGCCGTGCGGCATACCGGGGATAGGAGAGCTGATCGAAGGAGCAATACAACAGGCACCACATCCAGCACGGCATTGCATGACGGCACAACCTCGAAATAATCGGAACAGCGGGACGCTCCAGCGATTTTACCCGGACCGGCGCCCGCCGGGCATCCCGGCCCAACACCCGACATCGCCAGGCTGGACTCGGCCAAGTACGTCGGCGTCTTGCAGGTCGAACCCGGTCAAGGCTTGCTCGGCACCTTCAGACGGGCAATCAGGCTGGACGTATCCCAGCGCGCGCCGCCCATGGCCTGGACATCGGCATAGAACTGATCGACCAGCGCCGTGACCGGCAGTTGCGCGCCGTTGTGCCGCGCCTCTTCGAGCAGGATCGACAGATCCTTGCGCATCCAGTCGACGGCAAAACCGAAATCGAACTCGCCGGCCAACATGGCCTGGTGGCGGTTTTCCAACTGCCAGGATTGCGCGGCGCCCTTGCTGATCACCTCCATCGCCGCCTGCGCGTCCAGGCCCGCGCACTGAGCGAAATGCAGCGCTTCGGACAGCCCCTGGACCAGGCCGGCGATGCAGATCTGGTTGACCATCTTGGTCAGTTGTCCGCTGCCGGCCGCCCCCATCAGGCGCACCATGCGGGCGTAAGCCTGGATAACCGGTTCGGCACGCGCATACACATCCGCTGCGCCGCCCACCATCACCGTCAGCGCACCATTTTGCGCACCGGCCTGACCGCCGGATACCGGCGCATCGAGGAAACCCAGTTGCAGCTCGTCGGCCCTGGCCGCCAACTCACGGGCGACATCGGCCGAGGCAGTGGTGTGATCGACCAGTACAGCACCCGGCGCCATGCCGGCAAACGCGCCATCTTCGCCCAGCACCACGCCGCGCAAGTCATTGTCATTACCCAC
>Ga0209343_10002965_pt1 | contig 21633 bp, 19 predicted proteins | sample RifCSPlowO2_02_FD_184026 | JGI IMG/M metagenome (GOLD analysis project Ga0209343, IMG submission 184026) | Groundwater microbial communities from Rifle, Colorado - Rifle CSP2_plank lowO2_0.2 (SPAdes) (version 2) | ecosystem: Environmental > Aquatic > Deep subsurface > Groundwater | place... | reverse complement strand
TACTTGTGGCCTTACATCAGAAGCTTGCCTAACAATTCCTTCTATTTCCAAAAAAGCACCTAAATCTCTAGAACGTACATCACTTATTTTCATATATTGGCTATCAGGCAAATTCCTAAACCTTACTCTATCCAAAGAAGATTTTTCTATTACATCAAATTGTGTTAAAGCTAATTCAGCAGCTCTTATTAATTCTTCCGGCCCTTCTAATAATTCCTCCGCAAGTTCAACATCAAATTGAGATAATAAAGCAAAATCTACAATAAGGGATTTAAGACCTTTCTGCACAATAATTGCAATCTCCTTTTCATAATGAGTCTCAAAAAATTCCTTAAATTTCTCTATTTGTAGTGATACATCCACCCTTTTATACCCCCTTACATTGTCAATAATTAGCTTATATAAAAACGAATATCATAAAATAACATATAGTTTAAAGGGTTAATATAAGTTATCTAATAAATCTCGGAAAGTTTTCAGTTCCAAAATATAAAATAGATTTTAGAGTAATTATTAATACCACTTTGCTAGTTTTAAAAATTATTTCTTAAAGAAACACCAGTTGCAAATGCAAATTCACCCAGAACAATCCCAAGAGCCCCATTTCCAATAAGAGAAAAAAATCTTTCTTCGATATAGCTCGGGTAAACTATAGCAGTACCAGATAATATCCCATTTAAAATTCTAGATTCGGAAGATTCTATTCCAATAAAACCGTCATAGAATCTAATTAAAGCATATGAACCAATACCCAATAAAGAAACTAAATCTGATTTTAATTCAGAATGGTTCTTATATTGAACCTCACCATAAAAAATCTCATCGTCTTCATGTAAAATAGAAGTTTCTAAGGAGTCCATTTCTCAAATAAAGCAGAGGTAGTTTTTATTAATTTATGAGAAAAAGAACAATCAAATCTTAAAGCCTTCTTAAGAAATCACTAACCATATACCCATTTGTAATCCTAATATTTTCCACTAGTAATTAAAAGAAATTCTTCACAAGCATCTAACGAAGTTAATTTATACTCAAGTTCAAAATTTACTTTAGAATCTAAACTGTTCCTTCTTTACCTTTTTTTAATTCCAAAAGATTTTCAATCAACTTATCTAATGCTTCCTTTAATTGTGGTTCAGATCTAGTTCCAGTACAAACAATTTTCCCATTACTAAACAATAAGAAAGTTGCCCTTGTACCAGGTAACTTATATACTAATCCAGGAAATTGTTCAGGTTCGTATTCTGTGTTATCAAGATCCATAGCTAGATTATTCAAATTAAGATCCATTCCAATCGCACCAGAAGCTACCATATTTTGAACCTTAACTCTTGGTTGGATGGTTATCTTAATCCCAATCTTTTCAACATTTTTTACAATTTGTTTTATACTCTCTCTTAATTTAGTCATAGAACGAGCACCAGTACAAACAATTTTTCCAGATCCGAATATCAAAGCAGAGGTTTTAGGTTCTTTTATTCTCATCACCAATCCAGGAAATTGTTCAGGATTGTACTCTGTATTTGGTAATTTTTCTGCTAATTTAATTAAAGGAATATCCTTATCCAAAAAACTAGAAGCAACAATATTAACAATTTTTAATTCCTTCTTAACCATTTCAAAGAATATTAAGTACAGAAAAGTATTTAAAGGTTATTTATAAATGGTTCCTTCTTTGAAGGTAGTAAATCAGTTACAAATTAAAAGAATTTAAAAACCAATTTTAAACTCTTCATTTTTAACTTTAGTAGAAGAAGTATGATTCCCTTTAACATTACCAAAAACCAAATCACTAACACCACATTTTAATTTTATCTCATCATCAAAAGAACTTAAATCAACATTACAATTTACACTTAATGAAATCATTTGATCTTTAGTTAAATTAGCCTTCTTCCTTTCGCTTTGTACAAATCTTATTAATTCTCTTGCATACCCCTCTTTCTTAAGTTCCTCGCTTAAATCAGAATCTAGATAAACTGCACCACCAGAAAATTGAATTCCATCAACTTTAAGAGAGATATCTCCTTCATATCCCACAATTTTTAATTCCTTAACATTAGTTTGAGTTTTAATTAAATTACCTAAAGTTTCCAAAGCATCAACAAAAGAATTATTATTTACAAAAACTTCAACAGAAGCTAAGGGCCATCTAATTCCTAAACCTACTTTCTCTCTCCCAGCTAAAATAGACTGCATTACTATTTTCATTGCACTAAACTTAGATTCTAACTCTTCATTAACCAAACTCTCATCATATTCAACCCAATCACACAAGTGAACAGATTCTTCTTTCAAATCAAAATGCTCTTTCAAATTAAGATAGATTTTCTCAGAAGTAAATGGAACAATAGGCGCTAACATCTTCAGACTACAAAAAATAATATCATAAAGTGTCCTAAATACTATTTTCTTCTGATTTAAAGATCCTACCACAGATTTCTCTCTAACTAACTGAACATAAGTACGAGACAATTCTAAAAATAAGTTTTCAACTTTCTCTGGAATTTCATTCAATCTATATTCATCAAATAAATGCGTTACCTCACCTACAGTTCTATTCAAATAACTATACATATACTCTTCTTCAATTTGTAAAGAACCTTTTATTCCAGCCCCAAACCCATTTAACTTAGAATATTCAATTAAAAATTTATGTAAATTCCACAAAACACCAAGATTTCTTAATTTTACATTCATATCAGAGAAATTATAATTCATATCTAATCCAGGCTTAGCACCACCAATCATATAATATCTCATTGTATCAGCACCACACTCATCTATAACTTCATAAGGAGAAATTATATTCTTTAGAGACTTACTCATTTTACGGCCTTTAGAATCCATAATCATCCCATGCATATAAACACTTTTGTAAGAACTCTTTCCAAAAGCTACCATTGATAAACAAATAAGTGAATTAAACCATCCTCTTATTTGATCTTTTCCCTCCAAAATAAAATCAAGAGATACAAAATCCATTTTTCCAATTGCAGCCCATGGTGCTGCTCCAGAATCCATCCAAACATCTAAAACATCAGGAATTCTATGCATTAAATAACTACAAGAACATTTTATTGTAACATCATCAACATAAGGCCTATGTAAATTATCTAATTTTTTTCCACTTAATTTCTCAAGTTCGTTTCCATTTTCAATTAAAATAAATCTATCACATTTTTCACATTCCCAGATGGGTAATGGAATTCCCCAAAATCTTTGTCTTGAGATACACCAATCTTGTAGATTCTCTAACCATGAATCAAATTGTTTTGAACCCGCCCAATCAGGAACCCATAAAGTCTTACTATTCAGATCTCTCATTTCTTTACTCAAACGGGAAACTGCTAAGAACCACTGTTCTGTTGTTTTGTATACAACTCCATTTTTACATCTCCAACAATGAGCATAACTATGTTCAACTTTAGTACTTTCAATTAAAAATCCTTTTTTATTATAAATTTCTATAAATTTCTTATCATCTTTTCTCGCAACATAACCTGCAAATGCACCCATCCTTGAAGAAAATATTCCATTTTCATCAATCTCATTAAAAGGGGGAATTCCATTTGCTTTACCAACCTCATAATCTTCAGTTCCACAACCAGGCGCACAATGCACTAACCCCGAACCAGAAGTAGTATCAACATATTCACTAGATAAAACAACTGTATGTAATTTTTTTATACTAGAGAACTCTTCAAACACAGGTAATTCTTTTTTCAAAGGATGTTCGTAAGATAAACCCTCCAAAGAAGAACCTTTTAATTCTTCAATTATTTCATACTTTTTTCCTGCAACTAAATTAATAAATGGTCCAATCAAAGCCTTAGCCATAATCCAAATCTCATCTCCAACTCTAGCTTTAACATAATCTACAAGAGGATTTACCATCACCGCCATATTATAAGGGATAGTCCAGGGAGTAGTTGTCCAAATCACAAGATATTCATTCTGCTTTCCAACTAGTTTAAACTTTAAAAAAATAGAATCATCAGTTACATCTTCATAATCAAGTTCGTGTTTAGCAAGAGCTGTTGCACAACGTGCACACCAAGTCATCGCCTTTTCTCCTTTATACAAATAATCATTTTCTTTTGCTTTTTTAAGTGCTGACCAAGCCCCTTCAATATAATTATTTTTAATAGTCATATATGGATTTTCCCAATCTAACCAGACACCAATTCTTTTAAAATCTTTAATCATTGGATGCATATTTTCAATTGCAAAATCTTCACATTCTTTTATGAATTTATTTAACCCAAAATTATCAATTATTTCTTGTTTATTTTTAATTCCAAATTTTTTTTCAACTTGAACTTCAATAGGTAAACCATGCATATCAAAACCAGGCTTATCACCCACTTTAAAACCACGCATACGTTTGTATCTTAGAAGACAATCTTTCAGTGCTTTATTCCATGCATGTCCAACATGTATAGCCCCTGTAGTATAAGGTGGCCCATCAATAAAATAGAACTCCTTCCCATTCTTATTTTTTAAAACTGATTTGGAATAAATCTTCTTCTTTTCCCAAAATTCTAAAACTTCTAGTTCTATATCTTTAGGATTAAACATATCTATGCAGAGCCCCATACTTATATATATATTTTCTTATAATCGATTTGCCCATAATACAAAGAATGTAAAAATAGCTACAGAATTTTAAGAATTAATGTTGAAATTAAAGATCATATAATTTTAAAAAAATTATCTAAATAGAACTATCCATTCCTTAACTATATTCCCTAACAAATAAAGCTTTATAAAAACAAATCTTATCTTCCAAACATGACTTCTGATATATGGACTGAAAAATATAGACCTAAAAAATTTGAGGAAATTATAGGGCAAAAAGAAATAGTTTTAAGAATAAAATCTCTAGTAGAAAAAAAATCTCTGCCACATTGTCTATTTGCTGGCCCAGCAGGAGTAGGAAAAACTACCCTTGCAACAATCATTGCAAAAGAATTATTTGATGAAAACTGGAAACCAAATTTTTTAGAGTTAAATGCTAGTGATGATAGAGGGATTGGAATTATAAGAAATGAAATTAAAAATTTTGCAAGGACTATGTCATTAGCAAAAATTCCATTCAAAATAATATTCTTAGATGAATGTGATAGTTTAACAAGGGATGCACAACAAGCATTAAGAAGAACAATGGAACAATATTCCAGATCTACAAGATTTATTTTAAGTTGTAATTTTTCTTCAAAGTTAATTGATCCAATCAAATCTAGATGTTCTATATTTAGATTCAAACCACTGACAAAGGAAAACGTAGATGAAATAATTAAAAAGATAAAAAATGAAGAATCAATTGAAATAGATGAAGATGCAACAAAGATCCTATTTGAATACTCTCAAGGAGATTTAAGAAAATTAGAAAATTTATTACAATCAACATCATCAGTTACAAACAAAATTACAAAAAAAGAACTAGAAGAAATAATTTCATTTGCACAACCAAAAGATGTCCAAGAAATAATTAACTTAGCTCTAAACAAAGACTTTCAAAATGCAAAAAGAAAGCTATTAAACACAATGTTAAATCAAGGTTTATCAGGACTGGATATAATAAAAGAAATTCAAAAACAGATTATTAATATGGAAATTGAAGATAATAAAAAATTAGAGATGATAGAACAGTGTGGAGAAATTGAATTTAGACTAGTTGAAGGATCAGATGAATTTGTTCAATTACAATCATTATTAGCAAGTTTTACAAGATGATGTGGACAGACAAATATATACCTGAATTAAAAGAAATCCCTCACCAAAGAGAGATAGATCTAATTATACAATATTTAAAAGAAAAAATCCCTGTTTTATTATACGGCCCAACAGGTGTAGGAAAAACTACTTCAATAATTAAAATTGCAAAAGATCACAACTATGAACTATTAGAAATTAACGCATCTGATAAAAGAAATAAATCTGAAATAGAAACTTTAATTGGAAATGCAACACAACAATTGAGCTTATTCGGCGGGAAAAAACTAATTCTTTTAGATGAGATAGATGGGCTCTCAGGAACACAGGATAAAGGTGGAATTGCAGCGTTGACAAAAATCATCTCTAAAACCAAAGCGCACATCGTAATGACATGCAATGAAATAGAAAATGATAAAATTAAATCTTTAAAGAAAAAATGTAAAATCATAGAATTCAAACCTAACACAACTCAAGAAATAAGTTTAATTTTAAAAGAGATTGCAAAAAAAGAAAATATCACTTTTAAAGATTCGGAAATTTCAAGTCTAGCAAGGAGAAGTAATGGTGATATCAGGGGAGCAATTATAGATTTACAAGTAAATTCCACATTAGAGAATAATTTAGACCTAACAGATCTAAGTAATAGAGAAAATAAAGGTGAAATCATAAATGCGTTAACACTTATCTTCAAATCTAAAGATTTCAACACAACATCACAGTCCCTTACTAATATAGACTTAGATCCTAACGAATGTTTTTTATGGATTGAATATAATTTACCAAAAGAATATACAAAAACAGAAGATATTTATCAGGGCATTAAGAAATTATCAAAAGCAGATATTTTCAAATCAAGAATTATTAGAAGACAGTATTTTAGATTCTTAATTTACCAAAGCATACTTATGACAGCAGGTGTTGCATTAGCAAAAAAAGAGAAATATTCTCTAAAACCAAGTTATAAAAAAACCTCAAGACTCTTAAAAATATGGATGGCAAACCAAAGAAATCATAAGAAAAAATTGATTGCAGAAAAAATATCAATCCACACTCACTGCTCAATTAATCATGCCATTAAGACCTACCCTCACTATAAAAAGTTCTTAGTAAAGAAGAGTATAATCAAACAACTAGACCTCAGTGACGACGAAATTGAATACTTAAATAAATAAAACTATATAAAGTAAATTTAATGGAATAAATCTTAAATCAATAAGAGGTGATAATATGGGAGATAAAATAAAAGATTTACAACCTAAACAGGGAAAAATCATTCTTCACGCTGATGTAATTGAAGTCAGTAACGCAAAAGAATTTACTAAATTTGGAAAAATAGGAAGGGTTGCAAATGCAACAATAAAGGATGATACGGGGAAAATAAAATTAACTTTATGGAATGATGAGATTGATAAAATTAAAGCTGGTTCCAAAATAAAAATACAAAATGGTTATGTAAATGAATGGCAAGGAGAAAAACAGATTACAGCAGGAAGATTTGGGTCAATTGACCTAATTTAATCTTTTTAGAAATATATATTTACAAAACTAATCAACTCATTCAAAAGTTAAAATATACACCAAATTAAAAAATAAAGTAAAATTCTCAATTGAAACTAAAACTTCATACTTCTTAATCTTCCAATTCTACTATTCACATCAGGATGGGTTGAAAATAAAGAAGCCCATTTTACATTTTTTAAAGGATTGACTATAAACATATGTGCAGTAGCATTATTTGCATTTTTCATTGGATTATAGTTTGCTCCAGCATGTAATTTCTGCAACGCATCAGCAAGAGAATGAGAATCTTTAATCAATTCAGCTCCAACCTTATCAGCTTGGTATTCTCTTGAACGAGAAATTGCTAAATGAATTAAAGAAGCAATAATTGGAGTAAGAATTGCTAAAAGTAAAACACCAATGATACCACCATTATTATCATCCCTTCCACCAAAACCAAATATCGCTGCCCATTGAGCCATAGACGCTAAAAAAGAGATTGCTCCAGCAATAACTGCAGCTACAGAACTAATTAAAATATCTCTATTTTTTGCATGAGCAATTTCATGTGCTAAAACACCTTTCAATTCTTTTCTATCTAACAGATCTAAAATCCCTTCTGTACAAGCAACAACAGCATGCTTCGGATTTCTTCCAGTACAAAAAGCATTAGCATGAGTTCCAGGAATAATATAAACCTTAGGCATTGGCATCTTTGCTCTTTCTGCAATATATTTTATATCCTCATACAATAATTTATACTTCTCTCTCTTGGCAGGGTAAGCATGATATATCTTTAAAACAAATTTATCTGAAAACCAATAAGTAAAAAAATTCATAACTAATGCAAAAATAAAGGCGATAATTAACCCGGTTCTACCACCTAAAAGTTGGCCAACACCTAAAAGTAACCCCGTCAATAAACCCAAAAATAAAACTGTTTTTAATTGATTGTTCATACTCAACACCATTTTTAAAAAAGGGATATTCCAAAGATATATAAAAGTTATCTTTAAATATGAAAAAATTCAATTTCAAGTTTATGTATGAAATTGTAATTGGGAGAACCGAATCTGATAAAAAAAAATTAGGATTACAAGGAACAATTTTCTTAGGAAAACATTATGTTAAGATGGGCACAACAACTTCTTTATCCAATAAAGTTTTAATGGATATCACAAACGCACACGTTGCCCTTATATGCGGAAAACGTGGCAGCGGAAAGTCTTATTCGCTTGGTACAATTACAGAGGAAATGTCAAACTTACCTGATGAAATTAAAGATAGAATTGCAGTTTTAATATTAGATACAATGGGGATTTTCTGGACAATGAAATACGCCAACGAAAAGGATGAAGATCTTTTAGAAGAATGGCAACTATCTAAGAAAGGATTAGACGCCCAAGTTTTTATCCCAAAAGGATTTTATCAAAAATGGAAAGAAAAGGGTATTCCAGTGGATAAAGAATTTACAATAAAACCAAACGAATTAAATGCTTTTGATTGGGCAAACACATTAAATATAGAAATTACTTCTGAATTAGGAATTCTACTTGAAAGAACTATGGAAAAACTAGAAGAACAAAATTTTGATATTGAAGATATTATTACTACAATAAATAATGACACTAAAGTTGAAGAAAAAACAAAACTGGGATTAATTAACAGATTCAATGCAACTAAACATTGGGGGTTATTTGATAAAGATGGTACACCATTAAAAGAAATAATTAAAGGTGGCCAAGCAACAATATTAGATTTATCACCTTATACTTTTACTTCAGGCAATTGGAGTATTAAAAATTTGGTTATTGGTTTAGTTTGCAAAAAATTAATGATAGAAAGAATGATTTCAAGAAAAGAAGAAGAACTTGAAGATATTCAAAGAGGGCATTCTTATTTCGAAGCTTATAGACCAAAAATAAAAAATGAAATGCCAATGCCTTGGATACTTCTTGATGAAGCACATGAAGCCTTACCAAAAGACTATAAAACCCCAGCAACAGATGCATTAATCCAGTTGCTAAGAGAAGGTAGACAACCTGGAATTTCTTTAATTCTTGCAACACAACAACCGGGAGAGATACATAAAGATGTTATGACACAATCTGATATAGTTATTTCACACAGAGTCACAGCAAGAAAAGATATAGAAGCGCTAAATTCAATGATGCAAAGTTATGCAACTGGTGATATCATGAGTTATTTAAATGCGCTACCAAGATTAAAAGGTTCAGCAATAATTTTAGATGATAATTCAGAAAAAATATATCCTATGAGAGTAAGACCCAAATTTTCATGGCACGGTGGAGAAGCTCCTACAGCACTAAAATCAAAAGGAAAGGCATATGAAGAGTTATTTAAATAATTCAATTAAATTTTCCTTTGCATTAAACAAATCATTCTTTTTAGAAAGTGAAAAATCTCTCAATAAGGAATCAATTTTATTTAACTGTTGAAGTTGTAAATTTACTCTCTTAATATCCGTCTTTTGTGTTCCCAAATGAGTAATTTCAAGATTTAGATTATCTTTTATCTCATTTATAAGATCTAAAATTTTATTTCTTTCCTTTACCTCAGCTTTTAATAAGACTAAATCTATGAAGACAACTAAATGTTTTAATTTTCTATTCATTCTTATCTGGAATCAAAACTAGAATATAAAGATTAATATTAACCATCCTCATAAAGTCTTACAACATTTTCAAAGGATGGGTCAGAGTCTTCAGTTCTATAGGCAGATGAATAACTAGAAGAAAATGAATCATCAAAGATAATAACACCGTACTCAACCTCTAAATAACAAGAAAAACAACGATTTGGAATGTTTTTAGGACTAAATTTAGTATAGGTTTCATCACATTCCATACACAAAAGAGACAAATTATCTAAAGCCATTTTAATTAAATGTGCTCAGAAGCTACTTCCTTCGATCATTTCCTTTTCAGGATCATCGGGTGTTCTTTTCGTCATTGCACAAAAATTATAAAAAATAAAACTATTTAATCCTTCTCCTTCCTACTTGCCTTTTTTCTCAGAAGATTCATTTTTTCTAATATTAACATTAACACAACCAGAATCAGTATTAAGAGATACCAAAGTTACTTTTCCCCTATTCTTATCATCAAAAGCAACATTATAAGTTAATAAATCACCATTAATAATTTTATTATAAAGACTAATTGATCCACCACTATTACAAATAGGATAAATATTTTCAACAGCTTGACCAGACAAATCCTCTGGAACATCAACTGAACATCTTCCCATTAAAAAAGCACCAGCCAAAGCAGTAACAAGACTATATTTTCCCCAATGCCTTCTTAGATTAATAGGTTCATATTCTCCAACCTTTCTTGCAAACCAAGATCCTTCATCATCAGCCATTTTCTAAACCACCTTAATACCACTAAAGAGTAACTAAAGAGTATATAAATCTTACTTTTCACTGAATTAAAGCATAATCTTGACAAATTCTCCAGATTCTTGGTTTTTTTTGCCCACATTTCACCAAATCCAAAAAAGACACAACCCCAAAAGAACTGATTATCAAATCCTTCACTTTAGAAAATTCATCTTCATGATAAAACCCATAAAAATGGCATATAGTTCCAATCTTACAAAATTTAACAATTTTTCCTAAAATTTCATGCGATATATACGGTAAAGCCAAAACAACTCTATCAAATTTTTCTTCACTTTGAAATTCAGAAAAATCACAACAAATTACTTCAATATTTTTAACCTTATTAAGAAGAATATTTTCTCTAAACATATGACAAGAATCTACATTCTTTTCAATAGCAACAATCTTCATAGTTTTACTATTCTTAGAAAATACTAAAGGATAAGGACCACAACCAGCACCAACAACTAAAATACTTTCTCCAGGTTTAATCATCTTAGCAATTCTTAACCTTTCAGAACTCAAACGTACAGAAAAATAGGTTTTATTCAAATCTACTTTCAACTTCACAGCACTCTCTTTATGAATCGTAATATATTTCTCTTCTCCTACAAGAAATTTATATTTTTGTAACCTAAACTCTCCTTCATGAGCACCAACTTTCTTAACTACAGTCTTAACAGATTTATTTAATCTCATTACATTCACAGCGATAATCTGTTCAACAGGTTCAAGTTCACCAGGAATCTCTATAATTGCAATATCACCCACAATATCAAAAGCAGTCTTCAAATTTTTCAATTGAAAATCAGTTAATTTCTCCTTCAAAAGTGATTTCAGGTTCACATTAAAATTTAACAAAAACCTTTATATAAATACTCTGATAAAATTAAAGTAACATGTTAACGGAAAAAAGGAGAATAATTTTCATAGTGATACATCTTTTTCTTATTCTAATTCCAATAACTTACGCAAATCCAATTGATATTCTTCTAACATTATATAATCGTTGGTATTTTTTATTTGATTTTTTAATTTATTTTACATTATTCTCCATTTCAATAGTTCCGCACTCTTCAAAGATATTTGGAAATGAACAACAAATGAGCAAAATAATTGGTTTCATCCTTGCTACAATTTTTTCTATTTCAATAACTAGTTTTGAAATGAAATACAACTTCAGACTAATAGATCTTTGGTATATAGGAGTCTTACTTTTAGTCGCAAGTGGAATTGGACTAATTAATAAATATTTTCCAAATAAAAAAGAGAATAGTTTTCTAACCCCAATATTTGCAGTAATTGCAGGATTGAGTCTGGCAATATTAATCTTCCCGGATTTAACTTATTTTTTTCCTTTTTATTATTTCAAAAACAATGAGTGGATTGCTGGGTTAACATTGGGAATTTCATTATTAGGAATTGTATTAAGCAATGGATCAATAAAAGAGATGTTTACAAATTCATTAGATTCTGCTTCAAGTGGAAGATTTACAGGTTTAAAGGGAATAAGTGGAGATCCAAATACTAGAAGAATGAAAAGAGTAATTATCTTAACACCAACAGGAAAAAATGATTTAACACAAGGTAAAGAAATAAAATTACAAGCAATTGTTGAAAATTTTGATCCCTCAGATAAGAACTTAGAATATATATGGACATCTGATTTTCCAATTAATAATTTTAAAAATCAAAGTATTATAATTAAATGGGAAGATGTTTCACCTACAAAAAAAACATTAGGAAAAAAAATTAATGTTACTATTAAACATAATAGAACTCAAGAACAGAAGTCTGCATCAACACATGTTAATTTTATTAAAGGAATTACAAATCCTGAGCAAAGTGCTAAAGTAATAATTAGAGACCCAAGTTCAAGGGGGGATATCTTTATTGAAGTTGGGAAAAATGTTAATTTTAATTGTGCATTAATTGCTTTAGACCATTATTTATACAACCAAAAAGATATTTATTTTGAGTGGTATATTATAATCAATCACACAAATGTTACCTTAGAAAATGTTGCTAGCATAGGAGGTACAAAATTCGGAAAGAGAAGTAAATCATTTAGTGAGAAAATTCCCACCTCAACAGAAGGAAAATATACTATTTTTGTGACAGCAGTTCACAATGGTAATATTCTCGCTGTTGACTCCAAATATATAATTTTAAAAAAGAGAGAAATCAAATATACAATCAGATGGTATAAAGGTAGACAATTCAAAAAAGAGTTAACGGGAGATTCAAAAATTGATAAAGCCCAAAAAGCTTCACTTTTTAGAACTCCAAATAGCGCACTTGATACAATAATTGCTGCAAACCCACACGAAAAGGAATTCATAATTTAAAATGGCAAAAAAAATAGATATGAGACCAGGAGAGAGTGTTCAAGAAGCATTAGAAAGAGCAGCAGCTGAATCCTTTCACCGAGGAACTACAACTAAAAGAAAAGAAGATAGAGAAAGATCACAACAAGTGCCTATTGACAAACCGCACGAATTTAAAATCAGATCAATGCTTAATCTACACTGTTCTGTGATGGTTAGTTTAGACCCTTCAAATGACGAAACCTTTATCTTTACTAAAGAAAAAGCTATAGAATTAGAAAAAATAATTAAAGAGATCTTATTAAAAGGATGGAAAACACTTTTAGAAGAACTAAAAGAAATAAATCCAAAATTAAGTGTAATTAGAATAAGAAATTCTAATAGAGAAGATAAGATTTTCACAGAAGAGGGAGATACAATTTTAATAAGCCTTCCATATCACAATAAAATTAAAGTAATTAAAGAAATTTTACAACAAATCTTTTATCAATATGGAGAACAATTTAAACCTAAAGAAGAAAGAGAAGAATTGCCAACAAGTGAAGAAGTTATATTAGACGCAAATCCAAGAGTAAATTACATCTCTGAAATAAGAGATATTTACATTGAAGAACCAGGAATTGAAGAACAAATTGTTTTAATTAAAGGCCAAAGAGAAATTCTATTTGCAGAGGTAATTCATCCGGAAGATATAAATAAATATCTTTGGGGAGTTTGGGACTACACAACAAAAAATTTAATTTTCAAAACAATAACTAATAAACCAGAATTTGAAATAAACACAGATTTACTTGAGATTAGATCATATAATATACAATGCTTGGGTTTAATCGATTTAGGAAATAATAAATATCAAAAGATACAAAATCAAGGAAGACCTATAGGAATAAACAAAAGATTAATTATTACTACAAGTACAATAAAAACAGCTCCAGTCTTACAAAGCCCATTCATAACAATCACAAATGCAGAAGATCCAGAGAATCATAAAAGTGTAAGAATCAAAACAAATATTATTCATTTAGAAGTTCCAATAATCCATTCGAACATTAAAAAAATTAGATCTACAATCCAAATTAGAGACAAAAAACAAAACGGAATAATAGAAAATATTACTGTTGAATTAAATGAAGGACAAATCAAAGCCAATAAGATCACAGGAGAATTTAATCTTAAAGAATTTAATAAACACTATGAGATTAAGATTATTTTAGAAGGGTTTTCAGAAACAGAAGAAAAGGTAAGTGTTATTTCATCAATTGAAGTATTTGCAGAAATGCCTGAATTTTATGAATTTCCATTTAAAAAAAATAATTTAAAATTACAACTGACAGAAGATGCAGAGATTAATGAGAAATTAATTAGAAGTTTAGAAGGTATAATAGAAGATGGTACATTAGGACAAATATTAAAATTAAATCCAAAACTAAAGACTATACTAATTGGAATAAAATGAAAGAAGTAAAACTAATACTAGAAGAGAGAAATATAGAAGCAAGTTTTAGAGTTGAAATTAAAAGATATTTAGAGGAATTAATAGAAATAAAAAAAGATACAATATTTAATGAAATAAAGGGTGCATTTGGGAGCAAAATAGAGTTTAACTCAATTCTAATTAATAAACAAGAATATAGAGAAAATGATATTGCAGAAATAAAAAAAGAAGAAGAGATTACTTTTGCAATAAATTATACAGATAAAAAAGGTAAAGTTAAAGGGTTTTTATGGATATGGTCTGAGAATGCAACAAACAGAATATGGACACGTATCACTGAAAGAAACTATTTCTCAATTAGAATTAGTGGTTTAACTGAAGGGGATTATTCACTCACTTGTTATCCATTAAAATCTGTTAAAGGGTCAAAGATAGATCATATGTTTAGAGAAGTGAAAAAGGAAGAAAGAATCTCTCAAAAAATAATTAAATATAAAGATAAAGAAATAGAAATTAGTGTAAGCCTAAGATTAATAGAGAAAGAAGTTAAAAGCTCTGAACTACCTAGAAAAAGAGACCATATTTCATTTCCTATTGAAATAGGTCATAAAACAATTTTAATTTATCTGGAATCTAGGTTAAGCATTCAAAAGCAAAGATGGATTGATGAGATATTGCAAGAATTTATAGAGGAAAGACTACTTGATGAAGATTTCTTAAATCTATTTCCAGATATAGAACTAATTTATTTAGGGAATCCTAAAAACAAACCTGAATTAGATGAAGCAAAAATTCTAAACTTTGAACTAATAGGAGAAACAAAAGAAGAAATAAAGAAAAACCTTCAGAACCAGATAATTAAAAAAATAGAACAAATAGAAGATGAAGGGCTCTGGCGTTCTATAGATGCAAGGCTACAAGAATCTGAGACAAAAAAAACGAAAGTTGAACCACCAAAACCACCACAAAATAAACATACAATAAGATATGAAGAAAGAGGAATTATAATATATTATCCAAATTCTCTTGAAAAGGCACACTTCTATAAGATATTAAATCAATTAATACAAAATGGGACTTTAAAAGAATTAATCACTTCAGTACCTGATTTGGAGGAGATAGAATTACAATGAAAAAAATAATTTTCAAGTTAGAAGGAAATAATGATGATGAACTAATTCTCTCATTACAAACTCAAATATTAAATTATACACAGAAAAAAGCACCAGAACCTACAACTAAGGATGATAAAATTGAAAGATACTATCCAATGGCCTCCAAAATAATCAAGGAAACAGGCAATTTTAGTAATTCAAATTTACAAAGGCAAATGAAAACAAGATACAATGTAGAGATTGGATACAACCTAGCAGCCAAATTAATTGAATTAATTAAAGAAAAAGGTATAACAACAGTAGATTACATAACAAAATCAAAAATAATAAAATTAGAAGTTAAAGATCATGAACCAGATATAACTAACCCTCAACTATTTCTTGTAGATGAAAATACAGAATTAATAGTCATTGCCATAATCGATGAGCAAGATAATAAAATAAAACAGTTGAGATGGGACTTAAATGGTACTACTCAAACTCCTTCAGGAAAAGGAATAAGATTCACAATGAACCGTGATATGAAAATAGATTGCACAGGATTTGGAACAAATGATGAAGGTGAACTAACTGTATTAAAAAATCAAACCGAAGAAGGACTAGTTCCAGTAACACAAACAATAATACTAAAGAAAAAAGAAAGAGAGACAATTTCAAAACAATATATTCTAAAAGGAAATTGGAAAGAAACCCTAATAGATACAACTAAAGACCAAAAAGACCTAAATAGAATTATATTCCTAGCTTTAACAGAAAATAAAGAAATAAGTGAATTACTTGAAGAATTAAAAGAAATGGGAGTAGACATAGAAAAAATAGAATTTGAATAAAATGGTAGAAATTAAAATAAAATTAACAAGAGAGAATGATTTGACAATCTTAAAAGTAAGAAATATTATAAAAAAACAACTCTTACAAATTAAAGAAAATAAATTACAAGAGCTAGTATCAACTTACACTCAAAAGGATAAAAATGATTTTGGTAATAGAGAAAATATTCAAAGTGGCCCAGATTCAGTCATTGGTAAAATAGGATCAAAAACAAGATTAGCAATTCCAACAATAAATGAATCCCTTTTAATTTTAATAGATTTAAGAATACTTTCAGATGAATATGGACTAATTACTTTCAAGCCATTCTATAAAAAAGAAGTTGATCTTACACATGAATTTGGAAAAGAACTTGTTGAAGGACCAACAAAGGTTACCCAAAAAACAAAAATTCAGCCCGGCCAAGCAGTAATCAAACTACAAGAATGGAAATATTTTTTACAGGAGAGAAATAACCTACAAGAGTTAGAAATTGAAGATGAAGGTGAAATCTCAAATTTAAGATCAAAACCTTCTTTCAAACGAATTTCGGAATTTTGCTATAATAAGTTTCCAATTAAAAAAATAAGAACAATAGAAAATGAAGAATTATCATTCAACATCTTAAAACCTGCCTCTGGTGATTTAATTAACTTGGAACAGGATAGATTAAACATTACTCTCACAACAAATATTAAAGAGCAATTTTCAATATCCTCTTTTTTAATTCATGATAAAGAACTCTTTCTTTTCTTTGAAGAGATTAATACTAAAACAACCAACAACGAACCATTAGAGATTACAACAAAAGTGAAATCTAAATTTATAGACTTCCTCTTCAAAGAAAAACAACCAAGAATAGAGATAATAGATTCAATTGCCAAATCCCAAAAAATAATACTCTCAATTGACTGCCATACAAAGACAGTATCAGAATTAAAACGAATTCCAATTAAAATAGAAAATATAACCGATTATCTCTACAATTTAATTGATAAAAAAACAGATTTTTTAATGGGAAAGGGAATATCACTAGAAGTTATCGATCAAGTAATAAACAGAATAGAGGGAATTGAAAAGAAAAATAAACCGGATATAATTCTTCTTAAACCAGAAACAAATCAAGAAATAGATCTACTAGAGACAAATGAGTTAGAAACAAATATTCAATATGGAGATGTTATAATCGAATCCATAAAAATTAAAATTAATGATCAACTTGCACTAAACGATCAAAATTTAATAAATAAGGAAATAAAGGAAGGAAAATATAAATCCCAATTAAATTTCTTAATATTAAAACCAGAATCATTATTTCTTAGAGGAATGTTAGATTTTAAATTAATAGAAAAACTCTTAGAAAATAACAGATTTGAATTAGAACTTTCTGTACAATATAAATCTCCATTTATTGGAAAAGAAACAATTAAAGTACCAATTATTTTAAAAAATCAAAAAGCATTCCTAATTCAAGAATTGGAGAAGTACATGACCCCTGGTGCATTTCAAGCAATGAAATCTCAATTATTAGAAGTAAGGGAAGAAGCAACATATATCCAAATAGGAAATAAAAAAATAAAATTAAAACTAAGTAAAGATCAAGAATTAAATAGGGGAATTATTGAAGCTAAAGATAATCCCAAAATTAAGATGATATTAGATGATTTACTTTTACTATATCCTGACTTAGAACTAGAGATTGAAGAATGAACCTAAAAATAAAAATCAATAGAGAAATAGATTTAAAAGATCAAATTCAAGAACAATTAGAAGAGTTCAGAAATAAAACCATTAAAAATAATGCAATAAATTTCTCACCGATTGCAAAAAGGGACTTAATCTCAAAAGAAATAATCACGGAAACAAATCCAAGAGTTATTAAAAACTTTCAGGTAGGAAAATCAGGTAAATGTAGATTTCAAGGTTTAATAATTAGATGGACGGTAATTTCAAAACAATATCTCTTAATAACTTATTTAAATGAAAATGAATATAATTCAGAACCGGGAGAAATAATTTGTTCTAGAGCAAAATGGAATTTAATTCTCACTGCAAATAAAGAAGCATTTAAAGATTTAGTAGGAAATACAGATTTTCAATCAGAATTTAATAAACCCATAATTTCAAAAGAAAGGAGAATTATATTTTCTCCATCTGAGGGAGATCCCCTTGACATTAGAAAGAGTATAAATATTACATTAACACTGGAAAAACCAAAATTAGTTGCATGTTCTATAATCTATGATGACCTCTCCTTTAGAGATAATTATTCGAAAGTCAATATAGGCAAAACCACAATTAAAAAAATTCTAAGTTGTAGAAATCCAGAACTATTCTTTAAAGAAAGACAAATAAATAAAGAGTTAATCGAAGGGTTTCTAAACGAAAAGAAGTTTATACTAACTGTTTTTATAAAAGATAAATTTGGAGAAGCAGAAAAAACAGAAATAAGTGTTATTATTACAAATAAAAAAGAATTATTATTGCAGGTAATAAATGATCAAGTAGAATCATTATTAAGACAAGTTGAAACAGATCAAATTGAAAAATTAAAAAAATTTATTCAGTATTATGGAGAAACGGATCCTGAGGAAGAGTTAAAGAATAAAATTCTAAAAGAGATAGAAAAAGAAACTTCAAAAATTTTAGAAGAGAAGATAAAAAAAAGACTAATCGAAGTTTTAAAAGAATCATTTGAAAGTGCAACAGAAAGTAATTATGAAGAAGTGTTCATATTTACTGCCTCAAAAATAAGATTTGTACTAGAAGATTTAAACAAGTTAGAATATAATGAAACAAGTAATGAAATAAGGAATAGAACATTAAACAGTATTTGTAATGGAATTAAAGAATACTTTGCAAAGATATTCAAAAATACATTATTAGATCTATCGATCCCCGCATATGGAGATATTCTTGGGTATGCAGATTTAGTAGAAATTACAGAAACAATACCACCATCTGAACAAATTCCAGAAAATTCGATATTCAAAATTAATTCATTTTATGTGAAAACCTCAAAGAACATATACAAATCAAAAGTAAATGTAACTATAAAGATAGTAAAGAAAGAAACAATTAAAATTTATGTTAACGGAGAATTAGGTGAAGAAATAGAGTTCAAGGGTGTAGGTTTAGAAGATGTAGACAAACTAATAAAAACAAAATTGTCGCAATATGAAGAAGTATTAGAGAATATTAAATTTATTTACCCAGATCTAGAGGAGATTGAATTTAAACTAAAATGAAAAAACTAGAAATAGAGATCGACAAGAAGACACTATTAGAATTACAAGAAGGAGGAACAACAAAATTATCTAAGATAATATTAGAAACTGAAAGAAAAATAGAATTAACAAAGGCAAAAGAAATAAAAGAAGAGGTATCAAAACAAATTAGGGGGATTGGGGAAGGTTCAATTACGCAAACAGTTCCGATTATAAAGGAAATAACCCTTGGAGCTACTCACTATTTTTATCACAAAAAAGTTATTGTTAATCTCACTGTAGTTTCAAAAAAATTAATTTTAGTAACAATTTATCCTTCAAAAGAACTTAAATTTGGAACTGAACTAAAAGAGGCAATGCAAAAAGCAGCAACAATCGTAACAACAGATTATGATAAAAATGATGTATGGATGAATTGCGACCCAGGCAGTTATCTAATCTCCATAAAGGAATGGAATAATTTCTCAAGAATAGGTTTTAGTTTTGAAAGACTAATTGAAATTGCAGATCCAGAAATAAAAAATCCTGTAAAAATTTATTTTGAAGAAAAAGCTATTGATTTTAATAAAACAAAAACAATAGAAGTAGAAGAAACACAAATAGAAAGTGAAGAAGAAGAATGGCTCACAAAAAGAATTAAAGAACTATTGAAAGATAGAATCAAGAAAATAAAATATGAGATCCACAACACAACTATCAAAGAGGATATACCAAAAATAATAACTGATTATTCAGATCAATTTTTTACAATACACCATGGAACAGTAATTCTTGATGCTACCTTTATAGGAAAGAAGTATGATAAGGAATATGTTCTACTAATCTACGCACCAACAAATAAAAATCAAATCAGAGATCTAGCACCAGTAATGGGTGATTTAGTTGACATAACGGGACTTGATTTTAATAAACCATGGAAAGACGCAGAACCAGGGTATGTAATATTAACCATGAACGATTGGGAAAGAATTGTCAAAGATTTTAATAAATACTATTGGGATATTTACAACTATGGAGATGAAAAAACAAGAATAAAATGTAAAATTATTCAAATGGAAGTGAATAAAGAAACAGTTAATACTGAAACTCAAAAAGAATGGGTCCAAGATTTATTGAAATTAGAAAGAGAAATAATTGATAAAGAATATCATAAAAAATATCCAGAATTCTTCAAAGAAGAAGATTTAGTACCAAAATTTAAAGAAAAGCCCGCAATTTATGCAACAAATTTATTAAATGAAACAAAAAAAGCCTTAAATTTATTTAATTTAATAAGAAAAGAAGAAACAAAAAAATATAAAGATAGATTTGTAGAAATAATCAACAAAGGACTTGAATCAAAGGGTGATAGTTTAAGAATTTATATTCCTGATCTAAGAAGTATTTTTAACAGTAAAAAACAAGAGATTGTATCACAAGACCATCACTCAAAAGAAAAATCGGGTACAATCATTAAGATTACCAGCATAGGATTAGAAAGAAATGAAGAAATGATAGCAGGGTGTAAAGCAAGAGTAATTACAGCAGGTTAAAACTCAAACAATTCTTTCTGTCCTTTCTTCTTAACATTATTTAATTTAGACAAAACAGAATCAACTCTAGTTTCACTAAACTCATGCCTATCAACCAACAATCCCTTCAATTTACTCTCATCAACAGGGCCAAACTTAAAATTATATTTTCTTAATACTGGAATGTTCTCAAATACATCATAAACTTCCTTCCAATCAAAATCAACATTTAAAGAATCAAACATAGAATCATAATCATTTGTATTTTTAACTAATTTCAAAGCTTTCTTAGACCCAATTCCATAAACACCCTTTGGATTAAAATCAGTTCCAACAAGAATACTTAAAATTATCAATTTTTCATGATCCAAACCTGTCTCTTCAAGAACATCACTTAACTTTATCATTTCAGGAGTTATTTTACGTACAGCACCAGAACCTGTTTTACGAGATCCAGCTAAAGTTAAATTCCGCACTAAAATAGGTGCTCCAAAAAGCAAAGCATCAGCATCTTGAGAAGCTACAGCATAAGCATCACCCTTACTACAAATATAAGCACATTGAGCTTCAGCTTCAGAAGGAGC
>Ga0209343_10002963_pt1 | contig 21641 bp, 18 predicted proteins | sample RifCSPlowO2_02_FD_184026 | JGI IMG/M metagenome (GOLD analysis project Ga0209343, IMG submission 184026) | Groundwater microbial communities from Rifle, Colorado - Rifle CSP2_plank lowO2_0.2 (SPAdes) (version 2) | ecosystem: Environmental > Aquatic > Deep subsurface > Groundwater | place... | reverse complement strand
ATTGGGATTGGGTCTGCTCGATGGCCGCAACACGAAGCTCGAAGACCCGGACGCCGTTCTCCGGGCGCTCGACCGCATTCTGCCCCGGGTGCAGGCAGAGGAGTGCTACTTGACACCGTCGTCGGGACTCGAATACCTGCCCCGCGACCGGGCCCTCGCCAAGTTGAAGCGCCTGGTGGCGATTCAGAACCAGATGCGGAATTGAGGAACGCCGGGACGAAGCGCCGCGCGGTTTCAAAGACGGAAAACTCCGAAGGATTAGTGACATTATGAGCCGAGAAAAACTACACAAGCTGGGACTCGACCTCCCGCTCTTTCCGACCACCAGCGTCGGGAGCTTTCCCAAGCCGCCCAGTCTGATGCGGGCGCGCAGCGAGCACGCCAAGGGAAAGATCACCGCCGCCGCGCTCCAGGCCGAGGAAGAAAAGGCCACGGCCTTCTGGATGGAGTGGCAGGAGCGGATCGGACTCGACATCCTGGTGGACGGGGAACAATACCGCGGCGATATGGTGGTCTATTTTGCCGAGCACATGTCGGGCTTTGTGATCGGCGATTTGGTCCGCTCCTATGGGAATCGCTATTATCACAAGCCCATCATCACCGGGGAAGTGCGGTGGACGGGACCGATCACGGTCGAGTGGTGGAAGTTCGCCCAGCGCTGCACTTCCAAGCCCGTGAAAGGAATGCTGACCGGGCCTTATACGGTGATGGATTGGTCCTTCAATGAGCATTACGCGGACCGGAAAGCCGCCTGCCTGGCGCTGGCCCGGGAAATCCGCAAAGAAGTCGAGGCGCTGCTCGAAGCCGGGGCCAAGATCATCCAGATTGACGAACCGGCCACCAGCGTTCGCCCGGAAGAATTGCCGCTGGTCGTGGAAGCCATGCAGATCGTCACGGAAGGGCTGCCCGGCTACTTCGTCACGCACATCTGCTACGGGGCGTTCCGGCGGATTTATCCGGCGATGCTCGATATTCCGGTGGACAACTTCGATCTGGAAATGGCCAACAATCAACTGAGCCTGCTCGAACTTTTCCGCGAGCATCCCTTCGGGAAAGACATCAGCTTCGGCGTCGTGGACGTGCATACGCACGTGGTGGAAGACCGGGGCACGGTCGAAAAGCGGCTGGAACAGGCCCTGGAAGTGCTCGCCCCGGAGCAGGTCTGGGTGGACCCGGATTGCGGATTGAAGACCCGGAGCGTCGAGGAAGCTCAGGAGAAACTGCGCGTCGTGGTGGAAGCCACCCGGCGGCTCCGCGAACAGTACGCCAACCGCACGGCCCCGGTGCGCTGACGCCGGCTTCAGGAGGAGTCCGATGCCCATCAAACCCAGCGAAAAAGAAGACGAGTATTTTGCAAAGCTCGAAATCCAGCGCCGCCTCCAGGCACAGGCTCAGAAAACTCAGGCGGTGGCGGAAGAAGAAAAGAAGCGACTGAAAGACCTGCACTACCTTCACTGCCCGAAATGCGGCACCCCGCTCGAGGAAGCGGTGATGGAGGGAGTCGCGGTGGATATTTGTCCCGGCTGCCATGGAGTCTGGCTGGACTCGGGCGAACTCGAGAAGCTCACCACGGGGCAAAAAAAGCTCTTTGCTTCGCTCCGGGACGTTTTCTCCTGAGCGCGCGGAGGGACTCAGCGAGCATCCGGCGCAAGGGGTCTCCTTCCCCACGGGGCTGGAAATCCTCCGTTTCCTCGGCGCAATTCCCCGCTTCAAAGAATTTCTGTTGACAAAATTTCTAGCTGGCTTAGAATGGCCTCCGCTCGCATCGGGCAATCTTCCCATGGAAAACAAGACGATTATCCCAGTACTCACAAAGACCCACCTTCCCGGCGTGGAATTGTATTCCCGCGGGAAGGTGCGCGACATCTACCGGGCAGACGGCCGCCTGGTGCTGGTGGCCACGGACCGCATCTCGGTTTTCGATTACGTGCTCGGGTCGGGAATTCCGTTGAAGGGGCAGGTGCTGACGCAACTGTCGGTCTTTTGGTTTGAGCGGTTGCAGGAGATTGTTCGCAACCATTTTCTGTCGGCGAACCCCGACGAATACCCCCCGCCGTTCCCCCAGTTCCGGGATCAGTTGGAGGGGCGCTCGATGCTGGTAAAGGATGCGCGTCCCTTCCCGGTCGAGTGCGTCGTGCGGGGCTACCTGTCCGGCTCCGGCTGGAAAGAGTACAAAGAGAGCGGCTGCATCGCGGCAACGCCCCTGCCGCCGGGCCTGAAGGAGTCCGACCGCCTGAGCGAGCCCCTGTTCTCGCCGGCCACCAAGGCCACCAGCGGCCACGATGAGAACATCTCGTTGGAGCAGATGGCCAACCAGGTCGGGCGAAAAACGGCGGAGACCCTGCGGGACTTCAGCATCCGGCTTTATCTCCAGGCGGCTCAACACGCCGAACGCCAGGGGATCATTCTGGCCGATACGAAGTTTGAATTTGGGACGGATGAAGAGGGGATTTTGTTAATTGATGAGGTGCTGACACCGGACTCCTCTCGCTTCTGGCCGCGCGAAGGGTATCAGCCGGGCGGCCCGCAACCCTCGTTCGATAAACAATATGTGCGGGATTACGTGGAATCCATCGGGTGGAACAAGCAACCGCCCGCGCCGGCTCTTCCACCCGGGGTGGTCGAACAAACCACCTCGAAATACCTGGAGATATTCCGGCGCCTGACCGGGCGGGATCTGAAGTAGACCCGTTCCGCCTCCGCCTGATTGAGGATGTCCGGCTCCGCACAGAATCGGCTGGAACAGAACACCGAACTCATTTTTTGCAGGAGTGATTGTGAAAGACCTGATGGAGAAATTGATTGCCCAGATGGTGGACACGGGAATGTTCTTCCCGGATGCGGTTTCGGAATTTGAAAAGCGGTATATCCGAAAAGTGCTGGAGGTCAGCGAGGGGAATCAATCGCAAGCGGCGAAAACGTTAGGAATCCACCGCAATACGCTGGGCCGGAAAGTGGAAGAGTATAAGCTTAACTCGAGGGACGGCGCCTCCCGTCCGAAGGCTCGCTCCGCCAAATCCCCCAAGAAATAAACCGTTCTGGTTCGTCCGCCGCCGAAGCGGCACGAGAAACACCCTCACAGCGGGAAGTGAGGAGGCTTTCCGGGCGGTGTGGAAAACCGCTTGCCCTTACGGGGTGACCTTCCCTTGGACTATCTTCAACAGGAAGGGACGGGCCCGGAAGGTGTCCAGTTTCCCCTCAAACTGTATATCCTGGCTTTTCTTAAGAGGTTCTCTCAAAGGTGCGGCCAGGCTCAGTTCCACGTCATGAACGCCTTCCCTCACCGCGACCTCCGGTGCAACTGCCAGGAGGACAGTTCTGCTCCCCGCGACCGTGGCGTCAACCACTCGGCCCGCCAGGGGCAGGACCTGTCCGTGCAGCACTTCCCAGGTATCTTCCCCCTTCTGTCCGCCTTCCTGTAGATATTTCACGATGACGTCAAAGGAAGTGAGTTCCTCTGCCAACTTCTGCTTTCGCTCCGCCGCTAGCCGCGCCGTCTCCAGCTTTGCCTCCTCCTGTCGCAAGGCCTCCTGCTCGGCCTTGTACTCCGGCGTCTCCTCTAAGGACAGAACGTGGAAATCGGCTGGCGGAAAGGGGGCCGACGCGGCCTGCGTAAAGACCTGATCCAGCCCCTGGTCGGAGCCGTGACGCGCGTCATAGACCTTGGTCACGTAATCTTTGACCTGGGCCTGGGTGGCCGCCGGCAATGCGGTCGCGCCGGTAATGGAAACAGCGCGGGCCATGGCCCAAATCCCCTGGTCGTACTTGGTGGCAGGCTTGGGTGGAGACAGATAGGCAAGGCCGAGCCAGTAGAAACCCAATCCATCGTTGGGATTCATCTCGGAGCTCTTGCGAAGCGACTCCTCGGCCTTCTCGTACTCTTTTTTCTGGAGCGCGACAAACCCGGTCGTCTGGTGGAACACCGCCGCCGATTGGTTCTTCTGCTTCTCAAAGTCCGCCGGCGCCATCCCTTGCGGCATTTGCAACGCGGCTAACTGCTCCAGACCGCGGGCGGAATAATCGGCCGCCGCATTCAACTTCTGGTCCATGGACGCGTCTTGGGCATTCAGGGTCCGAGGAATCAGGTAACTCATCAGAAAAAGCGCCTGGAAGTTTTTGGGATTCACCTCGAGCAATTTCGTCGCCGTTTCTTCGATCTTCGCGGTATTGTTGGGCTGCTGCTGCTGGTAGGCTTGCAACTTCATGGCATAGATTTGCTCGAGCACTTTCGACCCTGGATAGGCCGCCAGATATTTGTCCACCAGCTCGATTCGTTGGTTGGCGTCTTTGGCTTGCTGGATGGCAACAAACTGGTCATACTCGGCCCGATCTTTCCAAGGCGACGCTTGTTGCGCCTGCGCCGCAAGGACGGGGAGTCCCCCGCCGAACCCAATCACCAGGACTGCCGCAATCACTATCCGTTGCAAACTTCCTTTTCTTTTCATAACAGATGCCGCCCCTCTCAAAATTTGTTCCACCTGCCTCGTTCCCCATCACCGGCAGAACCGCCGTCTCCTGGAGTCCAGCCGGGACCGCGCCCTATTATATCTTAAATTCTATCCTGGCAAGCCCAACTTGCATAGTCCTCCTTCAGACTTTTTCCTTGCCCCTCCGGACCCGCCGGGTCTGGATCAGTTTGGCCACATACCTGCGGACCTCCTCCCGCACCCGCGGGTCTTCGGTCAGATCGTTCAAATCGGACCGAGCGATCGTAGGGAGGAGGGCCATCACCCGCGCCAGGGAAAGGTGCCGGTTCCGGAGCAGGGCCAGCTTGACTCCACCGCGTGCGATCCAACGGTCCTGCGCCAGCACCGCCGCCGTCAATTCCTGGCCCGTCTTCGGTTCCAGGAGCGCCCCGGCAATGGCGTGCTCCGTCATCGCCGGATTCGACAATGCCGCCTCGATCACGCGACGGTCCGGGTCCCGGAGCAGTCCTGCCGCGATCCGGTGCGAACCCCGTCGCGCCAGGCTCAGACGCTGACCGAGCGCCAGTCCCTCTTGCTGGGATAGAATGGCTTCCTCGGCCACTCGTTTTAGCTCCGGCGCCACGCCCGGCGTCGCCGCCACATTCAGCAGATCAAACAAATAGAGAAACCGGAACAGCGGCAATGCCAGATGCCGCGGTGTATGGGGATGCTTGACCACGGCCAGCTTCAGCGGGTAGCTCTTCATCCACTCCCGGTTCTGGGCAATGCGACCCACAATGTCCCGTGACAGGTCCCGCCGCGACAGCAAAATGGCCAGGTGTTTCTCCCCCAGGCGCGGGTTTTTTAGCAGCCCTTCCAGCACTTCCCGCGAGCTGTGAAACAAAAGGTTCTCGAGCAGCGCCCCGTCGGCTGTGCGCGCCCGTTGTGCCTCTTCCGCCAAACCGGATTCGGGAGGTCGGTCCATCATTCTGCTCGCCTCTCTCCGTCGGCGCTCAGTTCCCCTTGTTGCATCGGAAAGAAAATGCTACCATTACCACGGTTTATTTTCGACTGGGGTGTTGTTCGCTCGCTCCCCGGCGTGAGCCAGGGCCCCGAACGCTTCGCTGCGGGGAAAGCGATACCGAGCCGTATGCTGCGTTGCCAAAAGCCGGCGGCATCGTCCGCCGAGGAGACTCCGTCCCTTGGGAAATAGTCGAGAGAGCATCTCCGCGTTTTTTCCGGCATATAACGACGCCGCCACGATTGGCGGACTGGTCGAGAAGACCTTCCACCTTCTGAAGGCTACCGGGAGGGAATTTGAGATTCTGGTCGTAAACGACGGGAGCCACGACGCGACACCCCAGGTGCTGGAAGACCTCCAGAAGAAGTATGGGTCCGCTTTCCGAGCGATCCACCATCCCGTCAACCGGGGGTACGGGGCTGCCTTGCGAAGCGGAATTGCAGCAGCCACCAAGGATTTGGTCTTTTATACGGACGGCGACGGGCAGTACGATCCCGCAGAACTTGCTGCCCTTCTGGCGCAGATGGAACCTTCGGTCGGTCTGGTGAACGGCTATAAGACCAAGCGCAGCGACCCCCAGCATCGGATTTTCATCGGGAAAGTTTATAACGCCATGGCCCGGTGGCTGTTCGGAATCTCTCTCCGGGATATTGACTGCGACTTCCGCTTGATTCGGCGCTCGTGGCTGGAAAAGGCCCGGCTGCAGCATGACTCCGGAGTGATCTGCGTGGAGATGGTTTATAAGCTCGAACGGCTGGGTTGCCGGGTCGTGGAAGTGCCGGTGAGCCATTACGAGCGCGTGGCCGGCCGGTCCCAGTTCTTCCGGTGGCGATCCATCCTGACCACGTTGTGGCAGTTGGCGTCCCTCTATTTCTCTCGACTGGACACGCCCGCCGCCCGGCGGAGCGTAGCCGAACTCAATCCAAAATGACCGTCCCGGGAACCCTCCGAAATACCTATCAGGATGCCCGCGTGCTCGTCACTGGCGGTATGGGCTTCATCGGGAGCAATCTGGTTATTGCCCTGGCGCGAGCCGGGGCCCGGGTGACGGTGGTGGACTCGCAAGTGCCCGGGTGCGGAGCCAATCCCGCCAACCTCGATCCGGTCCGGGACCAGGTCCAGATTTTCACCGACGACATGGGCGATGTCGCCGCCATGCGGCCACTGGTCCCCGATCAGGAAATCATATTCAACCTGGCCGGCGAGATCAGCCACGTCAACAGCATTACGAACCCGCTGCGGGACCTGGCGATCAATTGCGCCGCGCAAGTGCAGTTTCTGGACTTGTGCCGCACGCTCAACCCGAAGGCGACGATCGTGTATGCCAGCTCGCGGCAGGTTTACGGACGCCCGAACTACCTCCCCGTGGACGAGGAACATCCCGTCAACCCCGCCGATTACAACGGCGTCCACAAACACGCCGCCGAGCAGTATCATTTCCTGCTGCGCCGGCATTTCCACATGCGCGCCACCTGCCTGCGCCTCGGAAATGTTTATGGGCCGCGACAGGCGATCTATCAGGATTGCCGGGGCTTCATTGATACGTTCCTGCGAATCTCCCTGGAGGGCAAGCAGATTGTGGTCTTCGGGGACGGCAAGCAACTTCGCGGCATGATTCATGTGGACGACGTCGTAGACGCGTTCCTGCGGGTCGGCCTGGCGGGACCGGGCGTCGCCCCCGCCTACAATGTCGGCCATCCCGAACCGGTTTCTCTCCTGGAAATCGCCCGGACTCTTTCTGAGCTTACGGGCGCTCCTCCGCCCCAGGTCATTCCCTTCCCCCCGGACCGTCTCTTGATAGACATCGGAGATTTCTACCAAAACACGGGGAAAATCCTCCGCGACTTCGGGTGGATTCCCCGCGTGGGCCTTCGGGAAGGCCTCCAACAAACGGTTGAGTTCTTTCGGTCGCAGGAAAGACACGCGCCCCATGCGGACCCGCATCCCGTTTCTTAGGCTTCCCGCCTCCGATCCCATCGTTGCTCAGGAGTGCGAACGGCGGATCGCCCGAGTCCTCGCGCGAGGTCATTTCATTCTGGGCGAGGAGGTCACCCGCTTCGAGCGCGATTGGGCGGACTTCTGCCGCTCCCGATTCAGCATCGGGGTGGCGAACGGAACCGAGGCGCTGCTGGTCGCGCTGCGTCTGAGCGGGATTCAGCCCGGCCGGGACCAGGAAGTAATCACGACTCCATTGACGGCCTCGTTCACGGCGCACGCCATTGTCGCTGCCGGAGCGCGTCCGGTGTTCGCGGACATTGACGCCGACACCTTGCTGCTCGATCCCGCCGCCGTACGGCGTTCGATCACAAGGCGGACCGCCGCCCTGTTGCCCGTTCACCTCTACGGCCAATGTGCTAACCTGGCCGCGTTTCGCTCGCTCGCCGAAGAGTCCGGTTGCGCCTTGATTCAGGATGCCGCCCAGGCGCACGGAGCGCTGTTCGCGGGCCGCCCCCTCGCCGACTTCTCCGATTGGGTGGCGTATAGTTTCTACCCCACCAAGAATCTCGGCTGCCTCGGAGACGGGGGCGCTCTGGTCACCAATCGGCCCGACCTGGCGGCGGAAGCCAAGAGGTTCCGCGATGGCGGACGCCGGGGCAGCCACGTCGCTTCCAGCGAAGGCATCAACAGCCGTCTCGATGAACTGCAAGCGGCGATCCTCCGCGTTCACCTGAAGCGTCTGAAGAAGTGGAACAAGCGAAGGGGGCAGTTGGCCAAGCTCTATGACCACGGCCTGTCCGAAAGGGCCTCCGAGCGCATCCGCTTATTGGGACACGCCCCCCAGAGCCAGTCCTGCCACCATCTCTACGTGATCCGAACTCGCCGGCGTCAGGCGCTCCGGCAATGGCTGGCCGACCGGGGGATTGAAACGGCGGTACATTACGATCTGCCGTTGCATCTGCACCCCGGCTTTCGCAGGCTGGGCTACCGCCGGGGCGACTTCCCCGTCGCGGAACAGGCCACCCGGGAGGTGCTCTCCCTCCCGCTTCATCCGTGGCTCTCCGACCGCGACGCCGCGCGCGTCGCCGAAGAAATCGGCCGCTTCGTGGAGCAGCGATGACGCCGGAAGAGCTTCACAATATCTACCGGGCCGAGTCCGAGTTCTGGTGGTATGAGGGGATGCGGGCGATCACCTGGGCGCTGCTCGACCCCTTGCTCCCGCGGGGGCTCGCGACGGGATTGGATGCCGGTTGCGGGACCGGCATGAACGCTCTGGAGTTCGAGCGGCGGTACGGCATTCGGATGTGCGGCGTGGACCTGGCTCCGCTCGGAGTCCGGTACTGCCGCCAGCGAGGACTCGACCGCGCGGCGGCGGCTTCGGTCCTGGCGCTGCCGTTCGCGGACCACTCATTTGATTTCGTAAGCTCGATTGACGTTTTTCCAGTCCTGCCTCCCGGCGGCGATGAGCAGGCTTTGCGGGAGTTCCATCGAGTGTTGCGTCCCGGCGGATGGCTGGTCCTGCGCGTTGCGGCGTTTCGTGCGCTCCGCAGCCGCCACTCGCAATACGTGGCCGAGGGGCACCGCTACCGGGCGGGCGAACTCCTCCGCAAGCTCGCCGCGGCTGACTTCCGGGTCCTGCGTTGGACTTACGCCAACTCCTTCCTCTCGCCCGTCGCCTGGTTCAAGTTCCGGGTCTGGGAAAATCTGTTGCGGCAGGAACCTCATTCCGGCGTCGCGGCGACTCTCCCGCCTGGGTTGAATCGTCTGCTCCTCAGGGCCTTGAAAACAGAAGCCGCGCTCCTACGCGCCGGCTTCCGGTTCGTCTTCGGGCAGTCGTTGATGGCCGTGGCCCGGAAGCCGGAGTAGCTTTCCCCGTTCCCGTTCCCGTTCGTGCCCGCCACGCTTGGCATAGGCTGCGTAATTCCAAAACAAGGAGTGCAAGCACATGCCAGAAATTGGTGTCAACGAGGGTCATTCTTATGGGGAGAATCGGAGCCGATGACCCTCTCGGAAAATAATTGCGCTCGGTTGGACGCAAATGGAGGTATATTTTCAATCGGCGGAAGACCCAGAACTTAATTCCGGTCTACACCAACTGTCAACCGGCGGCGGGAAAACTGTTCATCGGTTGCGGGACTCAGGTGCGGGGTAAAATCTGTCATCCTGCTGGGGTCCTAATCATGTCGCAATGAAACTATCCGGCGGAAGTACGGCGGCGGCGGTGAACGGCAGAGATCTCTTCACAGCGGCCCGTCGCGAGGTCGAAGCAGATCAATCAGACCGAATGAACTTAAAAAAAGGAGTGGAGGAAGCGTTATGAGGAGGAGCCACATTAGACCGATCGTTTGGATCGTTGGACTGGTGTTCGTTGCCCTGGCGTCTATTGTCCTGGTCCCGGCGCGGGCCCAGCAGCCAGTTCCCCTGTCCCTCGCAAAGATAGGCCACGTTGTTGCCGGGGGGAAATATACCGAGGTGAAGGGCCGCAAGATAATGAACGGGCAGCTCTATGCAGAGTATTTCATCCCGAGCCGGCAAACGAGTCCCTATCCCATCGTCATGGTTCATGGCGGCGGCGTCTCGGGAGCTTTCTACATGGGGACACCCGACGGCCGCGAGGGCTGGGCGCAATTCTTCCTGCGGAAGGGCTATGCCGTCTACGTGGTAGATCAGCCCGGGCGGGGCAGGTCGGCTTATGTGGCGGATCTGTACGGTCCTTTGGGAGGAGGCGGCAATCCCGATAATCTATCGCGGACTCAGACTGCTACGGCGCGCTTCAACCTTTGGCCGCAGGCGAAGTTGCACACGCAGTTCCCGGGAACGGGCGTGGCGGGCGACCCGCTGTTTGATGCCCATTTTGCCACGACCCTTCCCAGCATCCAGGACTACGTCAAGGTGAACACGCTGGTCCGCGATGGTCTCGTGGCCCTGCTCGACAAGATCGGCCCGGCGATTCTGTTCACGCACTCGCAGTCAGGGACCCCGAGCTGGGCGGTGGCAGATGCGCGTCCCGATCTGGTGAAAGCCCTGGTTCCCATCGAGCCGGGGGTGCCGTACCATGACATTGACTTTGTCGGCGCACCGGAATGGTTCAAGGTCGCTCCGGAATTGCGCCGTCCGTGGGGGCTCAGCCCGCTGCCGCTCGCCTATTCACCTCCTGCTCCGAATGCGGGGGATATCGTCCCGGTGGAGCAGGAAAAGGCCGACGCTCCAGACTTGGTGAAGTGCTGGCTGCAAAAAGAGCCGGCGCGGAAACTGACCAACCTCCAGAAGGTGCCGATTCTGATGCTCACAGGCGAGGCTTCCTTCCACGCCCCCACCGATCACTGCTTCGACAAATTGCTGACCCAGGCGGGTGTTCCTCACACCTGGATCAAGCTCCAGGACGTCGGGCTGCGCGGCAACGGCCACGCGATGCAGCAGGAGAAGAACAATGCGGAAGTCGCCGATGTGATCTACCGCTGGCTCGTTAAGACCCTGCCGGACGGCGCGAGGAAAACGCCCTAACGAAGCGCTTGAACCATCCTGAAATCATGTCACCGCAGGGAGTGTCGGAATGTCCCTGCCAAAAATTCGGTACTGGGTCATTTTGAATGGAAGGGCATGGCTTCAGCCATGCCGAGACAATGCACCTCTGGATGGGCTTTAGCCCCTGAGGTCCTGCCTCAGCGGTTGAAACCGCTGGATGCACCGGCTGTGCGCCACGGTTGAAACCGTGCCCTTCCAGTTCGGAAATATTCAAACTGACCCACGACCAAAAATTCGATTAGCTTGAACTGAGGGCGGTTAGCGGGGAGGCCAGATAATCCTTTTGGCACCATGAAAAACGGTTCGGTTCCCTCTTTGGCGCCGTGAGGTCGGCGGCATTCCGCATCGCTAGGAACGCCGCGCAGCCTGATCTCATTCTTGCCTGGATGGGGTGTCGAAGGATGCAAACCTGATCCCCACGCCCTTCGGCGACAGGCTGTCTGGCTTTATCGCCGGCCCGCACCAAACTCAAACTGAAAGACTTCCCCGATCTGTATTTCCATCGGGAAATTTCTTCGCTGAGCCGATCGGGCGATTTGATCCGGCGTTCTGAGTGCGGATGAGGTCCTGGTCGGCACAGCATTTTTCTTGACAGGCAGCATTCAAACATGATAACTCTCCCTCAGCGGCGGGGCATTTCCGGATTTGGTGGGATTTGCAACATAGCCCTCGGGGCTTTTGGGGACGCAGCAGAAGAAGATTTCTGAAGACCCAGAAGAACTGGTCGGAATTGAACACGGAGGTGTGATGATGAACGGTCGTGTCCGAGAAATCAGTGTGTGGATGGTGGGTGCGTTGCTCGTTCTGTCGTTGGCTTCGACCGCGTTCAGCCAGGCAGTTACGGGAAGTATTTCGGGGACAGCGAAAGACAGCACCGGGGCTGTGCTGCCGGGAGCACAGGTGGTGCTTTTGAACCAAGATACAGGGTTCACCCGTACCGTCCAGAGCGATGCGGCAGGGCGGTATTTGGCAACCTCGCTGCCTCTGGGCGACTACCAGGTGACGGCCACCCTGCAAGGCTTTCAGACTCAGGTTCGAAGCGGAATTGTGTTGACGGTGGGGCGGGAAGCGGTCGTGGACCTGGTGCTGTCGGTCGGCGCCGTCACCCAGACCGTGGAAGTGTTTGGCGAGGCTGCTCTGATTGATACCACCAGCGCCACGGTTTCCGGGCTGGTGGACGGAGTGCAAATCCGGGAACTGCCGCTGAACGGCAGAAGCTATAACGACCTGGCTCTCCTGAACCCCGGCGTCATCTATAACCGCTCGACCGGCAGTTCCGCATCCGACGGTTACGGAGCGCGCATGAATGTGAATGGCGCCCGATCCAACATGAATCTCTTCCTGGTGGACGGCACGGTGACGAATGACGCCTCGCAGACCGCCGGAACGGTTGCGGCGTTGAGCCTGGGAGTGGAGGGGATTCGGGAGTTTCGTGTCCTGACGCACAACTACACCGCGGAATACGGACGGAGCGCCGGGGGAGTGGTGAGCGTGGTGACGCGCTCCGGGACCAACCAATTGCACGGAAGCGCGTATGAGTTTGTGAGAAACAACATCTTTGACGCCCGCGATTTCTTTAATCGGGGCGATCTGCCCCCGTTTCGGCGGAACCAGTTTGGAGCGGCAGCCGGAGGGCCGGTACTCCGAGACCGCATCTTCTTTTTCGCAAACTACGAAGGGCTGCGGCAGCGGAGGGGGCAGACGATCATCGCCACCGTCCCGGATCTGAATGCCCGGCAGGGGATCCTTCCTTCGGGCAGGGTCGAGGTGAGTCCGGTGGCCAAGCCGTACGTGGATTTGTATGCGCTGCCCAACGGCCGCAACTTTGGCGACGGCACCGCCCAATGGGTGAGTGATTTCTCCCAGCCCATCACCGAAGATTATTTCATGGGACGGCAGGATTTCCGCTTGTCCGATCAGGACAATTTGTACTATCGGTATATCTTTAATCCGTCCACGCGAGTTCGCCCCGGCGGGGACCCGCGGTGGACCACGCTCGATAATGCTACGAACCACTATGTGGTCCTGAGTGAGACGCACGTCTTTTCCGGGACTGCCCTCAACGATTTCCGTTTCGCCTTCAACCGGAATTTTCGAGGCACCGAGGTAGGTCCCACAACCGTGGATGTTCCTCCCTCCCTTTCGTTCGTGCCCGGGCATCCCTTGGGACGGTTCCAGTTCGCGGGCGGGGCGACCGGGGCCAACGCGGTTGCGGCGGGGCTTGTAACACTGGGAAATCTCAACGCCACACCGACATTGACGTTACAGAATCTCTTTCAAGCGACCGATACCTTTACCCTGATCCGCGGCGGCCATTCCATGAAGTTTGGGTTCGACCTGGAACGCTACCAGAACCCCCTCTTAAATCTCGGCGGTATCCGGGGCAGTTGGACGTTCACTTCGTTGCAAAGCCTGCTGGCGGCGCAGCCGTTCCAGTTGGATACGGGGCGAATTACGGGAAACCTTCCCAACGGTGGATATGCCCCCGCTTCCGTTGGATGGCGCCGCACGCTGATCGGCTGGTTTGTTCAGGACGATTTCCGCGTGAATTCCAGGCTGACGCTGAACCTTGGTCTGCGCCACGAATTCTTCACGGACCCTTCTGAGGTGAATGGCTATTCGGGGACGCTGATCAATTTAACGGACGCGGAGAGCACCATTGGCACCCCCTTTCATTACGCGAAGATGAATTTCGCTCCCCGGGTGGGAGTGGCCTGGGATCCCACCGGAAGCGGCAAGACCTCCGTCCGGACCGGAGTGGGGATCTACCACAATCAGGTGGACAATCGAGAGTCGGGTCCGCCGGCAGATTACCGCTTCTCCGCCACCTATTCACTCAACTGCAACACGACGGCGACGAATCCCTGCGCCACATTCCCGAAGGCGCCTGCGAACCCTCCGCTGTCCACCTCCAAGTCCGAGTCCATGGTTCAGTACAACCTGCCTACACCCACCATTGTTCAGTACGGCTTGGATCTCCAGCGGCAGCTCACACCTACGTTGACCGCACGGGTGGGGTACGTGGGGTGGTGGGGATATCACCTGACTCGAAGCACTTCGGCGAACATTCGAAGAGCTACGATTCTGCCCGACGGCACGAAAACGTTTCCAACCACCAATACGCGCATCAATCCCGCTTTTGGCAACATTACCCTGTTGCTCGCGGATACCGTGTCTAACTACAACGGCATGCAGGCAGTGCTTCGGAAGACTGCCGGCGGGGGCCTGATGTTCCAGGCTTCCTATACGTATAGCAAGGCGCTTTCCGAGGCTGACAGCAGCGCCAACCGGGTGACGGACAACACCGGCAGTGGGTACAGTACCCTGGATAAGGACGATCCGGGCCGCGACTACGGCCGATCCGCATCCGATCAGCGCCAGACCTTTGTGTTCAACGCCCAGTATCAGTTCGTGGCGCTGGACCGCCTCCTGAATGGCGGGATCGCAAAGGCCCTGCTGGGAGGCTGGGCGATGAATGGGGTCTGGCAGTATGGTTCGGGGCTGCCGTTGAATGTCAACCTGCAGTTCAACCGTTCGCAGAACCAGAACTCGGTAATCCCGGACCGGCCCAGTCTGGCGCCGGGGGCCAGCAACAATCCGACTCATGGAGTAACTTCTGGGTGCGGCGTCATCCCCGCAGGTCAGAAACTGCGCACCCCGAACCGGTGGTATGACCCCTGCGGGTTTGTATTGCCGGCCGCCGGCACTTTTGGAAATCTGGGGCGGAACACCATGGACGGACCGCCGTATAATGCTGTGAACTTCACGCTGGTCAAGACCACGGCCTTGACGGAAAGCAAGAAGCTCGAGTTCCGAGCAGAAGTCTTCAACCTGTTTAACCACCCCAGCTTCTCGATCCCGGTAATAGCGGTATTCTCCTCCAGCCTGGCTCATACGGGCAACGAAGGCGTAATCAACCTTACGACCTCGAACGGCCGGGAGATACAGTTGGGGTTGAAGCTGACGTTCTAGGGAACCACGCGCGCAAAGGATGGAGCGACGGAACGCGTGACGCAGCCGCTCGTCACGATGAAAACACGATGGAGGTGTTGAATGAGTCTATGGAAACGGGGCAGCCTTCTCGTTGCGATATTCCTGCTTCCGGTTTTCCTGGGTGGTGCAGCGGCCCAGCAAGCCGGAAAAGCAGGCAACGGGGACGCCGCCAGGGGCAAGAAAGTGTTCCAGGAAAACGGCTGCTTCTTATGCCACAACACGGAATCGGATGAGGCGAAGCGGCCGCCTGCGCCTTCCTTGAAGGGTGTCTTCAAGAGGCCCCTGCACAAACTGGCCGACGGAACGGAACACAAGGACCATACCGACGAGATGATCCGTAAGATCGTCACGGAAGGCACCCGCGCCATGAATCCACGCGGGGCGGTCCTGACCGACGAAGAGCTGAATGATTTGATGGCCTACCTTCACATCCTCTGATCTTCCCGGCAGGCTGCGCCCGTCGCTCAGTTACGGATGAGGCAGTCCGGCGCAGCGGGCGGCGTAGTTCCGGCACAGAGGAATGGCGGAACCTATCAACCTTAAGGAGCGATCCATGAAACGACTTGTCTTGGTCCTGAGCGTGGCGGTGTTGTGGCCGCTGTCCCCCTCCTGGGCGCAACTGTTTCCTCCGAATGAAGCGGGTGTGTCTCTGGGCGCCTGGCATACCATCGTAAGGAATGTGGAGGTCACCAAGGAGTGGTGGCAGATTTGGGGCGGCGTGCCGATGAAGATAGACGGCGTTGACGTCATGAAATTCCCCGGCGTATTTGTCTTTATGGTGCCGGGAGAACCCAAGGCCCCTTCGTTGGGAGCGATGATTGATCACATCGCCTTCGCTTCGCCCGACGGCTACGGTCTCATGAAGAAGCTGGTGGACGCGGGCGTGGATACGGACAAAATCAATCCGGAAACGCTGCGGAGCCCCAACTGGAGACCAGGCTCCGATCAGCGGACGTGGAGTTACGCCTACAGTCCGGACGGCCTGCGGGTGGAGATTGAAAGCTCCGACGAGTGGCATGTGGGCAAGGGATTGGCGATTCAGAGTGACATGATCCATTTTTACTTTAAGGATTTGTCGGACCTGAGAGCTTCCTATCCCTGGTGGCGGAAGTATTTTGCCGGCAAACCGTTTCCTTCCCCCAACATTTCCCTTCTCATCAACGGCACCCGGCTGAATTTTGCGCTCGCCAACCAAGGCCCGCGCCCCCTCAACAAGGGAGGAGCGCTGGACTACATTGGGTTTGAGGTGAAGGACCTGGAGGCGTTCTGCAAAAGGCTGCAAGCAGACGGAGTGAAGTTTGACCAGCCCTACAGCAAGACGCGTCACAAGAGCTATGCGAGCGCCCAGTTCACCGATCCTTGGGGCACGGTTATCGAGCTGACCGAAGGTCTGAACAAGTTTTGAACAGCCTCTGGGTAGGCGGGCTTATCGGGCAGCTTGTTGAAAAACTGTTTACGGCAAGGACAAGGAGCGTCTTATGCGAAGTCTGGTTTGTGTTCTGAGCCTTGCGGTCCTGTGGCAGGTCAGTGGCTCCTGGGCGCAATTGGCGCCCCCCAATGAAATCGGCTTGAGCTTTGGCCATTTGCATGTGTTTTCACCGGAACGGGAAAAAGAAGCGAAGGCCTGGCTGACTCTGGGCGGGCAGCTCGGAAATAACCTGTCCGGCAACATACCCATCAAATTCCCGGGAATTGTAGTCCTGGTCGGGCAGGAGCGGCCCGTTACCGGCGGATCGGCAGGATCGCTGATAGACCACGTAGGTTTCAGAGTGCCGGACCTACAAGCGTCCCTGGCGAACTGGAAAGGCGTTTCGACGTGGTGGAAGGAAGGCAATTGGGGCTTGAAGATCGAGCCGGGCACGAAGCCGGGTCAGGCATTTGTCACCACGCCGGGCGGGACCCGGTGCGAAATTCTGGAGGACAAGTCGCTCACGGTCCCGATCCTGTTTGACCATGCCCATTACTTTGTGGAGGAATCCCGCCTGAAGCAGATGCAGGACTATTACGCCAGGATGTTTGGCGCGAAACCCACCAAGGGAGAAGCCGACACCTTCGACATTCCCGGCGGAAAACTGGTGTTTTCAAAATCGGCTACGCCGACCGCAGAGACGATGGGGCGATCGCTGGACCATGTGGGCTTCAATATGCTGAACGCCGAAGCACTGGCGGCCTTCGTGAAGACGTTGGAAGCGAAGGGAGCCAACATCCAACGGTATCAGAACTCCTCCATGGGCATGATTCGGTTGCTCGATGGTTTTGGGGCAGTCGTTGAAGTCACGAAATCACAAGGCGGCTACTTCGATATCAAGCTCCTGGACAAGAGCTTCTACCTGGTTGACGAGGGTGGGCGGAAGGAAGGCGAGACTCCGACCAGACCACGATGATCTTGCCGAGAGCAGGCGCGGACTCGGGCGTTCCACGGGCGAGTTCCTGGATTGTTAGGGCATTTCTCGAGAAGGTGTAGACCATCAAAGAACGGTTGTCGGAAGCCCCGGAGGGGCGGTAAATTCTAGCCCACGGCGCAAGCCGTGGGTAAGAAGCGCAACCAGCAGGCTAGCCCCGGAAGGGGCGAAAGACAGCTTTGCGGGATTTTCTGTCGCCCCTCCGGGGCTTTCCTTCTTCGGCTGCTTCCCTTCCCAGGGCTCACGCCCTGGGCTAGAATCTGTCGCCCCTCCGGGGCTCCTGTTGCGGTCTACAGGAACCCGTGAAACCGCTTTAGAACTTGTCGAGGCCCTCGGTCAGCTCGATGGACGTTCCCCAGGGATCGGTGAGTTCCGCGCTCGCAAAGCTGCCGTGCCTTTCCTTGCTATATTGCGCCTCAAACAGGATTCCCATAGCCTCCAGCTTCTTGCAGAACGCCTCCAGGTTGGTGACCTCAAACCCGATATGGTCCAGCGTGCGTCCCTTGGTCGGCTGCGGCGCGTAGGGGGAGCCATGCGTCTTTCCAAACACGATGCCCTGCCGCATCCCTGGAATTACAGCGCGGGGGCGGGGAATCGCATTGCCGTCGCCGAAGCTGGTTCTGTCCCCCGGCTGCCCCCCAGGGTTCACCGCCTTCAGGCCAAAAAACTGGACGTACCACGCCAGGGCCGCCCGTCGGACGTATCGGGGCATATCGTATTGGAGCTGGATGACCTCGACCGGAACCGTGAGCCGGGGGTTCTGATTGTTATCAATTCTCTTCCCCTCCGTAGTCCACACCACACCGTTGTCCGGCTGCCCCGGGTTGTTGCGAAGCACTCTCACTCCCTGGCCCTCCAGCTTGGAAAGCATCTCATGGCCGGCCCAGTGGTCGAGCAGGACCTGACTCACCACGGACCCCTCGTCGGTGGCGTCGCAAGGCAAGCTCGTCCACTGGCCTTCGGTAACCTGGTAGCGGCATAATCCCGGTCCCCCGATTCCAGCGGGGATGGGCGTTCCTTGCGAAATAAAGACGAGAAGCCCCGGGAACTTGACCACGTCCGTTCCGTCCACCTTGATCGCGGTGCCTCCCAAACCGACCCAGATCTTCTTCTCGGCCTCCACATTCCGGACAACCATGTGCATGTGCCCCATCCTCACGCCCGCTTCATTGGGAGCCGCCAGTTGCGCCCACGATGCGGCAAACGGCCAGAGAACGACCATTGTCAGAATCGGAAAAAGCTTCTTCACCGGGTCCTCCTTTTCCTTGAGTGGGAATGTCCGATTATTTCCGTTGCCCAAACTGCCGCGCCAAACCAGGGCGGGCGTTACCTGGAAGGGTTGCCCGCGGCAACCGGAGCCGGCTGCGGCGTGGCGCCGAGCTTCACAAGAAGATCCGCGGTGCTCTTATTCGTGTTCCGAGGAAGCGTTCCCCTGCGAAGCTGCTGGCCCGGAGGAGCCTGGCCCGGAGGAGCAATGTTCGCCGCGATGTTCCAGGCGGTCTGCCCGTATTTGTCTTTCGCGTCTACGTTGGCGCCCCGCTCCACCAGATATTGAATCACCGCGTTTTCTCCCGAGGCCGCCGCGGCGTGCAGCGCCGTCTGGCCAAGCTCGTTGGCCGCATTCACGCCGGCGCGCGCTTCCACCGCAACTTTGACGGCGTCCAGAGAGGTTCCATCGCTCCCGATCCGCTGGTCCCGAAGCATCCCCGCGGCCATCATCAGCGGCGTGATCTTGCCCTCCATGGCAAGGTTCGGATCGGCCCCGGCGTCCAACAGGGTTTTCATGATGCCGGCGTTGTTGCTGATCGCAGCCAGCAACAGCGGCGTTGCGCCGGCCGGGCTCATCCCATCCACAAACCAAACCGTCTCGGGGCCCCTTTTGATCTGAACATTGGGATTCGCCCGGTGCGCCACCAGCAGGTTCACCAATTCCGGCACATGGGGCCGCAACAAGTAATTATTGTAGTGACGCAGGGTGATGCCGCGGATGACCCAAAGCCCTTTTACCACCGCGTAATGCAAAGCGGTCATCCCATTGTCGTCCGCCGCGCTCGCGTTGGCGCCCTTCTCCAGCAGAAGTTTGACTGCCGCTACGTGACCATTGGCGGCCGCCCGTATCAAGGCGGTGCTGCCCTCGGGCGTAGCCTCGTTCACGTCCGCGCCCGCCCCGAGCAGGATGCGGACAGACTCCGCGTCCCCTTGCTGGGCGGCAAACAGCAAGGGGGTGAAGCCGCCCTTGCTGACCTCCCGGAAATCGCCTTCGTACACATCACCGGCGGGGTAGCCTCCGCTTTTTGCGGCGGGCAAAACAACGTGCTTGGTTCGCGCGCGGACGTCCGCGCCACGCTCGATCAGCACCCGCGCGACCTCCGGGTGCCGGTTCGCTACGGCCCACATCAGCGCCGTCTGCCCCTTGCGGTTCTCCTTGGCGTTCCTGTTCGCTCCCGCTGCGAGCAGCGACTGGACAGCCTCGAGGCTGCCCGTTCGGGAACACATCATCAGGGGTGTCTCACCCGTTCGCAGCGCGGCGTTGGCATCGGCTCCCGCCTTCAACAGCTTCTCGACCATGGCAGCGCTTCGGTTGGTGCAGGCCTCCCAGAGCGGCGTGACGCCCAAGTCGTTCGCCGCGCCCGCCCGGGCGCCGGCGCGGATCAGAAGCTCCGCCGTCTCCAGATCATTCCAATGCGCCGCCCAGGCCAGCGCCGTGGCGCCATCGCCTTGCGGCGCATTCACATCCACTCGCTGCTTCAGAAGGGATCGAACCGCCTCGCCGTCTCTGTTCTTTACCGCATCCACCAGACTGAGATCGCTCGCGGAAACCGCCGCCGTGGAGACCGCCAGCGCGGCGAGCCACCATCCCAATGCTCTGACCCTGATCCCCATATCGTTCCTCTGCTCCTTCAGTTCATTCGCATCCCGGCCGCCGCATCCCGGCCGCGCCTGCTAGACCGAGAGAAGTTCGAGCTTCCCGGTGCTGTTGCCCAGGTTGTCCATGCGAACTCCTAACAGGCTCAGTATGGTCAGGTGGAGATTGGTGATTTCCGTATCCTCGGGACACCGGATGTGACGGCCTCCGTGGAGCTGACCCGCCGCGCCGCCCGCGAGCACGGTGGGCAGGTTGGTGCGCGCATGCCCGTTGCCGTTGCTCAGTCCGCTGCCGTACAGGAGGACCGAGTGATCCAACAGGCTGCCCTCGCCGTCCGGCGTGGACCGCAGCCTCTCCAGGAAATACGCAAACAGCTTCGTATGATAGAGGTTGATGCGGAACAGCTTCTCGATCTTGGGGGCGTCGTTCTGGTGATGCGACAGCGCGTGGTGCGTATCGGGAATGCCGATCTCGGGGTAAGGACGGCTGCCGTAGGGGCCTTCGCGAGCCATCATGTAGGTGATGACGCGCGTCAGGTCACCCTGGTAGGCCGCCACCAGGAGGTCGCACATCAGCTTGTTATACTCCTCCAGCGTCTCCGGGACCCCGGTGGGCCGCTCCAGCGTCGGCAGTTCGCGGGAGGATTGTTCCTCGGCGGTCAGGATGCGCCGCTCGAGGTCGCGAATGGAATCGTGATACTCGGTCACCTTGGCGCGGTCGTCCGGACCAAGCCCGGAAAGGAAGCGCGGCATATCCTCGGCGAGCGAATCAAGAATGCTACGGTTTTCTTTCCGCAACGCGCGCCGGGCCTCGGGGCTGCTGCTGTCACTGTCGCCGAAAAGCCTTTCGAAGATCGCGCGCGGATGATACTCCATCGGCAGCGGCGTCGTGGGGCCGCGCCAGGACAGCGTGCTGAGATAGGTGCAGCTATAATCGTTCTCGCACGTGCCCACCATCGGGTGCGGGACCATGGAAACTTCGAGCGACCCCAGTTGCGTGCGCTTGCCGAGTTCCTGGGCGGCGATCTGGTCCATCGTGATTCCGAGGTGCAGGTCCCTACCGGCGGTCCGTTTGGGGCGAACACCGGAGAGGTACGTGGTCAAGGCGAAGGTGTGGTCCCCACCGCGGTCCGCAGCCGACATTGGAGCTTCCTTGAGGCCGCCCAGCACCAGGACGCGGTCACGAAATGGCGCCAGCGGCTCCAGGGTCGGACTCCATTCGAAATTAGCGCCCTCTCCCTTGGGCGTCCATTTGTCCATCGGCCACATGCCGTTCGGAGCATAGACAATCCCAAGGCGGACTACCGGTTTAGCCGCCGGATCGGTGGGGAGTGCGAAGGCCGGAACCATTGCGTCCAGCAACGGCAGAGCCAGCGTGGCGCCGGCGCCGCGCAGAAATGTACGGCGAGGAATCGCCTTCCTGAATATCATCATCGCTCTTGGCACCTCCCAACTGAATTGGCGCGTCCCCGGTTCCCGCTAAGCCTAGCG
>Ga0209343_10002962_pt1 | contig 21643 bp, 18 predicted proteins | sample RifCSPlowO2_02_FD_184026 | JGI IMG/M metagenome (GOLD analysis project Ga0209343, IMG submission 184026) | Groundwater microbial communities from Rifle, Colorado - Rifle CSP2_plank lowO2_0.2 (SPAdes) (version 2) | ecosystem: Environmental > Aquatic > Deep subsurface > Groundwater | place... | reverse complement strand
TGACGGCGGCCCCGTGGGGCTGGACAACATTGCCGCCAGCATCGGCGAAGAGCGCGAGACCATCGAGGATGTGATCGAGCCCTACCTGATCCAGCAGGGCTACCTGCAGCGCACCCCGCGCGGGCGCATCGCCACCTTGGCGGCCTACCGGCACCTGGGCGTGACGCCGCCGCAGGCCGCTAGCGATGTGCCGGGGATATAGGCGGCGCCGGCCGCGCATGGTGCACGATCACCATCTGCGCGCAGTAGTAGGTTCCCAGAATCCACAGCGGCGCCAGCGGCACGGGTGTCAGGAACTTGTCGACGGCAATCAGTGCGTCGCTGGCCATGAACACACAGGCACCCACGGCCACCCAGCGTGAAGCCGCATCGTCCAGCACGCGGGCACGGCCTATGGCCTGCGCCGCCATGAGGGAGATCACCGTGACGTAGGCGGCCACCGCCACTTTCAGCACCGGGTCGCCCAGGCTGCCCCACAGCACGGCGTACATGCTTGCCCCCAAAGCCAACGCGTACACCAGGGCGGCGCGGTGGGGAAACCAGGCCTGCCCCTGGCGGAACAGGGCGATGTAAAACAGGTGGGCCACCAAAAACGACGCCAGCCCGGGGATAAAGTAGTTGCCACCCGGCAACATCAGGAAGACATCGCCCACCAGCGAGAACAGCAGGGCACCGACCAGCAGGGTGTCGAATTGATGATGAAATAAGGCTTTGGCCCCCGTGGAATATGCGCGAGAAGCTACAAAAACAATAGCAATTGCCATGGTCAGGGGTTTGAACACCAGGGCCAGATCCAGCAGGCCCACCGAGCCCAGGGTGGCCACCGCCGCGCTTTCCAGTACCAGCAGCTCCAGCGTGGACAGGCGCCCCTGCATGAAGAGGCCCAAGCCCCACATCGCTGCGGACAAGGCGCCCACCCACAGGGCGGCTTCCCCGGAGCCCATCGGGTCGGCATTCCACAAAAAGAGCGATACCGCCACCAGTGCCAGCACAAACTGCAGGGCCGCAAACCAGTGTTGCCCCCGGCTCAAGGGCGGGTCGTAGGTGGTGACGGCCTCCAGTTGGAAGGTGGGGTAGGGGTGGCTGCGCGCCAGGTCGGCGGGTTGCCAGCCCGGTGGCTTGAACCAGACGCGGACCTTGTCACCCCAATGGCGGGTGCGCCAGGAGGCTTGGGCCAAGGCCCAATAGACCTCGGCATTGGCCCACAGCGGGTCCCAGCTGTTGAGTTGGCCCCGGGTGCCGTACACGCACTTTTCATGCTCTTCCTGGAAGCTGCCAAACAGGCGGTCCCACAGCACCAGGATGCCGCCGTAGTTTTTGTCGATGTAGCCGTCGTTTACCGCGTGGTGCACGCGGTGGTTGCTGGGGGAGCAAAACCAGCGGTCAAACCAGCCCAGCTTGCCCACCTGCTCGGTGTGCACCCAGAACTGGTAGAGCAAATCCACCAGCGCCACGGTGCCAAACACCAGCGGCGGCACGCCGGCCACGGCCATGGGCAGGTAAAAAATCCAGCCCAGGAAAGCGCCGCTGGACGTTTGGCGCAGCGCGGTGGACAGGTTGTAGTGCTGGCTTTGGTGGTGCGCCACATGCGCCGCCCAAAACAGCGCGACGACATGCCCTGCGCGGTGTTGCCAGTAGTAGCACAGGTCGTAAAAAATGAGTGCCAGCAGCAGGCCATACCAGGTGTTCCAGAACTCCGGGTGCGGGTACCACGCAACCGCGCCAAACACCACGGTGTAAATGCCCACGCTCAGCACCTTGGTGAGCACGCCGCTGAGCTGGCTGAGGATGCCGAGGCTGATGCTGTTGATGGCGTCGTTCAGCCGGTAGACCTGTTGGCCCGCCGTGCGGCTGGCCCGTGTGCGGCTCCAGAAAAATTCCAGGGCGATCAGCAGGAGGAAGACCGGGGTGGCGAAAACAATAATTTTGCTCATACGCGCATTTTTACCGAGCAAGCGCTTGGTGGTTTGGGGGTCAACCCTAGGGTGATTTGATGTCATGCATCTCTTGCATAACGCCATGAAACTGGGGTTTTTGCTCACAGAGAAATAGAGATGCACGCCTAGAATTCGCGACATCCAAAAGATCACCGGAGCACCTATGACCAATACAGCGCTTGCAGAACTGCTAACCCATACCCTGGACCACGCAGGACCTGCAGCCACCCGGCTGGCCGATTTCATTGCGGCCTATTTCGACAACACCGACCCCGATGAGATGCAGGCGCGTGGCCCGGCCACGCTGTTTGCCATCGCCAACGCGCACTGGCGCTTGTTGGAAACGCCCCGCGCGGCACAAGGCGCCAAAATTCGCGTGTTCAACCCCACGCTGGCGGAAGACGGTTTTGTCAGTGAACACACCGCCATCCAGATCGTGCACGACGACATGCCGTTTTTGGTGGACTCGGTCACCATGGCGGTCAACCGCAGTGGCCGCACGGCGCACTGGATTGTTCACCCCTTGCTGGGGGTCGAGCGTGATGCGCAGGGCCGCCTGGTCAAAACCTGCAGTGCGACCCCCAAAGGCGAGCAGGGCACGCCGATGGAATCCCTGATTCTGGTCGAGTGCGACCGCATCGTTAGCGAGGCCGACCGTGCCGCTTTGGCCGAGGACCTGGCCCGGGTGCTGGGCGATGTGCGCGCCGTGGTGCAGGATTGGCCTGCCATGCTGGAGCGCCTGCAAACCGTGGGTGCCGAGTCCACCCGCTCGACCCTGTCTTCCGTCTACCAGCACGAGGGCATTGCGTTCCTGCGCTGGCTGGAAGACAAACATTTCACCTTTTTGGGTGCCAGAGACTACGCACTGGAGCGTGACGGCGAGGTGGTCCGCCTGGTGGCCCTCCCTGAATCGGGTCTGGGGGTGCTGCGCGGCGAGGTGCACACGCCGGTCAGTCTTCTGCCCGCCGATGCCGTGGCCCTGCTGGACTCGGACCAGCTGGTGCTGGTGACCAAGGCCATGACCCGCGCCACGGTGCACCGTCCCGCCTGGCTGGACTACGTGGCCGTCAAGCGCTTTGACGCGCAGGGGCAGGTGGTGGGAGAGGCCCGTTTTCTGGGGCTGTATACGTCCACCGCGTACTCGGCCCTGGTCAGCGACATTCCGCAGGTGCGTTTGCGTGCCGCCGAGGTCATGGCGGCGGCCGGCGTGGTGCCGGAAAGCCACGCGGCCAAGTCGCTGCAAGCCATTTTGGACGCCTACCCGCGCGACGAGTTGTTCCAGATCGACGCCCCCACGCTGACCGAACACGCCATCGGCATCCTGCGCCTGCAAGAGCGCCAGCGCACCCGTGTGTTCCTGCGCCGCGACCCGTTTGGGCGTTTTACCTCGGTGCAGGTGTTTGTGCCACGCGACCGCTACAACACCGAGCTGCGCATCCGCATCGGCCAAGAGTTGTCCAAGGCGCTGGACGGCCACTCGCTGGAATTTACCCCCATGCTGACCGACAGCCCCTTGGCGCGCATCCACTACCTGGTGCGTGCCAAAGACCAGGCGCCGCACAATGTAGACCTGCGCGCGCTGGAAGCCCGCGTGGCCCGGCTGGCCCAGCGCTGGGAAGACGATTGCACGCAAGAGCTGCTGCGCGCCCATGGCGAAGGCCAGGGCCTGACCCTGGCGCACCGCTTCGCCCACTCCTTTCCCACCGCCTACCGCGAAGATTTCTCCGCCCCGGTGGCGGCCGAAGACACCCAGGTGCTGGCCGCCCTGACGCCAGAGTCGCCACTGGCGGTCAAGCTCTACCGTCCGCTGGACGCCGCCGCTGGCATGCTGCGCTTCAAGATCTACAACACCTCCAAGGTGGCGCTGTCCGACTCCCTGCCGGTGCTGGAGCGCATGGGCGCCCGCGTGCTGGACGAACACCCCTACCGGGTGGGCGACGGCTCGGCGGCCGAAACCTTCTGGATCCACGACCTGGGCCTGCAACTGCCCACCAGCACCGAATTTTCGGTGGTCAAAACCCGTTTCGAGGCCCTGTTTGCCCAAGCCTGGAAGGGCGAGGTGGAAAGTGACGACCTGAACAAGCTGGTGCTCAGCACCACCTTGGACGCCCGTGCCATCTCGGTGCTGCGCGCCTACACCCGCTATTTCAAACAACTCGGCTTCGCCTTCAGCCAGAGCTACATTGAAGCGACCCTGAACAAAAATGCGCTGATCGCCCAGGAGATCTGCCAGCTGTTTGACACCCGCTTCAACCCCGCCTTCGCGGGCTCCCGTGAGGATGCCCAGAAGAAGTTGGGGCAAAGCATCGAAAGCCACCTGGGCGCGGTGGCCAGCCTGGACGAAGACCGCATCCTGCGCCAGTTTTACGCCACGCTGATGGCCACGCTGCGCACCAACGCCTGGCAAACCACCGTGGCGGGGGCTGCCAAACCCTACCTGAGCTTCAAGCTCAACCCGCGCGAAGTGCCCGGTGTGCCCGAGCCCAAGCCCCTGTTCGAGATCTGGGTGTATTCGCCCCGGGTCGAAGGCGTGCATTTACGCGGTGGCAAAGTGGCGCGTGGCGGCCTGCGTTGGTCGGACCGGCGCGAAGACTTCCGCACCGAAATCCTGGGCCTGGTCAAAGCCCAGCAGGTCAAAAACACGGTCATCGTGCCGGTGGGCTCCAAGGGCGGTTTTGTGCTCAAGAATGCTCCCCCGGCCAGCGAACGCGAGGCCTATATGGCCGAAGGCGTGGCCTGCTACAAGCTCTTCCTCTCCGGCCTGCTGGACCTGACCGACAACCTGGTCAAAGGCGAAACCGTGCCGCCCGCCAACGTGGTGCGCCACGACCCCGCCGACCCCTACCTGGTGGTGGCGGCCGACAAGGGCACGGCCACCTTCTCGGACATTGCCAACAGCGTGTCCGCCGAGTACGGTTTCTGGCTGGGCGACGCCTTTGCCTCCGGTGGTTCGGTTGGCTACGACCACAAGAAAATGGGCATCACCGCCCGCGGCGCCTGGGAATCGGTCAAGCGCCACTTCCGTGCCCTGTCCGTCAACACCCAGGCCACGCCCTTCACCGTGGCCGGTATCGGCGACATGTCGGGCGACGTGTTTGGCAACGGTATGTTGCTGTCCGAGCACATCCAACTGGTGGTAGCGTTTGACCACCGCCACATCTTCATCGACCCCACGCCCGACGCGGCGCGCTCCTTTGCCGAGCGCCAACGCCTGTTTGCGCTGCCACGCTCCAGCTGGGACGACTACGACAAGAGCCTGATCTCCGAAGGCGGCGGCATCTATGCCCGGGGCGCCAAGTCGATCAAGCTCAGCCCCCAGGCGCGTGCGGTGATTGGCATCGAAACCGAAGAACTGGCACCGGTGGAGTTGCTCAAGGCCATCCTGCAAGCGCCGGTGGACCTGCTGTACAACGGCGGCATTGGCACCTACGTCAAAGCCGCGTTTGAAACCCATGCCCAGGTCGGCGACAAGGCGGGTGATGCCTTCCGCGTCAACGGCGGCGAGCTGCGCTGCAAGGTGCTGGCCGAAGGCGGCAACCTGGGGTGCACCCAAAACGGCCGCATCGAGTTCGCGCAAAAAGGCGGCCTGATCTACACCGACGCTATCGACAACTCGGCGGGTGTGGACTGCTCCGACCACGAAGTCAACATCAAGATCTTGCTGGACCGCGTGGTCGAAGCGGGCGACCTGACGCTCAAGCAGCGCAACGACCTGCTGGCTTCCATGACCGACGAAGTGGGGCACCTGGTGCTCTCCGACAACTACTACCAGTCGCAGGCGCTGGACATTGCCTGCCACCGGCCCCTGTATGTGCTGGATGGCCAGCAGCGCCTGATGCAGTGGCTGGAAGGCGCGGGCCGACTGAACCGTGCCATCGAGTTCCTGCCCAGCGACGAGGAAATCGCCCGCCGGCGCGCCCGCAAAGTCGGCCTGACGGCCCCCGAAGGCGCCGTGGTGCTGGCCTACGCCAAGATGAGTGTGTTTGACGAACTGGTGGCCAGCAACCTGCCGGACGATCCCTACTTCAGCGGCGCGCTCAAGGCCTACTTCCCCAAGGTCTTGACCGAGAAATTTGGCGACGCCATTGCCAAGCACCCGCTCAAGCGCGAGATCATCGCCACCTTCATCACCAACACGGTGGTGAACCGCACCGGCGCCACCTTTGTCAACTTCATCGCGGCCGAGGCGGCAGCCACCGCCGCCGACGTGGTACGGGCCTACACCCTGGCGCGGGAGATTTTTGACTTGGAACCGCTGTGGGACCAGATTGACGCGCTGGACTACCGTGTTTCGACCTCCCTGCAACTGGACCTGTTGAGCCAATTGACCGCCATTGCGCAAAAAGCCTCCCGCTGGATTCTGCGGCTGCGCTCGCAAAACACCGATTTGCCCACCCTGATCCAGCGCTACCAGCCGGGCGCGCGGGAGTTGCGTGCCAATTTGGCCCACTGGCTCCCGGCTACGGCCCATGCCAACTGGCAACAGTCCACGCGCTCCCTGGTGGACGCGGGGGTGGAGTCGGACCTGGCGCAAAACCTGGCGGCGCTGGAGTACATCTTCCCGGCACTGGACCTGGTGGACCTGGCGCAATCGGCCCAAACCGGTCTGGAACAAGCCGCCCGCGCCTACTTCGGGGTGGATGCAGAACTTGGCCTGACCGCTTGGCGCACCGAGATCAACCGCCTGCCCACCGAGACCCTGTGGCAGACCCAAGCCCGTGGCAGCGCCCGTGACGATGTGTATTCGATTGCCAGCCAAATCACACAAGGCCTGTTGTCCCGCAGCGGTGGCTTGGCTGAATGGTCGGAACAGCACGGCACGGCGATTGAGCGCTTGCGCAAATTGCTGCAAAACATCAGCCGCCAAAGCCCGGACTTGGCGCCGGTGTCGGTGGCCCTGCGGGAGTTGCGGCACCTGGCCTGAGGCTAGGACCCCGCCACAGGGGTTCTAGTGGGACACCACACTGCTGTCGTCCAGGTGCTGGCGAACAAGGCCGGCACGTAGCTGCGCTCAGCGAAACTGGTTTGCCTTGTAGTAGCCGGTATCGACCAGCAGCGCACGCCAATTGGACAGGTCTACCGTGACCGGTGGAAGCAGGAATGCGGGGACAATTTTTTCCCCGTTGTTGTAGGTTTTCTCGTCGTTGATTTTGGGTTTTTTGCCGGTTAGAACTGCGTCCACCATCGTGGCCGTGACTTCCGCCAGATTGCGGGTGTCTTTGAAAATGGTGGAGGCCTGCTCGTTGCGAATAATCGAGCGGACGGAGGCCATCTCCGCATCCTGGCCGGTGACCACTGGCATGGGAAAACCGCCAGGGCCGTAGCCCGCATTTTTGAGGGCCGCAATGATTTCAATGCTCATGCCGTCGTAGGGCGACAGAACCGCGTCCAGGTGCTGCTTGCCATAGTGGCGCCCCAGGATATTGGCCATGCGGGTCTTGGCAAGTGAGCCGCTCCAGCGCAGGGTTGCCACGTTGTCCATGCCGGTCTGGCCCGACCCGATCACCAACTGGCCGCGGTCGAGATAGGGTTTCAAGATGGACATGGCGCCATCGTAAAAAAAGAAGGCGTTGTTGTCGTCGGCCGAGCCGCCAAACAGTTCAATCCGGAAGGGGCCCTTGCCGGGGGCGACTTTCAGCCGTTTCACGATGTCGGTGGCCTGCAGCACACCCACCTGAAAGTTGTCGAAGGTCGCGTAGTAATCAACATGGACGCTGCCGCGTAGCAGGCGGTCATAGGAGATGATTTTGACGTGCTGATCTGCGGCTTTCTTCAAAATAGGCGCGAGTTGGGTGCCATCAATGGCGCCGATCACCAGGGCTTTGACCCCTTTTTTCAGCATCCCTTCAAGCTGGGAGATTTGCAACGCCACATCGTCGTTGGCAAATTGCAAGTCGGGGCGGTAACCCAGTTTGTCCAGGTACCGGGTCATGGCCAGCCCTTCGACGACCCACCGCTGGGAGGCCAGGGTGGGCATGGAGATGCCCACCGACCCTTTGTCCTGCGCCCAGAGGGGAGATCCCCAGCAGGACATTCCGACCAAAAGGCCAATCATAAATTTACGCATTGCAATCATGGGGGCCTCGTGATGCGGGTGTGGCTTGCTTGGTGCTGTTTGCAACCCAGTTCCCATATCAAAAGGTACATGGAAAATGGCGGCCTCACCCAGAGAGGTAGAGAGGCCGCCCATGTTAGTTTCATTTGTCTGCTCAAATTGATGGAGTTTTTGCTCAATTTGATGATAAAAATGGTATTGGTGTTAACCCCCCCCCCGTACTGCACACCGCAATCGGGTGACTAGGCCGGGATGGCTCCGCCGAATGCGCGCCACATTCAACCGCCGACTCACCGATATGCTGTGCTAGTGGGACGCCACACTGCTGTCGTCCAATGGCCCCTCATCCAGGTGGTGGGTATCGGCCCAGCCCACCAAGGTGAGTGCATCGGGGGTCCAGAGCAGGCGGTTGATCGCCGCATTGCCCAGTTCCCAGGTGCGGGTGCTGCCAATGGGTTGCTGGGTGGCCAGACGGTACAGCATGTCCATGACACCGCCGTGGGCCACCAGCACAATGAGTTCGCCCAGGTGATGGCGGGCAATTTCGTTCACCGTGCGTTGTACGCGGGCATGCACCTGCACCGGGGTTTCGCCACCGGGGGGCGCAAAGTCGGGGTCGCGCCGTTTCCAGCGCAGCGACGCTTCGGGCCATTGCGCTTCGATTTCGGCGTAGGTCTGGCCTTCAAAGGTGCCGAAGCCCCGCTCGCGCAAGCCCGTGTGCAATTGCACCGCACGCGCTGGCATACCCGATGAATTCCGCCACCGAGGCACGAATGGCGTCCATGGGAAGGGGTGCCATCCCCGCGCAGATCCGGGTGGAGACGGGCGCCTGGGTGGGGTACTCGCGGCTGGTGGTGTAGCGGTGGATGCGGGGAGCTGCATCGAAGCATACGACCGTGCAGCACTGGAGCGGTTGCTGAGGTACTGCGCTGGCCCGCCATTTGCCATGGAGCGTTTGCGCACAGAGGGCAACGGTTTGGTGTACCGCTGCGCCAGGCAGAGCAGCGAACCGACTGCAGACAGGCGAGGCACCAAGGTGGATGAACTGCACCTTACACCGTTGGAGTTGATCGACCGCATTGCAAACGGATTTCTGGATCCGCGCAATTGGCTTCTGTAAGGCTGTTGAAAAAAACAGTATCCTCGGTGCCTGAAACCCTGCATTCAGCAGGTTTTCTAGGGGCATTTTCCAATGCAATACTGCAAGCAAGTGTTAAGCTATAGCTAAACAAATGTATCTTTTAACCGAAATCAGGGTGAGCGACTTTGAGGTAGGGGTGGTGTCGGCGCAAGGTCGGTTCAAGGTGGTTTCGCCTTGTACAGACGCAAAGCGCAGAGAGTCGGCGAAGGTGTTTGAGGCGGTTAGTGGCATGGGTGGAAATGACCGCAAGCAAGCGTTGGCGGGTTTGAAAATGCTGTTGAAGTTGGCCCAGTTAGGCAAGCCGTTTAACCAGCTTGCTGATCCAAAGGCGGTGCACGAGGCTTTTGAGCCCTTTTACTGTGAGCTGACACAACGCAAGGAGACGGTGTGGCGGTATCGGCATGGTGACATTCGGATTCTGTTTTATTACGCAGCGGATAAGGTTGTCTTGTTGGCGCACACATTGCCCAAACGTACAGATAAGCTTTCCGCCAAAGACACCAATCAAGCCAAGGCGGCTGTGATTGATTTTCTGACGGCCTCCCGTTCTGCAGCGGGTCTGCAATGGATTGAATGAAGTGAGATGACTATGGAACATAAACCTCTTTTTGGCGATTTGATTGCTGCCCACGAAGGGCTGGCAGAAGAGCTCAAAGCTGTGGATGTGGCCGCTGATTTGACGCTGCTGCTGCACCACACAGGCAAGACCCGCGCTGATCTGGCCCGCGCCCTGGGTTGGAGCCGTGCACGCGTGACGCAAGTGTTGTCCGGCCATGAAAACCTGACGGTGCAGACCATTGCCGCAGTGACGAAGGCCTTGGGCTACACCTTTGATGCCGTGTTTCGCAAAATGGGCGCACCCGCTGCTGCGCAGCCTTGGGATGCCCAAGCGAGTCTGGCGCTGGATATGGTGGATGCCCCGGACTTGAAGGAGTGGATGAGCCGCACGACCATGAAGTCCATGGCCGGCCAATTTACAGGGGCCATGGAGTTTGCGCACTTCGATATGCAGCTGGACTCGTCCAACCACGATGCGATGTTTCAAGAGGTAGCCTGTGCAGCTTAGTCCTTTGCAGATGCTGGAGTACACGTTTGATGGCGTGTCCGTGATGCCTGTGGAAGGGTACGCGGCGGACCCTGCGTTTGCGCCCGGCTTGGTCTTTTTTCCTGGCAAGCTGGCCATGTCGGCTGATACAGGGCTGGCATTGCTGGATGAGAAGGAAAAATATTCCGACTTTGGCGTCAAGCTAGCTTTGCGTGTCGGTCCGAAGGAAGACGCTCAGGCACCGTACAACATTCAGGTTTCCGTGCGGGGCGTTGTGCGCATGCACCTGACGCAGGCAATTGGGCAAACCGAGGAACGCCGCGTTCGCGCATTGGTCAACGGGGCGTCATTGTTGTACGGGGCAGTACGCGAAATGGTGAGCACCATCACCAGCCGCTCAGCCCATGGGCCTTTCTTGTTGCCTTCATTGAGTTTCCAAGACTTGGTAAGCCACAAGCCTGATGAGGTGGCACTAGCTGTGTTGCAGTCGTCGGCGCCCGCGAAGCGTAAAAGCACGGTTGCACGCGTCAAAGCCAAGGGCTAAGTTCTCCATCATTTTTGTCATAAGCCGGTGGTGTTTCCGCGTGCGCTGCTGCCACAGGTGGCTGTCGTGGTCAACCTCTGGCGTGTAGGTTTGGTGGCCAAGCACCTGGGGATGTTCATCGCTGTCCAGGCACCATAAAACCTTTTTTGGGGTTGGCAGGTTTTATGTACCGATCAGGTGTCCGCCAACCAAGGGTGAGACGCTCCTTGACGTGGAGTGTGATTGAAAAACAATGATCCGAAGGCGAAGAGCATGGCGTTGTGGCTCTGGAGGACTCCGTTATCCTGCTTCTAATCGGACACCACGCTACTGTAGACCAGCGTGGTGTCGTCCAGGTGGTGGGTATCGGCCCAGCCTACCATGGTGAGGGTGGGGCCAATGGGCTGTTGGGTGGCCAGGCGGTACAGCATGTCCATGACGCCGCCGAGGTCCGAATGGCGTCCAGGGGCGGGTTGCCATCCCCGCGCAGATTCAGGTGGAGAAGGGCTCCGGGGATGAGGATAGGCTGCCACTTGTGTGCCAAAACGGTCTGTGGCCCGCGTGGAATATGCGCAACCAGCTATCAATTCAGGAGTGATTGGGTTGCACACTAGGCCAGCGGGGGACAAACCCAAGCTCTATAAGCCGGGATGGCTCTGCGACCGGTGCACGCCGCGCACCGCAAATCACTCTCCTGAACACCAACCCCTGGTGGTGAACCTGGCAGGTGGGGCGGCAAATCGACTGCTTCACGCGGATTGAGGGCGCTTTCAAGGGGCGATATTTGGAACCATGTGGTTGAAACGCTTATCCGTTTGTACCGAAGTTGATACGAAGCGTCATCCTAAGTTGTGAACTGGGGGGGGTGACCCGGCTGTTTGTGCTTTCAGGCTAGTCAGGCAGCGCTGGGGCTTTTTTGCCGAAGCCTTATGTTTGCGGCACCGTCTCGCCGTCGTTCAGCAGCCCCAAGTGCACATGCTGCATGTCTTCGATAAAGGCCTGCGCAATGTCATCCAGGTAAGCGCGCTTCTTGGCAGCCATGTGGAAGGTGACGTTGTAGTGCAGCGTCTCGGCGTTCAGGGCCAGCAGCAGCCCGGCCTGTACATACTGCTCGGCAAAGTGCTGGGGTAAATAGCCAAGGTGGCGGCCCGACAGGATGAGGACGGCCACGGCTTCCATGTTGTCGGCCACGGCCGTCACATGGCGGGTGGGTACCGACAGGCGCGCCTCGGGCAAAGGGTAGCTGCGCCAGGCCCAGTCGGCGTCGACCAGCTCTTCCAGGGTGACCTCGCCAGCGCGCATGGCCAGCGGGTGCGAAGGGCTGCAGTAGGCGATTTGGCGTTCGACGAACAGTGGGGTGTAGTCCAGCGTGGGGACGCGGTGCCAGAAGTAGCCCACGGCCACCTGGATTTGCCCACCCACTAGCAGCACCTCCAGTTCGCCGGGTGCGCGCACCAGCACCGAAAACCGCACCGCCTCATCGCGCTGGCGAAAGCGCGCAATCGCCTGGCCGATGTGCACGTTTTGGTGCATCGGCGCATGGCCGATCAGGCCCACGGTGAGCGCACCGACCAGCTGGCGGTCCATGTTGCGGGCTTCGGCGCTGAAGTCGTTGAGCGAGTAGACCAGACGCTGGGCCAGCAGCACGAAGCGTTCGCCCTTGGTCGTCAACCGAAAGCCGCCGCGCCCGCGCTCGCACAAGGTAAAGCCCAAGCGCGTCTCCAGTGTGGCCAATTGGCTGCTCAGGGTGGACTGGCCGACATTCAGGCTGACCTGTGCGGCCGATAGGCCACCGGCATCCACGATGGCCAGAAAAACGCGGATCAATCGCAAGTCCAGATCAGAAACGGTGGTGAGCATGGCGGGGCCTTCAGGGTTTCCCCCATTTTTACATCGATGGCTATCAATGTTTGTGCGCGCGAATAGGTATGGAACATTGTGCTGCACTCTTTCATCATCGGGTTCATCCACTCTTTTTCATCGACTTTTGTTTACTTCGATATGCAGCAACGTGATTTTTCAAATCCCACCACTCCCTTGTACCAGCCCATGGGGGGGAACGAGATGCCGCGCTTTGCGGGCATTGCCACCATGATGCGGCTACCGCAGATCAGCGACCCGGCCCTGCTGGATGTGGGTTTTGTGGGTGTGGCCCTGGATCTGGGCACCTCCAACCGCTCCGGCACACGCTTTGGTCCGCGCCAGATCCGCAGCGAGTCGGTGTTGCTGCGCCCCTACAACATGGCCACCCGCGCCGCGCCGTTTGACTCCCTGCGCGTGGCCGACCTGGGGGATATCGCCATCAACCCCTACAACCTGGCGGATTCCGTGGTCCGCATCAAGCGGGGCTACGCACCCATCGTCGCAGCGGGTTGCAAACCCATCACCCTGGGGGGCGACCACACCATCACCCTACCGATCCTGCGCGCCTTGCACAGCCGCCACGGTCCCATGGGCCTGATCCATATTGACGCCCACGCCGATGTGAATGACACCATGTTTGACGAGAAGATCGCCCATGGAACCACCTTCCGCCGCGCCTTGGAGGAGGGCCTGCTGGACCCGCAGCGCGTGGTGCAAATTGGCCTGCGCGGCACGGGCTACTCCGCCGAAGACTTTGACTGGTGCCGCGAGCAGGGCTTTCGCGTGGTGCAGATCGAGGAATGCTGGGGCAAATCCCTCACGCCCCTGATGGCCGAAGTGCGCGCCCAACTCGGCAGCGGTCCGGTGTATTTCTCCCTGGATATTGACGGCATCGATCCCGCCTTTGCGCCCGGCACCGGTACCCCCGAAATTGGCGGACTCACCGTGCCCCAGACGCTGGAGGTGATCCGTGGCGCTTGGGGTCTGAATCTGGTGGGGGCTGACGTGGTCGAGGTGTCGCCACCGTACGACCCACTGGGCATGACCGCGCTGCTGGGCGCCAACCTGGCCTATGAGCTGCTGTGCGTCATGCCCGGCGTGGTGCGCCGTACTTGACCCGCTTTCTCTCCGTGTTTCCTGTTTCCTGATAGCCATTTACTCACCCGTTACTGGAATTTCCATGCACAACTCCTCTCCCGCGATTGACGTGATGTCCGCCCCGGCGGCCACCCCGTCCTCCACCACCACAGTCGAGCTCTTCGGCGTGGAACCGATTCCGCATCACGCGCGGGATGCCTCGGTTTTTGACTTCATGCGGGTGCAGTGGGGTGGGGCCAACACCCTGGCCACCGCTGTGCTGGGGGCATTTCCCATCATCTTCGGCCTTTCTTTCATGCAAGCCGCGCTGGCAACGGTGCTGGGTGTGGCCATCGGCGCGCTGATCCTGGCGCCGATGTCGGTGTTCGGTCCGATCACGGGCACCAACAACGCGGTGTCGTCAGGGGCGCACTTTGGCGTGGTGGGGCGGGTGGTGGGCTCCTTTTTGAGCCTGCTGACCGCCATTGCCTTCTTCTCGATCAGCGTGTGGTCCAGCGGCGATGCCTTCGTGGGCACGCTGCACCGGCTGTTTGGTTTTGAAGAAGCCGAAAGCCTGTACGCCCTGGCCTATGCGCTGTTTGCCAGCGCGGTGCTGGTGGTTTGCTTGTACGGTTTCAAGTTCATGCTGCTGGTCAACAAAATTGCGGTGGCCGCCGCCACGCCTTTGTTCATTCTCGGCTTCATTGCTTTTGCACCCGACTTTGACGCCGGTTTTACGGGTACCGCCAGCTTGACACCCAGCACCCCGGGCTTCTGGGCCGCGTTCATTGGCTCGGCGCTGATTGTGCTGTCCAACCCGATCTCGTTTGGGGCATTTCTGGGTGACTGGTCACGCTATGTGCCGCATGACACACCGCGCCACAAACTGGTGCTGGCCACCATCGGCGGCCAGTTGCTGACGCTGGTGCCATTCTTCTTTGGCCTAGTAACCACCAGCATCATTGCCGTCAAGGCCCCCGACTACCTAGCCACCGCCAACTACACCGGCGGCCTGCTGGCCATTACGCATGGCTGGTTTTTCACGCCCTTGTTGTTGCTGGCGCTGGTGGGGGGCATGTCCACCGGCACCACGTCGCTGTATGGCACGGGGCTGGACTTCTCCAGCGTGTTCCCCTCCCTGAGCCGGGTGCGTGCCACGCTGCTGGTCGGTCTGCTGGCCATTGTGCTGATTTTTGTGGGTCGCTTCTGGTTCAACCTGGTGGCCTCGATCACCACTTTTGTCACGCTCATCATCGTGATGACCACGCCCTGGATGGTGATCATGGTGATCGGCCTGTTCACGCGCCGGGGCTACTACAGTTCGGACGACCTGCAGGTCTTCACCCGCCGCCAAAAGGGTGGTGTTTACTGGTTCTGGAAGGGCTGGAACCTGCGCGGCATGGTGGCCTGGCTGCCCACGGCGCTGATCGCGCTGAGCACCGTCAACATCCCGGGCCAGTTTGTCGGCTGGTTCGGTGAGCTGGCGGGTGGGGTGGATATTTCGCTGCTGGTGGCGCTGGTGCTGCCGGCCGTGGTTTACCCGGCGATGTTGGTCCTCTTTCCGGAACCGCGGGGCGTCTTTGGTCCGCGCGGCGCACTGGGCGTACCCAGTGCCCCAGTTCCCACCGCACCGATCGAGCGCGAATAATGTCCAGTATCCACCTGACTTCCGAACAGGCTGTATTGGCAGCGGCCAGCCGCCTGGTGGCGGCCTTTGCCAGCCATGACACCCACGCGTACTTCGACGCCTTCGCACCCGAGGCCAGCTTTGTCTTCTACACCCATACCACGGTGCTGAGCACGCGCTCCGCCTACGAGGTGCTATGGGCCGCGTGGGAGCGCGATTTGGGCTTTCACATCGTGTCCTGCGCATCGCATGAGCCCGTTGTGCAGGTGCTGGGCGAGGCCGCGGTGTTTTACCACCGGGTGCACACGGTGGTGCGGATGCACGAGGGCGAGGTCGCTCTGGACGAGCGCGAAACTATTATTTTCCAGCGCAATGCCCATGGCCACTGGCTGGCGGTGCATGAGCATCTGTCACCCTTGGCCGCCACGCCAGAAGCGGGGGCCGCATGAGCACCGCGCCGCCGTACCCCGCCGTGCTGGTAAACAACGTCTGGAGCATCGGATCGGGGGAACCCCTCGACGTATTCAACCCGGTTACTGGGGAGCGGATTGCCTGCGTGGCCAGCGCCAGCGCGGCGCAAGTGGATGCGGCCGCACGCGCCGCCACACGGGCCTTCGCCAGCTGGCGGCACACCACGCCAGTCGAGCGTGGCGCGCTGCTGCGCCGCATGGCCGACCAGGTGGAAGCCCAGCGCTCGTGTCTGGAAGCGTTACAGCAATTGAACAGCGGCAAGCCCGCCTTCGAGGCCGGGCTGGACGTGTCCGATGTGGTGGCCACCTTTGCCTACTATGCCGACCTGTGCGCCGCAGGCTCCGGCCTGTTGCCCCAAGCCGTGGCCCTGCCCGACGGTGATTTCAGCGCCACACTGGAGCAAGTTCCCGTGGGCGTGGTGGGTCTGGTCGTGCCGTGGAACTTTCCGATGGTGACCACCGCCTGGAAACTGGCGCCGGCGCTGGCGGCAGGTTGCACGGTGGTGCTCAAGCCGTCGGAGTTGACGCCGCTGGCCGAGATCGCCCTGCTGGAAATTCTCGTGGCGGCAGGCCTGCCGCCCGGCGTGGTCAACCTGGTCTATGGTGCGGGTGCAGTGGGCCAGGCGCTGGTGCAGCACCCGGCGGTTGCCAAGGTGTCTTTCACCGGCAGCAACGCGACCGGTCAGCGCATTTTGCAAGCCTGTGGGCCGCGTATGCAGCGCGTTAGCCTGGAGCTGGGCGGAAAATCCTCGCTGCTGGTGCTGGACGATGCCGACCTTGATCAGGCCGTGGCGTTGGCCGTCGGCGGGGCCTTTTTCAACGCCGGGCAGATGTGCTCGGCCACCTCGCGCATTAGTGTGGCCAGGCCACTGTATGCGCGCTTTCTGGACCAGTTTGTTGCCGCTGCCGAAGCGCTGCATCACGGTGACCCGCAGGCCGCCGACACCACACTGGGCACCCTCATCAGCCAGAAGCAGCAATGGGCCGTGCTGGAACGCATCCAGGCCGGCGTGGCCGACGGCGCCCGTTTGCTGAGCGGCGGCAACGCCTTGGCGGGCTTGGGCGGGTATGCGATCGCACCCACGGTGTTCACTGAAGCCGAGCACAGCCGCGCGCTGTGGCAGGAAGAGATCTTTGGCCCGGTGGCCTGCGTGCGTGCTATCGACAGCGATGCCCAAGCCGTGGCGGTGGCCAACGACAGCGACTACGGCCTGGTCGCCACCATCGTGGCGGGCGACCTCGACCGCGCGCGCCGTGTAGCGGCCGGGCTGGAGGTGGGCACGGTGTGGATCAACACGCCGCAGCTGATTTTTCCGCAGACCGGCTGGGGTGGCTTCAAACACAGTGGTCTGGGCCGCGAACTGGGTCCGTGGGGTTTGCAAGCCTTCCAGGAATTGCGCCATACCGTAGCGCCGCGTTAGAACAAGAGGCGATAGACCCGGCTGTTCGTGCTTTGAGACTGGTGTCGCTTCCCTACACTTCAAATTCCTATGAGCCCACCCAGCAGCCCCGTTCGCCGATTCTGACCCCTGACGACGAAGGCATCACAACCTTGTTGCGCGAGTACCTGGCGCGTTTCGGCTATGAGTCCCATGTTGCCGGCGATGGCGTCAGCATGCGCGCGCAACCGGCGTCGCATCGACCTGGTCGTACTGGACCTGATGCTGTCGGGTGAGGATGGGCTAATGCTGGCGCGCGAAGTGCGCCAGCATTCAACCCTGCCGATCATCATGCTGACGGCTCGCTCCAATCCCTATGACCGTGTGCTCGGGCTGGAATCCGGTGCGGACGACTATGTGAGCAAGCCTTTCAAGCCACGCGAGTTGGTCGCCCGCATCCAGACGGTGTTGCGTCGTGCAGGTCGTTCGCGTGACGGCACCGGTGAGCACACGCGCAGCGACGTGATCCGCTTTGACGGCTGGGAGTTGCACCGCGAAGACCGCTGCCTGACGTCGCTGGCGGGTCTGGTGGTGGCCTTGTCCAATGCTGAATTCCGCCTGCTGTCTTCCTTTTTGCAAATGCCGCGTCGGCTGTTTAGCCGCGATCAGTTGATGGAGCAGGCGCGCGGGCGGACCATGGATTCGTTCGAGCGCAGCATTGACCTACTGGTGTCGCGGCTGCGCCAGAAGCTGGCCGATGATCCGGGTGAGCGCATGCGGCTCAAGGTGGCCAAACGCTCAGAGTCGCCCACTACGTTGTTGGAGCAGTTCAAGCGCATTTATCAGCAGACCGTTGAGACCGGTGATGGGAAAACGCTGACTGGTTTGGCTGAGATAACCCCCGCCAAGAAGTCACTGTTTGCAGCCTTGAAATTGGCTCCGCCAACTCCGGCAAACCTCGTCAAGCCCGCTTTGTAGTCTGCGCTTCTACTTCCGTTTCTAATGGAATCAATGACTTACGTTCGGGAAGTGTCGAACTTGTGAGGGTCAGTGCATCGGGGGTCCAGAGCAGGCGGTTGATGGCCGCAGTGCTACTTCATGCAGCGCGACGGGGCAGTGCGCAACATGGTGCTGGGCATCTTCTTGCGGGTCATCGCACAAAGCCTGCAATTCAACAGCCCCGGTGCTTTGAGTGTGGACAAGGCGACGCTGCACATTGGCGCAATTGCATTCATCCACCGCTTCGGCTCCAGCCTGAACGAGCCTGTGCACTTTCATGTTTGTGTGGTTGATGGGGTGTTTGAGGAAGTGGCTCTCGACGTTGTTGCCGACGCTGATGCCGCCGTTCAAGCCTCATCGCCGGGTGTCGTCTTCCATCGGGCCAGTGCAATCGATGCGCCCGCCGTGGTCCCGGTGCAGGCAGATTTGCGTCGGTGCATCCTGCGCGCCTTTGTCGGGCGGGGCCTGATCGAGAGTTGTGACGCCAAAGACATGCTGGCCTACCAGCACAGCGGCTTCTCAGTGGACGCGGGGGTCTGCATCAAAGCGCACGGGCGTGGGCGTGCCTGGGGTGGTGCCGCAAGGCAACGCGGCCCGAATGACGCCCGAGCCGGGAACACCCAAGCGCTCACCGGCGCATTATCTGTGGGCAGTGCTGATCGCTCGCATCTACGAAGTGTTCCCGCTGCTGTGGCCAATGTGCGGTGGGCAGATGCGTCGGATTGCGTTCATCACCGAGGGCCTGCAGACAGGCAAGATCCTCGATCACATCGGGGTGGAGTCCGAGCCCCCGCACAGATCCCCGGCACGCGGGCCACCGCTGTGGGATGGCTCAGCGCCCGGTGCACGCAGCGCACCGCAAATCACTCTCCTGATCACCAAACACTGGTGGTGAACCTGGCCGGTGGGGCGGCAAATCGACTGCTTCACGCGGATTGAGGGCGCTTTCAAGGGGCGATATTTGGCACCATGTGGTTGAAACGCCTATCCGTTATCCGTATTCGTCGGATGGTTGGCTGGAACCTTTACCAAGGGCGGAGGCTTTTGCCTGCTGGGTGACTTGGTGGTGGGTGTCGTTGGTGCTTTTCTGGAGGGGGCCTATTCAGCACGCTTGGGTGGCGCACGGCTCAGAATTCCGTGATTACGGTGACACCTGTCACATCAAACCTGTCCATGTTCATCAGCGCCTCAATGGACTGCTCCAGGCTGATGGTTTTTCCAATAAGTTTTTCGGGCGCCAGTTTGCCCGTTTGGAGCATTGCCATCATCGCGCCATAGCGGTGCGCCTGCATGCCGTGGCTGCCCAGGATTTCAAGTTCATGGCCGATGACCTTGCTCATCGGAATGGCCGGGGTGCTGCTTTCTGCCAGCATGAGTCCAACCTGAATGTGCTTGCCGCGCTTGCGCAGGTTGCTGATTGAGTTGAAACAGGTGGTGGGGTGACCCAACGCGTCCACAGAAACATGGGCACCGCCCTGGGTGATCTCGGTGACCGCTTCCACCACGTTGGCGACCTTCGTTGCGTTCACGGTAGCGACCGCACCCATTGCCTTGGCCAGGGCCAGCTTTTCGTCCGAAATGTCAATGGCCACCACATTGGCCCCCACGGCGTTGGCAATCATGATGGCCGACAGCCCCACGCCGCCGCAACCGTGCACCGCCACCCATTGCCCGGCAGAAACTTTCCCCTGATCGACGATGGCGCGAAATGAGGTGACAAACCGGCAGCCCAGGCTGGCGGCGGTGGCAAAGTCCAGCGTCTCGGGCAAGCGCACCAGGTTGATATCGGCCTTATGGATGCCCACGTATTGGGCGAACGAGCCCCAGTGGGTAAAGCCAGGCTGAAATTGATGGTCGCAGACCTGGTGGTTGCCGGAATGACACTCCGGGCAAGTGCCGCAGCCAGCCACAAACGGCACAGTCACCCGGTCGCCGATCTTCCAGCTTGTCACGTCTTTGCCAACCGCCTCAATGATGCCTGCCAGTTCGTGGCCGGGCACGTGGGGCAGTTCAATGTCAGTGTCGTGCCCTACCCAACCGTGCCAGTCACTGCGGCAGACACCGGTGGCCATCACCTTAACGACGACACCATGGGCGACAGGTGTGGGGTCCGGGACATTTTGAAGTTGGGGTGGGGCAGAAAATGCTTCATAAACAACGGCTTTCATGGGGGGAATCCTTATTTTGAGAGTGGCAAACGAATGTGCTGAATGAACGTGATCAACGCACATTAATTATCAAGTTTCGGCCTGAAATAGCCTACTGTTTGCCACTTCAAAATCCATACTTTTTAGGGCATCATTCCTTTTTTTATCAAATTTTTGAAAGAACTTGCTACAATGAATGAAATTGACAAAGTAGATGCCGATATTCTGGATCGCCTTCAGCGTGATGGCCGCTTGTCCAACGCCAAACTCGCCGAACAGATATCGCTGAGTGAAACACCTTGCTGGCGGCGTGTGAAGCACTTGGAGGAATTGGGTGTGATTGCTGGCTATCAGGCCATATTGGATCGCCGCAAACTGGGATTTGGCGTGATGGCCTTCGTGCAGATTGTTTGCACGCAGCACGGCGAAGAGGTTACCGCCGAGTTTGAAAAAGTGATACAGGCCTGCCCCAATGTGTTGACCTGTCACAACACAACGGGCGAGGCAGATTTTCTGTTGCAGGTGGTTGCCAAGGATCTGGATGACTACAGCCGCTTCGTGGACAAGGTGCTGAGAAAGCTGCCAGGCGTGTCAAGCATCCGCTCCAATTTGTCCTTGCGTGAATTGAAAGCATCGAACTGTTTGCCGGTGGCAGACTTGTTTGGTGCGTGAACCTCGTTTACCAGCCCGGTGCACGTGAGTTGCGTGCCAATTTGACCCACTGGTTACCGACCACGGCCAACACCAACTGGCAGTTGACCACGCAAACCTTGGTGGACTTGGCGCAATCGGCCCAAACCGGCCTAGAGCAGGCGGCTCGCGCCTACTTCGGGGTGGATGCAGAACTGGGCCTGACCGCCTGGCGCGCCGAAATCAACCGCCTGCCCACCGAGACGCTGTGGCAGACCCAGGCCCGTGACGACGTGTATTCCATTGCCAGCCAGATCACCCAAGGCCTGTTGTCCCGCAGCGGTGGTTTGGCTGCATGGTCAGCCCTGCACGGCACGGCGATTGAACGCTTGCGCAAATTGCTGCAAAACATCAGCCACCAAAGCCCGGACTTGGCGCCCGTGTCGGTGGCCCTGCGGGAATTGCGGCACCTGGCCTGAGGCCATGACCCCGCCCCAGGGGTCCTAACGGGACACCACGCTGCTGTCGTCCAGCGTGGTGTCGTCCAGGTGGTGGGTATCCGCCCAGCCCACCAAGGTCAGTGCATCGGGGGTCCAGAGCAGGCGGTTGATCGCCGCATTGCCCAGTTCCCAGGTGCGGGTGCTGCCAATCGGCTGCTGGGTGGCCAGACGGTACAGCATGTCCATGACACCGCCGTGGGCCACCAGCACAATGAGTTCGCCCAGGTGCTGGCTGGCAATTTCGTTCACC
>Ga0209343_10002961_pt1 | contig 21649 bp, 23 predicted proteins | sample RifCSPlowO2_02_FD_184026 | JGI IMG/M metagenome (GOLD analysis project Ga0209343, IMG submission 184026) | Groundwater microbial communities from Rifle, Colorado - Rifle CSP2_plank lowO2_0.2 (SPAdes) (version 2) | ecosystem: Environmental > Aquatic > Deep subsurface > Groundwater | place... | reverse complement strand
TAGGCGCTATATATGCCCGAAGCTGTAAGCTCTGAGCCGTTCTATGCCTTGGCAGCTGCTCTAAAGGAGAGCGGCTTTAGTGCTCAGGGCAGCCGTCTGGAAAACATTCTCGATGGCACCTGGACCACTTCATCGGAGCTTATTGCCGAGCTGGGTGTGGCGGTGCTGGCCATCCGCAAGGAATGCCGGCCGCTTGACTCCGCGCAAAAGGCCTTGCTCAAGGAATGCCTGCGCCAGGTGCGTAGGGTCTGGCCCGGCTTCGGCTGGTTTAGCTGGCTGCCCTTGCGCTGATAATTCTCGGGCTTGTGGCGGGTGCTGTGCTTCTGTGGGTTGCATCCGTTCAGGTGCCGCAGGCGTGGGCATTTACGCGCCTTTAAACCTGTTCAATAGATGAGGGCCAATCGCATGTGCGAGCTCTATGTCAAAGCCGACCCGATTCTCTATGAATCGCGCTCGCGCTCGTTGCGCATCCGTGGTGTGGTCACCACCCTGCGCCTGGAAAACCAGTTCTGGGACATACTGCGCGAGATTGCCGAAGTCGACGGCATGACCACCAATCAGCTGATCAGCAAGCTGTATGACGAGGTCATGGACTACCGCGGCGAAGTGGTCAACTTCGCCTCCTTTCTGCGGGTCAGCTGCACCCGCTTTCTCAGTCAGCGGCCGAGCAATGTGCGCGAGCTGTCCCTGGCGCAGCGGGCGCAATAGCACGCGCTGCGCCCTTGGTCGGCAGCTGAGGGTACTCAGGCAAGCGTCAGTACTTCATGCAGTGGCCTGCGCACTTTTTGCGGCCAGTTGTCGGCGGCCGGGTAGCCGGCGGTGACCAGCATGACTGGCAGTTCATTGGCCCCCAGGCCGAACTCCCGCGCCACGCCCTCGGCATCGAAACCGCTCATGGCCCCGCTGGCCAGGCCCATGCCTTGCGCCGCCAGCATCAGGGTCATGGCGCTGAGGGAGGCCGAACGCAGCGCCTCGTCGCGCTGCAACTGCGGATTGCCCGCGTGCGACTCGCTGGCCATGGTCGCCCAGCCCTGGAGGGTGGCGGGCGGCAGGATGCCGGCGTCGACCGAGGGCTGCAGCCTCTGCGCCAAGGTCTCGTGGGCCGCCAGGGTGCCGCAGATGATAAAGGTCACGGGGGCATCCAATACCTGGCGCTGCTGGTAGGCCACGGCATGCAGGCGCGCCTTGGCCGCATCCGAGCGCACCGCGATAAATTTCCAGTTCTGCAGGTTGTAGGCCGAGGGCGCGCGGGTGGCCAGCTGCACCAGCTCGCGGATAAGCGTCTCGGGCAGATCGCGACCGGCTTGGTAACGGGTGGTGGAGACCCGGGATTCGATAAGGTCCTTGATGGCAGTGGTCATAGCATGCTCCGTTGCACAGGGTTTTTTAGAGTGAGTGAGTTAGTGGTTTCTTGGCGGGCCGGCGAGCCTGCTGTCGAGGCCCACTGCACCGCCAGAATGCTGCCCAGCACGGTGATCAGCCCCAGCAGCGCCAGGCCGGTGATGCTCTGTCCCAGCAGCGCCCAGCCCAACAGCACGGCCACCAGCGGGCTGAGCAAGCCCAGGGATGACAGCGCCACCGGCGCCAACCGGGCAATCCCGCGGAACCACAGCCCGTAGGCCAGCAGCGCGCCGAACAGCGACAGATAGACGTAACCCAGCAGCTGGCTGAGGCTTAGGCTCGGCAGCGGCGGGTCGATTAGCCAGGCCAGCGGCAGCAGCAACAGGCCGCCCACCAGCAGCTGCCAGCCGGTAAAGGCCAACAGCGGTAGCGCCGGCTGCCAGCGCCGCGTCAGGTAGGTGCCGGCCGCCATGCAGGCGGTGCCGATAAAGGCCGCGGCGATGCCGATCGGGTCCCAGCTGGCGCCCGGCGCCAGCAGCAAAGCGGCCATCCCGGCGATGCCCAGCAGGCTGGCGGCGACTGCCAGATAAGCCGGGCGCTGGCGGTCCAGCGTCCACACCAGGCCCATCACCAGCAGCGGCTGGATGGCCCCGACCACGGCGGCCAGGCCGCCGGGCAAACGGTAGGCCGCGACAAACAGCAGGGCCTGGAAGAAGCCGATATTCAGCGCCGCCAGGATCAGCAGGCGCAGCCATTCGGCGCGCTTGGGCAGATGCCGGCTGTACAACACCAGCAACAGGCCGGCCGGCAGCGCGCGCAGCAAGGCGGCGGTAAAGGGCCGGTCCGGCGGCAGCAGTTCGGTGGTGACTATATAGGTCGAGCCCCAGATGGCCGGGGCCAGCGCCGTGGTCAGGACATCCAGCCAGGAGCTGCGGGTGTTTAACTTGTCCATGTATTTATCTCGCATTCAAGATAAACTAGAGGCTAGTAGTGTTTTATCTTGAGTTCAAGATAAATCTTGGAGGGGTAAGCAAATGACAATCCAGCGCCAGGCCGATGCGGTCGACATGATTCTTCAGCAGTGGCGGCGCGAGCGCCCGGACCTGGACGTCAGCCCCATGGGCACTATTGGCCGGGTCAAGCGCTGTTCGGCGCTGCTGCAGCGTGAACTGGACAAGGTCTTCGGCGCCTTTGGCCTGAGCGCCTGGGAGTTCGATGTGCTGGCCACCCTGCGCCGCTCCGGGGCGCCGCACTGCCTGGCGCCGACCGCGCTGTTCTCGGCCTTGATGATCACCTCCGGCACCATGACCCGCCAGCTGCAGCAGCTGGAGGCCGCCGGCTGGGTCAGCCGCACGCCCAACCCTAATGACGCCCGCAGCCTGCTGGTGCAATTGACCCCGGCCGGGCTGGAGCTGATCGACCGCGCGGTGACCGCCCATGTCGCCAACGAGGCGCGGATTCTCGCGCCTATAGCGGCGGCACAGCTGGCGCAGTTGGATAAGCGGCTGTCGGAGCTGTTGACGATTTTGGAACCGGCGACCGAGTGATTTACCACCAGCGAATCCAGGCCGCACAGTCGGCCGCTAACTGACGGGGAGTGAGTGATGAGCAACGAGTTGCGGATCGAAGATATTCAACTGGGCGAGGGCAAGGAAGTGGTCAAGGGCGCCTTGATCACCACCCAGTACCAGGGCTTTCTCGAAGACGGCACCAAGTTCGATTCCTCCTATGACCGCGGCAAGCCGTTCCAATGCGTGATAGGCACCGGCCGGGTGATCAAGGGCTGGGACCAGGGCCTGATGGGCATGCGTGTTGGCGGCAAACGCAAACTGTTTGTGCCGGCCCATCTGGGCTATGGCGAACGCCAGTTCGGCGCCCATATCAAACCCAACTCCAATCTGATCTTCGAGATCGAATTGCTGGAAGTGTTAACGCGGGATGATTAAGGGTGGCCTGAATATTTGGCTAACCAGTCTGAGCAGGAACGAGTTGAGTGATGGGTAGCGCTGCGCTTAACCCATCCTACGGGCTCTTCCCGTAGGCATTCTTCCCAGCTATATCACCAGCATTTTCAAGGCGTGTATGCTTTCTGAGTCCGAACGATCCAGGCAGCGTCAGCCGACACAAACACTTGAGAGTTCGGGGTATGCTCGCAGATCAAGAGAAAAGGACTGGCTAGAAAATGGCTTTCAACATTCATAGTGGGGCCGGATGGTTTCGGTTGTGGGTGTTCACATCCGTGCTGCTGGGGGGAGTCGCACTCTTCTACATCTTCGCCAAATACCCCAATAGTCTAGGGATACAGGCTCACTACGACATGGAAATGAATTACCTGACTTCTGAGGGGGTGGCACGTAAAAGGGAATGGTATGAGTCAGAGCGCACCCTCGGATTGTTCGGGCCTCATCAGCCATCTTTACCCTCACCTGAACAGTTAGAGCAGGCTCGTGCCGAGACGAAAGTGCAGTACGCGGATGCCATGGCTGAGCTACCCGGAAAACAACTCCGGCACGTATTGTTTGCCGTTGTATCGTGGGCCGTAACCAGTCTCACCTTGCTTGGTTTCGGCTGGTTGATTGGTTGGGTTATCCGTGGATTCACTTCGCCTAAGACTGTCGTATAGCAATACGAACCCAGCCGTTACGCATCTAAAACGAACAAACCCGGCTCGAGGCCGGGTTTGTCCTGTGTGCAGCAAGGCTTACTTGATCTCGATCGCCAGGCTGTCGTGGATCTTCTTCTGCCAGATCGCCGGGCCGGTGATATGCACCGATTCGCCCTTGGTGTCGACCGCGACGGTGACCGGCATGTCTTTCACCTCGAACTCGTAGATGGCTTCCATGCCCAGCTCGGCGAAGGCCACTACGCGCGATTTCTTGATCGCCTGGGCGACCAGGTAGGCGGCGCCGCCGACGGCCATCAGGTACACGGCCTTGTTGTCCTTGATCGCCTCGATGGCGATAGGGCCGCGTTCGGACTTGCCGATCATGCCGAGCAGGCCAGTGCTTTCCAGGATCTGCCGGGTGAATTTGTCCATGCGGGTGGCGGTGGTGGGGCCGGCTGGGCCTACCACTTCGTCACCGACCGGGTCGACCGGGCCGACGTAATAGATAAAGCGGCCCTTGAGATCAACCGGCAGCGCTTCACCCTTGTTGAGCATGTCGACCATGCGCTTGTGCGCGGCGTCGCGGCCGGTGAGCATCTTGCCGTTGAGCAGCACGGTTTCGCCCGGCTTCCAGCTCTGCACGTCTTCCGGGGTCAGGGTGTCCAGGTCTACGCGGCGTGCGCTCGGGCCGGCCTCCCAGACGATTTCCGGGTAGGCGGAAAGATCCGGCGCTTCCAGTTCGGCCGGGCCGGAGCCGTCCAGCACGAAGTGGGCGTGACGGGTGGCGGCGCAGTTGGGGATCATGCACACCGGCAGCGAGGCGGCGTGGGTCGGGTAGTCCATGATCTTGACGTCGAGCACCGTGGTCAGGCCGCCCAGGCCCTGGGCGCCGATGCCCAGCTGGTTGACCTTGTCGAACAGCTCCAGACGCAGCTCTTCGATCTTGTTCTGCGGGCCGCGGGCTTTCAGCTCATGGATGTCGATGGACTCCATCAGCACTTCCTTGGCCATTACCGCGGCTTTCTCGGCGGTGCCGCCGATGCCGATGCCGAGCATGCCCGGCGGGCACCAGCCGGCGCCCATTTCCGGGACGGTCTTGAGTACCCAGTCGACTATCGAGTCGGACGGGTTGAGCATGGCCATCTTGGATTTGTTCTCGGAGCCGCCGCCCTTGGCCGCGACGTCCACTTCCACCTTGTCGCCGGGGACGATGGAGTAGTGGATCACCGCCGGGGTGTTGTCCTTGGTGTTCTTGCGGGCACCGGCCGGGTCGGCCAGGATCGAGGCGCGCAGGACGTTTTCCGGCAGGTTGTAGGCGCGCCGTACGCCCTCGTTGATCATGTCGTCGACGCTCAGGGTGGCGCCGTCCCAGCGCACGTCCATGCCGACGCGGATGAAGACCGTGACTATGCCGGTGTCCTGGCAGATCGGCCGGTGGCCGGTGGCGCACATGCGCGAGTTGATCAGGATCTGCGCCATGGAGTCGCGCGCGGCCGGGGATTCTTCCTTGAGGTAGGCCTCGTGCATGGCCTGGATAAAGTCCACGGGGTGGTAGTAGGAGATAAACTGCAGGGCGTCGGCGACGCTCTGGATCAGGTCGTCTTGCTTGATCACGGTCATGCTTGGCGCTCCTTTTTGTAGGGGTAGGAGTAGGCAGGAACTTCGAGGGGCGCCGGACCACGACCCGGCGCAGGTAAATAGGCGCGCTTAAAAAAGGCGCGGCAGTATAACGCGCGGCTGCCTAAGCGGACAGTCGCCGGCGGTCGAGCTGGGGCGCCGATCGCGCTTGAGCGCCCCGCGAGCTGGGGGGCAAAACAGGCCGCGAGCTTGTCTGAATAGCACTTAGGAGCCTGTCGGACTTAACGCTGTTCTACTGCGGAAAAGCCGGATTTGGCCATTTTTGCTGCTCTTTCTCGTTAAATAGCCAGCTATTCGCCTCGAAAGACCAACAAAACTGACTCAAACCGGACTTTCCCTCGCTACGAACGGTCAAGCCCGACAGGCTCCTAGGTGAGCAGGATTTAGCGCACTTTAGCAGCCGTAGGGGCACAAGCCTATTGGCCGAAACGCCGGTAAGTCGGCGTCCTTTCAAGCGCCGAGTCTAAAGGCCTGATAGCCGACATAGAGCGCCAGGGCCAGGAAGGCGCAGGCCGCGCTGCGGCGAATCAGCGTCAGTGGCAAGCGTTCGGCGGCGAAATTGCCGGCCAGCACCACCGGCACGTTGGCCAGCAGCATGCCCATCGTTGTGCCTATGACCACCAGGAGCAAGTAGGGATATTGCGCGGCCAGCATGACGGTGGCGACCTGGGTCTTGTCGCCCATCTCGGCGACAAAGAAGGCGATCAGGGTGGTGAGAAAGGGCCCGTAGCGCTTGAGGCTGGAACTTTCGTCGTCATCCAGTTGGTCCGGTATCAGGGTCCAGAGCGCTACCGCGAGAAAACTGGCGGCGAGAATCCAGCCGAGGGTGGCGGCGGAAAACCAATCGGCCACCCAGTTGCCCAGGGCGCCTGCGACCCAGTGATTGGCCAGGGTGGCGACCACTATGCCGCCGATGATCGGCCAGGGCCGGCGAAAGCGTGCGGCCAACAGCAAAGCGAGCAACTGCGTCTTGTCGCCGATTTCGGCCAAGGCGACTATCAGGGTCGGGATAAACAGGGATTCGAGCATCAGGCTTCCTAAAGGGCGGGTCGACATGGCTATGACACGTACAGCCTTCCCGCCCCGGGTAAGGTGTGCGTGTCATAGGTCTGGTCAAACCGCAGGCCCGGCAGTCCGTTGAAAAACTACTGCGCTCGGCTATGCGGCGTTGAAATCAGCCTCGGAATGCTCATGTACAGCTCGTACACTGCGCTTCCTCGGCCGATTTCGCCTTGCCTAGCCTTCGCTCGCTACATTTTTCAACGGTCTGCTAATTGGGCCTTGGGTCGCCCGCGCCATGCTCTACGGAGCAAGTATGTTGACGCGGGCCGGGCGAGCTGGCGCTCGCGGGAGACTACTCCCCTAGGACGAGCGCATTCTGCCTGCCAGGGAGGGCGTTGGGCAAGTCAGTGCTTCGCCGCCCGGTAGATGCGAAAGCCCTTGGCTTCGGCCAGGGTCTGGCAGGGGCCGAGGTATTGCTCGATCAAGGGTGGGTATTTGAGAAAGCTGTTGGCCACCAGGCGCAGTTCACCCCTGGGCTTCAGGTGCCTGGCCGCCTGGCGCAGGAGCTGCTCCGTGGCCTGGTAGTGGGTGTGCACCCCCTGATGGAAGGGTGGGTTGCTGAGAATGGCGCTGAGCTCGAACGGCGCTGCGTCTATGCCATCGCCGCTGAGCACCTCGGCCTGCAGGCCGTTGGCTGCCAGGGTCAGGCGGCTGCTGGCGACGGCGAAGGCATCGACGTCCAGCAGGCTGACCCGGCTGTCCGGGTAGCGGCGTTTAAGCGCTGCCCCCAATACTCCAGCCCCACAGCCGAAGTCCAGTAGATGGCCGGTCGGCAGCTGCTCGAGGTGCTCCAGCAGCAGGGCGCTGCCGATATCCAGGCGGCCATGGCTAAAGACGCCGGGTAGGCTGATGACGGTCAAAGGGCCATCGCTTAGCTGCAACTGATAATGCTGCGCCAGGCTTTCCAGGTGCGGCGCCGGCGGCGCTTGCTCCACGCGCACCTGCCACAGCTGGCAATGGCGCGCGCTGTCGAGCTTGCGTGCCTGGCCGAAGGCGGCCAGTTGCTTGGCGGCGCGCTCGATGCCGGCGCGTTTTTCACCGACCAGAAATAGTTCGCGCCCGGCCAGGCGCGCAGCCAGGGCGCCAAGCAGGTAATCGGTCAGTTCGCGGGATTTCGGTAGAAATACCACGGCGGCATTGTAGTGGCTCTCAGGCGGGCTGACGCCGAACTGGCAGCGCCCGGCAAAGCGGGCATCGAGCAGGGCGTGTTCGCCGGCATGCCAGCTCCAGCCCTGAGCCTCGGGAAGCTGGCCGAGCAGGTCATCGGCCGGCAAGCCGGCGAGCAGCAGTGGGCCGCCGAACAGTTCGGCTTGGCGCAGCAATACTTCGCTTCGCGGGTCCATAAGCGTTCCTTGAAAAAAGTCGCGTAGATTAGGGTCTGTTGCCGTTTCAGCGCAAACCGCGTTGCAGCGAAAAATCTCGCCAGGCTAGGCGTGGGACGCAGGTAATGGTGTTCCCTTGCCAAGTCCCACAACGACGCATGGCGAGATTTTGCGCACAACCCGAAGGGCCGGGCCTGTTTTAGCGCGATGCTGCGTTTCTCGACGGCTCGTTTGGACGACCAAACTTCGCGTCTCGTGCCTTGCCTCGCGCTAAAACAGGCACCGGCGCGGTTGCGTTGAAACGGCAACAGACCCTAGTTGACAACGCGCACGGGTGCGCCGCCGAAAAAGGCCTGAGCGTTCTCGCTCAGCTGGCCGACTATGCGTTGCCGCGCCTCGCGGCTGCCCCAGGCGCTGTGCGGGGTGATGATCAGGCGCGGGATATCGGCGGCGAGCAGCGGGTTGCCCGCGGTTGGCGGCTCCTGGGTCAGCACGTCGCAGGCCGCGCCGCCCAGATGGCCGCTGCGCAGGGCGTCGGCCAGGGCCTGCTCGTTGACCAGACCGCCACGGGCGGTATTGATCAGAAAGGCGCCGGGCTTCATCAGGCGCAGTTCGCGAGCGTCGATCAGGTTCAGGGTGTCGCTGTTCAGCGGGCAGTGCAGGCTCAGGGCGTCGACCTGTGGCAAGAGTTCATCCAGGGCCAAGCGGTCTGCCCGTGGCGGGCGCCCCGGCAGTTGGCCGAGCAATACGCGCATGCCGAAGGCTTCGGCCAGCTTGGCCACCGCGCTGCCCAGTTCGCCATGGCCGAGCAGGCCGAGGGTCTTGCCGTGCAACTCGACTATCGGATGGTCGAGCAGGCAGAACTGCTGGGCTTGCTGCCAGCGGCCGGCGCGTACGTCCCGCTGATAGTCGGGCAGGCGGGTGGCCAGGGCGAGCAGCAGCATCAGGCTGTGCTGGGCCACCGAGGGGGTGCCGTAGCCCTGGCAGTTGCTCACGACCACGCTATGGGCGCGGGCGGCTGCCAGGTCGATGGGGTTGGTGCCGGTGGCGGCGATCAGCAGCAGTTTCAGCTCGGGGCAGGCGGCAAAGACCGCGGCGTCCAGCGGCACCTTGTTGCTGATGGCGACCTGGGCGCCTCGCAGGCGTTCGATGGCCTGCGCCTGCGTGGTCTGCGGGTAGAGTTGCAGCTCGGCAAAGCACTGCTGGAGGGGTGTCAGGTCGAGGTCGCCCAGATCGAGGGAGCCGTGATCGAGAAATACCGCGCGGGGACTGTTGCTCATCAGCTGTATCTTTCCTGCGAGTCTGGGCGGGGGGTAAGCTGGCGAGCCTAGCAGAAAGATTTCCACGTCGCGGAGCCGCTTATGTACTGGACTGAGTTTTTAACTGTGGCGCTGATTCACTTGCTCGCGGTGGCCAGCCCGGGCCCGGACTTTGCGATAGTGGTGCGCGAGAGCGTGGGTTTCGGTCGGCGTGCCGGTATCTTCAGCGCAGTGGGCGTGGGCTGCGGAATCTTTATCCATGTGGCTTATTCGCTGCTCGGTATCGGCCTGATCGTTTCGCAGTCGATTGTCCTGTTCAATGCCTTGAAATGGCTGGCGGCGGCCTACCTGCTATATATCGGTATTCGCGCCTTGCGGGCCAAACCAGCCGCTCCGGGCAGCGCCGAGTTGAGTCTGGAGGAAGGGGCACGTTCACCACGTGCCGCCTTCGTCGCAGGTTTTATCACCAATGGCCTGAACCCCAAGGCCACCCTGTTCTTCCTCTCGCTGTTCACTGTGGTGATCAATCCGCACACGCCGTTGCCGGTGCAGGCCGGCTATGGCCTGTACCTGGCGCTGGCGACCGCGCTGTGGTTCTGCCTGGTGGCGCAGCTGTTCAGCCAGCAGCGGGTGCGCGCCGGTTTCGCGCGCATGGGGCACTGGTTCGATCGTCTGATGGGTGTGGTGCTGGTGGGTTTGGGCGTCAAATTGGCGTTCAGCGAGCTGCGCTGAACCAGGCGCTAAAACAACAACGCCCCGCGAATGCGGGGCGTTTTTTATGGGGCGGGGCCCTTAGTCGTCTTTGCCTTTGCTGCGCATGGCGCGCTGCACTTCGCGGTCGGCGTCCCGTTCTTTCTCGGTGTGGCGTTTGTCGAAGTCCTTCTTGCCCTTGGCCAGGGCGATCTCGCACTTGATCAGGTGCGCCTTCCAGTAAATCGACAGGGCCACGCAGGTGTAGCCCTTCTGCTGCACGGCACCGAACAGCTTGTCCAGTTCGCGCTTGTTCAGCAGCAGCTTGCGCGTGCGCGTGGGGTCGGCGATCACATGGGTGCTGGCGGTTGTCAGCGGGGTGATGTGGCAGCCCATCAGCCAGGCTTCGTCGTCTTTGAGCAGCACGTAGCTGTCGACCAACTGGGCCTTGCCAGCGCGCAGACTCTTCACTTCCCAGCCGGACAGGACCAGGCCAGCCTCGAACTTGTGTTCGACGAAATAGTCGTGCATCGCCTTCTTGTTTTGCGCGATGGTGCCTTGCGGGTGTTTCTTTTGTTTAGCCATAGGGCGCGCATTATAGGGAGTCGCTGGCGCCTGCGCTATGTGCTGGACAGGGCAAAACGCGGATTGCGGCGGCCATGGCGGTTTGTCGGCCCGGCTGCGCTTGAGCCGCCCCGGCGAATCCCCGACAATGCGCGATCTTTTGCACGCCAAGCAGGCCAGTCGCACCTGGCGAGCGCTAAGGTCTCGATACTGGGTGCCGGCCAGCCGTTGGTGTGTTGAGCCTATTTGTTGCAGAGTGAGTGAATCACAGCCTGTCAGCCATTGAGTGAAGCCATAGTTTTATGAGTACCCATATTCAACGTTCGGCTTTGTTGCCTTATCCGGCCCAGGCGCTGTTCGATCTGGTCAACGATGTGGCCAGCTACCCGCAATTCTTGCCCTGGTGTTCGGCCAGCGAGGTGCTGGAGGTCAGCGAGACCCATATGCGCGCCAGCCTGGCGGTGGCCAAGGCGGGGCTGAGCCAGCGTTTCGTCACGGTTAACACCCTGGTGCCGGGGCAGCTGATCGAACTCAGGCTCGCCGAAGGCCCCTTTACCCAGTTGTACGGGCATTGGGAGTTCAAGGCCTTGGGTGACAAGGCCTGCAAGATCAGCCTGGATCTGACCTTCGATTACGCCGGGCCGCTGGTGCGGGCGACGCTCGGGCCGCTGTTCAATCAGGCGACCAATACCCTGGTCGACGCCTTCTGCCAAAGGGCCAAGCAACTCTATGGATAAGCCAAACATAGTGGTCGAGGTGGCCTACGCCTTGGCCGATAAGCAGAAGTTGCTGCGTCTGAGCCTGCCCTATGGCACCACGGTGCGTCAGGCTGTGTTGCAGTCGGGTATGCAGGCGCATTTTCCGGATTTGGATTTGCTCAATAGTCCCTTGGGAATATTTGGCAAGGCGGTGGCCAAGCCCGAGGAGCGTGTGCTGGAGGAGGGGGAGCGGGTGGAGATTTACCGGCCGTTGATCGCCGATCCTAAAGAGGTACGCAAGCAGCGCGCGGCCAAGGCCGCCCAGGCCAAGGCGGATGATGCCGGCGCCTGACAGTCCGTTGAAAAACTACCTACGCTGCCCCTCTTCTTGAAAAAAACTGGGGGGCGTTAAAAACGGCCTGCTAATGGCGCTGAATCGCGCGCATAAAAAAGCCCGGATGGTTCCGGGCTCTTGGGTCGGCGGGCATTACTGTGGAGTGGTTTCCAGTGGCTCGGGCGTCGGCACGGGAACCGTCTGCACATTGTCCACTTCGCGCTGGATCTGTTCCAGCAGCGAGCCGGGCGCCGGCTTCTCTTCGACCTGAGGTTGCGGGCTGGCTGCAGGCGTGCTCACGCCACCGTCTTCACCGAGAATGGCCTGGTCGCGGCTGACGCCTGGCATGAAGTCGCCGGACAGGCCTACCAGTTGGTCATCGGCGCTGAAGTTTACGCTGATGCGCTCCTGCAGGCGCTGACCGCCACCCGGCTGGATGCTGTACAGGTAGTCCCAGCGATTGGCGTGGAAAGTATCGGTCAGCAGGGGGTTGCCCATGATAAACCGTACTTGCCGGCGGGTCATTCCCGGGCGCAACTGGTCTATCATGTCCTGTGTCACGACATTGCCCTGTTGAATGTCGATTTTATAAACCCCGGGGAATGAACAACCGGCGAGTGCGAATAGCCCCGTAAGCGTGAGGCTGGTCAGCAGGAGTTTGGTTTTTTGCATCGGTGGGCGACTTCCACTATCTTGGCTGGGCAACAATAAGCCCGGATCATACCCGCAATAAGGGAAGCTGCGAAGCCGCTTCCGCGAGAAAGCAGACCATGGTTGAAAATAGCGAACTACGCAAGGCTGGCCTGAAAGTGACCCTGCCACGGGTCAAGATTCTGCAAATGCTCGACTCCGCCGGTCAGCGTCATATGAGCGCAGAGGATGTCTACAAATCACTGATGGAGGCGGGCGATGACGTCGGTTTGGCCACCGTTTATCGGGTGCTGACCCAGTTCGAAGCCGCGGGCCTGGTGGTTCGGCACAACTTCGATGGCGGCCATGCGGTGTTCGAATTGGCCGACAGCGGCCATCACGACCATATGGTCTGTGTCGACACCGGCGAGGTGATCGAGTTCTTCGACACCGAGATCGAGAAGCGCCAGAAAGAGATAGTGCGCGAGCACGGCTTCGAGCTGGTCGATCACAACCTGGTGCTCTACGTGCGCAAGAAAAGCTGATCGATTTATGGGCTGCCATCCATGGCGCCCACCCTTCGGGCCGTCGCTACGCGACGTTAAAAACTGCTCCAGGCAGTTTTTTTGCGCATGAAAAAGGCGACCCCAGGGTCGCCTTTGTGTTTTCTGCGCCGGTGAAAATCAGGCCTGGGCGCTGCCGACCATCTGCCGTGCGTGGGCCAGGGATTCTTCGGTCAGGTCGACGCCGCCGAGCATGCGGGCGATCTCCTCGACCCGCTGGGCATCGTTCAGCTTGCTGACGGCGGTGCGGGTGGCGTCGCTGTCGCGCAGCTTGTGCACGAATAGATGTTGGTGTCCTTGCGCGGCCACCTGCGGCAGGTGGGTCACGGTCAGCACCTGGCCGCGTTCGCCGAGGCGGCGCAGCAACTGCCCGACCACTTCGGCGGTGGGGCCGCCGATGCCCACATCCACTTCGTCGAACACCAGGGTCGGTACTCGCGAGGTCTGCGCGGTGATCACCTGGATCGCCAGGCTGATGCGTGACAGCTCGCCCCCCGAGGCGACCTTGGCCAGGGCTTTGAGGGGTTGCCCGGGGTTGGCGCTGACCAGGAATTCCAGCTGTTCCAGGCCATTGGGTTGTGGCTCGTGGCTGAGATTGGCGCTCAGCTTGATATTGAAGCGTCCGCCCGGCATGCCGAGGTTCTGCATCTCCAGCTCCACCGCGCTGGCCAGTTGGCTGGCGGCGTGATTGCGCAGCGCGCTGAGTTCGCCGGCTTTTTCCTGGTAGTGGCGCTCGAAGGCCGCCAGCTCTTCGCTCAGGCGCTCGGCGGCCTGGTCATCGGCATTCAGGCTTTCCAGCTCCTCGAATAGCTGCTGCTGCATGGCGGTCAGTTCGCTGGGCTGGATGCGGTGCTTGCGCGCCAGGGTGTAGATGGCGTCCAGGCGTTCTTCCATCTGCTGCAGGCGCTCGGGGTCGGCGTCGAAGTGATCGAGGAAGCGATTAAGCTCGCCAACCGCTTCCTCGACCTGGATCTGCGCGCTGGCCAGCAGGTTGGTCGCTTCGCTGAGTGCGCCCGGCTGGCCCTGAAAGGCGCCGAGGCGGTTGAGGCTGCCGGTCAGGGCGGACAGCACGTTGCCGGCGTCATTCTCGCTGCACTGTTCGATCACCAGGCGGCAGGCGCTGAGCAGGCTTTCGGCGTTGGTCAGGTTCTTGTGTTCCTGTTCCAGCTGGTCCAGTTCGTCTTCGCCCAGGGCCAGGTTGTCCAGCTCTTCCAGCTGATAGCTGAGCAGCTGATGGCGAGCGCGCTGTTCGTCGCCAATGCTGGAGACGCGTTGCAGCTCGTTCTTGGTCTGCTTCCAGCGCTGCGCGGCCAGTTGCACCTGGCGCGCCAGCTCCTGGCTGCCGGCGTATTCGTCGAGCAGGCGGCGGTGGGTGTCGGCCTTGAGCAGCGACTGGTGCTCGTGCTGGCTGTGAATATCGATCAGCAGCTCGCCCAAGGCCTTGAGGTCGCCCTGGGGGCAGGGTGAACCATTGATGTAGCCGCGCGAGCGGCCCTCGGCGGTGATCACCCGACGCAGGATGCACGGGCCGTCCTGATCCTGGTTCTGGCCCAGGTCGCGCTCGGCCAGCCAGGCGCGGGCCTCGGGAATATCGCCGAGGTCGAAGCTGGCGAGAATATCCGCCTTGTCGGCGCCGGGGCGCACCACGCCGCTGTCGGCGCGGTCACCTAGGCATAGGCCGAGGGCGTCGAGCATGATCGACTTGCCCGCGCCGGTTTCGCCGCTGATCACGCTCATGCCGGCGTCCAGTTCCAGGTCGAGGTGTTCAACGATGGCGTAGTTGTGTACGGACAGGTGCACCAGCATGGCGAGGCCTCCCAGGCATAAGATATGGTTATTTATACAGTGTTTGTTTGTCGGCTGACAATCCATCCCGGGTCCTTGAAAGCATAAAATTCGGCCCCATATAGCGGTCAGACACGCGAGTTGAGGCTCGCGTCGAATTTTTAGAGGAGAGACGCATGGCTGACGAACAGACCCTGGATACGCAGAACCCCGATGTGCAAACAGCTGCCGATGCAGCCTCGGGTGATGACCTGGCTGCCCGCGTGCAAGCGCTGGAAGAGCAGCTGGCGACTGCGCAGGATCAGTCGCTGCGCATGGCTGCGGACCTGCAGAACGTGCGCCGCCGCGCCGAGCAGGACGTGGAGAAGGCGCACAAATTCGCCCTGGAGCGCTTCGCCAACGACCTGCTGCCGGTGGTGGACAGCCTGGAGCGTGGCCTCGAGCTGTCGAGTCCGGACGATGAGGCGATCAAGGCGGTACGCGAGGGCATGGAACTGACCCTCAAGTTGCTCAGCGACACCCTCAAGCGCCACCAGTTGGAGGCGCTCGACCCCCACGGCACACCGTTCAATCCCGAGCATCATCAGGCCATGGCGCTGCAGGAAAGCGCCCATGTCGAACCGAACTCGGTGCTCAAGGTGTTCCAGAAGGGTTACCTGCTCAACGGTCGTTTGCTGCGCCCCGCCATGGTGGTGGTCAGCAAGGCGCCAAGCGAGGCGCCGCCGTCCATCGACGAGCAGGCTTGAAATTCCGCGGGCCGCCCCCATTAAAGAATCAGGCGTTTTAGTGCTAGCGCCGCTGCCCACGAGCAGTGGCGGGAATATCCAAGTTTCGGGAGAGTGAAGATGGGCAAAATTATCGGTATCGACCTGGGAACCACCAACTCCTGCGTCTCTATTCTGGAAAACGGCAACGTCAAGGTTATCGAGAACGCCGAAGGTGCGCGCACCACGCCGTCGATCATTGCCTATGCCAACGATGGCGAAATCCTCGTCGGTCAGTCGGCCAAGCGCCAGGCCGTAACCAACCCGCACCACACCCTGTACGCGGTGAAGCGCCTGATCGGTCGTCGCTTCGAAGAAGACGTCGTGCAGAAAGACATCCAGATGGTCCCGTACAAGATAGTCAAAGCCGACAACGGCGACGCTTGGGTGGAAGTGAGCGGCCAGAAAATGGCGCCGCCGCAGATTTCGGCTGAAATTCTGAAGAAGATGAAGAAGACCGCCGAAGACTATCTCGGCGAGCCGGTCACCGAGGCGGTGATCACAGTGCCTGCGTATTTCAACGACAGTCAGCGTCAGGCCACCAAGGACGCCGGCCGCATCGCCGGTCTGGACGTCAAGCGCATCATCAACGAACCGACCGCCGCGGCCCTGGCCTACGGCATGGACAAGGCCAAGGGCGACCACACCGTGATCGTCTATGACCTGGGTGGCGGCACCTTCGACGTTTCCGTAATCGAAATCGCCGAAGTCGATGGCGAGCACCAGTTCGAAGTGTTGGCCACCAACGGTGACACCTTCCTCGGCGGTGAAGACTTCGACATCCGTCTGATCGATTACCTGGTCGACGAATTCAAGAAAGAAAGCGGCATGAACCTCAAGGGTGACCCGCTGGCCATGCAGCGCCTGAAAGAAGCCGCGGAAAAGGCCAAGATCGAGCTGTCCTCCAGCCAGCAGACCGACGTCAACCTGCCCTATATCACCGCCGACCAGACCGGGCCTAAGCACCTCAATGTGAAGATCTCCCGTGCCAAGCTGGAAGCCCTGGTGGAAGACCTGGTGCAGCGCACCATCGAGCCGTGCCGTATCGCCATGAAAGATGCCGGCATCGACGTGGCCAAGATCAACGACGTGATCCTGGTCGGCGGTCAGACCCGCATGCCGCTGGTGCAGAAGCTGGTGACCGATTTCTTCGGTAAGGAAGCGCGCAAGGACGTCAACCCGGACGAAGCCGTGGCCATGGGTGCCGCCATTCAAGGCGCGGTGCTGTCTGGCGACGTGAAAGACGTGCTGCTGCTCGACGTCAGCCCGCTGACCCTGGGTATCGAAACCATGGGTGGCGTGATGACCGCGCTGATCGAGAAGAACACCACCATTCCGACCAAGAAGTCCCAGGTGTTCTCCACCGCCGACGACAATCAGGGCGCGGTGACCATTCACGTGCTGCAGGGCGAGCGCAAGCAAGCCGCGCAGAACAAGTCCCTGGGCAAGTTCGACCTGGCCGAGATTCCGCCGGCTCCGCGTGGCGTGCCGCAGATCGAAGTGACCTTCGATATCGACGCCAACGGCATCCTGCACGTGGGCGCGAAAGACAAGGCCACCGGCAAGCAGCAGTCCATCGTGATCAAGGCCAACTCCGGCCTGTCTGAGGAAGAAATTCAGCAGATGGTGCGCGATGCCGAAATCAACGCCGAGGAAGACCGCAAGTTCGAAGAGCTGGCGACCTCCCGTAACCAGGGCGATCAGCTGGTGCACGCCACGCGCAAGATGATCACCGAGGCGGGCGACAAGGTCACTGCCGACGAGAAAGTCGCCATCGAAAAGGCTCTGGGCGCGCTGGAAGTGGCGATCAAGGGCGACGATAAGGCGGAAATCGACGCCAAGATGACGGCTCTGTCCGAGGTGACCGCTCCGCTGGCGCAGAAGATGTACGCCGAGCAGCCGCAGCCAGGCGCTGCCGCTCAGGGAGCTGAAGAAGCCAAGGACGCAGCCGACGATGTGGTCGACGCTGAGTTCGAAGAAGTCAAGGAAAACAAATAGGCACAGATAGGCGCAAGCTTATGCCGCTCTGGCCGGGCGTGACGCGAGTCGCGCCCGGCATGATCCGCCGCGCGGGAGCTTGCTCCCGCGTTGGCGTGTCTGGAGTAGACGATTTAAAGGTGTTGAAGACTTATGGCTAAACGTGACTATTACGAGGTGCTCGGTGTCGAGCGCGGCGCCAGCGAAGCGGAGCTGAAAAAAGCTTACCGGCGCCTGGCGATGAAGCATCACCCGGACCGCAATCCCGACGATAAGGCCTCGGAAGAGAAGTTCAAGGAAGCCAACGAGGCTTACGAAGTACTCTCCGATGCCAGCAAGCGCACGGCCTATGACCAGTACGGGCATGCCGGCGTCGACCAGAGCATGGGCGGTGGTCCAGGCGGTGCCGGTTTCGGTGGGGCGAATTTCTCCGATATTTTCGGCGACGTGTTCAGCGATTTCTTCGGCGGAGCCGGTGGTCGTGGCGGTCAGCGTGGCGGTGCGCAGCGCGGCAGCGACCTGCGCTACACCCTGGAGCTGGATCTGGAGGAGGCGGTGCGCGGCACGACCGTGACCATTCGCGTGCCGACCCTGGTCAACTGCAAGACCTGCGAAGGCTCGGGCGCGAAGAAAGGCACCAGTCCGGTGAGCTGTACCACCTGTGGCGGTATCGGCCAGGTGCGCATGCAGCAGGGCTTCTTCTCGGTGCAGCAGACCTGTCCGCGCTGTCACGGCAACGGCAAGATGATCACCGACCCGTGCGGCTCCTGCCACGGCCAGGGCCGGGTGGAAGAGCACAAGACCCTGTCGGTCAAGGTGCCGGCGGGTGTCGATACCGGCGACCGTATCCGTTTGTCCGGCGAAGGCGAGGCGGGTGCCCATGGCGGGCCGGCGGGCGATCTGTACGTGGTGGTGAATGTGCGCGAGCACGCGATCTTCCAGCGTGACGGCAAGCACCTGTACTGTGAGGTGCCGATCAGCTTTGCCGATGCGGCCTTGGGCGGCGAGCTGGAAGTGCCGACCCTGGATGGTCGGGTCAAGCTGAAGATTCCGGACGGCACCCAGACCGGCAAGATGTTCCGCCTGCGCGGCAAGGGCGTTGCGCCGGTGCGCGGCGGTGGTGCCGGTGACCTGATGTGCCGGGTGGCGGTCGAGACGCCGGTCAACCTGGACAAGCGCCAGCGCGAGCTGCTGGAAGAGTTCCGCCAGTCGCTGGAAGGCAATAGCTCGAATTCGCCGAAAGCCAATGGCTGGTTCGAGGGTGTTAAGCGCTTCTTTGGCGACCTGTAAACCTGGCGGTAAGCGGCGGGTGGTGGCCTCTGGGCCTGTCGCTTGCGGTTGAAACTCTGCAGCTTGGAGCTGAGTGCTATGCAACGTATCGCAGTGATGGGCGCCGCTGGGCGCATGGGCAAGACCCTGATCGAGGCCGTGCAGCTGGTCGATGGCGCGAGCCTGAGTGCGGCGGTCGATCGGGCCGACAGCAGTCTGGTCGGCGCCGATGCCGGCGAACTGGCGGCGCTGGGCAAGATAGGGGTCAGCCTGTCGGGTGATTTGAATGCGGTGCTGGATCGGTTCGACGTGCTGATCGATTTCACCCATCCGTCGGTCACCCTGAAAAATCTGGAAATCTGCCGTCAGGCGGGCAAGGCCATGGTGATAGGCACCACAGGTTTCTCGCCGGAGGAGAAGCAATTGCTGGCCGCTGCCGGCAAGCAGATTCCGATCGTGTTCGCCGCCAACTTCAGCGTCGGCGTCAACCTGTGCCTGAAACTGCTGGATACCGCGGCGCGGGTGCTGGGCGATGACGTGGATATCGAGATCATCGAGGCCCATCACCGGCACAAGGTCGATGCGCCGTCCGGTACCGCGCTGCGCATGGGTGAAGTGGTGGCCAAGGCCCTGGGGCGTGACCTGCAAAAGGTCGCGGTCTATGGTCGCGAGGGCCAGACCGGCGCCCGCGAGCGTGAAACCATAGGTTTCGCCACGGTGCGCGCCGGCGATGTGGTCGGCGATCACACCGTGTTGTTCGCCGCCGACGGCGAGCGGGTGGAAATCACCCACAAGGCCTCCAGTCGCATGACCTTCGCCAAGGGCGCGGTGCGTGCGGCGCTGTGGCTGCAGCAGCGCGAGCCGGGGCTGTACGACATGCAGGATGTGCTGGGGCTCAACTGAGGCATTCTGTCGCACGAGCGCAGGCTTGCGGTGTTGATCGCATCTTGCGGTGGACCAAAAAGGCATTTTTCTGTAAGCTTCCCGCTTTAGTGTGTCCACTAAAGTTGCGCAGAATGAATCAGATAAAGAAGCGGGGTGACGGTCGATACGTCATCCCGCTTTTTTACAATCTGCGTTTGCTTCACGTTTTGATCTACGGAGGTTTTCTTGAGTAAGCCAGCCCTAAAACCTGCCATCCTGGCCCTTGCCGATGGCAGCATTTTTCGCGGCGAGGCCATCGGTGCCGATGGCCAAACTATTGGAGAGGTGGTTTTTAACACCGCCATGACCGGCTATCAGGAAATCCTTACCGATCCTTCCTATGCCCAACAAATCGTCACCCTGACCTATCCGCACATCGGCAACACCGGCACCACGCCGGAAGATGCCGAGTCCAATCGGGTCTGGGCTGCCGGTCTGATCATCCGTGATCTGCCGCTGACCTCCAGCAACTGGCGCAACAAGCAGCCGCTGGATGAATACCTGAAGGAAAACGGTACCGTGGCCATCGCCGGTATCGATACCCGCCGCCTGACCCGCATCCTGCGCGAGAAGGGTTCGCAGAACGGCTGTATCCTGGCAGGCTTTGATGCCACCGAGGAAAAAGCCCTGGACCTGGCGCGCAGCTTCCCTGGCCTGAAAGGCATGGACCTGGCCAAGGTGGTCAGCTGCAGCGAGCCTTACGAATGGCGCGCAAGCACCTGGAACCTGCAGGACGACAGCCACCCGGAAATCCCGGCCAGCGAGCTGAAGTACCACGTGGTGGCCTACGACTACGGCGTCAAGCTGAACATCCTGCGCATGCTGGTCGAGCGCGGTTGCCGCCTGACCGTGGTGCCGGCGCAAACCCCGGCCAGCGAGGTGTTGGCGCTGAATCCCGATGGCGTGTTCCTGTCCAACGGCCCGGGCGACCCCGAGCCTTGCGACTACGCGATCCAGGCGATCAAGGATGTGCTGGAAACCGATATCCCGGTATTCGGCATCTGCCTCGGTCACCAGCTGCTGGCCCTGGCCTCCGGTGCCAAGACCCTGAAAATGGGCCACGGCCACCACGGCGCCAACCACCCGGTGCAGGACCTGGACAGCGGCGTGGTGATGATCACCAGCCAGAACCACGGTTTTGCCGTGGATGAAGCCAGCCTGCCAAGCAACGTGCGGGCGATCCACAAGTCGCTGTTCGACGGCTCCCTGCAGGGCATCGAACGCACCGACAAGGACGCCTTCAGCTTCCAGGGTCACCCCGAGGCGAGCCCCGGCCCGGCCGATGTGGCGCCGCTGTTCGACCGTTTTATCGAAGCCATGGCCAAGCGCCAATAGACGAGTCGTCTGGAGAGTGTAGCGAGCGATGTCTGGGCAAGGCGCCCGGAACGCAACGACGAGACAGTACATGTCAGTACGGCGAGGAAGTGAGTACCGCGCAACGCAGTCCAGGCAGCGCGCAGTAGCTCTCAAGATGACTCGCCGACTGACCCAAGGATTCGAGAGATAACATGCCAAAACGTACAGACATCAAAAGCATCCTGATCCTCGGTGCCGGCCCGATCGTTATCGGCCAGGCCTGCGAGTTCGACTATTCCGGTGCCCAGGCCTGTAAAGCCCTGAAAGAAGAGGGCTACCGCGTCATCCTGGTGAACTCCAACCCGGCCACCATCATGACCGACCCGGCCATGGCCGATGCCACCTATATCGAGCCGATCAAGTGGTCCACCGTGGCCAAGATCATCGAGAAGGAACGCCCGGACGCCCTGCTGCCGACCATGGGCGGCCAGACCGCGCTGAACTGCGCGCTGGACCTGGAGAAGCACGGCGTGCTGGAGAAGTTCGGCGTCGAGATGATCGGCGCCAACGCCGACACCATCGACAAGGCCGAAGACCGCTCGCGCTTCGACAAGGCGATGAAAGACATAGGCCTGGCCTGCCCGGTTTCCGGCATCGCGCACAATATGGAAGAGGCCTACGCGGTACTCGAGAAGGTCGGCTTTCCCTGCATCATCCGCCCAAGCTTCACCATGGGCGGCACCGGCGGCGGTATCGCCTACAACCGTGAAGAGTTCGAAGAGATCTGCGCCCGCGGCATCGATCTGTCGCCGACCAGCGAGCTACTGATCGACGAATCGCTGATCGGCTGGAAGGAATACGAGATGGAGGTGGTCCGCGACAAGAAGGACAACTGCATCATCGTCTGCGCCATCGAAAACTTCGACCC
>Ga0209343_10002959_pt1 | contig 21652 bp, 18 predicted proteins | sample RifCSPlowO2_02_FD_184026 | JGI IMG/M metagenome (GOLD analysis project Ga0209343, IMG submission 184026) | Groundwater microbial communities from Rifle, Colorado - Rifle CSP2_plank lowO2_0.2 (SPAdes) (version 2) | ecosystem: Environmental > Aquatic > Deep subsurface > Groundwater | place... | reverse complement strand
CCGGCTGATTTCTTCTCTTTCCTTTAATGATAATCTCTTGTAGCTCCTTTGACTCATTATATTTAATGCCCTCCTTTAGTTCCCTTCTCAGGATACCAAAGTGTTGCATTAAATTGTTGAGCCTAGGTAAGATAAATTCTCCAAAATACTATAAGGCAGATGATAACATCTCTCCCAAAGCTGATCCACAAGAACTTTTGACCGAAGATCAAGAAACTATCATGAATGCACTTAAAGGACTCGGGTATATGGAATAAATATTCAAGGTATATCAAATGAAACGTAAAAACATATTAGTGCTCCTTATTGATTCTCTGAGAGCGGATGTGTCCTTCGGCAAACAAAAGAGGACTATCACACCCTTTATTGATACATTACGAAATTTGGGTGTAACTTATACCAATGCCTTTTCTGTTGCCACTTCAACTACTCCTGCCGTTTCAAGTATTATGACGGGTTTGTATCCGCCTGTCCATGGGGTTGCGGGGCTTATGGGGTATAAACTTAATAAGTCATGCCATACATTAGCAGAGATTCTTCGCGAAAATGGGTATCACACGTATGCCTTTGTGACAGGCCCTTTATTAACTGAAACATCTCTTAATAGAGGTTTCATGGAATATCATTATCGCAGGAATGATTCTGTCTATAAGTCCTTTGGAGAGCAACTTAGCAGTAGATTGAAAACCATGCAGGAGCCATGGTTTTGCTTTGTCCATTTCTGGGAAGTGCACACACCGAGGCAAGTGCCGTTTGTATTGAACCATTCCGATGGATTAACCATCTATGAAAAGGCCGTCAGTTGTCTTGATATGTGGTTGAAGGAGAACCTGCTTAATAAAATAGATTTTGAGGATACAATTGTCATTCTTACTGCCGACCATGGAGAAAAAGATTCTCCTTTAAATGACAAACTGATTGTTTCTAAAAATTTTCGTAGATTGGACAGGTTTTTTCATATTAAACGAAGATTTATAAATTTCAGGAAGAAATATTTTATAAATAACAAAAAAGGTTTTTTGTGGTTTAACCATGGTTATCATTTATATGAACCGTTAATTAAGATTCCCCTGATTATAGTAGCTAAAGATAAATTGATAAAAGCTTCAACAAGAGGTGATATTGTTTCACAGGTTGACATCTTTCCCACAATACTTGAATTGGTCGATATAAAATACCCATTTGATATTAATGGCACAAGTATAGTTAATGAAAAGATGCAGGAGGAAAGGGGAATGTACTTAGAGGCATCTAATCTGGAAGCAAATAGAGAAGGTAGTTTTTGGTTAAAAGGAGTCCGGACACCCGGCTGGAAATACATAGTCAGCGCATACAATAAGCATGCAGATGGCGAACTTTTTAATCTTAAAGAGGACCCTGCAGAAAGTAAAAACTTGGTTCATAAGGAACTTGCGATTAAAGAAAAAATGGGAAAACTTCTGAAAAAAATTGAACATGAAATGGAAGATTTAAAGAGAGACTTCTCAAGCGAGAATAAAATGTCAGAGGAAGAGGTAAAGACGATGGAAAAGGTGTTAAAAGAGCTTGGCTATTTATGATTAATTGTTAATATGCTTGATATTATAAAAAATCCAAAACGAATTCTTTCTATCCACCACAAGCTTGCCATGGGAGAGGTTATCCTGCTTTCTGTTGCATTCAGGATTATAAAGGAAAACATTCCTGAGGCTACCCTGTCTGTTGTAGCCGGAGGGTATGCCTGTGATTTCATCAAGTCTATTCCCTATGTGGATAGTGTAATGCCTATTGAGAGGTTCGGGATATTCATGGGAAATGTTTCAAGATTAAAACGGCTATTTTACAGGCCCTTTATTGTCCCTAAACTCTCCATGTTTTTAAGAAGAGGTAACTATGATTGCGTATTCATCAGGGACGATGAAAGACTGCCTTACACTCGTCTTATCCGAACTGTCGTGGATAAGAGTAATATAAAGGAAGTTGTTGCCTTGAAATCTTTAATGCAGAAGCATTTAAATTCTTCAAGACATGTTGTGGAAGGTTATCTTGCTATCCTGAAAGAACTTGGCTTTAAAGTAAGTGGAGATGAGCGTCCGGTCTTTGCCCCCACAAGTGAAAGCATAGAAAGGGCCATAAGCTTTCTTGAAAAGCATGGAATATCAAAGAATAAACATAAGATTGTTGGGCTCTCTCCTACAAGCGCTATGAAGATAAAAGAAATGGATATAGAGAAGGTATCTGAGCTTTGCAGAATGCTGGCGAAAGACCAATCTGTAAAAATACTTCTATTTTCTACAAATAAGGAATATACAAATGAAGTTTTGAAATCAGTAAACGAGCCGCCTGTAATAGTTGGTTATCTCCCCTTTAATGACCTGATAGCGCTTGTAGCACAATGTAATCAGTTTATTAGTGTTGATACAGGCCCTATGCATGTGGCTGCTGCTGTTGGTGTTCCGACTATAGGTATTTTCGGCCCTACCGCAGGTAAGATGTTTGGGCCTTATGGGAAGGATTGCATAGTTTTACAGAAGACCCCTGATTGTCCTCAGTATCGTCCGGATTCTTTCTTTTCACCTGAAGAGAAAACCTTAGAAAATATTAGAACTCGGTGCAGGATCAGGCAGTGATATTATTTATCTTGCACAGAACGGTGCAGAAGGATATGCAATAGATTTATCGTCAGAATCTGTGGAAAATATCAGATATTGGACAAAGAGAAAAGGGGTTAATCTAAAGATCATAAAAGCAGATATAAAAAATATCCCCTTCCCCGACAATTATTTTGATGCAGTTTATTCTGTAGGGGTGATGGAACATTTCAGAACTCTAATGCCGTTGTTACAAGAACAGATAAGGGTTATAAAGCCAGGTGGTTTTCTGATTGTTGATGTTCCACAGAAATATACACTATACACGATTCTCAAACATGTCCGGATGAAATCAAATAATCATCCTTTTGGCTGGGAAACAGAATATTCCAAGGGCGATCTACTCAGTTTTGCACAGGTGCTCTGCCAAAATGTATATCGTGTTTATGGAAGAGAGTTAGATATAATATTGCGTTTTCCGTGGGGTGTCAGATCATTTTGTCGCAGATTATTTTCAAAAACAATAGAAAGGACATTTATTGCCCCTTATGCTTGTTTGAATATTGGTATGGTATTGAAAATTAGAAAGTAGTATACACTTAAGATTTAATCATATAGAAAAACCGTGAGAAGGCTCCTTAGATATATTTATCATTCTCTTCTTCCTGCAAGACTCCGCCAATATGCGGATATTTTCCAAAACATACGCCCGGGCTTTCATCAACCCATCCTTATAGACAAACCTGAGGGGAGGAAAGTACTTGTAATATCCCCTCATCCCGATGATGAAATATTGGGCTGCGGGGGAACATTAGTCAAACATAGCCTTGCAAAGGACCAGATTACTGTCGTCTATATGACGGACGGCCGAAAGGGTTGTAATGGCACTATGAGTGAGGAACAATGTGTTATGGTGCGTCATGAGGAGGCAGCCCAGGCTGGAAAGGTTATTGGTATTAAGAATCAGATATTTTTGAAGAACAGGGACATGGAGCTTAAAAAGAACTTGGAAACAGTATCGCAACTTCGGGGAATTATTAATGATATCGCTCCTGACATCGTATATCTCCCTTTTTTCATGGATTATCACACTGACCATCAGGCCACCAATGATATTTTTATTGCCGCAGTTAATGGAATAGGGCGGGATTTTATGTGCTATGCGTATGAGATATGGACGCCATTTATCCCAAACTGCATTGTGGATGTAACTTTATATACTGATATGAAGATAGAGGCCCTTAATAAGTTTGAGAGCCAGGTGAAAAGATTTAATGCAGTTGGAGCCTGCCTCGGGCTTATGAAATACCGCTCTGTCCTTCACTCAGACAATGATGGATATGCAGAATGTTTTTTCCGCAGCTCTGTTAAAGAATATGTGCGCCTTTGGAAGATATTCCAATGAAACATACATGTCCCCTCACCCTTCCCTCTCCCCTCGGGGGAGAGGATTAAGGTGAGGGGGATACTCAGATGAAAATTAATTATGTTGTCAGGGAATACCGGGAAGGCAATGAGGTTCAAATCAATGAACTTTTTAATAAGGTGTTTCAGGAAAAGCGCACCCTGAGGGAGTGGGAATGGAAGTTCAAGCAAAATCCCTACAGAGACCTTCATCTCATTACAGTTGCAGAAGACGCAGGTAAGATTGTGGGGCACTATGCTTCTATTCCCGTGTTTATGCAATGCGGCAGTGAACGATTCCTTTTTGCTTACCCTGTAGATACATTTGTACATCCTGATTATAGAAATCTAAAAATTATTTCCGATTTGTACTCAACGCATAAAGAGATTGGAGCAAAGCGGGGATATATAGGCGCTTTCGGCTTCCCAAACGAACAGGCCTATATGGTTGGGAAAAGGCTGCTGGGATATTATGACCTTTTAAAACTGTCCAATCTATATTGCCGTCTAAATTGGCGGCAGCCTGTAAAACGAAGATTAAAAGGTATTCCTGTCTCTTTGGAAAAAGCTATTCAAAAGGCATCGTCAAAATATTATTCTGTTTACTTCTCACAAAGACCTTACAAACTTGAGATTATTGATGAATATATTTTTGACGAACGCATCAACCGGCTATGGGAACGTGTACATCAACATTTTTCTATATTGTGTATACGGGATCTTCCTTACCTCACATGGCGATATATGAGTAATCCATTGAAAGCCTATAATATTCTGGCAGTTGGGGATGAAGAGATTAACGGATATCTTGTCTACAGGATAAGAGAAAACAATGGGGCCTATGAAGGGGTTATTGTGGATTGTTTATGGGATGACGAGGCTGTTTTAAAGGCATTGCTTACAGATAGCTTACAGAGGTTCGCAAGAGAAGGGGTGGATTATGCGATTTTAAGGGCACAGAAAGCCACTGCCTTTTATAATGTTGCAACCCAGCTTGGTTTTCGGGAGAGAGGCGGTATAGAGGATATACCTGTAGTCTACCATCTTATAACACACAACGAGATATTGGAGAAAGCGGTCAAGGACCCTGCTTTGTGGTATTTCACTTACGGGGATTCGGACGGTATTTAACATGGATATAACATCAAAGAAGAATAAAATCTTCATCATAGGTATTGATTCTGCAACCTTTGATGTTATAACACCTATGATACAGAAAGGCGAACTACCCAATCTTGCGAGACTGGTAAGGGAAGGATGCTCAGGGGTACTGCAATCTACGATACCTCCTGTAACTCCGCCTGCATGGGTATCATTTATGACCGGGAAAAATCCTGGCAAGCATGGGGTTTTTGATTTCTATGTTTCTCCATCATATGGGTATGTAAGACCTGTGTGGAATTCGAAATATATTAAAGCAAAGACTGTTTGGAGGATACTGTCGGATTATGGATTAAAAATCGGTATAGTCAATCTTCCAATGACCTATCCTCCGGAAGAAATAAACGGTTTCATGATTCCGGGAATGCAGTACAATTTAGATGGAGACGGAAACTTTTCCCATCCGCCGGAGCTAATGCAGGAGATTAAGGAGCATGTTGGGGATTATCGGGTTTTATATGGTGATCTTGAGAGCCTCTATACAAACAACATGGATAGATTAGTTGAAGAATGGAGGAAGATATTTGAGATAAGGAGAAAGGCCATCCTTTATCTTATGGGACATAAGGAGTGGGATATATTTATGGCGGTGTTTTACAGTATTGATGTTATACAGCATCACTTCTGGAAGTTTTTTGATAATAATCATCCGTCACATGACGTTGCTCTTGCTGCCAAGTACGGTAAAGTTATACCAGAATTCTATAAGATGATTGATTCTGCTATTGGTGATATCCTGCAAGGGATTGATGAGGATGTGACTGTTATGGTTGTCTCTGACCATGGGGCAGGATCTGAGGAGGAAGCTTTTTCTATAAACAACTGGCTTTATAAAGAAGGTTTTTTATCATTCAGGCAGGCCTTTTCACCACTTTGGAGATTCAGGCTTCCTCATATTTTTTATAAGGGATTGAGGAGACTGGGCTTTCCCGGAATTGCCTGGACTGTTCCCCTTGACCAGTTGAAAAAACTTGGTAAAGCGATTGACCCAAGGGAGGGGCTTAATGTCCCATTCTTTATAGATTGGAAGAAGACCAGGGCCTATGGTGGTAATCACACAGAACAGGGGATATATATAAATCTAAAGGGACGGGAGCCGATGGGGGTTGTGGAGAAGGGCAGAGAATATGAAAAGGTCAGAGATATGATTATAGAGAGATTAATAGATTTGAAGGACTCAGAAACAGGAAGGCCATTAGATATTAAGATATACAAAAAGGAGGATGTATATCATGGCCCTCATATTGATGATGCCCCTGACATCTTTGTGGAGATTAAAGGCGGTAACTGTCTAATGCAAAAGGAGATACATCACAAAAGGTTATTTTACAGGGCCTATAAGAGTTCAGGGACGCATAGGAGAGATGGGGTGCTGCTCCTGAAAGGCAAGGGGGTGAAGCCGGGCTACTCATTGGAGGGGGCAAAAATTGTTGACCTTGCACCTACGGTCCTTTATACCCTGGGTCTTCCTGTTCCGGAGGATATGGACGGAAAGGTGATTACGGATGCCTTTGAAAGGGATTATATATTGGAGAATCCTGTAAGGTCGTGCGCTTCCGGAGAATTTGTTGTGACACAGGGTGAAGGCATTATGAATGAAGCGGAATCTGAAATGGTCAAGAAATCGTTACGGGACCTTGGATATTTCGGGTGATGAGTTATTCTATTAATGGGTCGGAGCTTCAGGGTGTTTATATGGTTAGCGGAAGGATTTTAAAACCAGCGTCAAGTGGGTAGATCGGTCAAAGTTTTAAGAGTGTGACTTATACCCCATAGTAGGTCTGCGATATGGAACTTAGCGGCAAGGTAGCGCTTGTCACAGGCGCATCCAGAGGCATCGGCAGGGAAATTGCTCTTCTGCTGGCAAGAAATGGGGCGGATGTCGCTATAAATTTCAGGAACCGCGAGAGGGAGGCAGAGGAGGTAAAGGAGGCCGTAATAAAGAGCGGGAGGAGGGCTATTACAGTAAAGGCTTCTGTATCAGATGTTCATGAAGTTGAGAGCATGGTAAAGACAGTTAATGAGAAATTGGGAAAAATAGACATTCTGGTAAACAATGCTGGCATTGTACGCGATAGCCTGCTGATGAATATGAGCGATAGTGATTTGTTGGAGGTAATACAGACGAACCTGATAGGCGCAATTAATTGTGCCAGGTCGGTTATCTTCTCCATGATGAGGAGAAAAAGCGGAAGGATTGTAAATATTGCCTCGTTAAGCGGTATAACTGGCTTTGCAGGACAGACAAATTATTCTGCCGCAAAAGGTGGGCTTATTGCCTTTACAAAATCCCTTGCCAAAGAGGTGGCTCTGCTGGGGATTCGCGTTAATGCCGTTGCCCCCGGATTTATTGAAACGGATATGCTTGAGAATTTACAGAAAAAAGATGAAATTATGAAATATATACCTATGGGAAGGTTCGGAAAACCGGGAGAGGTGGCGGAGGTTGTGCTGTATCTTGTTTCAGACAGGTCAAGTTATTTAACCGGGCAGGTTATCAAGGTAGACGGCGGTTTGGTAATGTAATGGTATATATAAAGGAGGTGGATATGTCCAGTAATCTTGAACAAACAGAACAGAGAATTAAAAAAGTAATCGCCGATACTTTAAAGGTGGATGAGTCATTGGTTACAAAAGAATCTACCATCGCTGACCTCGGAGGCGATTCTTTAGCTGCCCTTAGAATATTATCGGCCCTTGAACAGGAATTTGATATCTCCTTATCAGATGAAGATGCCAGGAAAATAGATTCAGTACCAATAGCTGTAGAAGTTATACAATCAATATTGGTGACACAAAAATAGAAAAGCCTAATCTCATGAGCAGAAGAGTTGCAATAACCGGTATTGGTGTTATCACCCCCATAGGAACCGGTCGCAGGGCCTTCTGGGAGGCTGTGCTTCATGGTAAATCCGGCGTAAAACATATTGAGAGATTCGATGTTTCCCAATTCCCTGTAAGAATAGCCGGGGAAGTGGGTGATTTTGAGCCCAGGTCTTTTTTCGATGACAGCAAGATACATAGAATGGACAGATTTAGTCAATTTGCCTTGGCTGCTACCTGCCAGGCTATAGAAGATAGTGCGCTCAATTTATCTGATATCGATAAAGGCAGGATTGGTATAATCCTTGGAACATCTGTAGGAGGCATATTTTCTCATGAAAAGGCCAGTCAGGATTTATTCACCAGAGGGTATCGTTATGTTGATCCGTTGAGCATACCTATGGTCATGTATAATTCTGCAGCCAGCAATATAGCAATGCACTTTGGTTTTACAGGTCCTAACTTTACTGTTACTACTGCCTGTGCATCGTCTTCAAATGCTATTGGTGAGGCATATAGACTGGTAAAGCATGGTTATGCAGACGTCGTTATTACAGGCGGAGCAGATGCCACTCTATCGCCGGTCTTCTTCTCTGCATGGTGCAAGTTACGGGCATTATCCACCCAGAATGATTCTCCACAAACAGCCTGTAAACCCTTCAGTCTGAATAGAGACGGACTGGTATTGGGCGAGGGCGCAGGCATCCTGATCCTTGAAGATATGGAAAAGGCAGAAAAGAGGGGCGCCGATATTTATGGCGAGCTTTGCGGTTACGGGAATAACAACGATGCATATCATCTGACCTTTCCATCAATGGACGGGGAGGTAAAGGCAATTAATATGGCGTTGGAAGATGCCAAAATGGCAGCGAAAGATATTGACTATATCAATGCACACGGAACAGCCACAAAGATTAATGACAAGGTAGAGACTGCAACTATTAAGAAGGTATTCGGAGAGCGGGCATATAAAATCCCGGTCAGTTCCACAAAGTCTATGATTGGCCATACCCTGGGGGCATCCGGGGCCATTGAATTAATCACATGCCTGCTCGCCATTAAACATCAGATTGTACCGCCAACCATAAATTACGAGGTCCCTGATCCTGAGTGTGATCTTGATTATGTCCCTAATAAGGCAAGAAAGGCTGCGGTCAATACAGCCATGTCAAATTCCTTTGCTTTTGGGGGGACTAATGTGGCATTACTCGTGAAAAGATATGGTGGTAATCAGCCCGTGGAATAGGTATGCAACGTTCATTCTTAAATCGTTTACACCGTAAGGTAAGAAGCCTTTTGGGACATAAAGCGCCCCCCCAATTGTGGATTGCTGTTACATACAACTGTCAGTGCCGCTGTGGGCACTGTGCCGTAGGTCCTGAGCTTAATAAAAAAACGGATGAACTCGGCAGGACCGAGATTGCTTCCATTCTTGAGGAGGCGAGGTTTTTAGGTTTTCGACGGATAGCCTTTTTCGGCGGAGAGCCGCTTCTGCGTCAGGACCTGCCGGATATTATCAAAGATGCAAACAAATCAGGGTTACTCAGCACGATATATACGAACGGGATATTGCTTAATAGAGAATATGTGCACAGACTCAAGGAGGCAGGGCTTGATAAATGCAACATATCTTTAGATTCCCCGGACAGCAATGTCCATGATAAATTTCGTCATTACGAAGGATGTTTTGAGAGGGCAATAGAAGGGATACGCAACCTTAAAGAAGTCAATATCTCTACCAGTATATGGACGCATGTATCCAAACAGGATGTCAGTAGAAATGAGTTGAAGGACTTAAAGCGGCTTATTCAGATGGGCCGTGAGCTTAATGTATCCAGTATCATGATTCTTTTCCCAATGGCTACCGGTAACTGGTTATGCGGCTGGAATGAGATACTTACCAGGGAGGAAAGGGAACAGGTGAGGGAACTTCTGGAGCCTCCGTTTGTGGGGATGGAATTCCCGGACGAGATGGCCACCTGCAGAGGAGGACGGATGTTCGTTTATATAAAACCTGACGGCAGTGTCACACCATGTCCGAGCATCTCTTCTATCTTCGGGAATATCCGGCAGGAATCCCTGCGCTCCATTTTGCGAAGGATTGAGAAAGATTTTTGTTGTATTGCAGCTGAGCATCAGGGTGACTGCGTATTCAACAATCCATCTCTTCGCGAAAAGATAAATCTGAGCAGCGTCCGTAGGTGAAAACCAGATACGAAGCGGCCCTCAATCTTTTTTTGCATTCTTTACCAGCAATACGCTGTCTATAACAATCCGAGCGTTTATTGCTTTAAGGAGGATGCTTACCCGTTCAACGCCTTTAAGCTCCTTCTCAAATATTGCATAGAATCCCTGAAGCGGTCCTCCCTTTATAAAAATCTCTTCGCCGGGTTCAAACTTAAGAGGCTTTATGCTTATAATCCCTTCTTCCATTCTGTTTTTCAGTGACGATATAATCTCCTCAGGCACAACATCCGGCACGTTACCTGTACCCACGATTCTTTTTAGTCCTCTCGTGTATTTAACCAGACGATAATGTTTAAACGGATCAAATTTAATAAAAATATAGCACGAGAAAAGCGGGGCAATTACCTCCTGCAGTTTTCTTCTTATATACCGACGTTCCTTAAATTTTGGATTTAAAACCTCAAATCCATTGTCGCTCAATCTCTGCGCGACGCTGTTTTCGCACCTTGGCTTCGTATAAAGCAAATACCAGTTAAGCACAACCTCTATCCTTTTCAGCAAAAGTTCTAACGATTTGATCTTGCAGCATCAAATAAAGCATTCCCCTTCCGGGCAGCACAGCTTATAAAACAAGAAGGGGAGATATATGAAGAACTGTGAAAATTTAGCATACTTAAGATACGATTGCAAATATCGCATCATTGTGATGGAATAAAAGAAATTACACTTAATTGATATTACAGAAGGGAGGTGACATCTTAAGGTGAAGTAAGTCTGAGTTTGGCACGTTGAAACTTAATAACTAATTTCAGAAAGGGAGGACAAAAATATGGAAAGGCGTATGTCAGTAACATTTCTACTTATTTTGATATTAACATTGCTTTCTTTACCAGCCTTTGCAAGTGACGGCACCAACTCATGTGGCTATGAGATGATAGTCGTACCGGCTACAGGGTCTGCAACAACGGGGTTAGACGCTATCAATAATCAGCCAGCGATACTGGATACCTGGACTACAAACGATCCCTTTATAAACCCCTATTCAGAGGTATATAACTTTGCAGCCGGGCAGGATACTCTGGCCTTTGTTGTCAGATATTATCATACCGGCGGGGCATTGCCCGAGCAGTGGGCAAGGGGCTGGAGATGCGGAGATGAGACCAGGATTATTAAAACATGTAATTTCAAATGGACTATCGGTTACATGCCTCCCGGCGAATATCTCTTGATAAATTATTTTTCTCCGGTTGACTTTAAACCCGGCGAATACGACTGGGCATCAAAGGTTGGGAATGTTGTCTTCGGCTGGCCGAATATTGATGCTGTGCGGCCATGGTGTTTTACTATCCACTAATGAGTGATTGACCTAATAGTTGCTGAAAAACTCAAATAATTGTCTCTGCGAGCAAAGAAAAGCACACCAACAGAGTCATTGCGAGGGCAAAGCCCGTGGCAACCTCCTGCTTTCCCTCGCTTTGCTCGGGACAAGACTTCGCTGACGTTCAATATTATACTCCTGGCTGCTGCATGAAAATCTTTAAAATGAAAGTAGGAAAGGGATGAGGCAATGTGGTCTATCAGAAGACCATAAAACAAGCATAAGTTAGGAGGGTACTATGAAAAGGTTTAGTATCGTAAAATTAATAACAAGCTTGATGGTTTTCTTTTTTCTATCAGTGCTCCTGCATGGTCAATCTGAAGGCGGCATCTGCGGGACGACGCCGTGCGTGGACAGTGCGGACATCATCAACGGGACGATTACGGGACCGGATTTCTCGAGCACCGTGATGGTCCCCGGGACCAAGATTGTGGATGAGTCCGTGACCGGGGCGGACATCCAGAACGGGTCGCTGAGCGGGACGGATATCCAGGACGGGACGGTAACCGGGACCGACATACAGGACGGCTCGGTAGTGGGTGCAGACATTGCAGCCGGGGCAGTTGGGTCTACACAGATCAACAATACCCAGGTGCAGGTGCGGGTGTCAGGCACATGCGCAACTGGCTACAGCATCAACTCAATAAACGCGGACGGCACGGTAGTATGCGAGCTTGACGATGTTGGGCCTTCGTATACCGCAGGAGCGGGCTTAAGCCTTACAGGGACTGTCTTCAGCATCGCTACAGGCGGCGTGGGCTCAGCCCAGATAAATAATACACAGGTTCAGAGCAGAGTCGCAGGCGCCTGCGCTGCCGGTAGCAGCATAAGCTCAATAAATGCCGACGGGACGGTTGCGTGCGAGATAGATGACACTGGGGCTTCCTCCGCGCCTGCGCACCGCGTGGTGGTGGCCACGAGCGGCGGGGACTATACGAGCGTGAGCGCGGCGCTGGCCGCCATCAGCCCTACGGCAGCAGACCCCTATGTAATAGATGTCATGCCCGGGACATATATAGAGAACATCACCATGAAGAGCTATGTCCACTTAAGGGGCGCGGGCAGGGAGGTAACGGCCATACAGTCCCCGTCCCCAGCCTATCCCTCCATTGTCATCTCCCTTGTCAGTCTTACAAATACAGCCATTTCAGGGTTTACGATTAAAGGGGGCTACTACGGGATTTCCAACTCATCTTCCTCACCCACTATCACCGGGAACACGATTACTGAAAACGGCGCCTATGGGTTTTACAACTACTCTTCCTCACCCACAATTACCGGGAACACGATTACAGGAAACGGCCACGGGATTTTCAACTACTCTTCCTCACCCACAATTACCGGGAACACGGTTACAGGAAACAGCTGGAACGGGATTTACAACTTCAGCTATTCCTCGCCCACGATCACCGGGAACACGATTACAGGAAACACCTACACCGGGATTTACAACTACGGCGCTTCCTCACCCACGATCATCCATAACAGGATCACGGGCAATGGCGGGGCAACCTACACGGATATATATGTGGACGCTTCCAGCGTCCCGAACATCAGCTTCAATGTTTACGACGATATTACCGGAACAACCGGGGGCGGGCAGTACAATGTCAACTCCGCAGGCAGCTTCGCGCCCACACCGTAAGCATAATCAGGGACACTTGTCCCGGCAGCCTTAAACGGGACAGAGTTATTAGCCTCGAAATGAGTGAATAAAAGGGGTCTTGAAATATAAGATACTAAAAAATTGAATCTGTACATAATCTATAATCTTGATGTGGCAGATGATAAGGACAATGGAAGTAAAACAATAGATAAACTTTAAAACCAGAGGTGATTTATGAAAAGATTCCTGTTCTCAATGCTCGGTCTGATTATCCTCTTAAGCACTGGTTCTTACGCTCAGGCTATCCAGATTACGAACAACTCTCTGATTGACGCGAGGCCCATGATAGACAACGGAGTGGCTGTCTGGAGGGAACATGACGGCAATGACTGGGAGGTCTTTATTTATGATTCCTCCACAGGCATAACGACCCAGCTGACAAACAACAGCTTTGACGACGGTGTATTTCCAGGGTGCCTTGACCAATTAAGAAGCTGCGACAGGCCTCATATCAAGGCGGGAAAGGTCGTCTGGTCGGGCTACGACGGCGCTGATTATGAGATATTCCTCTACGATATCGCAAGCGGCGTGACCGCGCAGCTCACGAACAATTCATTTGACGAGTGGCAAGCGAGGGTTGATGGTGAGATGGTGTCCTGGTACGGGTTTGACGGGACCGATACCGAAATATTCCTGTATAACTCATCTACGGGCGTCACGACCCAGATAACAAACAATGCGTTTTACGATTCGCGGCCGCGGATATCTAACGGCAGGGTGACATGGATTCAGTTTGACGGAGCAGATTCTGAGATATTCCTCTATGATACTGCAACCGGGATAACAACCCAGGTTACAAATAACGCATATTACGATAATTATCCAGTCATCAGTTCCTATCTTATAGCATGGCAGGGGATGGTGGACGCGGACGGAGAGGTATTCATCTACGATATCTCAACCGGAACCGTAACGCAGGTTACCAACAACGGCTTTATTGAAGAGTCTATCGACGCCGACCTAACGGCAAACGGGATTGGATGGGAAGCATTTGACGGCACAGACTCCGAAATATTCCATTATAACGTGGCTACCGGCATCACGACCCAGATTACTAACAATTCTTCTGAAGACTATGACGGAAATGTAAGTAATGGGCAGGTTGTATGGATAGGCTTTGACGGCACGGATACCGAGATTTACATGTATGACGTGAATAAGGGGATGCTCGTCCAGATAACCAATAACACACTGTTTGATGATGGTTCAGGCCCGAGGATAGATAGTGGGCAGGTAGTCTGGGCAGGCGGCTGCTCTACTGAGTGTGCCTCTTCGCCGACCGAGACAGAGATATTCATGTATTCCATTGTGCCGATGCCGAACATAAAGGCAAACGGGTCTAACGGCCCTGTGGTTGTAATAAAGGGCACCACAGTCACCGTAACGATATCCCTCGACCCTGCTACATACGCGGGGGCACCGGCTGACCATTGGGTTGTGGCCGCGACCCCTAACGGGGTTTACTGGTATAACTCCACCGGCAAATGGGTCAAGTCTGATACCCCTGTTCGCGCCTACGGCGGGCCACTTACGAACCTCAACAACTATATGGTATTTAATGCATCCATTTTGCCCGTAGGGCCCACCTTTTTCTATTTCGCGGTCGACAACAACGCAAATAATGTCTTTGACGCGACGTGGTGGGATTATGTGGTTGTGAAGGTGGAATAGGTTTTTTAAGACAAAAACATGCGATTAATGTCTAAGTAATTGTAGGGAATATGTTCTGAAAAATTTAATCAGATGGCCTGATGCGATAATCCGCAACAGGGAAATAACAATAACTACCACGCGACAGAAACCGCATGGTATTAAAATAAAAGAAACTTAAGTCATTTGATGTCATTCCTGCCCTGTATCAAGTACGAGGTAAACTACAGCAGGAATCCCGATGTTGTCCCCGTGAAAACGGGAAACTACTGGATTCCACATCAAGTGCGGAATGACAAAAAAGGCAACCCTGTGGCAAGACCATAGGGAATTGCAAGTTAATAAGCCCCGCCCACAGGGCGGGGCTTATTGACTGCAGATGAAGATAAATCTTAATTTCCATTCGCCCGCCTTCATCCCCGTCCACAGGACGGGGCATACGGCTGGCTGTGGCAATTAAAAAGGAGGAGCGCAATGTGGAGAATAGTGATTAAAAAGTTATGGGTATTTTTACTGGTTTTGGGTCTTTCACTGATTATCGGAGTAGGTTTTGCAAATGCCCAATCTCAGAATAGGCCAGAATATCTGCCTGACGAGGTTCTTGTAAAGTTTAAGGACGGCGTAGCCAAGGATGTGGTAGATACTATCATGACACAGGTAGCTGGAGAGGTTATAAAGAGATTTCGACTTATCTCTGCGTGGCATCTTAAGGTTCCATCTGATACCGTCCAGAGCACAGTAAATTTTTTGAAAAATCTGCCTGAGGTTGAGTATGTGGAACCTAATTATCTCCGCTATCTCAATGCCGCACCAAATGACCCAAGGTATCCTGAAATGTGGGGACTGAACAATACCGGGCAGACCGGCGGAACAGTTGACGCAGACATAGATGCACCAGAGGCATGGAATGTTGCTACCGGGAGTTCTGCCATGGTTGCCGCAGATATAGATACTGGCATTGATAAAAACCACGAAGACCTCGCGGCCAATCTTTATACAAACCCTGGTGAGACAGCGGGTAACGGCATAGATGATGACGGCAACGGCTTTATCGATGATGTTAATGGCTGGGACTTTGCAATGGATGACAACGACCCCAACGAGGAAGCTATATGCGGAGGACATGGGACGCATACCGCAGGAACCATTGGAGCAAAAGGCAATAACGGGATTGGAGTAACCGGCGTCAACTGGAATGTGAAGATTATGCCGCTTAAAATATTCAAGAAGTATCTTATTATCTTATGTTCTGCCTCCTCCGCGGACATTATAAGTGCAATAGACTATGCTGCTATGATGGGTGTGAGGGTATCAAATAACAGCTATGGAGGCGGGCCCTACAGCCAGGCAGAATACGACGCAATCAGGGCATCCAAGAGCATATATGTTGCCGCCGCTGGAAATGACGGCACAAATAATGATGTAACCCCCGCCTATCCTGCCAGCTATAATCTGAACAATATAATTTCAGTTGCAGCAACAGACCATAATGATGCAAAGGCGTCGTTTTCAAATTATGGTACAACATCCGTAGACCTTGGCGCGCCTGGAGTGGATATCCTGAGCACTACTCCAAATAATACGTACAGCCTCTTTGACGGAACATCCATGGCAACGCCGCACGTTACCGGTTCCGTCGCATTGCTTATGGCAAACGATCCCACGTTGACCAACAATGAAGTAAAATGGAGGATACTCAAAGGTACTGATTACAAAGGTCTGCCTCTACTTACAGGCGGCAGGCTTAATATTAACAATTCGCTGTTACTCCCCCCGCCGCAGGTAACTATAGATGTGACCCCTATCGGTTCCACTACCGTTCCAAGGGGCGGTATTGTGTCATATAACGTTGCTATCCATAATACCCAGCTAACTGCCAAAACAGTCAATGCATTTGTTGTGGCTGTTTATCCAAACGGCGGCGAGGCGGCTATTACAACCCGCACAGTTACTGTGCCGGCAGGCGCTACATTAAGCCAGGGCTTTTCTTTAACAGTGCCTTTTGGTGTCACGCTCGGAGAATATCAGCTTGCCGGAAGGGCAGAAATTCCGTCAACAAGCTATGATGAGGATATAGAGTTATATACTGTGGCGCCGTAGGCGGATATTCTATCCGGAGATACGAAGGCTGCATCCTCTTTCCGGGAAGTCGTGTTAAATGAAAAGCCATTCACCCTATGCTAATGCGTCTTGGGGTGGATGGTTGCGTGTGAGAGCGTAGTAGCTTTTGGAGAGTTTTTTATGTAAGAAGATTAGCATTTCGCTGATATTGGCAGGATATGTAACCTATACGTCTATCTAACAGACTGCTAAGATACAAGATACGGGGGATTATTACTATGAAGATGCAACCTTGCGGCACCAGCATTAAAGTTCTGGTTGTTACAGATTATATACTTCTTGGCATCGGCATAGAGAATATCCTGAAGAAGGCTCAAGATATTAAGATTATAGACATGGTTTCAAGCACTGTAAAGGCTAAAGAGGCTATCAGCAATAAAAGGCCGGATGTTGTCATATTGGATGATGGCCTGTTGGAAAGCGAGGGTTTCAGCATTACAGAATATATAAAAACCCATTGCGCTTCCGTAAAGACGCTTCTTTTAGGCAATCACTATAACGAAGATAGAGTATTGCAGATGCTTTCAACCGGCATATACGGCTATGTATCAAAAAACAGCACGCCGGTAGATATAATAAAGGCAATCAGGGTTGTCAATAGCGGAGAGGTATGGGCTGAAAGGAGATTATTGTCCAGGCTAATCACCTGCCATTTTGATGATGAGGCTTCATTAAAGAAACTGAGCAAGAGAGAGCAGGAACTGGCCTTACTGATAGCCCAGGGATGTAGTAATAAAGAGATTGCAGCTAAACTCTCTATATGCGAAAAGACCGTCAAGACCCATGTGACAAATATCTTCAAGAGTATGGGCGTGGACAGCCGCCTTAAAGTCGCCCTCCGTTTATTACAAGCCTGCCCAGACCTAAGTCCTACGACTATGGTTCCATTCAAAATCATGCCTAAGGTCAATTGACTGTATAGCGTTTTAAGCTATAAATTAAAACAATATCACCATATCAGCTAAAACCCAGATATGTGGAAGCCCTGCCTTTGGTTATGGGCAGAATTTTTCAATATAAAGCAGGCTGTTGAAAAAGGCATCAACAGCCCTGATTACACAGATTAGAAAAAATGATTACACAGATATTTCAAGGAGTTTTAATCGGTGTAATCTAATCTTTTATCTATGTAATCAGAGATTGTTGAGTTTTTCAACAAGCTTAAAGGAGGTGAACCTTAGAGGGTTAAAATGAGGTGATTGATGTTTTCTGTATCAGATTTAGACAGCAATCTGTAGTAAAATCCATAGCAAGAAAGGAGAAAAGTCATGAAAATCTATCAAAGATTATGTGTGGGATTGGTTCTGTTTGTATTCGCTCTTGTAATAGCAGTGCCTGCTTTTGCCGCGACCTACTGTTTAACAGACTCTTTTGGGTACAAATGGAAACTTAGCAACTCAGGCAGCAATGCTAACGGTTCCTTTTATGATGGCACCGTGATTATAGGTGCGGCGACAAGAAAAGCAGCAGCAAGTTATCTAAATTCAACCGGTACTGTCAATATGCTTGGAGATGATGGCACCTTGGCAACTGAGGTTCCTTACGGGTACAATATAAAGTGGACGGGTACAGGCGGAACTGGTATTTGGAAAAATGTTGGCACTGGATTTGGAAATGTAACAGTAACCCTTGTTACATGCACATGGTCATCTGATCAACCTGAGCCATCAGCCCCGATTCTCGGTCCTGCCCCTGGCGTGGAGTAAATTGAACGGAATGCTCGCCGCAATCCCCGCTCCTTGGAGCGGGGTCAAGGCGAGCTATGCCAACAATAAAATTCCTTACCGAGGAGAACTCCGCAGCTTGCTGCGGGGTTCTTCAACAGATTGAACTTGGTAGAACTGGATATAGTATGTAGAAGTTGGGACAGCCTCTTAAGAGGCTGTCCCAACTTCTTTTTTAACAAAATTAGCTCGTTGATTAGGTATAATGCGCCTCCTCTTCCCCCGCTGCATTAATCGCCCTTATGCGTCTCCAATGCCAGTAAGGATAACTGCAATATGTCAGATACGCATCTATGTTTTACATTGTTATTAACGGTCTCAAAATAGAATTGACATAAAACAAAAATCTCCCCACGCTGTCATTCCCGCAGGTATTAAGCGGGAATTCATTTTGAGCGCTCTGGATGCCCGATAGAAGCCTTCCCCGATAAAGACATTCGGGGACGCATGACAGAATTGGTTGGTTAGATTTTATAAAAGCTAAAAGCGCGTTGTTACTATTACGAGACTGTTAATATATTCGACATTACATTACAGACATTCCATTTCTATTACATTCTATTACAACATTTCATTACACCCCCTCTTTAGAGGGATTGACACTATTTGCGTAATGGTGTATGTATTTGATGCTATGAAAGAAAAAGCTGAAAAAATAAATAAATGCCACTTATTCTCTTTAAAATGAAGGAGGAAAGGAAGTTTAAATCCCGATTTGATTTTCTAAATCTGGATTTGGGAATGAGACAATGTGCTCTATCAGGAGACCATATAACAACCATAACTCAAGGAGGACATTATGAAAAGGTTTATTATCGTAAAATTAATGACAGGCTTGATGGCTTTCTTTTTTCTCTCAGTGATGTTGCATGGTCAATCTGAAGGCGGCGCCATCTGCGGGACGACGCCGTGTATAGACTCTGCGGATATCATCAACGGCCAGGTGACTGGGGCGGATATCTCATCATCTGTGGTGGTGCCCGGAAGCAGGATTGTGGATGGCTCTGTGACCGGCGTGGATATTCAGGATGGAAGCCTGACCGGAACAGACATTCAAGATGGTGCGGTTACAGGGACAGATATACAGGATGGTTCAATAGGAGGTGCAGATATAAATAGCGTTGAGGTGCAGAAACGGGTAACCGGGACCTGTGCCGCGGGAAGCAGCATCCGTGTCATAGCCGCTGACGGGACGGTAACCTGCGAAGCAGATGATTCAGGCACAGGAGACATTACAGGCGTTGCTGCTGGCACAGGGCTAAGCGGCGGCGGGACAAGCGGTGATGTAACACTCTCTATTGCGACAGGCGGCGTTGGCACGCTCCAGATTGCTGACGGCGCAGTAAGTTCAGCGAAAATAGCTGCCGCTGCTGTTGGGACAACTCAAATCAATAACGCCCAGGTGCAAAGCCGTGTTAGCGGGACATGCGCCTCAGGGAGCAGTATCCGGACAGTGAATGTGGATGGGACAGTTGTTTGCGAGACAGATGATGCAGGTGGAGGGGGAGGCTGGACAGATGACGGGACAGTGGTGAGATTGACAACAAACACCGACTGGGTTGGCATCGGCACGACGAACCCCAATGAGCAGCTTCATATTACAGGGAATCTGAGGCTCCCTTCCACAACTGCATCCACAGGTATTATCAAATCCGGCGCCAGTACACTTATTCATACCTATGGCACAGACAATTTTTTTGCAGGTGCAGGTGCAGGCAACCTTACGATGACAGGCGGCTACAACACGGCGAGCGGGGTAAGTAGCCTCCTCTCCAACACGACAGGCTTCTCCAACACGGCGAGCGGGGCATATAGCCTCTCCTCCAACACGACGGGTTACAATAACACGGCGAGCGGGGCATATAGCCTCGTCTCCAACACGACAGGCTCCTCCAACACGGCGAGCGGGAGATCTAGCCTCTACTTCAACACGACAGGCTACCAGAACACGGCGAGCGGGACATATAGCCTCTACTCCAACACGACAGGCTTACGGAACACTGCGAGCGGGGAACAGAGCCTCTACTCCAACACGACGGGCTACTACAACACTGCGAGCGGGGTATATAGCCTCTACTACAACACGACAGGCTCCTCCAACACGGCGAGCGGGGTACAGAGCCTCATCTACAACACGACGGGCGGCTCCAACACGGCGAGCGGGGCATATAGCCTCCTCTCCAACACGACGGGCAACTACAACACGGCTTTTGGTGCATATGCCGGGTATTCCAACACCACAGGCTCAAGTAATACCTTTATTGGCTACAGTGCGAATCCATCTACAGGCGATCTCACCAATGCCACTGTGATTGGCTATGGCGCTGTTGTAGATGCCTCTAACAAGGTCAGGATAGGCAACAGTTCCGTTACTGTGATTGGAGGGCAGGTTGCCTGGTCAAACCTCTCAGACATAAGGGCAAAGAAGAATATCAAGGATTTAAGCCTTGGCCTTGATTTTATCGCCTCTTTAAAGCCGATAGAATACAATATGAAAGAAGGCGATGACAGGATTCACCTCGGCTTTTCTGCTCAGGATATTGAGGCAATCCTTGGCAATAAATACAGCATCCTTGGAAGAGGGGAGGATAAAGACCACAAGCTCTCCCTCCGCTACACTGATTTCATAGCACCGCTTGTAAAGGCTGTGCAGGAGCTCAAGGTTCAGAAAGAGGAGGAAATCTCCGGGCTGAAAGAGCAAATCGCAGAACAGCAGGCGCAGATTGTGGCATTACAGAGACAGCTTGAATCAGTCATGGCAGCCTTAAACAGGACAGGGCGTCATCTTGTTTCTGAGACGGACACAGGACATTCAGAGAGGGCCGGGATTGAGACGAAGGAGGGCGCTCTTTTGCTGGTGAGCAGCCCCCGTTAAGGTTTGTGACAAAAGGGTGAAATAGTTTTTTGTAAAAGGGAACGACCCCCTCACCTAATTCCTCTCCCTACCCCCACCCTATCCCTCCCCCTG